>JRHI01000174.1_pt1 | contig 72364 bp, 71 predicted proteins | sample 215371 | NCBI WGS metagenome assembly JRHI01 (sample SAMN02929681, study PRJNA255918) | sediment metagenome | biome: cave system; feature: Ice Cave; material: Sediment; isolation source: sediment from deep within a dark volcanic ice cave with no known source of... ... | reverse complement strand
CCACCTCCCCCGCCACCTCCCCACCCCTCTCGTCACAGTCAGTATCCTCTCCGGCGACCGCGCCGGACCCGGAACCAGCAGTCATCGTGCAGGGAGGCTCCGAAATCGGGGGGCTACCGCACCGGTATCTATCGAACGGGCGTGTTCCTCCCTGCTTGAAGGCAGCCCCGATGGTGGCGAGTCCGAGGATTACCAGCAGGTACCGGTGCCGCCACCCGCCCGGCGCTGGTACCTGCACCGGCAGCGGTTCATCTCGTGACGGACGTAGCGCTGCTGCTGGTTAGACCGGCCACCGGAGTTCTCCATGGGGATCGTCCAGCCAGATTTCCTGCGCGGCCGGAGTGGCGGTGAGCCCGAAGCGTTCCCGGTGCGGGTTGCCCCATTCCTGCCAGTGGCGGTGGGTGGCCTCGATCTCGTCCCAGAGCCGTCGGGGACCGGTCTGGTGCAGCTCACCCTCGGGTGAGTGCCGGGCTTGGGATCTGTCCGGGGTGGTCAGCGTGACGTCATTCAGCCCGCCCGGGCCATGGCCGTAGACCAGCTCCGGCAGCGTCAGATTCAGGATGAACCGGAAAGCATTGTCCCACACGATGCTGCTGGGTAGCTGCGGGTCCCGGCGAGGCCAGACCGGCCCGTCAGCCAGCGCGGTGGGCATGGCCGCAGTGACCGGCGCATCAGGCGTCGTGCGGTGTCGCATGAAGTACGCGCCACTGGCCAGGAAGTGCCCCCGACCTATCCCTGCGTGCACCGTGAGCCGGGCGAACGCCGAGCGGATCGGAGCGAGGATCATGCCGGCCTCCCGGGTCTGTTGAAGCCACGCGGTCGGGATGGCGGTCACCGCGAAGGTGGCCATCACCCGGTCATACGGGGCCCGGGGCGGGTAGCCGTCAGCAGCGTCGCCGGTGATCACGGCCGCGTGGTAGCCACAGGACCGCAGACGCTCCCGGGCCGGTTCGGTGAGCTCGGGGTCGATGTCGATGCTGACCACGTGATCCGATCCGAGCCGCTCGCTCAGGAGTGCCGCGGTGTAGCCGGTGCCGGTGCCCGCTTGTAGCACGGTATGGCCGTCCTGGACCTCGAGTGCGTGCAGCATCAGGGCGATCAGGCCGGGCATGGTTCCGGATGAGGTGACCGCGTCCGGGCGGCGCTGGGTGATCAGGGTGGTATCGGAGTACACCGCACGCAGCCACGCGTCGGCCTGCTCAGGGTCGGTGCCCTCGATGAGGGTTTGAGAGTTCATCGGGTGATAGCAGGGCACCAGAGCGTGCCGGGGAACCGCGCGGAACACCTCAATCCACCGCTCATCGCGCAGGTCGCCCTGGCCGATCAGCTCCTCCACCATGGCCTGGCGCAGCGTGGAAGTGGTGGCGGTGTCGGTGCCCGACGTCGGTGTCATCGTGGGGTCCCTTTCAGCGTCGTGGTGATGGTTCTTTCAGCGTGTGAGCCAGCGCCCGGGAGATGGGCTGCCCGGTGGCGTGCTCGATGAAGGCCCACTGTCCATTGGCGTTGATCTCAATGAAAACCCACTCACCCTCGGGGGTCACCACAAAGTCCAGCGCCCCGAAGATGAGGCCCAGCCGGTCCATCAGCGCCCGCACCGCAGCGGCGACCTCGCCGGGCACCTCGCACGCCCGGTAGGTCAGATGCTGGTGATCACGGCGCCAGTCCAGCTCCCCAGGGTTGTGGATCTCGGCGGCGAACAGGGCACCGTTCACCACGGTCAGCCGCACATCGTGGGCCTTGGCTAGCGCCGCTTGGAACAGGTGGGCCGTGCTGGCGATCCCGGGGTCACGCAGCCGCTCGGGGGGCACCGGCGTGGTATAGAGCACCCCGCTCGGGTCACCGTCGGCGGTGCGGGGCGTGCGGGCGTACAGCGCTTTGGTGATGATTCCGTGGCGCTGTTGGGTGGCGAAGCACGCCAGCTGCTGCGGGTCGTTGGTGATCAGCGTCGGGGGGATCGGCAACCCGACCGCGCAGGCGTGGGCGAGCTGGCGGGGTTTGTACTCGGCTTGACTGACCAGGGCCGGGGAGTTCACCCACGCCACCGGCAGGGACTCCAGCACACCCCACAGCCCGTAGCGGGCTTGGCCGTCACACCAGGAGATCATCTCCGGGGGGATCGTGGTGTCGAACACGAACCGCCCGGGCCGCCGGTAGTACACCGTCGCCAGGTGATCCAAATCGACCCCATCGAGGCGGCTGCGCCACTGCTGGCCGGTGCTGATCTGCGCCCCGAACACCATTTCGGTTGGGAACCGCGCGGTATCAATCCGCAGGAACGGGATGCCCTCGGCGTCCAGGTGCGCCAGCACCAAATCCGTGGTCGGGTCCACGGGCGCGGTCAACACCAGCACCCGCGGACTCGACAACTCACCCGCCATCTAGTCGTACACCGGATCGGTGTCCACCGAGATCGGGTCCTTGCCATCCGTCTCGGTAAGACTCGACGAGATCAGCAGTTCCTCCAGGGTCTGCTCACCCAACGGGCGCCCGGTGAACACCGCCAATTGCCGCTGCTGATCCAGCACCGCCTGGGACAGCTCCGCCGGTCGGCACCGGACCGGCACCGGTTCGAGCAGGGTCAACCCGAACGGGATCATCACTGCGCTCATGTCACCAACTCACCTTCTTCCTCATCCTTGACCTTCACCTGTGCACTTTTGCACGGTTGGAACGGCCCGGCCGCCGGGAGCCGAGGTCGGGGGTCAACGCTCAACCGGCGGCCGGACCGGGCTCTACGGAGGCAACGCCGTACCCGTCACTCCAACCACTCCCCGATTGCCTGGAACAATTCGGTGGCGGCCTTCTCATCGAAGATGATCAGGCATTGACCGGTGACGTGCGGGTCCATTTCAATGAGCCCATCGCGTTTGGTGACAACCAGGTTTGTGAAACCTCCTGGACCGCCGTGCCCGGAGCAGTGCACATCGATGACCCGGCGGTTCGGGTCACGCTTTCCGCGAACCTGGTTATCACCGGCGCCGGACTGGTCAGCGGTCACCGCTGCGCCCCGGTTGCCGTGCAGGGACTGAACAGCGCCACGTGCACCCGGCACCACACCATGCAGGGCCACCGGCGACGGCGACCCCAGCGTTTCGGGCACGCAGGGCACCGCCCGAAACGCGGCGGTTGGTGGGGCAGCAGCGCGGCACGGAGTGCGTCGATCAGCGTCGGGTCGTTGCCGACGCGTTCCAGCTCACCCAGACGACCCCACACCGCACCGACCGGATCACCGTGTCGGGGAAGGCCAGCCAAAAACCTTTGGGTGGTTTTCGGCAGGCCGCCGCCTTGACGCGGGGTCATCGCCCGGCGGGGCCGCTGGGGTTGGCTAGCGCCTGAACCACACGCCTGCGTCTCAGCAGCTCTTCCACGAAGAGATCGTTTGTCGCGTTGGCGCCCTTATCGGCGTTGGCCATGAACAGCGCGGCCAACACCTCCCCAGGGGTGAGAGGAGACGCTGCGGGAGAGCAAATCGCGGGTACGTGGTTAGTGCCGTAGGTCACGATTGACGAGAGTGATTGCGACCAAGCCCATGGCGTCCCTGGCCAGGGACAGCACAGGGACAACCACCCGGATGGATTACACGGGCAGACCGGCGCGGTACGCCATTCCCCTCAGGTCGCGGCCTACGGCATCCCGGTGCGCGCGGACCACTAGTTCGGCGAGGACATCGCGGACGTAGGGGTTGCGCAACGTGTGCTGCGGAGAAACCGCCTCAGCGCGGCGCAACGCCATCACGGCGTCTGCCTGCCGTCCCCGCAGCCGGGCCAACGAACGGCCATAGTCGATCCAGTATGCGGCCTGACGGGACCGGTTGGGATGCACCTGCGGGTTCACGCTTTCCGCGATAGTGACAGCCCGCTCATAATCCCCGGCTTCCAACACTGCGGCCATGCGCCACAGCGCCACGTTCGTCGGCCCGAACCCCAACCAGTAGGCGTTGCCGTCCCCGGTGCGGGCCGCTAGTTCGCCAGCGTGATCGAGGGCCGCGCCTACGTCCGCCGGTCGGTTGTCCGCAGCGGCCACCAGCGATCGGCACAGTGCGAGCATGCCCGCGAGTTGCATCGATTCCGGGTTGCTCGTGGGCACGGTCACCGAGTCCAGCTCATCGCGGGCCAGATCGAAGTCACCCGCCGCGAGCATCAACAGCCCATCACCAAACACGGCAAGACCCATCATGGTCGGGTCGTCGCGATGCTCGGCTGCCCGCCGGGCCACCAGCGCAGCCAGTAAGCGCAGGTCCAACCCGGCACCCATAACCCGCAACCACGCATGACTGCCCTGGGTGTGCAGCACCACCGCTAGATCGAGCAACTCGCCCACGTCACGACCCGCCGCTATCGAGGTGTGCAGATCCCGAATAAGCGCGGGCAGCGCGGCGCCAACCTCGGCCTGCCTGCACTGCCGTGCGGAGACGAGCACCTCCCGCGCACGGATCTGCAACACCTTCACCGGGACCACCTGCCCGCCCGGCCGGTTGCGGCTTACCGCCGTCAGCGCCCGGCGCACCGCACCCACAGCAACCTCACCGTTCCCGTTACCCGGTGCTGGCACCGGCAGCCTGGTCAAATCAGACGGCGCGATCTGGAGCGCGTTAGCCAGCGCCACGGTCTGCGCGCGGCTATCCAGCGAACGCTCCCCGGTTTCGATCCGGTGCAGGTGCGACGAGGAGATCCCAGCGAGCCCAGCGATCACCCGCAGCGATTTGCCCCGCGCATTGCGGATCTGCCGCAGCCGCCGACCGATCGTCAGCGCGTCGTCGTCAACGTCCACCGAGCACCACTTCCGTCGCCGAGGTGATCTCCTCCTCCGCCGATGCCCCGGGGAGCTACCCCGGGGTGTTACGCCCCGGCAAAGAGGTGTCTTCAGGCTACGCGGCGTGGAGCTGGTGAACACTGCGACGTCTGGCCTGAACGAGGCAGGTGTGGGCACCCTACCTAGCCCGCTAAAATCGACTGAACTCGGTTGGTAGGTGCCCGGTCTGCCTCGCCGAGGTTGTCTGCCTCGCGGCAGCTCAGGGCTAGGGCAGGGCCGGACTCAGGGGTGAGGCATGTGCCTCACCTGGGTGTTAGTGCCTCACCGCCTGCCTCACGGGGCGGGGTGCATGTGGAGAGCGGTGGTGGTGTCCGTAGGGAGCACGGTGCCCTGGTCGTTGAGGCTCCGTCTGCTCGAACTGCTCGAGCACGTCGGCGGAACGCAGCTTCTCGCTACCGTCCATCAGCTTCCTGTTACGCATGGTGATCGACAGGGGTTGACCAGTGAGGGAGGGAGGCGCGCCGTGGTGTCGTCGCGACCGGAAATCGGGGGTTTCCGGGGCATAAGGAAGTGGAGGGAGCTACCTCCCTGCCCGGTGTTGGTGCAGCTCAGGGCAGGGAGGCAAGCCGGGGACCCAGGCAGGGAGAACTCCCTGCCTCCCTGATTGGGTCCCTGTGACTCTCTGTCATCATGGGTCGGCCGGAATCGTTCCTGGCGGAGCGCATCCGCTAGCGCCGGACCCCCGCTCCGTCTCCGGGTGTTTGGCCGCGTGGACGTCCGTGGAGGGTGGGTGAACGGGTCAGAGAGAGCCGCATACCCGGTAACAGACGACGACTGATCAGCGCAACATGGCCGTCACACAACCCCGTCACACAACCCCGTCACAAGCGTCACAACCGCCGGGAACGCTCGTCACAGCGTCACAACCCCTGTGACGACCATATAACCCAATTGACCAGGACAAACAGCCCGTGTGAGGTTGTGACGCACCTCGCCGAAGCCGTCACAACGTCACATTTCGACCTCACCAGCACCCCTCAACGCGACATAACGCGGGAGAGCGGGAGCGTTGACCATGATCACACCATCCGAACGAAATCAGCTTGTCGTCAGCCTCTCCTGGTCTCGCTGGACATGAGTGCAGCCCAGTTCAACGACCGCGGATCGCGTTCGGAGGCGCTTGTCCCCCGAGAGTGGCTGTACCGGCATGGCCAGGAGTTTGGTGCCGGTACGGCGTGGGGCCTAAGGACCGCCGGTCGCGGCCGGTTGTGGTGGCGCGCCAGTTCAGCGTCGTCCTCGCCCGAGCATGTCCGCCGACAGCTCCAGTGCCACCGGCAACACCGGGTCAGGTGGCAACAGCGGGGCAGTGCGCGAGCGGCCTAGCCCCCACACCGCGCCCAGCCCGGCCGCCGCGTTAGCCTGCTGGGCGACGTGTTCGAGACTTCGTGAGTGCCTAACCGCGTCCTAATGATGTTGCGCACTTACGAGGCCAGGTCGTCGAACTCACCGTCCTTGACGCCGCTGATCCAGGCGTTCAGCTCGGCGTGGGTGAACAGGATCGTTCCATCGTCGCGATGTGTGCTGTTGCGCATGGCGATGTGTCCATCGGGCAAGGCGGCGACCTCGACGCAGGTTCCGTTGTTGCCGCTGAAGCTACTGGTGCGCCAGTGGATGCTAGATGGGGCTGGGGCGGCCATGGGTGTCTCCGACCTTGGGGATGTGACGACTGGTGTGATGAAGGAAACGCACTGCTCGCGGGCAACCCATTGCAGTTCCTCCAGGACTATGGTACGCGAACTCGAAAAGATTGTTTAAAAACTTTGAGCGTCCTGTACGTAGATGACGTCATCGTGAAGCTCCACGTAGCCGATCGAGCGGGCAGTCTCGACTTCCACCACCACGAATTGACTGGCCAGCGTCGTGTGACGCCCGTCCCCGGTCGGACCGCCTGATGGTTACCGACGGGTAGCTCGGCTACGGCCAGCCGATGCTGCGGCACGCATCGCAGATCCCCGCCCGCCGGCCCACCACCCCAGCCCAGCGTCGAGCGGTCACCGTCTAGCGCCGGCCCTTGAACAGCGGCATCATCATGATCGTCCGTCGATGGTGGTGCTGTCTGCAACACACGAACCATGTCCGTGGCGGGGAGACGCGGTGTCGGCTATCGGTCCGAGATCGTTGTGTAGAAGGTGGTGATGACGTCGTTGAGGGCGTTGATCGCGGGGTCGTCGCCGAACAGTTTGCGTGTCTCGTGGTGCAGCTCGTCGGTGACCATGGACAGGGTGTTGACCGATTTCCGGTCGGAGCTGAATGCCTTGCGTGCCCAGTCTGTGGCACGGTCGATGTCGCCGTCTCGCAGGGACACGATGGACAGGGTGAGTCGGGCTTCGGTGGCGCGCATGGGGCTGCGGTCGCTGCCGTCGGGCCGTTGGGACAAACGGAGGATTTCCTGTGCGTGCTCGGCTGCGCGGGCGTCGCCGCCGCCGATGCGGTAGCAGTCCATCGCGTAGAAGTCCCACTTGGTGGGGTCGATGACGAAGTGGTTGTCTGGCCGGGTGGGGTGCTCATGGCCGTCCAGCAAGCGGAAGCCTTGGTCTAGTGCGCGGCGGACATCAGTGCGGTTGCCCATGCGGGCGTGAGCCTTGGCGCCTTGGGCGGCGAGTTGCACGGCAACGGACGCTTTGGGTGCGGCTTTGATGCCGGCGTCGGCGTAGTCGAGGACCGATCGCAGGCGGCCTTGGGTGAGCGCGAACCACGCGCTCATCTCGAATGACCATGCGACGATTTCCCCGTGGCCGGCCTCGCGGCCCAGCTGGAAGGCGGCGGTTCTGGCGGTCTCGGCGTGCCGGGCCAGGCCAAGGTCGTAGTTCACGCAGCCGATCAGTAGTGATAGCCACCCGGCGATGACCAGTAGTTCTCGATGCTCGCTGAGCCGTGTGGATCCTTCAAGCAGGCGTTGGACGTATTCGAGTTGGTGGTGTGCATCGTCGCGTAGTTCGTCGGGTGGGCGAGAGACGTACTCGCAGCACAGTTGCTCGGTGATGACGGTGAGTTGGTCGATTGTGTCGCGGCCGACGTCGGTGCGGTGGATCTTGCGCATGAGGTCACTGAAGACCAGCGGATCACGTCCAGGGTGAACCAGTTCCGTACTGGGCGCCCCGTTGGTGTGGGCCGTGATGAGTTGGCCGTTGGCGTTGAGTGCCGAGTCAAGGCGCGCGACGGTCGCTTCGTCGGGGTTGAACAGGTTCTGCTCGGCGCGGCTGATCTGGCTTTGACTCCAGTTGGCCTGTTTGGCCAGGTCACCTTGCTTTAGGCCGGCCTCGGTGCGCAGCCGCCGCAGCGTGTCACCGAAGGTCTGCACGGGCCTGGTCACCTCCTGAATATGCGCATGTCATGCGCGTATCCCGCATCTTGTGGCCTCCTGACCAGCCTAACCCGCAAGCTGTTTGCGGCGGGTAGCCACCCACCACTGGGCTAGGAGGAAGGAACACACCATGGCGCTGCACATCGTGGTTCACCCAAGGTTCGGCGACACGGCCCGTGTCGCGATCGAAGCAACCGGCCGTCCGCAGCTCGTGGCGGATATCGACACCGGCGGCACGTTCTCGGTCCAGGTCGATGACGAGCCGGGCAGCACCGAGCTGGCGGCTCAGTTCGCCCGCGAGCTTGCCACCGCCGCGCTGCGGTTCGCGCAGCGATGCGCCGAATCGGCGCCGGGCTCGGTCGTCGCTGCTTCGGCGGCCCCCGGTGACAGGGGGACCAGCAACAGCGCGTGACCGTTTTCAATCGTCGGGGAGCGAGGAGTTAACCGAAGTGAGCATGCAACCACCTGTGAACCGCGGTCGGCGGGTGAGTGACGCCGAGTGGCAAGCGTTGTTGACGGGTGTCCGGCAGATGGCGGAGAAGGTGGCTGGGCTCAGTCGCCGGATGGCGGCGGTGGAGCAGCAGCTGAAACCTGACGGTCGGCAAGCGTCCGCTCGACGACGACCATCCGATCGGTGAGGTCGTCCACAGACCTGCTGACCTGGTTCAACAGATCGAGAAGCTGGGGAACGGACATGGATTCATCGGCGCTGGGCTGGCGTAGCACGAACGCACCCTTGCCCTGTCGAGATACGACAAGGCCGTCGGCTACGAGTTGGCGGATGGCGTCCCGGGCGGTCATGACCGCGATGCCGTACCGGGCGTTTAGGTCTGCCAGGGTTGGGAGCTGGTCACCGGGTTGGTACGTGCCGGTGGCGATCGCGTGTCGCAGGTCGTCAGCGACGCGCTGGTATGCGGGCCGTGGGTCGGCGGGGTCCATCTCCATGGCCCAACCGTACCGCCTTAGCTAGCAAAGCCATAGATCACCCGTTCGGTACAACAACCAGACAGTACGTCGATAGTTTATCAGCTAACATGGCAAAGTCGGATGACTCCTTCCGGGGTTGGTGGCGATGCAGAAGATCACGAACAGGAGCGTTGATCATGGGAGCACCAAAGTATGCCCGGTTTGTGGTGGCCTTCGACGAGTGGTTTCCACAGGGGTTGTACCTGGTCGGGGAGGTCACGCCGGTGCGGGAGTACCAGTCGCAGGAGGACAAGGCGCGGAACCGTCCGGTCCGGCCTCGGGTGGATGAGGTCACCGGGCGTCCGCTGTTCCGCGGGACGTTCGCGGACCCTTCGGCGGAGAAGGACCGGGAGAAGTCGGTCACGGTGGAGTTCGCTTGTGCGCATCAGCCGGTCCCACCAGCGGCCGTGGCGGGGCTGCCGTTTCGGCCGGTGGTGCTGGAGGGCATGTCCGTGGCGCCGCGTGCGGAGACCTCCGGTCAAGCCAAGTGGCTCACGTGGACCATCCGGGCCACTGGCATGAAGGCGCCGGATGGCGTGTCGGTCGATGTGGCCGCAGCGGGCAAGCCGGCGTCGGGCAGGTCCGCGGTGGAGACGACGGGGAGGGCTGCGGCATGAGCGGTCCTGGCCTGCCGGGGCCGCTGCTGTGGGTGCTGTCTCCGCTGGACTATCGGACGCATGTGCTGGTCGATGGTGACCAGGCCGTGGGTGTGGTCAAGGCGCGGTGCGGTGCGGTGCTTCCGGTGGTCTTCCCTGTCCGCGATGGGCCGTCCGGCAGGCCGTGCCCGCCGTGTGAGGTGATCTTGCACGTGGGTGTGGGCGCTGCGGGCAGAGTCGTACGCAGCCAGCACGGTGACGCTTCGCCCGGTGATCGGCCGTATCGGGGAGAGGGCAGCAAGGGAGGTGAGTGTGATGGCTGCGAGCAAGCCAGCTCCGCAGCGGCAGCCGAGAACGTTGATGGAGGCGCATCAGGCGCTGGTGTGTATTCGGCCGGATCGGGATGCGCAGTTGGAGGTGTGGCAGGCGTATTACCACCGGTCGGCGGTGTTGTATGCCGAGATCGCTGAGATCGATCGGGGACATCATCACGAGGCGCTGTACTGGGCCGAGCGGGAACTGGAGAAGGCCATGTTGGTTACCGGTGCGATGAAGGAGGGGGCAACGTCGTGGAACCCGTGGACTGAATCCGCGTTTTTCCCACAGTAAGAAAGGAGGTGGATGGCGATGAGGGTGGGCCGGCTGTGGGCTGCGCTAGTCACGCGACGATGGGCGCGTCCAGGTCGGGTTCGTGTGACGTGGCGAACCTGTCGCAGGTGCGGCAGCTACTCGTTCCAGTCGGCGGGTAGTGACCGGCTCTGCGGTGGCTGCCTGAGCCTGCAATAACAGACACCGCTCCAAGAAAAAGATTCGGAAGAAATTCAACGCGCTGGGGGTGGTGCGGCGATTCCGCATGCCCTCATCAGGAACAACAGAGACGTACGCGCAGAAGCGGATTTCACGGCTACCAACCTTGTCCGCTTCTGCGCTGTCCACACCGAGAGTTTGGAGTGAACAGTAGTGAGGATACGCATACCGATCAGGTCGGGCGCAAGCCCCCTACCCAATTGGAATGACAACGAGCAGAACTACCCCGTCACCAGCCTGTCCCTGGTCGTGGGGGGTGATTGCTGATGAATGCCCAGATGATCGTCGTGTTGATCGCCGGTGGTGGTGCGTTGGGCGTGATCGTGTGGTTGCTGGCCAAGGTCGGCAGGGTCTTGGTGAAGATCGCGGAGGCGTTGGTCGCGGCTGCGGTGGTGTTCGTCGCGGTGTGGCTGGTCGTCAAAGCGGTGGTGTGGGCGTTACGGCAGGCGGTCACCCGTTGGCGCACGAGCCTGACCGTGCTGACGATCGTGGCGTGGTGGCACTGGTGGGGCTGGATGCCGCCGGTCGTGGTGCTCGGCTCGGTCGGACTGGTGCTCACCGGGTGGCGGTTAGTCGATTTGACGTCGTTCGATGCGTGGGCAGGTCGGCATCTGCGGGCATGGTGGCTGCGCTGGACGGTGTATGCGCCGAAGCTGCCCGGCTGGCTGCACGCCTGCGGGCTGAGCGTCAAACAGGACGCCGCCCCGGTGGTGAGCGTCAACCTGGTGGGGCGCCAGAAGATCCACCGCGACCGCCACCAGACCCGCGCGGGGCTACCCAAAGTCCTCGGTGTGCGTTCCGGTGCGTCGTGGGACGAAGTCCGGGTCCAGCTGGTGCCGGGCCAAAAGCCGGAGGACGTCGACGAGGCCGCCCGTGCGCTGGCCTCCGCCCGCCAGGTGCAGCGGTGCCAGGTCCGGGAGCTGACACCCAATGTGGTGTCGATCGATTTCCAACGCCGCAACCTGCTCGCCGACCCGGTGAACTGCCGCGACCTCGCCGACCTGGCCGGTGTCGAGGGTGCGTCGGTGGATTTGCGGCGGGTCTGGTCCGGACGCACCGAATACGGCCAAGACTGGCACGTGCCGTTGCCTGGGGGCCACGCCCTGGTGGTCGGCTCAACGGGGGCGGGCAAGAACTCGGTGATGTGGTGCCCGCTGGTGTCCATCGCACCGGCGATCCGTGACGGGCTGGTGCGGGTGTCGGGCATCGATCCCAAGGGCATGGAACTCGCTTACGGGCGGGGGATTTTCACCCGCTACGCGGTCACCGGAACCGACGCCTTGGCTGTGCTCGATGAGTTGGTCGCTGCGATGGACGCCCGGAAATCGGAGTTTGCCGGTCGGGTGCGGACGGTGCCGGTCAGCCGCGAGCATCCGCTGGAGCTGCTGGAATTTGACGAGATCGGGGCGCTGACGAAGTACACCGACCGCAAGACCCGTGACGCGATCACGGAGAAGGTCGCCCTGTTGACCACGCAGGGTCGGGCCCTGGGGTTCACGGTGCGCGGCTACGTCCAAGAACCCACTAAAGACACCGTCCCAGTCCGAGAACTGTTCCCGCGGCGAGTGTGCCTGCGGGTGTCGGCCAAGTCGCACGTGGGGATGGTGCTCGGCGAGCAGGCGTATGAGCGGGGGGCGTGGGCCAACCGGATCGGCGAGTCCGAGGCCGGTGTCGGGTACGTGGTCGGTGAAGGCATTCGCGAACCACTGCGGATTCGGGCGGGGTGGGTGTCCGACGAGACGATCAAGCAACTCGAAACGTTCGTCACCGTCCCGGTCACCCATGACACGGCGGTGCTGCCCTTCCCCACCAAACCAACCGACCCAACTGGGTCGACGCGGGGAGGTGCGGCATGACACCCCCGCCCGGGACCGTGACCAACGTGCCGGATGGACGCACCCGGGCCGAGCGGATGCGTCAACCCTTGGCCGCCGATGTCATCGCAGCGGTCGCCGATCAGCACGGGGTGTGCGTACGTCCGTTCACGATGGAAGTCGGCGACCCCGACACCGGGGAACTGCGGTATGTGCCCATGCCCTGCGGGTCAACCGTCGAGTCAGTGTGCGGGCCATGCGCACGGAAAGCGCGGGCGTTGCGGATGGCCCAATGTCGGGAAGGCTGGCACCTGACCGAGGAACCCACCTTCCAAGCTGATGAGCCGACCACCGAGCAGCGGGCACATCTGACCGTGCGGGCCGACCTGGTCGCCCAGTACCGGACAGCGGTCGAGACCGACCAGGCCAGCGACGCCGAGGAACTGCGGGAGGCCATCCGCGACGCGGACGAAAAACTTCGGCAACTCGGTGTCCGGGGCCATTTGCCCTCGCCAGACCTGCCGGCCAAGCGCCCACCGAAGCGGACCACCAAGCGGCGGCAAGACGCGCCGAACCTCCCTACCCGCAAGATCAGCAAGACCACACTGGGCAAAGAGTTCGCCGGCCGGTTCCGACCATCCATGTTCGTCACCCTCACCTGCGATACCTACGGCCGGGTCCACGAAGACGGCACACCGATTGATCCGAACTCCTACGACTACCGGCGGGCCGCTCGCGACGCGGTGCACTTCTCGTCGCTGGTTGATCGGTGGTGGCAAAACCTCCGACGAGTCGTGGGCTGGGAGGTCCAGTACTTCGCCACCGTCGAACCGCAGAAGCGGGCCGCGCCGCACCTGCACACGGCGCTGCGCGGGGCGATCCCCCACGACACCATCCGGCAAGTCACCGCAGCCACCTACCACCAAGTGTGGTGGCCCACCCATGACGAGCTGGTCTACAGCGGCGACCGGTTGCCGATATGGGAACCAACGGTGAAGGCGTTCATCGACCCCGACACCCGCCAACCCCTCGCCAGCTGGGATGCCGCAGTGGATCAGGTCGATCGGCCCGCACACGTGGTGAGGTTCGGCCAGCAGGTCCATTCCAAGGGCATCCTCGGCGGCACCGAAGAAGCAGGCCGGCACATCGGCTACCTCACAAAATATCTCTGCAAAAGTGTGGCCGAGATCGTCACGCAGGACACCGACGCGCAGCGCCGCCACGCCGATCGGCTCCATAGCGAGCTCGCGACAACGCCCTGTTCACCTCGGTGCGCGGTATGGCTGCTCTACGGCATCCAACCGTTGGGCGTCACGTCGAAAACCATGCCGGGGCTGTGCAAGAGCCGCGCCCACCGGCAGAGCACGCTCGGGCTACCCGGTCGGCGGGTCCTGGTGTCCCGTAAGTGGTCGGGCAAGACCCTTGCCGACCATCGGGCCGATCGGATGGCGTTCGTTGTGCAGGCCCTGGCGGCGGTCGGGATCGCAAAACCGGCACAGAACGGGTCACGGTTGATCTGGCGCAAAGTCACGCCCGGTGACCAGAACGTGCCACCACGAGCGCACCTGCTCATGCGCGCCATCGCCGAACGCATCGCCTGGCAAGCCGAGTACGACCGAGCACTCCTCTCCGCAACCGGACCGCCAGACGACAGCGATGTTTCACCAACTGCACAAGCGGCGTGATCTATCAGGGGGCGAGAGCTGATGCAGCAGGTGTACCTGACCGTGCCGGAGGCAGCGCACTACTTAAACACGACAGTCCGGTTCGTCCGCCGGTTGATCGAGGAGCGGCGTATCGCGTTCCACCGACTCGGGCGACACGTTCGGTTGACCAGAAATGATCTTGATTCGTTCGTCGCAGCGGGTCGGGTTGAACCGGACCGTCCGTCAACGAGCCTTCGGAGGGTGGCGTAATGGCTGGTAAAAGGGATTGGGGAAGGATTCGGCAACTGCCCTCAGGTAGATGGCAGGCGCGGTATCCCGGGCCGGACGACAACCTCCGGCCCGCACCGCAGACGTTCGAGCGGAAGGCCGATGCGTCGAACTGGCTGGCCAACAAGCGAGCGGAGATCACCCGGGACGAGTGGATTGACCCGGACGCAGGGAAGGTTACCTTCGGCGCGTACGCCGCGACCTGGATCAAGGAACGTGACCTGGCGGAGACGACCGCCGAGCGGTACGACGGGATTCTCCGTAATCACGTCGAGCCGTACCTGGGTGACCTTGCGCTGTCCGTCATCAAGGAACCCGTTATTCGGCAGTGGCGAACGAAGCTGCAAGATGCCGGCGTGGGTGCGGCGACTGGCGCAAAGGCGTACCGGATGGTGCACTCCATCTTCAACACGGCGGTAGACGACCTGCTCATCCGCCGGAACCCGTGCCGGATCAAGGGTGCTGGGCAGGACAAGGCGGACGAACGAACCACACTCACAATTGACCAGGTGTTCGCGGTGGCGGACGCGATCCAGTCGCGCTACCGGCTACTCGTGCTACTCGGTGCACTCACGAGCTTACGGTTCGGGGAGTTCGCCGCACTGCGACGGCGGGATGTGGACCTAGCCGGCGGCGAGCTGCGGGTCCGCCGGTCGCAAGCCGAGTTGAAACACGGTCGCACGATCATCAAGAACCCGAAGAGTGAGGCCAGCAAGCGTTCGGTCGCCATCCCGGCGGTGGTGCTCGCCGAGCTGCGGGACCACCTCGTCCGGTTCTCCGAGGCGGGACCGGATGGCCTGGTGTTCGTCGGGCCGAACGGTGGCCGGCTACGGCGACGCAACTTCCACCGGCTGTGGACCAAGGCACTCACGGACGCCAAAGTGAACGAAGAGGACGTCCACTTCCATGACCTGCGCCACACCGGTAACGCCCTCGCGGCGGCCACGGGTGCCAGCACCAGGGAACTGATGGCACGAATGGGCCACTCGTCCATGCGAGCCGCGCTGATCTACCAGCACGCAACCCGAAGTCGTGACAAGCAGATCGCCGATGCAATCAGCCAGAACGTCCAGGAAGCCCGACGCATGGGGCACGTGAGGGGCACGCCAGAGCCGATGACAGGCTGTCGCGACCGGCCCAAAAGCTGGACCAACGCGCTGACCTGGACCTGAACGTATCACTGACCTCGTGGAGACGAAGGGGCTCGAACCCTCAACCCCCGCCTTGCAAAGGCGGTGCTCTACCAGTTGAGCTACGTCCCCATGCTCCGGGCGCGGTCAGCGCACCCAGCGGTGGCTCAGGAGTTCGGTGCGGTGGCCTCACGCCAGAGGTCGGCCTCAGCCTTTGCGGAACGCTGACGCTGGACGACGATCAAAGCGACCAGGCCGACGAGCAACAGTGCCATAATCTTCTTCACGATGAATCTCCTCCTGCCACGATGGTACTTCTTCAGTGGGCCTAGCTGGACTTGAACCAGCGACCTCATCCTTATCAGGGATGCGCTCTAACCGACTGAGCTATAGGCCCCCGGCGACCCGGCGAAGGTTACCGCACAGCCCTACCGGGTCCGCATTCGCCTGGCCGCAGTCAGTCCGGTTCGGACAGGGTGATCTCGATGCCGCCGACCAGGTCTGCGGCGACGTTGTAGACCAAGGATCCGACGGTGGCCAGCGCGGTCATCAGCACGATGTTCACCAGGCCGATCACCATCGACGCCCCGAAGACCCGGCCGCCGCTGATCAGCTCAGCTCCTCCGGCCTGGGCGTTGGTGGCCGAGGTGAGGTCGGAGTAGGTCCCGTTGAGCTGGTCCCAGACACCCATCCCTGCGAGCACGCCGTAGAGCACCCCCACGGCTACCATCCACACGAGGAACCCGCAGACAGACAGCACCAGCGAGATCTTGAGCACCGACCACGGATCGAGCCGCTGCAGCTGCAGGCTCGTCCGTCGGGGAACCCGGACCGAGCGGGCCTGGTTGCTTGGCTGCGGCGCGGGCTCCAGCCGCTCTGGCGGCGTGTAGCCGCCGACGCGCACCGTGGACGGCGAGAAATCCGAACGCGCCGCCGGCCCGCCGGCCGCGACTGGCGGCCCGACGCCCGGTGAGAAGCCAGAAGCCGGGCCGCCCAAGGGCTGCCGCTCGACCTGCTCTCGACCGGCGCCACGGGCGTGTTCGGGGGCTCCCACCTGCAACGCCACCGTCTGGGGGTCGCCGTCGCCCGTGGTACCGCGCTGGCGCTGCTGCGGGGGTGACTCGGTCTCCTCGGCGTTCTCCGGCCTCGTCACGACTCACCCTCCATCGGTGCACCACCGGCTTCTGCGTCACCGGCATCGGCGCCGTCGAGGTCTGGGTCGACGGCCTCTTCGGTGTTTCGTGCGACAGCCACCAGGGTTGCCCCCTCACCGAGGTTCATCAAGCGCACCCCTTTGGTCTGCCGGCCGGCCTTGCGCACCTCCTTGGCGGTGGTTCGGATGACCCCGCCACTGGAGGTGATGGCGTACAGCTCATCGTCGATGTCGACGATGAGCGCCCCGACGAGCTTGCCACGCCTGCGGTCGTACTGGAGGGTCAACACACCCTTGCCGCCGCGTCCCTGCACCGGATAGTCGTCGATCGGTGTCCGTTTGGCGTAGCCCCCGCCGGTCGCGACCAGCAGGAACAGCCCTGGCTGCACCACCGCGAGGGACAGCAGCTCGTCACCCTCGTTGAATCGCATCCCGAACACCCCGGAGGTCGCCCGCCCCATCGGGCGAAGCACCTCGTCGGTGGCCGAGAACCGGATCGACTGGCCCTGCGCCGAGACCAGCAACAGGTCGTCCTCGGCAGCGCACAACACCGCGCCGACCAGCTCGTCGTCATCTCGCAGGTTGATGCCGATCAGCCCACCGGAGCGGTTGGAGTCGAAGTCGGTCAGCTTGCTCTTCTTGACCAGACCGTCGCGGGTGGCCAGCACCAGATACGGCGCGACGGTGTAGTCCTTGATCTGCATGACCTGGGCGATCTTCTCTTCAGGCTGGAAGGCGAGCAGGTTCGCCACGTGCTGGCCGCGGGCGTTGCGGTTGGCCTCGGGCAGCTCGTAGGCCTTCGCCCGGTACACCCGGCCCTTGTTGGTGAAGAACAAGATCCAGTCGTGCGTGGAGCAGACGAAGAAGTGCGCCACGATGTCGTCGGTCTTCAAGCCTGCACCCATGACGCCCTTGCCGCCGCGCTTCTGCGCCCGGTACAGGTCGGTGCGAGTGCGCTTGGCGTAGCCGGTGCGGGTGATCGTGACCACGACGTCCTCGACGGCGATCAGGTCCTCGGTCGACATGTCGCCGTCGTAGCCGGTGATCCTGGTGCGCCGGTCGTCGCCGTACTTCTCTACGATCTCCCCGAGCTCGTCGCGGACGATCTGGCGCTGCCGCTCGGGCTTGTCCAGGATGTCGAGGTAGTCGGCGATCTCCCGCTCGAGCTCGGCGAGGTCCTCGATGACCTTCTGGCGTTCCATCGCCGCGAGGCGCCGCAGCTGGGTCTCCAGGATGTAGTTCGCCTGGATCTCGTCGACGTCCAGCAGCGCCATCAGCCCGGTGCGCGCGTCGTCCACCGTCGGGGACCGGCGGATCAGCGCGATCACCTCGTCGAGCATGTCCAGCGCCTTGACCAGACCGCGCAGCAGATGGGCGCGTTCTTCGGCCTTGCGTAGCAGGTACCGGGTTCGCCGGACCACGACGTCGAGCTGGTGGCGCACGTAGTGCCGGATCACTTGGTCCAGCCGCAGCGTGCGCGGCACGCCCTCGACGATCGCCAGCATGTTGACACCGAAGGTGTGCTGCAGCTGGGTGTGCTTGTAGAGGTTGTTGAGCACCACCTTGGCCACCGCGTCGCGCTTGAGCGTGATCACGATGCGCATGCCGATGCGGTCGCTGGACTCGTCGTTGATCTCGGCGATCCCGCCGAGCCTGCCATCCCGGGACAGCGCCGCGATCGCCTCGATGAAGTTGTCCGGGTTGACCTGGTAGGGCAGCTCGGTGATCACCAAGGTGGTGCGGCCTCTGGTGTCCTCCTCGACCAGCACCTCACCGCGCATCCGGATCGAACCGCGCCCGGTGCGGTAGGCATCAGCGATACCGTCGGCGCCGACGATCAGGCCATGGGTCGGGAAGTCCGGACCCTTGATCCGCTCGATGAGCGCGTCGAGCAGGGTGTCGTCATCGACGTCGGGGTTGTCGAGCAGATAGGCGACGCCCGCGCCGACCTCGCGCAGATTGTGCGGCGGGATGTTCGTCGCCATCCCCACCGCGATTCCCGAGCTGCCGTTGACCAGCAGGTTCGGGATCCGCGACGGCAACACCGTCGGCATCTCGGTGCGACCGTCGTAGTTCGGCTCGAAATCGACGGTCTCCTTGTCGATGTCGCGCAGCATCTCCTGCGCCAGCGGCGTGAGCCGGCATTCTGTGTAGCGCATCGCCGCAGCGGGGTCGTTGCCCGGAGAGCCGAAGTTGCCTTGGCCGTCGACCAGCGGGTAGCGCATCGACCACGGCTGGGCCATCCGCACCAGGGTGTCGTAGATCGCGCTGTCACCGTGCGGGTGGTAGTTGCCCATCACGTCACCGACGACCCGCGCGCACTTGACCGGGCCGCGGTCGGCGCGGAAACCGGAGTCGTACATCGAGTACAGCACTCGCCGGTGCACCGGCTTGAGGCCGTCGCGAACGTCCGGCAGTGCGCGCCCGACGATCACACTCATCGCGTAGTCGATGTAGGAGCGCTGCATCTCCTGCTGGATGTCGACCGGCTCGACGCGGTCTCCGTCCGGCGGCAGGATGATCTCAGTCACGGAGCTTGGTTCCCTTCGGGGGGCCACTTTCGGGGGGCCACTGACATGCGCCTAACCCAGCCAGTCTACCGGTCACGCAGGGTGCCCTCCGGCCGGACGCGCGGCCGGCTGTCCTTGCGCACCTCGGGCTCCCGAACTCAACAGCAGAGCTGTCCGGGCCGCTGAAGGCAGCTCTGCTGTTGAGTTCGGGAACGGTGGAGTGGTGCCGTTGGATGCAGCGGTGCGCCCCGGGCTGATCAGATCCGTCCGCGGGGCAGGCAGCACTTCTTGTACTTCAGCTGCGAGCCGCACCAGCAGGCTTGGTTGCGACCCGGGGGCCAGGCGGTCTCCCGGGGATGCACTTGCAGATGCTGCGCGTAACCCTCGCGGACTTCTGGGTCAGTGGGATCGCCGCGGTTTTCATCGGCGTAGTTGGCCAGCTCGTCAACGACCCCGGCCAGCAGCGTCGACCGAGGAGAACCAGACTGCGACCACTGCTCCAGGCACCGCTGCACCGTCGTCCGGTAGTCGTCCCAGGTGTGGCCGTATTCCTCGGCGAGCACCGGCCAACGCAGGATCAGCCGGTCGAACTCCGGCTGCGGCCAGAACAGCAGCGCGGTGCCCTCGTAGTCCAGCTCCTGCGAATCGAGTACTCCGTGCACGATATCCACCAAGCGGTCGGCGAGGATATCGTGTTCATCGTGTGGTAGTTCCAGATTGCGACGTAGCTGGTGTCGTTCCTGTGCCAGCACGAACGCCATCCCCACCGCCTGTTCGTAGACCGGCTGACCGCGCCGGGAGTCCAGCTCGTTCAGCCGGTGTAGGGCCGTGACCAGCGCCTCGGTCAGCCACTGCTCGGCAATTTCGCCGCGCCCGCCGTCCTCCAACGCGTCGCTGACGCAGGACACCGCGTCGGCGTCGTGTAACAACGACGGGCGCAGCGCCGTCAACTCGGCCATGGCCTCGTCGTCACGGCCGAGCCGCAGCAACAGTTCGGCGTTGAACGCTCGCGGATATACGTCCAGATCATCATGGGCGCGGTAAGTCTCGACGGCCCGCTGCGCCAACACCTGAGCAGCCTGCAGATCACCGGCCTGCTCGGTGATCTCGGCGGCCAGCATCAGCGCATACCCGGTGTCGGCCTGATCGGCCACCAGACCCTGATCGACCGCGTTAACCAACTCCGCGGCGATCCCCAGCGGCTGGTCAGCCCCGGAACAGCCGATCTCATCAAGATCATCGGAAGTCAGTAGTCCAGTCAATGGCATGGGGCACCGTACCGTCGCTGTCACTGCGACCCTGAGCGCCCCGCTGCCGGACCGGGAAGATGCGCGCGAGCAGCGCGGAGGACTCCGGTTCCTGAGCCGGTCAGCCGTTTGGCTGCAGGCGTGCGACTGTTCCGATCTCCAGCGCGACATAGACGCACCCGTCGGACCCCACAGTAAGGCCGTGGGGCTCTGACGACGGTGCTGGCAGATCATGCTCTTCGATCTTTCCGGCGGTGGTGATGTGCCCGATGCGGTTGGCACCCCACTCGGAGAACCAGCATCCATCCGTCGTGGCGACGACGATCGCGTGGGGCCGCGCGGCCCGATCGGGGCGGGGAAATTCAGTGATCCGACCCTCCGGGGTGATGCGCCCGACCTGGCCCGCGCCGATCTCGACGAACCAGACAGCGTCATCCGTCCCGGATGTGATGCCTACCGGTCCGGCATGTGCGGTGGGCAGATGGTGGAGTGTGACATCTCCGTCCAGGCCCGTCCGACCGATCGCGTTGGCTTGGTTGAGGGTGAACCACAGGGCGGCGTCAGACCCAGTGGTGATCATGGACGGCATGCCGCTGTTCGTGGGCAGGGGAAACTCGCAGGCCGAGGCCCTTGTTGCCTCCGGTGACAAGGGCGACGGGGGGCCGGTCAAGGGAAAACATCTCGCGATAAGGCACAAAACCAATGGTAGGCAGGTAGGAGAAGGCGGTGCACGACAGCGACCTGTGTGCCGGCACGGCATTGGTTCGGCGTAACGCTTCAACGGTCCCCGTCGATTCTTTGTCAACGTTCACGCTGTTAGCGACCGGGGGAGCATGAGTTGTTGGACCGAAAGCCTGATGCGTTGTACCTCAGCAACCCGCACACGATCTCGTCCGTCAGGCCGAAGACGCGGGGGTTAGCATTCGGTCGCGCCTTGGACTTGACCGTGGCGGTCGTTGCGTTGACCGTGCTCGCGATACCATTGGTGATCATCGGCCTGGCGATCCGGCTGACCAGCAAGGGTCCCGCGCTGTTTCAGCAGCAGCGGATCGGCTACCGCGGCCAGACCTTCACCATGTACAAGTTCCGCACCATGCGAACCGGCGTCGGGGACGAGACGCTGCGAGAGCTGATCGCCGCCGAGCTCCGCGGCGAGGACACATCGGTCAACGGCAGCTACAAGCTCGACGGCGACTCCCGGGTCACCTCGATCGGGGCGTTCCTGCGCAAGACCAGCCTCGACGAGCTGCCTCAGCTGCTCAATGTGCTGCTCGCCGACATGTCCCTGGTCGGCCCCCGGCCGTGTCTGGAGTGGGAAGCCCGAATGTTCCCCGCACAGTTCCAGCCGCGGTTCACCGTACGCCCCGGAATCACTGGACTGTGGCAGGTCAGCGGTCGCTCCACGGTCAGCACCCTCGAGATGCTGCACCTGGACCTGGCCTACGTGCGCACCCACAACCCGGTCGGCGACCTATCCATCCTGCTGCGCACCGTGCCGTCGATACTGCGCGACCACAGTGCCCGCTGACCCAGGCCAGCCGGCCCGGTACCACCGGTGGTAGGCCGCGGCGACTTCGTCGAAGGGCCGGGGAGGCCCGAGCTGTGCCCGGGGTGGAAGACGCCATGGCCGAGTATGAAGGCCACGGCCACGGCGTGCAGCTTGGTGAAGATTCGACCACTTTGTCCGCTGTCGTTACCATGATTGCCGGCCTTCGTATCATCACCGGGTGTCCTCGGGTGAGCTTCACCTCGATCGTGTTCGAGCCGGGTCGTTCGGCGCGGTGGCGCGGCAGTACGAGCGTTACCGTCCGACGTACCCCGACGCTCTACTCGACGATCTTGCGACGTTGCGGCCGGCTCGGGTGCTCGACGTCGGCTGCGGCACCGGCAAGGTCGCGGTGGGCCTCGCCGCGCGTGGTCTGTCCGTCCTCGGTGTCGAGCTGGACCCGCGGATGGCCGAGGTGGCCCGCGGTCACGGCATCCCGGTGGAGGTGGGGGCCTTCGAGACCTGGGACGACGCTGGACGGCGGTTCGACTTGATCACCTGTGGGGCCGCGTGGCATTGGATCGATCCCGAGCTGGGCATGGCCAAGGTGGCCGACGTGCTGGGTGTGGGCAGCACAATCGCCCGGTTCTGGAACTACCACGTGCTAGACGAGGCCGTCGTGAACGTGTTCGAGGCCGTCTACCGTGAGCATGCGCGGGATGCGCGGCCGCACGGGCGCGAACCCGACGACAGCGGCTACATCGACCCCTTCGCCGACAACGAGGCGTTCTGCTCGGTCGAGACGAAAACCTACCGCTGGGAACGCACCCTGAGCGCCGAGGAATGGGTGGGACAGGCGGTGACGTTCAGTGATCACCAGCGTCTTGAACCCGAGCGCCTCCTTGCTGTTGCCCGGGCGCTGCACGCGACGATCGAAACACTCCGCGGCACTGTTCACGCACACGGCCGAACCTACGTCGTGTTGGCCCGCCGGGCTTAGCCTCGCGCCGTATCCGGGTCGCTCTTGGCCAGTCCAGACGTCGCGGATGATCAGCGGCGACCACGGCTCACCGGCGATGTCGAGGGCGCGGGCGATGGAGCACGCATGCGCTGGCTCGCCGAGCAGGACCGCCGCGCAAGTTCGAGAAACTGCATGGACGGCGACGCCGGCGCGGCCTAGCGTGCCACGAGTCGAAGGCAGACGTTTCGTGCCGCGAAGCCGCGGTTGATGAGCCTGAGAGGGGTCGCGTGACGTCCTTGCGGTTCCGTGCAGCGGGTCTCGACGACGCCCCGAAGGTTGCGCTGCTGCACGCCGATAGTTGGCGCAGGCACTATCGCAGCGCCTACGCCGACTCATTCTTGGACGGCGGCGTGGTCGCCGACCGCCGGACTGTATGGTCATCGCGGCTCGCCGCGCTAACCAACAGCATGACGGTCGTCGCTGAGGACGCCACCGGGCTGGTGGGCTTCGTGCATGTCGTCTTCGACGAAGATGACCGATGGGGCAGCCTCATCGACAATCTGCACGTCACCCACGACCGTCAACGTGCTGGCATTGGTAGCGCACTTCTAACCTGCGCTGTCGAGGCCGTTACTGAGCGAGCGACAGGCAAGTCCATGTATCTGTGGGTGCTTGAACAGAACGTCGCCGCTCAGCGGTTCTACCGAGCTTTCGGCGGCACGTGCGTGGAAAGGGCAATGGTGTCGCCTCCTGGCGGCGTACCGGCCCGACTTAACGGCTCCCCCAACAAGTTCCGCTTCACCTGGCCCGACACATCATTGCTGGCTTGCATGGCAGGCGCCTGATCCCCGCAGAAGATTCGTGACCGGAACGGCATTTGAGAGCCCGTCATGGCGCTCTACCTGCAGTGTTGGTCGCTGCGGTCAGCGGTCGAGCGCCGTCCCGCTCAACGAGTCACCCAGATCGCCACCGCCGACGTCCGCGCCTTCCTCCACGGTTACCTCCCACCGCGCGCCGGCGAACTGCTAGAGAGGGTCGCCGATCAGTGTTGCAGCGCGACAGCACTGAGCTGCAGCAGCGCTTCGTTGATCTCGTCGAGGTCAAAGCGTGTGGGGTCGTAACCACCCGCGCCGATCTGCTCCATCCACTCGCGGTACATCCCGTGTTCCGGGTGCTTCTCGTCGCCCAGGGCGCTCATCAGCTCGGCGAAGCCCCAGGGGCCGCCACTGTCCTCGGGCGGTCCGGCGCGGCGGCCGGTCACGCAGCGCGGGTAGGTCAGCGCCGGGTCGGCTCGATCGACGGCTTCTACAACGATGTCGTGCCACCAGTCATCGCCGAAGTCGTACCAATACGCGAGCCGGTCGCCGGCTTGCATCCCAGCCAGCGTCCGGCGCGCCTCGTCCGTGGTGTCCTCAAGCAGGTGCTCGGGGTCGGCGTAATGCACACCGTTGACCTCGAACTGGTGCAGGTGACAGTCGTGCCAGCCCATCGCGGTCTGGATGACGCGGTGCAGCTCGGCCAGGCTCGTCGCAGAGGGCACCTGCAGGCGTCGCAAGACTGACGGCTTCATGTGCCGCAGCGACACCGTGATCGTGTGAATGCTGGGGATCGTGTGAATGCTGGAGCGCACCGGCATCGGGCGACCGTACTCGTCAGTGCGCAGCGCCATCGTTGTGGGCTATCCTGTGGCCATGCGTCTGCACATCACGCTCGATGACGCTCTGGTCGAGGGACTCGACCGTATCTGCGGCGCGCGAGAGCGGAGCAGCTTCATCGCCAGAGCAGTACGCCGTGCCCTCGACGAGCACGCACGCTCCGAGGCGCTGGAAGGGGCATTGGGATCCATCTCGGATTCCGGGCACGACTGGGACACCGACCCCGCAACGTGGGTCCGCGCTCAGCGCGCCGATCGAAGGCAGCTCGCCGGCTGATGTGCGCTCTGGTCCTAGACACCACCGTGCTCATCGACGCATTGCGAGGACGGCCGGCCGCAACGCGGCTGCGCGAGCTCGTCACCCGGCGCGAGGTACTTCTCACCACCGCAGTCAACGTCGAGGAGATCATCCGCGGGTTGCGACCGAGTGAGAAGTCCGTGGCCGACGCCTTGTTCACCGCGATCCGAGTGCTCCCGGTGCGAGAACCCGATGCCCGACAAGCCGGAGCCTGGCGACGCCAGCACGCGGCCCGGGGTATCACCCTGCACCAGGCCGACTGCTTGATCGGCGCGGTCACCGCCGGGGTCGGCGCACGACTGGCCACCGGCAACGCCAAGGACTTCCCGATGCCCGAACTCACCGTGGAGGAATGGGCCCCAGGTACCTGACCCGGACGCTCAGCCCGGAAGGAGACCCTCCAGGCTCAAACCCACCTGGAAGGGCTCGGTCGTGACGAACCGACCGGTGACGGGGCCGGGGTCCTGGTAGCCGAATGGTGCGGCGAGGTGGCAGTCGATCAACGTCACGGGTCTGTCGAGGTCCATGATCCAGTAGTGCGGGATGCCGGCGTCGGCGTACTCGCCGCGCTTGATCACGTGGTCGGTGCGGCGTGAACCTGGAGAGACGATTTCCACGATGACCAGCGTGTCGCTGGCGCGCAGGATGCCTCCGTCACGGCGGATGCGGTCGACGGCCGACCGCGGCACGACCACCAGGTCTGGCCGGCGGACGAACCCCGGCTCACCGCGCGGGGCGAGTTCCAGGTCGACATCCACACCGAGGATCGCCAGCAGGCCAGCGGGTAGCTCCTGGCGCAACTGCGCGAACAGCTCCCCCATGGCGATCATGTGGTCCGGTGCCGGGCTCGGCGACATGACCAGGTTGCCCTCCTGCAACTCCGAGCGGTAGCGGTCGTCCTCGCCGAGCGCCGCGTACGCCTCAACAGTCAGCAGGTGGCCCGGCAGCTCGGGCACAGCTGGCACAGCGTCTCCTCACGTTCCGACCAGTCTTGCAGCTCTGCACCGCGGTTCGGAGCCGAATGGCGGTTCGAGCCCGGGCTAGACGTCGAGGAAGCGGACGTCCTTGGCGTTGCGGGTGATGAAGGAGCGGCGGGACTCGACGTCTTCGCCCATCAGGACGCTGAACAGCTCGTCGGCGGTCGCCGCGTCATCGAGGGTCACTTGCAGCAGGACCCGGTTGGCCGGATCCATCGTGGTCTCCCACAGCTCTTTGGCGCTCATCTCGCCGAGGCCCTTGTAGCGCTGGATCGCGTCCTCCTTGGGCAGCTTGCGGCCCTCCGCCTGTCCCGCTTCGATCAGCCCGTCACGTTCCCGTTCGGAGTAGGCGTACTGCGCCTGGGCCCGTGGCCACTTGATCTTGTATAGCGGTGGCTGCGCGAGGAACACGTGCCCGTGCTCGACGAGCGGGCGCATGAACCGGAACAACAACGTCAGCAGCAAGGTGCGGATGTGCTGGCCGTCCACATCGGCGTCGGCCATCAGGACGACCTTGTGGTAGCGCAGCTTGGTGAGGTCGAACTCGTCGTGGATCCCGGTACCCAGCGCGGTGATCAACGCCTGTACCTCGGTGTTCTTCAGCACCCGGTCCAGCCGTGCCTTCTCCACATTGATGATCTTGCCACGGATCGGCAGGATCGCCTGGTAGAGCGAATCCCGACCGGACTTCGCCGAGCCGCCCGCGGAGTCACCCTCGACGATGAACACCTCGCTGCGCGACGGGTCGGTGGAGCGGCAGTCGGACAGCTTGCCGGGCAGCCCACCCAGATCGCCGGCCGACTTTCGGCGCACCAGCTCGCGGGCCCGCCGGGCGGCCATCCGCGCCTGCGACGACGAGATCGCCTTGTTGATGATCGTCTTGGCCTCGGCGGGATTGCGCTCCAGCCAGTCGATCAGCCATTCGTTGCAGGTGCGCTGGACGAACGACTTGACTTCGGTGTTACCCAGCCTGGTCTTGGTCTGGCCTTCGAACTGCGGTTCCTTAAGCTTGACCGACACGATGGCGGCCAGACCCTCGCGCACATCGTCGCCGGTGAGCGCGGCGTCCTTCTCTTTGAGCAGCTTCTTGTCCCGCGCATAACGGTTGATCACCGAGGTCAGCGCGGAGCGGAAACCCTCCTCGTGAGTGCCACCCTCGTGGGTGTTGATCGTGTTGGCGAAGGTGTAGACCGACTCGGTGTACCCGGCGTTCCACTGCATCGCAACCTCGATCTGCATCCTCTCAGCACTTGCCTCGAAGCCGATCACTTTGCGGTGGATGGGGTCCTTGGAGTTGTTGAGGTGCTTGACGAAATCTTCCAGACCACCCGGATAGTGGAAGGTGCGCTCCTTGACCTGAGCGGTCTGCCCTTCGGCGTCCTCGGTCTCGTTGCTGCCGTTGACCCGCTGGTCGCGCAGCACGATGGTCAGGCCCTTGTTGAGAAAGGCCATCTCCTGCAGCCGGCGGGCCACCGTCTCGGCGTTGTAGACGGTGGTCTCGAAGATCTGCGAGTCGGCCCAGTACGTCAGGGTGGTGCCGGTCTTGCGGGTCGGTTCGCCCTTGCGCAGCGGGTACGCCGGCTTGGAGTCCTCATAGCGCTGGCGCCACACGAACCCGTCCCGCTTGATCTCCACCTCCAGCGCGCTGGCCAGGGCGTTGACCACACTCACGCCGACGCCGTGCAGACCACCGGAGACTGCATAGGACTCGCCGTCGAACTTGCCCCCGGCGTGCAGGGTGGTGAGCACCAGCTCGAGTGCGGGTCGCTTCTCCACCGGATGCATGTCCACCGGAATGCCCCGACCGTCGTCGACGACCCGTACCCCGCCGTCGGCGAGCAGGGTGACGTCGACCCTGGTGGCGTAGCCCGCCATCGCCTCGTCGACGGCGTTGTCGACGACCTCCCACACCAGGTGGTGCAGGCCACGCTCGCCGGTGGATCCGATGTACATACCGGGACGCTTGCGGACGGCTTCGAGCCCCTCGAGGACGGTGATGGAAGACGCGCTGTAGTCGTTCTTCTTGGGGGCCACGGTCGTCGGTGTCTCCTCGCCGGTGCGCTGCGGTGGTGTCTCTGCGGATTCTACTGGCCCGGTCTGACAGAAGTGGGTCAGGGACACCCCTGGTCTCGTCACAGCGCCACTATTTCGCTGCAGTACAGGTCGCGACGGCCATGAAGCCGGGTTGCGACGCCTGACGGGCGCTGAGTGGCCTACCCGACTGTGCCACCAGACGCGATGTCAGCCGTAGGTGTCTCGGGGGCCACGGCCGCGGACATGCCGGGGGCCGTGCACCCAGCTCGGCGACGCCGGGCCCTGCACCCGCAGCCGGGTCACCACGCCGGGACCGACGCCGGCGGTGATCCGGGCGATCAACTGCCGTTGCAATAACCGAAGTTGGGTGGCCCACGCCGTGGAGCTGGCTCGCACGATCAGCTCGCCGTCCTTCAGCGACACCGGCTCGGCGTGTTCGGCGACCTCAGCACCTACCAGCGCAGCCCACCGGGCGAACACCACACCAGCGGACACCCGGTCCACCCAGCCCCGGTCGGCGACCAGCCTCGACGCCAGCCGGCCCAGCGGCTGCGGGTCCCGGTCATCCGGTCGCGCACCGGACCAGCCGCGGCGTCGCCGAGGCGCCGCGGCTGGTCCGGTGCCGGACTTGTTCCGGATTCCGCCCGGACCGCTTGCATTGCGTTGGGCGGCGCGGGCGGCTTCCAGCGCGGCGCGGGCGATGTCGGCGCCCTTCGGCGCCCCTGACGGTGTCTGAGACCCAGCCTGAGATGGGGTTCCGGTTCCCTCGAACATCGACTTGTCCACACTATCCACAGGTTTGTCCACAGCTGGGGTCTGTTCATCGGAGCTGTCGTCATCGGACACGGCGCACCTCCCCCCCGTAGATGTCGAACCGGATCCCGCGGAGTTCCTCGGGGACATCGGCCGGCACCGCGGCGGTGACCACCACCTGCTCGGCAGCCAGTGCGACCTCGGCCAGCCGGGCCCGCCGGCGGGTGTCCAGCTCAGCGAAGACGTCGTCGAGCAACAGCACCGGCTCGGCACCGTCGCAGCGCAGCAACTGGTAGCTGCCCAACCGCAGGGCCAGTGCGAAGGACCACGACTCGCCGTGGCTGGCGTAGCCCTTGGCCGGCAAGCCGCCCAGGCTGAGTTCCAGGTCGTCGCGGTGGGGCCCGACCAGGCAGACCCCGCGCTCGACCTCGGCTGCCCGCACGTGGGCCAACTGCGCCAGCATCGCCACCTCCAGCAGGTCGACATCCGCCTTGCCAGTGTCCTGCGCCGCCGCTGGCAACGCGGCACCCAAGCTGCTGCGGTACTCCAGCTCGGCCGTAGCCGACTCCGGAGCGACCGCGCGGTAGGCGGCGCGAATGTAAGGCGCCAGCTCGACGAGCAGGTCCAGCCGGGCCCCGAGCAGCTCCGCTCCGTGCCGGGCGAGGTGACCGTCCCAGACGTCCAACGTGGGCAGATCGGCCGCGCCGCCACCGGACCGGCGCGCCGCGCCGGCAGACTTGAGCAACGCGACACGCTGGCGCAGCACCTTGTCGTAGTCGGCTTGCACACCGGCCAGCCGCGGCGCGCGTAAGACCAGCAAGTCGTCGAGGAACCGGCGGCGCTGCGCTGGGTCACCGCGGACCAGCGCCAGGTCCTCCGGTGCGAACAGGACGCTACGCAGTACTCCGAGCACCTCGCGGGGCCGCGGCACCGGGCTACGGTTGAGCCGGGCCCGGTTGGCTCGCCCGGGGGAGATCTCCAGCTCCACGGTCAGCTCCCGGCCGGCGTGCACCACCGCGGTGCGGACGATGGCCCGCTGCGCGCCGTGGCGTACCAGCGGCGCATCGGTGGACACCCGGTGCGAACCGAGTGTGGACAGGTAGCTCAGCGCTTCGATCAGGTTCGTCTTGCCCTGCCCGTTGGCGCCGATCAGGACCGCGACGCCGGGTTCCAGCTCGAGTTCGGCGTGCTCCCAGGAGCGGAAATCGGTGACTTCTAGCTGCCGGACGTACACCGGGTTAGCCGGACTCAGGACCGGCCTGCTGCACGGCGTGCCCACCGAACTGCTGGCGTAAAGCGGCCACCGCCCGCATCGCCGGGGAGTCGGCCTGCCGGGAGCCGAACCGGGCGAACAGCGCCGCGGAGATCACCGGCGCGGGCACTGAATGATTGATCGCCTCTTCGACCGTCCAGCGACCCTCGCCGGAGTCGGCCACCCAACCGCGCAGCTGTGCCAGCTCCGGATCGTTGTCCAGGGCCGCCACCAGCAGATCCAGCAGCCAGGAGCGGACCACCGTGCCACGCCGCCACGCCTTGAGCACCGCGGGCACGTCGGTGACCACATCGGCGGCTTCGAGTAGCTCGTAGCCCTCTGCGTAGGCCTGCATCAGGCCGTACTCCACGCCGTTGTGCACCATCTTCGCGAAGTGCCCGGCGCCGACGTCGCCGGCGTGCACAAAACCCTCGTCTCGGGGCCCTTCCGGGCGCAGCGCGTCGAACACCGGCATCAGCCGCTCGACGGACTCGACGGCACCGCCGACCATCAACCCGTAACCGTTGTCCTTACCCCACACCCCGCCGGAGACGCCGCAGTCGAGGTACCCGACGCCGCTGCGGGCGAGTAGTTCGGCGTGCACCTGGTCCTCGGTGTAACGCGAGTTACCGCCATCGACGAGGAGATCACCCTCGGCGAGCAACCCGGCCAGCTGGGTCACCGTGTCCCGGGTCGCTTCGCCGGCCGGCACCATGATCCAGACGTTGCGGGGTGCTGACAGGCGGTCGACCAACTCGGCCAACGAGTCGACGTCGCGGGCTCCGGCGCTGCGGGCGAAACCGAGCACTTCGATGCCTGCAGCCCGCAAGCGGTCGCGCATGTTGGCACCCATCTTGCCCAGTCCAACGAGTCCGAGCTGCACGACGCATCCTCCATTCAGTGCGGACTCCTACCGTAGCGGCGGGTGTGACGGCTCAGGTTTGGGCACCCGCTGCGCTGGGTATCCACCGGCCTGATGTTTGGATCTTCTCCTTGAGAGAAAACATCAGTAGCAGTAGTAGGTGCTGTGGGCGGTGTGGACACCCGCCATCTGTCCTGGTCCGCAGGTGTGGTGCCGTGTGGACTGCTCCTTTTGTCATTCGTGGCGGGTACCGGCCGGCGGTGGACAGTTGCGTTCCTTCGGCGCGGGATGCACAGCGACGCTGAGTTATCCACAGAGTTGTCCTCAGGTGTGGGTAGATCGGTTACCCGTTGTATTTGACGTTTCTTTGCCCGGCGCAGTTCACGCAGTTCCTCAACTTCGGGCACACCGTGGTGCGCGCTCAACGCGGCGATCAGTTCGTCGGCTCGCCACGCGTTCGACGGTACGAGATGGTTGGCCGCCAGCGCACGCAGGCCGCAGTGAGCGGCCTCGTCTGGGGGGCCATGCCGACACACGGTCGCACCGGTCTGGTGATCCCGGTACCGGCGGCGGATGCGCTGCTGGCGTCGGTTGGAGCTCGGTACCCGGGGACCGAGCGCGCCGGTTTGCCGGCGCCCGTGTCATGCCGATCTGCGCTGAGCTGCGCGAAGCGTGGCTGCTGGCCTTCGAGGGCCAGTGGATATCGCGGGACCGGTTCGAGTTCGGCGACTCCGCTGCCAGCTAAATGACTCCACTCCGGCAGACCCGTCAGCCATGATGTGGACACCCGACCATCGTCGAGGGTTTGAGGAGTCGAGGATGGACGCAGTGACCGCGACTGTTGAGCGAAGACGTTGGCTGACGCTGCTGGTGCTGTGCCTGGGTAGTCTGATGATCGTTCTCGACGGCACGATCGTGAACGTCGCGTTGCCGTCGATCCGCGCGGATCTCGGATTCTCGGAGACCTCGCTGGCCTGGGTGGTCAACATCTACATGCTCACCTTCGGTGGATTCTTGCTTCTTGCCGGGCGGATGGGCGACTTGTTCGGCCACCGTCGCCTGTTCTTGATCGGCCTGACCGTGTTCACCTGCGCCTCGCTTGCGTGTGGTCTGGCCAGCACAGCGGAGTTCCTGATCGGGGCGCGTGCAGTCCAGGGCCTCGGCGGGGCGGTCGTCTCGGTGGTCTCCCTCTCGTTGATCATGACTATGTTCACCGAGCCGGCCGAGCGAGCCAAGGCGATGGGCTTCATCGGGTTCGTCATCGCCGGGGGCGGGAGTATGGGCGTGCTGCTCGGCGGCGTGTTGACCGGTGCCCTCGACTGGCACTGGATCTTCCTGGTCAACATCCCGATCGGTGCCGCGGTCACCGTTGCCTGCCTCATCCTGCTCCCCGCGGCGGCCGGTCAAGGGGGCGCCGGACGGCTCGACGTGGCCGGCTCCGTCACCGTGACCGCGGCTCTCATGATCGCCGTATACGCGATCATGGACGGCAACCACGCGGGCTGGGCTTCGATTCGGACGATCGGCCTGCTCGTCGTCGCCGTCGCGCTGCTTGCTGTCTTCCTGCGCATTGAGTCTCGCGCGGTATCGCCGCTCATACCGCTTGCGCTGTTCCGCCTGTGCAGCCTCGCCACCGCGAACGCCGTCGGAGTGCTGTGGGCCGCTGCCATGTTCGCTTGGTTCTTCCTGTCGGCCCTCTACCTGCAGCTCGTTATCGGCTACAGCCCGCTCGCGGTCGGCCTCGCTTTCCTGCCCGCGAATCTGATCATGGGGGCGTTCTCACTCGGCCTGTCCGAGCGAATCGTCTTGCGATTCGGCATCAGGGCGCCGCTGGTGATCGGGATGCTTCTCGTCGCCGCCAGTCTCGCTCTCTTCGCGCGCGCCCCGGTCGGGGGGACCTACGTCGTCGACGTGCTGCCGGGCATGCTCCTACTTGGCCTCGGTATGGGGATTTCGTTGAACCCGGTGCTCCTCGCCGCGATGAGCGAGGTGCAGCCGAGCGAGGCCGGTCTCGCCTCGGGGGTGGCGAACACCTCATTCATGATGGGCGGTGCACTCGGGCTCGCGGTGCTCGCCAGCCTCGCCGATGCCCGCACCAGAGGACTGACGGCCGCTGGCGTCGACCGGCTCCCCGCCCTCACCGGCGGCTACCACGCCGCCTTCATCCTGGGGACGGCCTTTGCCGCCACGGCAGCGGCACTGGGGGCCCTACTGCTGCGGCCAGGTGGTGCCCCGCCGCCCTATGAGGACCGGGACGTCGCGAGCGCCCACGCTGCGGTCGACTGATGGCCCACCGAGAGTGTGAGGCCGGCAGCTTGCCCCACCTTGTCGATGTGTTCCCGGTTCGACGTGACGACGGCATCACCGCGGCGGAAGGCGCCATCCGCCACGGTCACATCCACGACGTCGTCATGGTTTGACTGACCGGCGAGAACGCCGACCTTGCGAGCCTGGTCTTCTGTCACCCACTCGAGGTTGCACATCGAAAGCACGCGGACCAGGTTCGCCTGCCCTGGCCCTCCTCGCCATGCCTCGGCGAGCACCGGTGCCGGAACGACCGGAGCGACTTCTTCGGCGAGGAAGCCGGCGTGCAGAGACCACATTCGCCGGTAGTTACGCTCAGCGGCGATCAGCGCACCGGTTGTCCCCCATTACGACCCTGGGTCGCACCCTGAGCGCATCCGTGAACCCCGATCAGGAGCGGGCGCGCTGCTTGATCCGGGAGGTGAGTTCCTGCACCTGATCGTAGGTGCGGCGGCGTTCAGCCATCTCTTTGCGGATCTTGCGATCCGCGTGCATCACCGTGGTGTGGTCGCGGCCGCCGAAAATCTGACCGATCCTGGGTAACGACAGATCAGTCAGCTCGCGGCACAGGTACATGGCGATCTGCCGGGCCTGCGCGACGTGCTTGGTCTTGCCTGGCCCGCACATGTCGTCCATGGTGAGCCCGAAGAACTCCGCGGTCACCGCCATGATGTTGGGTGCGCCGATCTCGTGGGCCTGGTCGTCGGGGATGAGGTCGCGCAGCACGATCTCAGCGAGCTGGTTGTCGACCGGCTGGCGGTTCAGCGAGGCGAATGCGGTCACCCGGATCAGCGCTCCCTCCAGCTCGCGGATGTTGCGTTCGATCCGGGCGGCGATGAACTCCAGCACCTCATCGGGCGCGGCCAACCGGTCGCCGGCGGCCTTCTTGCGCAGGATCGCGATCCGGGTCTCCAGCTCGGGTGGCTGGATGTCGGTGATCAGGCCCCACTCGAAGCGGGTGCGCAACCGGTCCTCCAGGGTGCCGAGCCCCTTGGGTGGACGGTCGGAGGAGATCACGATCTGTTTGTTCGCGTTGTGCAGGGTGTTGAAGGTGTGGAAGAACTCCTCCTGGGTACCTTCCTTGCCCTCCAGGAACTGGATGTCGTCGACGAGCAGCACGTCGACGTCGCGATAACGGCGCTGGAAGGCCACCTTCCGGTCGTCGCGCAAGGAGTTGATGAAGTCGTTGGTGAACTCTTCGGTAGAGACGTACCGAACTCGCATGCCGGGGAACAGCCGCTCCGCATAGTGCCCGACGGCGTGCAGCAGGTGTGTCTTACCCAACCCCGACTCGCCCCAGACGAACAGCGGGTTGTAAGCGCGCGCCGGTGCCTCCGACACTGCCACCGCGGCGGCGTGCGCGAAGCGGTTGGACGCGCCGATGACAAAGGTATCGAAGGTGTACTTCTCGTTGAGCTTGGTCTGCGACCTTGGTGGCCGAGTCGATGCCGCAGCCGCCGGGCCGGCAAAAGTCGGCAGAATCTCGTTCACGGTTGCCAACGCGGCCTCCTTCTCGCTGTGCCCACCAGAGTCGGTAACGGTGCCAACGGCCGTCCCATCCCGCGGCGAGCTGTCCCGGCCGTAGTTGTCGGGTTCCGCAGCGCCGGGTGCGGTGAATTGCGGTGGTAGCTGCGGTGGCACCGGCAGCGGGTGGTCGACCTTCACCGCGAGCGACACCTGGCGACCCAAATGGCGAGACAGCGCCGCGCTGATCGGTTCGCGCAGGGCCCGTTCGATGGCGTCCTTGGCAAAATCGCTTGGAGCCGCTAGCAGCGCGGTTCCATCCAACAGACCGATTGGGCGGGTGACGCGCATCCAGGCACGTTGCTGAGGCGACAGCGTCCCGGTGGAGAGCTCCCGCACGACCTCGTTCCACACTTGGCCGAGATCGGATTGCCGCTCTGACACCCGCTGACTCCCCTTCCGCCGGTGGTGGACTTCAGGAGCACAGCGCGCGTCCACAGAGTTATCCACAGCTGTGGATAACGGTGATCGCCGCTCTCCCCGGGCCCCCGACGTGCCAGCTTGCCGGGCGGTCTCCAGTGTTCGGGCGCCGCAAGCTAACAAGCCTGGAGTGCTGCCACAAGAACCCCGTGTAAGCAAGCACCATCGATGTAACGGCGTGTCGCCCGGACAGTGACGCGAGACGCCGGTTTTGACGCCGCGGGTGCCGGCCGCCTAGGCTCGGCCCGTCTCCCGCCCACCGGCGGGCATTCTTGCGCGCCCTCGCCCATGGCGACGCGCACCACAGCACCGGGAGAACGACAGCCGTGAGCAAGGGCAAGCGTACGTTCCAGCCGAACAACCGTCGCCGCGCGAGGACCCACGGGTTCCGGTTGCGCATGCGCACCCGCGCCGGGCGCGCGATCCTCGCGGCCCGGCGCCGCAAGGGCCGCATCGAGTTGTCGGCCTGACCTTTCCCGCCGGATATCTCGCGTTGCTGCCCGCTGCCGTCCGACTGACCCGCCGCGACGACTTCGCGACGGGGGTGCAGCGGGGCCGTCGGGCTGCCCGTGGCTCCGTGGTCGTGCATCTGGCCCGTGCCGGCGCCAACGAGGGCCCACCGGCAGCGAGCCCCGCGGTGGAGCTGAACCTGGGCCCCAAAGTGGGATTCGTGGTCGGTCGGGCGGTGGGTGGATCTGTGGTCCGGCACCGGGTGCAGCGACGGTTGCGGCATCTCATGCGGTCCCGGTTGGCGAACCTCCCGGCCGGATCGCTGGTTGTCGTGCGGGCGCTGCCGTCGTCCGCCGAAGCGAGCAGCGCGGCGTTGGGTGATGACCTCGACGGCGCGTTACGGCGGCTGATCGGTCCCCGCGCCGCGGGCGCATCGAGCACGGCAAACCTCGGCAGACGACGATGACGGTCCTGCCTCCCGGGGCGCAGCCGGCTGTTTCGAGGGATCCGACTCAGGTGAGCGCTCTGCGGGTTGCGACCGGCCCAGTGGTTCGGCTGCTGGTGGTCATTCTGCGGTTCTACCGCCAGTGGATCTCCCCGGCGCTACCACCGTCCTGCCGGTTTTTCCCCAGCTGCAGCGCGTACGCGATCGAGGCACTGACCGTGCACGGGATGCTGCGCGGGTCGTGGTTGACGGTGCGGCGGGTATTGCGCTGCGGACCCTGGCACCCTGGAGGGGTGGACCCGGTCCCTCCAACGAGATCACCCCGCTCCCCCGCCGAGAGTGAGTCGTAGTGCTGAACTTCATCTACTACCCGGTGTCGGCCATCTTGTGGTTCTGGCACAAGGCGTTCGGCTACCTCCTGGGTCCGGGCAATGGTTTCGCTTGGGCCCTGGCCGTGGTGTTCCTGGTGTTCACGCTGCGCGCGGTGCTGTTCAAGCCGTTCGTCCACCAGGTCCGCTCGATGCGCAAGATGCAGGAGTTCGCGCCGGAGATCCAGAAACTGAAGAAGAAGTACGGCGACGACCGCACGAAGATGGCCGCCGAGATGCAGAAGCTGCAGTCCGAGCACGGGGTCAACCCGTTGGGTGGCTGCCTCCCGGTGCTGGTCCAGATCCCGGTGTTCATCGGCCTGTTCCAGGTGCTGCGCTCCTTCAACCGGCCGGCGCTGAGCCCCGAGCTCAACCGCCAGACCGCTAACTACGTATTCAGCGCCCTGGATGTGCAGTCGTTCCTGGACGCGCGGGTGTTCGGTGTGCCGCTGTCAGCGTTCATCACCGAGCCCGCTGCGTTGCTGGCTCGGTACGGGGGTATCTCCCGGTGGCAGATTGCCGCGGTGGCTGTTCCGCTGACCATCGTGGCCGGTGTACTGACCCACCTCACCGCGAAGCAGTCGGTGGCTCGGCAGAATCCAGCGCAGACCGCCGCGAACCCGCAGGCCGCGATGATGAACAAGGTCATGGTGTACCTATTCCCGCTCGGCGTGGTAGGTGGTGGTCCGTTCTTCCCGTTGGCGATCCTGATGTACTGGCTGTCCAACAACCTGTGGACGCTGGCCCAGCAGCGGGTGGTCTACCAACGGATCGAGGCTGAGGACGCCGATAAGAAGGAGGTCGCGATCGCCCAGCGGCAGGCTTTGGCCCCGCGACCAGGCCAGAAACCGGTCCGACCGAAGAGGGACGGCGCCGGAAACCCAGTCGGTGCGGTGGAGCACGATGCCATCGCAGACGCGGATCCCAGAGAATCGGCGTCAGGTGCGGTGGCGTCGAACGGGGTGGTGTCCAACGGGCTCGGGCAGACCCATACTGGCGCCGCAGAAAGCCCGTCGGGCGCTGAAGGCTCGGCGCGCGCGGACGGCTCTGCGCCACCTGGCATGATCCAGCAGCGGCCACGACCGCGGAAGAAGACGAACCGGAAGCGTCGCTGAGGACGCGATCGGCCCGGAGAGGAGACAGTTGTGGCGGAGACGCTGGCGACTGAGGCAGTGACCGAAGCGGATTCTCCGGTTGACGGTGATGACGAGGTCGGGACCGACCGGTCGATGCGCAACGCGCCGGCGAGCGAGGAGCTTCTCGTTCAGGAGGGCGACGCTGCCGGTGACTATCTCGAACGACTGCTTGACCTGGTGGACTACGACGGCGACATCGATCTTGACGTTGAGGCCGGCCGAGCCATGGTAAGCATCGACGGCGGAGCGGATCTAGCGAAGCTGGTAGGCCCCCGCGGCACGGTGCTGGAGGCTCTCCAGGAACTCACCCGACTCGCGGTGCAGCAACAGACCGGTAGTCGCAGCCGGCTGATGCTCGATATCGCTCAGTGGCGGGCTGGTCGGCGAGATGATCTCAGTGAGCTGGGCCGGTCGATCGCGCAGCGAGTACTCGACGGCGGTGATCCGGTCCGGTTGCAGTCGATGACTCCCTTCGAGCGGAAGATCGTGCATGACGCGGTGGCTGACGTGGACGGGGTGTACAGCGAAAGTGAGGGTGAGGAGCCACAACGCTGCGTCGTGGTGTCCCCCTCTGCTTGACCTGCGCTCACCCGCCATGCGCCACTCTGACGCGGGTCTCAGCTCCGCGAGCGGGCGATGTTCCACGTGTCAGTGTTTCACGTGAAACGGCCGATACCGCCGGACGTTCACGTGGCCGCCCGGACGGTATTCGGTGACCGCTACCCGCTTGCGGAGCGCTACGCGGTGCTGCTCGCGAGCTCCGGCGTCAACAGGGGACTTATCGGCCCCCGCGAAGGCGACCGGCTGTGGGAGCGTCACCTACTGAACTCCGCTGTGCTGGCTGAACTCGTTCCGCAGGGCTGCCGGATCCTCGACGTAGGCTCCGGAGCGGGTTTGCCGGGGATACCCCTCGCGCTCGCCCGCCCGGACCTGTCGATCGTCCTGCTCGAGCCGATGGCCCGGCGGGTGGCGTGGTTGCGGGAGGTGGTCGCCGCGCTCGGGCTCAGTGTCGGAGTTCATCGTGGACGCGCCGAGGACCCGCTGGTACGTGATGAGCTTGGCAACAACGACGTCGTGACCGCCCGGGCGGTTGCCCCGCTGGGACGCCTGGTGAGTTGGAGCCTCCCGCTGGTGGCATCGGGCGGCCGACTGCTCGCGGTCAAGGGCGCCGGCGCGGAGGATGAAGCCGCTCGCGACGTCGTCGCGGTGCGGGCTGCTGGGGGGGCGCCCGTGGAGATCGTGCACTGCGGTGCCACGATTGTGCACCCGCCTACGACGGTCATCGTGGTGCGTCGCCTGGCCCAGCGTGCCTCGCCCTCAGGGAAGGCACGAAGGAGGAAGGATCGGTGAGCGTGAGCGCCCCGAAATGGTCCGACAGTGCGACCCGACCGGACACTGCGACCCGACCGGACACCGCGACCCCACCGGACACCGCGACCCCACCGGACAGCGGAATGCCAGCTTTTGCGGCGCGCGACGGCGGGATTTCCGAGCCTGCCAGGGTGCCAGCTACGGCATATCTGCACGTTTCACGTGAAACCGTGTCGCCCGATGGCGCGTTAGTCAGACCGGGGCCGCGGCATGCCCTCACTCGCCCGCCGCCTTCGACTAGACAGAGTGGAGCTCATCACGTGCCCTGTCCCCCTAGCGCCCCTCCAGAAGCCGCCGGAGGCGTCTCAGCACACGCACCGACTCCTGGAGTCGGGTGGACGCCGATCGCGGAGGAGGCGGAGCGGGCCACTCGGGTGAAGCACCCCACTGACCAGCTACCGCGCCCGGCGCGACGGCGGGTACTGGCGGTGGCTAACCAGAAGGGCGGTGTCGGTAAGACCACGAGCACCGTCAATATCGCCGCTGGGCTGGCCATGCAGGGGCTGCGCACCCTCGTGGTTGACCTCGATCCGCAGGGCAACGCTTCGACCGCGCTGGGAATCGAGCATCGCGCCGGCACTCCGTCGGTGTATGAGGTGTTGCTCGGGGAGATCGGGATCATCGACGCGGTCGCGGTGAGCCCACAGTCGTCAAATCTGCTCTGCATTCCGGCCACCATCGATCTCGCCGGCTCCGAGATCGAGCTGGTGTCAATGGTGGCCCGGGAGTCGCGCCTATGCCGGGCGCTGTCCGGCGTCGCGCTCGACGAGTTGTGTGTCGACTACGTCTTCATCGACTGCCCGCCGTCGCTGGGACTGCTCACGGTGAACGCGCTGGTCGCCGCTCCAGAGGTGCTGATCCCGATCCAATGTGAGTACTACGCGCTGGAGGGGCTTGGTCAGCTGCTCCGCAACATCGAGTTGGTGCAGGCGCACCTCAACCCCACACTGATGGTGTCCACCATCTTGCTGACGATGTACGACGGACGCACAAGGCTGGCCGACCAGGTCACCACCGAGGTCCGCGAGCACTTCGGCGACCAGGTCCTGCGCACCGTGATACCGCGCAGCGTGAAGGTCTCGGAAGCGCCGGGCTTCGGGCAGACGGTGCTCGTCTACGATCCCGGTTCCCGGGGAGCGCTGAGCTACTTGGACGCCGCCCGGGAAATCGCGCTGGATCATCGCTTCCTGGACCGAGACAACCTCAACCACGCCGATACCGATGGCCAGCCAGGTGGTCGCGAGGTGCCCCGCTGATGCCCTCCAGCAGCGCGCTTTCCCGCCCCTCTGGATCTCCCGTTGCCGGTGTAGCACGCAAGGGTGGGCTCGGACGCGGTCTGGCGGCGTTGATCCCCACCGGACCGGTCGGCAACGCGGGTGATCCAGCGTCGCGACTGCACCCAGACGGCCACGGGGAAACCTCGACTGGTCAGGTCGCCGGCGCGGTCTACCAAGAGGTGCCGATGGCGGCCATCGTGCCCAACCCACGGCAGCCGCGACAGGTGTTCGACGAGGAGGCGCTGGCTGAGCTCGCGCACTCGATCCGGGAGTTCGGGCTGCTGCAGCCCATCGTGGTCCGCCCACTGCCGGCTGAGCCGGCGATCGGGCATCTGCCGGCTGAGCCGGCGATCGGGCACCTGGGTACCGACCGCTACGAACTGATCATGGGCGAGCGGCGGTGGCGGGCGGCGCAGCTGGCCGGACTGGAATGCATCCCGGCGATCGTACGAGGCACCGCCGACGAGGCGATGCTCCGCGACGCGTTGCTGGAGAATATCCACCGGGTCCAGCTCAACCCGCTGGAGGAGGCCGCGGCCTACCAGCAGCTGTTGGAGGACTTCGGTGTGACGCACGAGCAGTTGGCGTCGCGGATCGGCCGCAGCCGCCCGGTGATCACCAACATGATCAGGCTGCTCAAGCTGCCGGTTGCGGTGCAGCGGCGGGTCGCGGCCGGGGTGCTCTCCGCCGGGCATGCCCGAGCGCTGCTAAGCCTGGAGGAGCCGTTCGCTCAGGAGGCTCTCGCGGCGCGGATCGTCGCCGAAGGGCTGTCGGTCCGGGCCACCGAGGAAGCGGTCACGCTCAGCCGGACGGAGCCCAGCCAGAACCCCGCGAAACCGGCGGCACCCCGCCCGATGCGGGCGCCGGGATTGCAGCAGCTCGCTGAGAACCTCTCCGATGCCTTCGACACCTGCGTCAAGGTAGAACTCGGCCGCCGCAAGGGCCGGATCGTCGTGGAGTTCGGCTCCGTCGACGACCTCGAGCGCATCGTCGCGATGATGACCCCGTCCCGATGACCCTGGGTCTCGATGACCCGGGCCCGTCTACGACGCCGCGGCGCGGTCGATGGCTCGCTCGATGAGGGTTTCGTAGACGGTGCCCAGGTGTGCGCCGTCGGATTCGATCGCCATCGGGAGCAGTGATGTCTCGGTGAGTCCGGGCGCAACGTTGACTTCGAGGAAATGAGCCACTCCGTCCGGTGTGACCACCGCGTCGGTCCGGGACACATCGCGCAGCCCGAGTATCCGGTGCGCGCTGACCGCCAGGTCGGCTACCGCGGCGGCGGCTGCGGTGTCGAGCCGGGCCGGGGCGTGGAAGGTCGCCAGTCCAGCGGTGTAGCGGGCGGCGTAGTCGTAGAACCCGGATGTGGCTTCGATCTCCACCGCGGGTAGCGCCCGGGGTCCGTCCGGTCCGTCCAACACGGTGACGGCGACCTCGACGCCCTCGACGAAGCTCTCGGCGAGCACCGAGTCCCCGTAGGCCAGGCAGCCCACCACGGCGCCCGGTAGCTCGGCGACGTCGCGCACCAGGTGCAGTCCCAGCGCGGAACCACCCTGGGGCGGTTTGAGGATCAGCGGCAGGCCGAGCCGGGCAACCAGCGCGTCGAGCACATCTTGGGCTCCGAGGTCGCGGAAGGTGGCGTGGGGCAGCACGATCCACTCTGGGGTGGTCAACGCGGCGCGGGCCAGTTCGTCCTTGGCGGTCGGCTTGTCCCAAGCCCGGCGACAGGCCCGCGGATCGGCGCCCACATACGGCACCCGCAGCATCTCCAACACCGACTGGACGGCGCCGTTCTCCCCCGCCCCGCCGTGCAGCGCGACGACGACGGCGTCCGGTCTACCGCTGGTGAGGCGGCTGATCAGCTTCGCGTCGATGTCCCATTCCTCGACGTGCAACCCGGTATCACGCAGCGAGCTGGACAGCCTGCGTCCGGAGCGCAGCGACACGTCTCGCTCGTGCGATAGACCACCAGCCAACACGGCGACGGTGCGATCGGCCACCTGAACGACTCCCCAATCTTGTAACAGCTCTAAGCAGTGTCCGGGGACGGGGACTGCGGACCGAACACCGTGCGTGGGCGCAGGCTACCGAACGTGCGCTGCAACTCGAGCTCGTTGTCCAGCACCGTGGCGAGCCGGCGAACCCCTTCGGTGATCCGTTCCGGCGTCGGGTAGCAGAACGACAGCCGCATCAGCCGACCCGCAGGCGACCTATCAGACTCGGCGTAGAAGGCGGTTCCTGGAACGTAGGCCACCCGCTGGGTCACTGCCCGGGGCAGCATCGCCTTGGTGTCCAGGCCTTCGGGCACCGTGAGCCAGACGTAGAACCCGCCCGCGGGATGGGTCCACCGGCACCCCGGCGGCAGGTGGTGCGCCAGCGCATCGAGCATGGCATCCCGTCGGACCCGGTAGGCCTCCTGGTAGGTCTTGATCTGACCCTTCCAGTCATGCGCGGTCAGGTAGCGCGCCACCACGAACTGGGTGAACGTCGGGGGGCACAGGGTCGCCGACTCCGCGGCCAACACCAACTTCTCCCGCACCGCGTGCGGGGCCAGCGCCCAACCGACCCGCAGGCCAGGAGCGAAGGTCTTGGAGAACGAGCCCAGGTACACCACGTTGTCCGGGTCAGTGGCGCGCATCGCCGGGTAGATCTGGCCGTCAAAACCCAGCAGCCCGTAGGGGTTGTCCTCGACGATCAGCACCTGATGCTCGGCGCACAACCGCAGCACGTCGGCGCGGCGCGGCACGGCCAGCGTGACGCCGGCCGGATTGTGAAAATTCGGGATCGTGTACAGGAACTTCGGGGTGCGGCCCTGGGCACGCAATGACCGCAGCGTGGTGTCCAGCTCGTCGGGTATCAATCCCTCGTCGTCCATCGGCACCTGCACCACCTGCGCCTGGTAGGAGGCGAACGTGGTCAGCGCCCCGACATAGGACGGAGCCTCGGCGAGCACCACATCTCCCGGATCGCAAAAGATCCTGGTCACCATGTCCAGCGCCATCTGAGAACCAACGGTCACGGTGACGTCGTCGGCGTGCGCCCGGATCCCTTCCATGGCCATCACCTCGCAGATCCGCTCGCGAAGCTCCGGAGTGCCTTGCGCTGAGCCGTACTGCAGCGCCGTCATCCCCTCGGTGGCGACCATCTGGGCCAGCTCACCGGCCAGCGAGTCCAACGGCAAGGCCGGCAGGTACGGCATGCCGCCGGCCAAGGACACCACCTCGGGGCGGCTGGCTACCGCGAACAGCGCGCGGATCTCGGATGCGGTCATGCCCGCGGTGCGCTGGGCATAGCGGTGCAGGTGCGGGTCGAGATCGCGTTGGGTGGACTGTTTGCGGCCGTGCTCTCCAAAGGGCTGGTGAGGTGTGGATGAGGGGGTCATGTAGGCGCCTTCGCTGCGGTTGCGGGTCCCCTGGCAGTGTAGAGGTCAACCCCAGGGTGCCCGCCGTCTTCACTCCAGGCGGCCAGCGGCATATGCTGCGCCAGGCGCTGTGCCCACCGCTGGCGCGCGCTCGTGGAGTTCAGGGAGGCCCGGTGTCACGTCGAGTGGTCGGCGTCACCCTGGACAATCTCAAGCTGCTCCCGAAACAGTGCCGGCGCTGTGTGTTCTGGGAGCTTGCCCCGCATATCCGGGAGCAAGCGGAGGACTTCGGCCAGACTGAACTGGAAAAGGAATCCTGGGTCTCCAGCGTGCTGTTGGAATGGGGTTCCTGCGGGCGGATCGTGATGTCCGGCGACGTGCCTGCTGGCTACGTGCTCTACGCGCCCCCCGGCGCGGTGCCCCGGGCCTCGGCGTTTCCCACCTCGCCGGTCAGCGCCGATGCCGTGTTGCTTACCGCGCTGAAGGTGCTGCCGGAGTTCAGTGGGGGCGGCTTGGGCCGGATACTGGTGCAGGCGGTCGCCAAGGATCTGACCCGGCGCGGCGTGAAGGCCATTGAGGCCTTCGGCGACGCCCGGCCCAACCTGGAGTCCAGCTGCGTGGTCCCCGCCGAGTTCCTGCAGCAAGTCGGCTTCAAGACGGTACACGCGCACGCGCACTGGCCCCGGCTACGCCTGGAGCTGCGTACTGCGCTGACCTGGAAGGAAGACGTCGAGGCTGCCTTGGAGAGGCTGCTGACGTCGGTGACGATCCACAACGTCGAGCCGAGCCTACGGCCGGCCTGACGCGATTTCGGCGAATGTAACCACTGGCTTCGGCCCCCAGCACCAATCGGGGATTGCGCGGCTTGACGTGAAGTTGTTCAGCGAGTTCCCTGCCGCTTCAGGCGCGGTGGGGTTGCTCACAGATCCCATGGCGTGGTGCCTGCCGTTCGTGGCGGCCTGGCTCCGAGACGCCGCCTTCACGCACATCTGGCCCATGTCCCGGGGGGCCACCACCTGGCAGGCCGCCAACCAGCATCAGGCACGCCACCACCCGCTCGTTGTCCTGGCGCGCACAGACCCGGCCGTTGAGCCGCTTCCGGCCCATGCAACTCCGCCGTCGACTGCCGGTACCGGTCCCCTCAGCGTCCAGTACGGGGCAACCCGTCAAGTCCTTCGCCCATTAGCGCGATGGCTTGAGCGTGCGTGCGAGCATCCCGGTTGGGTAAAAACCGGCCGGGTGCACCAGCACCACGTCGAATGAGTCAGTCTGTCGCACGCCGTAGTCGGCACCTCGATCACACAGCACCAGCCTGACTTTCGGGTCCAGCGCGGGAACACGCGCCGCTGAATGCGGATCAGGCTAAGTCGCCGGTGCACAGGGCGGTGGTGAAGGCCGCCCACTGGGTGGGGGTGACGAGCAGGGCTGGGCCAGTGGGGTTCTTGGAGTCTCGCACCGCGCAGTGCCCGCCGTCGAGGTCGGCGACCTCCACGCAGCTGGACTGCCCGTTGCTGCGGCTGCTCTTGCGCCAGGTGGCACTGGACAGGTCGGTTGTGCTCACTTCCCTAGCTCCCTTGCGACTTGAGTGATCAGTGCTTCGGAAGCCCTCTCATCCAGAGACGACTCCCAGATGTTGGTGAATGCGGTGGTGTATCGAGCGACTTCGTGGGGCTTATCCAGGTACAGGTCTCCGGTGAAGCCGTCGACGTAAACTGTGGGTGGCTCGGTGTCCTGGCCATTGCCATTGAGCGGGAACCGTAGAAGCTCAAACGGCCCAGACATGATGCCGTGGTGCAGCCCGGCGCCGAAAGGCACCACCCGGAGCGACACGGTGGGCAGCTCGCTGACTTCCACCAGGTGCTTGAGCTGTCCGAGCGCGGACTCCTCGCCCCCCACCGGGCGATGCAGGATGGCCTCGTTGAGTACCACGTCAAATACCGGGGGGTTGGTGACCCTGGTCAGGAGCGCTTGGCGCGCGATGCGGACGTGCACCCGTCGTTCGATCTCGGCGCCGTCAACCCCCGGATTGTCCGCCCGGATCACCGCGCGGGCGTAGTCCTCGGTCTGGAACAGTCCGGGTACCAGTTCCGACTCGTACCAGCTGAAATGGGATGCGGCTTCCTCCAATCCGATGTAGACGTCGAAGCCTTCCGGGATGGCGTCACCGTAGGAGTGCCACCAGCCGCGCGTCTTGGTCTCCTTGGCCAGACCCATCAGCGCCTCGGTCATGTCTTGCGGCGCGCCGTAGACCTTGCACATCGCCTCCACATCCAGGCTGCGCAGGGAGGTCTGCCCGGTCTCGATGCGCCAGACTTGGCCTCGGACCATTCCAGCTGCGCGCCGGCGGCGCGCACGGTGAGCCGCGACCGGTTGCGCAGGTCCCGCAGGTACCGGCCGAGTTGCCGGCGGGGCACGGTCGAGCCCGTCGTCGTGATGGCCTCGGTCATCGTCCACCTCTCTCACCGTGAGGGAATCTTACACCCGGAATGAAAGCATTCCCGGGCTCGTTTCATAATGAGTTAACCATGTTGAGTACTCATATTGAAACATTGATCTGAAAGCTTGCATTTAGGCGTGTCGCAGTGTTTGACTCCGCACCAGCCCTAAACGGCGCATTCACCACCGCGTGCGAAGGATCATGGCCGGACCGGCGACGCCCGACGCAGAGTCGCCGGTCCGGCCATTCCACGGCGAGTGAGAGGGGGACCGCGATGGGCCCGGTCTCGCACCGGCGTACGACATGGTCTCTACCGCGTACTACATGGGTGAGCGGGGAACGCCTGCAACGGCGTCTGCGCGCTCCGCGGGCAGAGCTAGCGGCGTGCGTCGCGGAGTTAGTCAATCAAGTGAGCCTGCACTGGCCCGAACGGCGCGATCAACTCGCCGTCAATCCCCGGCTGGTCGCGAGCATCGAATCCCACATCGCCTCTGGCAGCCGTTCCCTGCTGCGTCAAGTGGAGGACTTGTGAAGGCCGCCTCACGAGGCGCAGCCGTTCAACTCCCCGCGCAGCAGGTCGGCGAAAGTGAACGTGCCGGTGGGCTGATCGTTCTCGCCCAGCAGGTAGAGCCGCTTGACGGCGACCACCACCCCTTCGGCGACCACGTCGCGGAAGGCCGGGTCCAGGAGTTTGCGGCGGTCCTCGGGGTTGGTCAGGTAACCCAGTTCAACCCGGACCGCGGGCATCCGCGTCATCCGCAGCAGTTCCCAGGTCTTGGGATGGCTTCCGCAGTCGAGCATCCCGGTACGGGCGGTCAGCTCGCGCTGAATGAACTCGGCCAGCGCCTCACCCAGCGTGGAGCTGGTCCCGTTGCTGGTGCCGAAATGAAACGTCGCCAGGCCGTGTGCCAGCGCCGTGGGGTGGCCGTCGGTGTGCAGGGACAGCACCAGGTCGCCACCCGCGGTGTTGGCGAAGGCGGCTCGTTCGGCTTCGGTGGGGCTGGTGTCCCGACTGTGGGAAAGCAGCGTCTGCATCCCGGTAGAAGCCATCCGACCTGCCAGCCGCTGAGCCAGGTCCCACATCAGATCTGCCTCGGTGGCTCCGTCGACCACGATGCCTGCTTCGGTGCCGCCGTGGCACGGATCGATGATGATCCGCTTGCCGCGTAGAGCCGGACCCGCCCGGCGGGCACGTTCCTGCTCGCGGAGCAACACCGGCCTGCCACCGCGGACCTTGGGCTGCAGCTGGCGCAGCGCCCGCAAGGTGGCAGGCCCGCAAACCCCGTCGACCAGCAGGCCATAGTCACGCTGGAAGCTGCGCAGCGCGGTCTCGGTCTGCGAGCCGAAGATCCCGTCCGCCCGGTCGGCGTCATAGCCCAGCTCGAGCAACCGTTCCTGCAGCGTGCACACGTCGTCGCCGCGCATCGGGCAGGCGATGAGATAGCTGAGCAGCCGGCACCCGAATCCCAGACGCGCGTCGCACAAAGCCTGGTAGGTGGCCCGCCCGACGAGGCCGTCGCTGATCAAACCGCGGCGCTGCTGGAAGGTACGGACCGCGTGTTCCACAGTGATGTCGAAGATGTCGGGGTCCGCGGCTGTCCCGGCGCTCGATCTCGACGACGGTGGTAACAGTCCCTGCGAGGCCAGCAACGCCCTGAGCTGCACCACCGTCTGCCCAGTGTCGCCGCGGCGGAGCAGCTGCATTCAACCTCACTTCAGATCGGTGCGGAACTCGTGCGGTACGGGCTTGTCACCAATGCTTGCCCCGACGGACAGGACGCGTGCCAGGGTAATCGGTTGCCTGCCGCGACGATGAGTCTGGCGACTGCTCATCGCGGCAGATGCGGATCAGCCCAGGTAGTCGGCCAGATCTTCGAGCAGCGCGGCCTTGGGTTTGGCGCCGACGATCTGCTTCACCGGCTTGCCACCCGAGAACAGGATCATGGTCGGGATCGACATGATCTGGTAGTCCCGTGGGGTGCTGGGGTTGGCGTCGATGTCCATCTTCGCGATGGTGAGCTTGTCGCCGTTCTCCGAGGCGATCTCCTCGAGTACCGGCGCCACCTGCTTGCACGGACCGCACCAGCTCGCCCAGAAGTCCACCAGCACCGGCTTGTCGCTGCCGAGCACGTCGTCGGCGAACGAATCATCGGTCACGGTCACGGTCGACTTGTCTGCCATCTCATCTCCTGTGTGTAGTCCCGCGTGCGGAAGTCCTGCGTGCGGGTGTCCCGCGTGCGGGATGGAATAGGTGATCAGGACTTGGAACCGTAGCCGCCGCCGACGAACTCGGTGGCCACCTGCGCGCGCGGATCCGCGGCGTGCTCAGCGAGCCAGCGTTCGACGTCGATCGCGGCCGCGCAGCCAGTGCCCGCAGCGGTGATAGCTTGCCGGTAAGTGTGGTCCACCAGGTCACCCGCCGCGAACACGCCGTCGACGCTGGTAGCGGTGGACGGTGCGGTCACCAGTAGGTAGCCGGCCGCGTCGGTGTCCACCTGATCGCGGACCAGCTCACTGCGCGGGTCGTGCCCGACCGCCACGAACATCCCGGTGACCTCCAGCGTCGAGCCGTCGGAGAGCTCCAGGCCGCTGACGCCGCCGTCGCCGACTACCCGGTCGATCGTCACCCCGGTGCGCCAGCGGATCTTGTCGTTGTTCCGGGCCCGCTCAAGCATGATCTTCGAGGCGCGGAACTCGTCGCGTCGATGCACCACCGTCACCGATCGCGCGAACTTGGTCAGGAAGATGGCTTCCTCCATCGCGGAGTCTCCACCGCCGATCACGGCGATGTCCTGGTCGCGGAAGAAGAAACCGTCGCAGGTGGCGCACGAGCTGACGCCGCGGCCGAGCAGTTCCTGCTCTCCGGGGACGTTGAGGTAGCGGGGCTGCGCGCCCATCGCGAGTATCACCGACCGGGTCAGGTAGGTGGCCCCATCCACCATGACCCGCTTGACGTCACCGGCTAGCTCGACCGACGTGACGTCTTTGGGTCGCAGCTCGGCCCCGAAGCGCTCGGCTTGGGTTTTGAACTGCTCCATCAGATCCGGACCCATGATCCCGTCGCGGAATCCCGGGTAGTTCTCCACGTCGGTCGTGGTCATCAAGGCACCGCCGTACTGGCTTCCCTCGAAGACCAGCGGCTCCAGCTGGGCCCGCGCGGTGTAGATCGCGGCGGTGTAACCAGCCGGACCCGAGCCGATGATGATGACGTCACGGATCTGTTCACTCACGTTGCCCACAACACGATCCTACGGACCGATGTTCCCGCCCCAGTTGGCCGCACTCCAAGGCCGGCCAACCCGGGCCGTCGGCGCTCCCAACAGCTACCAACCGTCGGGTCTTTCGCGGTGGGCCGCGCGGGTGCTCACGCCAGTTGGCGCCGGACGTCGCGGTCCCGGTCCTCGGAACCCAGGCGGGCATCGGTGAACATGTGCGCCGCGTCATTGAGCTGGCGAGCGACATCATCCGGTTGCTTGCTGGCTTGCGAGGTCTGGGGCACGCCCCGAATACCTATCGGCTCCGCCATTCCCCTGGGTGGGGATGGCGGAGCCGGTGTGGGTTGTGGGAGTGCGGGTTTAGAAGTGCAGGGCGGTGTTGTCGTCGCTGAGCACGTGGTCGATGTTGACCAGTCCGGCCTGCTGGACGTGGCTTTGGTCGATCTGGGAGTGCTCGTTGTCGGAGCCGTTGTTCGAGTCGGTCACCGTTGTCTCCGGGTGGTTGTCGATGTGCACCGACCGGTCGTGGTTGTCGATCTCGGTGACCGTCTTGGTGTTGTTTGAGTTGATGTCGGTGCTCGAGTTGTCGCTGTAGGTGGAGTTGTCGACCTTGCCGCCGTTGGTGGCGACGTTGCTGTCGTGGGGGTTGGTGACGTCGCCGTCGTTGTTGGTGCCGGCGATCCCGCCGTGGTCGGCGACGTTGGTGCTGTTAAACGAGTCCTTGATCGAGTGGTCGTCGCTGCGGAAGGTGTTGCCGACGGAGTTGTCGTGCCCGACGACGTTGCCGTTGCCGTTGGCGACGTCACCGTTGATGTCACGCCCGGCGGCGACGGAGTGATCGGTCGCGGTCACCGAGTGGTCATCGAAACGCTGGGACAGATCACCCTTGTTCCAGATGTTCTGGCTGACCGACTTGTCGATCGTCGTGTCGTGGCTGTCGGCGTAGGAGTAGTTGTTGGTGATGTACTCCAACTGGTGCACCGCCGCGGCGTGGGAGTCACCGTCGTGGTGCTCGGAGCGGAAACCCTCATCACGCCGGTAGTCGTCGGACCGGTAACCCTCGTGGCGATCGCCGTGTTCGGCGCCCTCGGAACGGCCGGCGTAGGCGCGGTCGCCGACGAAGGACACCGGGTGGTACTCCGAGACATAAGACATCGCGTCGGAGACGTCCTCGCTGCACACATTGCTCAAACCAGCGTCGGCCAACGCCCGGTCGGGGTTGGAGACGAACGCGGCCTTGGCGTTGCCGTCGCGCATCAGGTTGAGGATGAAGTCCAACAGGCTCTGGGTGACGTTCATGGTGAGCTCCTTGAAGGGGAGTGGCGGGGCGGGCTGCCCTGCGGTGTGAGACCAAAGTAGGGGCCACACCAGCGCCAGCCATCGGGGAACGCACCGGGTTGTCAAGGGGCCGCATTAGGGGATTGACAACCCACCACATTAGGGGATCCGGGTGACGCAAGAACTCCGATCAACTCCAACAGATCACTCCGCCTCGTCACCACGGTGGCATCTCAGCGAACCTGCTTCGATCGATGACATGGTCGTCGACGACGAGGTGACATCGCGAGTGGCGCGGCCGCAGGACTACGACCGGATCGTCGCGGTGATCGACGACTGGGCGGGTCGCCCGGTGCGGGCGTCGCTGCCGCGGCTGTTCTGGGACCACTCTGGGACCACTCTGGGACCACCGCTGGGTTACCAGTCGCGTCGCCGAAGATGACCGCGGTCTGGCGGGGTTCCTGGTCGCGTTCGTGTCACCGTCTGCGCCTGAGCTGGCCTACCTACACTTCGTCGGCGTGCGACCAGACCACCGACGCAGCGGTCTTGCGGGGTCTCTCTACGGCGAGTTCCTGGCATACGCGTCGAGCGTGGGCTGCCGGCAGGTGCGTGCGGTTACCGCGCCCGGGAACGAGGGCTCGATTCGCTTCCACCAGCGCCTTGGCTTCGACGTCAGCGCACCCATGCCGAGCTACAACGGCGCTCGGCAGACGAAGCGCCGACATCGCCGCGCTCGACCCATTCGGTCCACCGCGCGGTTCCCCGCACGTCTCGGACGCCACGCTGCCGCCGGCCCGGACCCAGGGCGGCGCCCTGCTGCACATCTACGAGGAGCTCGCCCAGCACCGCGGTCAGCTGGAGATCACCCGAGACGTCCTGCGCACCCGGGTGGGTTGGTAGCGGTTTGCGACCTCGCGGACCGGGGTTGGCCTGCCTTGAAGGCCGACCAACTGTCAGGTGGCGCGCTGCTGGACGCCGAGTTCGGTGAATTGGGACTGGTGGTGATCCTTCGTTCCGCTCAGGGTGGTGATCCACACCAGCAGGTATCGGGTGGGTGGGCCGGTCCGCAGCGGGATCCGGGTGCTGCCGGCCCCGAGCGTGGCGGTGCCGATCAGGGTGGTCTGTTCCAGTCGCGCATTCGGGGATGTGGCGGTGCGTATCTCGAGCACGGTGCCCGGGCTCGGTGACACCACGGTCACCGAGCCCGCCGCGACGGACGCCTGGAAGCTCAGCATCACACCGAGCCCCTTCTTGTAAGCGGGGAATTGCTGGAAGTACGAGTCGGTGGACCACCCGGTGCTCGGATTGCCGTCGAGCAGCTTACGGACGTCCTTCTGGTGGTCCGGGCTGCCGAGCCCGGAGGGGTCGTAGACCGACAAGGTCTTGACCTGGACCGGCGTAGCCGCCGCGGGCAGCACCGCCGGCTTGGCGGGTGCGCTGGGCTGTGTTGGGTTGCTGGCGATCACCAACGGCGCGCCGCCGGTGTCAGTGAACACCGAGACCACCTGCATGCCGGCGTAGCCGAGAATCGACAGGGTGGCGGCCCCCAGCACCGTCATCGACACGCCCAGCTTGACCCGCCGTAGGTGCTGCGCCCGTCGCGGATCGTTCGGGCGCCGGACCCGGCCGCCCCGGCTGCCCACCGAGAAGAGGTCCTCATCAGCGGCCACGGCGTTGAGCTCGAGTACCTGGCGCACGGCAGCGCCGGTGTGCACCCCGCCGCCGGTACCAGGGCCGGCGATGCAGCGCAGCGCCAGGGTGGACAGCTCCACCGGCACCTCGGGCCGCAGGGTCGTGGGACTGATCGGCACGCGGTCGGTCCCCAGCGGTGCCGGCGGCAGGCTGGGTGGTCCGTCTGGCAGCGGCCAGCAGCCGGTGAGCAGCAGGTACAGCATCGCACCCAGGCCGCGGATGTCGTCGCGTGATCCGCTCGATGCGGGTGGGCCCGGGAAGGCGAGTCGGGCCTGCCGGTCGGTGCTCACCCGGATCCGGTCCGGATGATCGCAGCCGAGGACCAGACCGGCGCTGTGGGCCGCGTCGACGGCGCCGGCCAACGGCACGAGCACGCCGGCCGCCACCGACGGCGGCAGCGGGCCGCGATCCAGGAGGTCGACCAGGGCATGACCCGGCGTCCATTCGGCGACGATGACCGCGACGGTCGGGCTCTTGGGATCGTCACCGAGCACCGGTTCCAGCACATCGAGCATCCGGGCCGCGCCGGCTGCCTCCAGACGGGCCGAGCGCAACGCCCGGGCGACGGCGGTGCGGATCAGCGTGAGCTCCGCGGGCCGCTGTGGCGCGGCGATGAACAACGTCAACGCGACGTCACGGTCCAGCATCAGGTCGCGACCCTGCCACAGGCGGGCGGCGCAGCGGTCGTCGCGGCCCAATTCGACTAGCAACCGGTAACGACCCCGGCCGAAAACGCACCCGGGAGTCGGCCAACGGGGGTGGGACCGGTGTGGTCCTGTCCCTGCCGACTCGCTCACGGTAATGACACTCTCCCTGGGCTGTTCGGCACAGCGGGATCCCTCAGGACATCTCGGTCCTTCGGCACACCTCGGCTCTTACGGACACCTAGGCCTTTCAGAATAACTGTCAAGCCTACGGCTCCCGAGGGCTAGTTGAGCGAACCAGCCGCGCCAAGACCGGGGAGCGCAGCGCTTCGGTGAGCTCTGGCGTCCGCAGGACGATCAAGGCGATGCCCATCACGACGCCGACGATCACCGTCGTGAGCACCAGGTCCAGCCAGGCGCCGCCCACGCCATTGAAGTCCGTCAGGGCGCGCAGCCCGAGCACTGCACCCACCGCGGGCACTGCACTCAACAGGCAGTTACGCAGGGTTAGTAGGCTGCGTTTTGTCTCCACCCGCCCGAGTCTCCGGCGCAGCCACACCTGCCCGACCATGGCGCCCACCACGCACGACAGCGAGTTGGCCGCGGTGAGCCCGAGCACCACATCGGAGTCATCGAGGAAAATCGGGCAGGCCAGCAGCAGCGGCAGCTTCACCGCCACCATCACTGCGTTGATCATTGTCGGGGTCCGGGCGTCGGCCATCGAGTAGAACACCCGCAGCTGCAGCATCGTCACCGCGTACGGCAGCAGACCGAAGGCGGAAACCGCCAGCGCGGTACCGAGCCGCTCGGCGTTGCTGCCCGCCTTGCCCAGCGAGAACAGCGCGACACCGATCTGCGCACCGGCGAGGGTGAACACCACGGTGATCGGTATCAGCAGCACGATGAGGTAGCGGCTGGCCGCTGACAGGTGCCCGACCAGTCCCCGCCAGTCGGAGTCGGCCGCGGCTCGGCTCATCCGCGGCATGATCGCCGTGAGCAGGGAGTAGCCGAGGACTCCATAGGGTAGTTGCAGGAGCAGCCATACCAGGCTGTAAATCACTATCCCGCCCGGATCGCCTTGGGCCGCGGAGCGGGTGGTGATCAGGAAGCCGAGCTGGCCGACGAGCACGAGGAGCACGAACCAGGCCGCCATCCCGCAGGCTTGGGTCAGCCGGGAGTCCCATCCCCATCGCCAGCCGAATGCAAAGCCGGCCCGGCGCAACCCGGGTATCTGTACCAGCGCCTGAGCGACAATTCCCGCGGTCGTGCCCAGGCCCAGTACCAGCAACTTCGGGTCACTGAGCCGGGCTGGGTTGACGCTGATCTCCCCCGGAACCAGCGCGTAGATCCCCAGCGACACCAGCACGATGACGTTGTTGAGTACCGGTGCCCAGGCCGGCGGGCCGAAGCTGCTGCGGGCGTTGAGAATCGCCCCGAACAGCCCGGACAGCCCGTAGAACAGGATCTGCGCGAGCAGCAGATAGCCGAACGTGGTGGTCAGCTGCGGGTTGGCGTCCTCACCGTCACCCAGGAACAGCACGGCCAGCAACGGTGCCGCGGCGATGGCGAGCACGCTGGCCGCGCCGAGCGCCACGCAGGCGACGGTGACCAGCCGCTGCACGTAGGCCTCGCCCTGGTCGCTGTCCTCTCTCGCGGCGCGCACCAGCAAAGGAACAACCACGCTGGTCAGCACCCCGCCGAGCAAGATCTCGTAGAGCATCGCCGGCAGGGTGTTCGAGACCGTATAGGAGTCGCTGACCACGCCCAGCCCCAGTACGGCGGCGAGCGCGAGCTGGCGGAGGAACCCGGTGATCCGGCTGACCAGGGTCGCCACCGCCATCGTGCGAGTGGCTGCGGCCACCGAACTGTGTCGATCATTGAGCTGGCTGTCGGACGACGGTCGGTCACTGGGTCGGCTGTCAGACGACTGCTGCGTGCGGTTCGCGGTATCCAACGTCACCCGGCTCCCCGTCTGCTGCGTACTCGGCGCACGAATCTGCGGGCCACCAGCAGAACCAGCGCGGCCCCGGCGCCCGCAGTGAGCGCGACTGTAACCCTGCTGAACGCCGCGGAGCGCAGCTGCAGGGTGCTCGGCTCGCCCAGCGCGGTGCCGCCCGGGGTGCTCAGCCGGGCATCGACGCTGAACTGACCGGCCCGGTTGACCTTCGCCGGGATGACCAGCTGCCGGGTGCTGCGGGCCGGCACCAGCTGCAGCCCGACTTCCCCCGCGCGCATCCCGGCGGTTTCCGACAGGGTCAGCTCAACCTGCATCCCGACTGGCAGCTCATTGCTCACGGTGATCAGCAGCGGGGAGTCCGAGGCCGCCAGGCTGTAGGGCCCGGGTGGCGCCACGATCCGCACCGACCGGCGCAGCTCGTCGAGCTGGCTGCTCTGCTCGCTGGTGACCAGCGCGGCCCGGTTGGGCATCCCGCGCCAGGCCGCGGACACTCCACGGAGCAGCCCCAGCCGCAGCGGGTCGAGTAGGGTGGCCGGTCTGAGATTCGCGGCGGGGTCCAAGACGGTGGCCACCTGCAGATCGCGCAGGACGTTGCGATCCCGCTGGACCTCCGCGGTGACCGAAGGGGGGATCTCCTCGGCGCTGGCCTGCGGCGGGTAGGTCACCGAGACGGTGGCACCGGTGGGCCGGGTGCTGGCCAGCGTCGGCAACTCGCGAGGAGTGACGAAACCGGCCGCCATCAGCTGCCGGGCAGTACTCAACAGCGCGGTGGCCTCCGTGCTGCGGACCTGCCAGCGCCGTGGCGGGGTCAGCACGACGGGGCGGCCGCTGGCGGCGCGATATGCCAGCGTGCCGATCCCGTCCTGCGCGGACAGCGGGTTCGCGGTGCTCGCCAGGGCACTGGTCATCAGCGGGTCGACGAGCAGACCCACGGGGGTGGCACCGTGGCTGCCCGGTACGGTGCCCGGTATGACGACACCGGGGTTGGTGGTACTTGAAGAGCCACCAACCAGGCTGACGACGTCGGCGGGACCCGGTGCGGCGACCGGTGCAGCGATGATGCCGCGCGGGTCCAGCAGCACGGCGCGGGTCTGGAGTGCGGTGAGGTCGGCCAGCGTCCGCTCGTCGAGCAGCTGGTCGGCCGGCCAGCTCACCCCGGTCAGTGGCTGCACCCCGAGCAGGTCACCCACCAGCCGCGCGCCAGTGCTGGTGGCCAGCGCCTCCAGGTCGGTCAGGCCCGCCCGGGACAGGGCTACCAGGTCAGCATCCGCATAGGGCAGCGGCAGTACGCAGCGACCTGCAACGGCACCGCGCAGCCGATCAAGCCAGGTCCGCGCATCCCGCGCACCGGTGCCCTCGCTGATCCCCCCCGGGCGGGCCACCTGGTAGCCGTGGCTCATCCCGTCGAGGGTCTCCAACAGCAGCGGGTCCACAGCCACGCACACGGCCGCGCCCAGCGGCGACCCTGGTGGCACCGCCTGTTCCAGCGCACCGAGCAAACCGTCCAACCGTCCACCGGGAGCGATGTCGGCAGCCAGGGGATCCGTTCCAGCGTGGTCACTGTGGATCAGAACCGGGTCGCCGGGCTCGGTCGGTAGCCGCGCGGGTGTGGCGGCCAGTGGCCACAGCACGGTCAGCGGTGCAGCCTGGGAGGGTTGGGTGAGCACCGGTCCGGGCGGTCCACCGGGGCTCTCGGGGGGGATCCCGAGCACCGGCAACAGCAGCGGGACCGACGCCAACCGCGCGACGCCGCCGAAGTCCGGCTTGCCATTGAGGTTGACCAGCAGCGGGTACACGCCCGGTTGGGTGATCTGCAGCGACTCCAGCTCCGTCCCGCCGCGCAGCGGCACCTCCAGGGTGAACGGGCTGCTCTGCCCGGGGGCGAGGTCGACGGGAAGTGGTTGGAATCGGGTGACGTGCGGCGCTTCGAGGACTCCGCCGACGGCGCGGGTGGCCGCGTCGTCGGAGCTCAGCGGCTCGTCGCGTTGCAGCCGAACCGCGAGTTTGGTGATCGGTCGGTCCCCGGTGTTGACCACTCTGCCGGCCACCCGCAATACCGGACCGCTGGTGACGGTGATCATCCGTGGTGACAAACTCGACAGCTCGAGTTGAGCCAGCACATTCGGACGGTCCGGCTGCCCCATCGTCTGCCCCGCCGCTGAGCCTGGGCCCAGGAAAAGACACAGCAAGATCAGCACTGCCACCAGGATGGCTGCGGCGCCACGCGGGAGCGCGTGCCTCACGCGGGTAGCCTCACGCGGAGTCCGCAAGCATCGTGGTGGCGCGCTGGACGAGTCGGCGTTCGTCGGCGTACGCCAACCGCGCCGGCAGATCCGCCAGCGCCACCCAGGCCACCTCAACGACCTCGTGATCGGCTTCGGACAGTTGCCCGCCTACCGCGCGCAGCAGGAAATGGTGCACCGTCTTGTGCACCCGGCGGTCCTCGGCGACAAACCAGTAGTCGATGCTGCCCAGGGCGGCCACTACCGCGCTGTCGATGCCGGTCTCCTCGGCGACCTCACGTACGGCTGCCTGCTCCACGGTCTCGCCGTCCTCGACGTGACCCTTCGGTAGCGACCACAGCAGCCGGCCGCGCCGGTCCAGCCGGCCGATCACGGCTGCTCGCCCGGTCTCGGTGTCGACCACCAGCCCACCCGCTGAGGTCTCGGCCACGGTACGCATCCGAGCCGAGCGACTCTTGCCGCTGCCCTGGCCAGGTGCCTTGCGCGCGTCCTTGTCGCGGCCGGACTTGCTCGAGCGCGAAGGCATGGCGCCGATGGTATCGGCGTCGCGGCCCTGCCCGTGGGCCAGTCGTCGCAGCGGAGGAGTTACGCTCGCTCCTCGTGTCGCCCTCACCCTCCGCGCTCGGAAATCGTGTCCCGGCTACGAGCCGCGCCCAGCACAATGCCATCGTGGAGCTGTTGCGGGTCGCCCCGGTCGCCGACGAGCTGGCCGCCCGGTTCACCGCGGCCGGTCATTGCCTGTACCTGGTGGGCGGCAGCGTGCGCGACGCGCTGTTGGGCAGGCTCGGCAGCGACCTGGATTTCACCACCGACGCGCGACCGGACGCCATCCAGGCGATCCTGGCGGGCTGGGCGGATGCCGTGTGGGACACCGGGATCGCCTTCGGCACCGTCGGCGCGACCAGGGCCGGCATCCAGTGCGAGATCACCACCTACCGCGCGGACCGCTACGACCGGGTGTCCCGCAATCCCGACGTCATCTTCGGTGACACGGTCGAGGGCGACCTGGCGCGGCGCGACTTCACCGTCAACGCGATGGCCGTGCAGTTGCCCCTGCAAGACCATGGCCGGTTCGTCGACCCGCACGGCGGGATGGCCGCGCTGGCGCGCCGTGAACTCGACACCCCCGCGACGCCGCAGGAGTCCTTCGCCGACGACCCGCTGCGGATGCTGCGCGCGGCCCGGTTCGTCTCCCAGCTCGGCTTCACCCTCGCCCCGCGGGTCCGGGATGCGCTCGTCTCGATGGCCGGCGAGATCCGCAGGATCACCGTCGAGCGGGTTTCCGCGGAGCTGTCCAAGCTGCTGCTCGGGGCCGACCCGCGGGCCGGAGTCGAGCTGATGGTGGACACCGGGCTGGCCGAACACGTGCTGCCCGAGGTGCCGGCGATGCGCCTGGAGATCGATGAGCACCACCAGCACAAGGACGTCTACACGCATTCGTTGACGGTCCTCGATCAGGCGATCGCGCTGGAGGACGGCGACCCGGACCTGGTGCTTCGGTTGGCGGCGTTGCTGCACGACATCGGCAAGCCGGCCACCCGCCGGCACGAGGCCGGCGGCGGGGTGAGCTTTCACCATCATGAGGTCGTCGGGGCCAAGATGGCCCGCAAGCGGTTGCGCGCCCTGCGCTACCCGACCCGGGTCATCGACGACGTCGCCGCGCTGGTGTTCCTGCACCTGCGGTTCCACGGCTATGGCGGCGGCGAGTGGACCGACTCGGCGGTGCGCCGCTACGTCACCGACGCCGGCGAGCTGCTGCCCCGGCTGCACAAGCTCGTCCGGGCCGACTGCACCACCCGCAACCGTCGCAAGGCGCTCGCGCTGCAGCACACCTATGACGATCTGGAGTCGCGCATCGAGCGGATCCGAGCCGAGGAGAACCTCGCCGCGGTGCGCCCGGACCTCGACGGTAACGCGATCATGGAGCTGCTCGGATTGCCGCCGGGTCCGCTGGTCGGCCAGGCTTGGCGCCACCTCAAGGAGGTGCGCTTGGACCGCGGTCCGCTGTCCCGCGAGGAGGCCGAAGCCGAGCTGCGCCGGTGGGCGCAGGAGAACCTCCGTGAGCCCTGACGACGCCCCGGTCGTCCTGCTCGACGACGACCGCCGGCCGATCGGGCAGTTGCCCAAGTCTCAGGTGCACCACGCTGCGACGCCGCTGCACCTGGCGTTCTCCTGCTATGTCTTCGACGACTTGGCCTTCGATGGTTCGGGCGCTGTGCTGATGACCCGCCGCGCCACCAGCAAGAAGACCTGGCCCGGGGTGTGGACGAACACCTGCTGCGGCCACCCGCTGCCAGGTGAGGCGTCGCGCGACGCCGCCGCCCGGCGGCTCCGGGAGGAGCTGGGGTTACGCCTGGTGCGCTCGGCGGTGGCACTGCCCGATTTCGGCTACCGGGCGGTGGCGCCCGACGGCGTGGTGGAGAACGAGTTCTGCCCGGTGCTGATCGGCAGCGTCGACGGCCAACTGCGGCCCGACCCAGCCGAAGTGCTCGAATATCGCTGGGCACCCTGGCCTGAGGTGGTGGCCCTGGCCGAGACCGCCCCATGGGTGATCAGCCCCTGGTCAGCCCTCCAGATCCCGCAACTGTCCGCCCTCAACCGTCGCCCATGGTCGCTGCTCACCTGACCCGAACCGTATTCGGGGAGTGGTCGATGAGGGCGTGCAGGGGGGCGGCGATGAGATACGCGGCGGCGGCCAGGAGGAGTAGGCCGGGGGCGTGGCCGTTGGGGGGGACCAGAGTGGCCGCGAGCGCGACGGCGAGGACGTAGCCGACGTTGAAGACCGTGTCGTAGAGCGAGAAGACCCGGCCGCGCACGTCGTCCGCGACGTCGGCCTGCACCGTGGCGTCCAGGCTCAGCTTCACCACCTGACCGGCGGTGGACAGCGCGAACGCGGCGGCCAGCATGGTCGACATGAGCATCGGCAGGCCGAGCGTGATGATCACGATTCCGGCGATCAGCAGGGCGCCGCGGACGGTGCGCCGGCGGCCGAAGCGGGCCACTAGCAGTGGGCTGAGCACCGCCGCGAGAAGCAACCCCGCGGCGCCGGCGGCGAGCAGTTCGCAGACTCCCGTGAGCCCGGATCGAAACAGCCCGTGCGAGGTGAAGGAGTTGCGGTAGAGCAGCAGGGCAACCAGGGTCGCGACGCCGAATGAGAGCCGGTGCGCGATGAGCGCCACCAGGCCGGCGGCGACGCTGGGTACCCGGATCGCCGCCGTCACGCCGTCGCGCAGCCCGTTGGCCACCGCACGGGTCGCCTCGGCGGGCTCATCGATGGAATCCGGGCCAAGCTGGCCGCGATGAAAGCCGGTCGCGAGCACCGCGGCGACCAGCGAGCCCAGCACGGCGCCCCCCGTCACCCATGCTGACCCGACGTTGCCCGGCCCGATCAGGCCGCGCAACCCGATCGCGCACACGCCGCCCAGGACGGTCATCGCGGAGCCGACGGTGGCGGCCAGCGCGTTGGCCTGCACCAGGTGCTGTGGTGGTACGACGTGCGGCAATCCGGCGGACAGCCCGGCCAGCACGAACCGGCTCAATCCGGTCACCAGCAACGCTCCCAGATACAGCGGCGCACCCGCTGCCCCGAACCCGACCGCCAACGCCACCAGCACGATCGGGAGCCCACGGAGCAGGTTCGACATGACCAGGATCCGGCGGCGGTCCCAACGATCCAGCAGTGCCCCGGCGAACGGCCCCACCAGGGAGTACGGCAACAGGAGCACTGCGAGTCCGGCCGCGACCGCCATCGGGTTGGCTTGACGTTCCGGGTTGAACAGCACGGCGCCGCCCAGTCCCGCTTGGAACACCCCGTCGCCCCACTGCGCGGCGAAGCGGGAGGCCAGCAACCGGCCGAACCCATGAGTGCCCAGCAGCCGCCGCATCCCGAGCCGGTCGGTCACACTGGAGGGGACCACGGTCTGGGACGACGTCACGACCATGCAGGTTAGCCGTGTCGGGTGCCTTGTGGTGACTTTGCGGTGTGCGCGACGATGGTGAGGTTGACGACGTGGACGCGGTGAACTCCCTGGAACGGGGATCGGCGCTGGTCGCCGCCCCGGGGCTGCAGGATCCGAACTTCCACCGCACCGTCGTATTGATTATCGATCATGGGGCGTCGGGCACGCTCGGTGTCGTGCTCAACCGACCCAGCGATGTGCCGGTACGCGATGTGCTGCCGTTGTGGGGTCCGCACGCCACATTGCCACGAGCGCTCTACGTCGGCGGCCCGGTGCAACGACGCGCGGCGCTGTGTGTGGCCGCGCTGCCCGCCGGCGTGGACGCCGAGCGTACCGAGGGAATGATCAAAGTCCGCGGTGCGCTGGCCTTGATCGACCTGGAGGCGGATCCGGACCTGATGGTGCCGCAACTCCGGGGGCTGCGGGTATTCGCCGGGTACGCCGGTTGGGGTGGGGGTCAGCTGGCCGGTGAGATCGGCCGCGGGGACTGGGTGGTCGTATCCGCGTTGGCCGACGACGTGCTGGCGCCGCCCGACACCGATCTGTGGAGTCGGATATTGCGCCGCCAGGGCATGCCACTGGCCCTGCTGGCCACCTACCCCGCCGACCCGACCGAGAACTGAGTAACCCGCACCGGCGGCGATCACGTCCAGGCACCAACCGATTACTGACCGTTCACCGCTGCTGGCGGACCGTTGAGCGACGTGCACCGGCGGGCCTCCGCCAGCTGGCGCTTGATCTGTGCAGTGATGTCGAGGCACGCACACACCCACCCACGGCCCCCAGACTCCGGGCTGGGCAACATCCGAGGGGTACTCAGTGTCTCGTGGAAAGCACGCCAAACCGACCTCGTCTCGTGGTAAGCACGCCAAACCGACCTCGCATCACCACTTACCGACCGCGCTGGCGGCGGTGACCCTGGCCGCCGGCGGTGTCCTCGCCTCCGCCGGCAGCGCGGCCGCCGCACCCCTGCCCAGCAGCAGCACCGCGGTCCGGCCCGCCGACCAGGCCGACTTCATGGCGCTGCGGGCGTTGGATGCGGCACTGTCGCAGCGCGGCACCCTCTATCGCAGCGGCGGCAGCCGGCCGGGCGGATTCGACTGCTCCGGGCTGGTGCAGTGGTCTTACCGCCAGGCCGGGCTCTACCTGCCCCGCACCGCCGCCGCGCAGTCGCGGGTCGGTGCCCGGGTGAGCCTGTCGCAGATCCGGCCCGGGGACCTGATCTTCTACTCCTACGGTGGTGGTGTCGGACACGTCGCGATGGCCGCCGGGGACGGCATGCTCATCGAGTCGTCACAGTCCGGCCACCCAGTGGCCAAGCGCCGGATCTACACCAGGGGACTGGCCGTGATCCGACGCGTCGCCTAGCTGTTGCGGCTCTTGACGTTGTTGCCGCTGGGTTGACGCGGTGGTGTTGATCGCTGCGTGAACTGGCCCGCGTCCGCGTCCGCGACGGCGACGGCGACGAAGGTGCGCACGGCATCGAGATCCACGCTGACCGACCTTGGTTGCACAACGCACCGTTGTGGCTCGCCGGCAGGGTGGTTGTTTGATCCGCTGGCGTTCTGCCCGCTTTGACCTCGCTGGTCAACGTGAGGTTGTTCGGACGAGACAGCGAGGGGTGCGCTGGACATGGTGGCTAGGCGGTCGCTGGGGCGGCAGTTCGGGTGGCTCTGGACGGCGTATGTGGTCAGCACGCTCGGCACATGGCTCGCGCTCGATGCGTTCCCCCTGATCGCGATCCTCGTGCTGCACGCCGGGCCGACCGAGGTGTCGATGCTGGCCGTTGCGGGGCTGGCGGTGGGGGCGGCGGTCGCGGTGCCGCTCGGACCGTGGGTGGAGTTCCGCCGCAAGCGGTCCGTGATGGTTGCGATGGACCTGATCCGGTTCGCGGCGTTGATGAGCGTCCCCGCCGCGTTCGCGTTCGGCTGGCTCAGCTTCGCCCAGCTCCTGGTCGTGTCGGTCATCGTCGCCGCAACCAATATCGCCTTCAAGGCGGCCAGCGGCGCATGTCTGAGAGCGCTCGTGCAGCCAGCGGACCTGCTCGTCGCGAACGGGCGGTTGGAGTCCACGACCTGGACCGCCACCGCGCTCGGACCGCCGCTCGGCGGGGCCGCGATCGGGCTGTTCGGCCCGGTGACGACCGTGGTGGCCAACGCGGTCAGCTTCCTGCTCTCCGCAGCAGGGATCCACGCGATCGGCGGCAGCGAACCGCGCCCCGCGCGAACCGATGCACCACAGCTCCGAGCCGGCGACCTGCTCGAAGGGTGGCGGTACATCTCGGCCGCCTCGGGTTCGCGCCCTGGCAGTACGGCCTCGCGTTCGGAGCACCCTGTGTCGGCGGCCTCATCGGCTCGCGACTGGCCCGCCGACTCGTCTCGCGGTTCGGGCGGCACAAGGTCATGCTCACCGGCGGGGCCCTGCGCGCGTGCTGGTCTGTCGGGTTGGCCTTCATCCGCCCCGGCGCCGCCGGGCTTGTGCTTGTCATCGCCGTCGAGCTTGGCTTGATCACCTGCATGGGCGTGTTCAACCCGGTGTTCGCCACCTACCGGCTCGACCAAACCGCGACCGACCGAGTCGCCCGCACCCTGTCCGCGTGGTCGGTCACCAGCAACGCAACCATCGCGGCTATGACCGCCCTGTGGGGCCTGCTGGCCAGCATCACCAGCCCCCGCACCGCGATCGCGATCGCCGGTCTCCTCATCCTGACAACCGCTCCTGCTCCCCCGACACGACCACACGCACACTAGGGGCGCGGGACGTCGCCAACACTGCGAGAGGTTGACCAGCGATGAGATGGAGACGCGCACGTCAGGAGCAGTGTCGCCCCCTTGACGTGCACCCGATCGGACCCGGTCAGGAGTCGGTCTGGGACTATCCACGCCCGCCACGAGCCGAGCGGGTCGCGCGCCACACCAGGATCGTGCATTGCAGGACTCTCGTGCTCGACACCGACGACGTGGTCCGCGTGCTGGAGACGTCTCACCCGCCGACCTACTACCTGCCGCGCTCGGAGTTCCGGGTACCGCTACTGGCCGCGCCGCGGCTGACGATGTGCGAGTGGAAAGGGGAGGCGTACTACGTCGACCTGGAGGTCCCTGGTTTCGCGCCGCTGCGCGAGGTCGGCTGGTGGTACCCGCAGCCCGATCTGCGCTACCCGCAACTCACCGATCGGGTCGCCGTTTACGCCGACCGGTTCGACGAGGTCACCCTGGACGGGGAGCCGGTGACGCCGCAGCCGGGCGAGTTCTACGGCGGCTGGATCACCGCGGACATCGTCGGCCCGTTCAAGGGCGGCCCCGGCAGCTGGGGCTGGTAGTCCGGTGATCGAGTTGACGGGTTGAGGGCGTAGATCACCGTTGGGCATAGGCTTCGAGGCCGTGGCGCGCGAGCCGTCGCCGGAGGGTCGCCCGCACGTCTGGCCACTCGGGCGCGATGACACTGTACCAAGCTGTGTCGCGCCATCCGTCGGGAACTTTCATGTGGCGGCGGTGGATTCCTTCGAACTGCGCGGGAAGCGCCTCCATCGCGGCGCGCGAGCGTGCGTTGCGAGCGTCAGTCTTGAGCTCCACGCGCTCACAGCCGAGCGTGTCGAAGGCGTGGCCTAAGAGCAACAGCTTGGTCTCGACGTTGGCTCCGGTGCGCCACCAGGGTCTACCGAACTAGGTCCAGCCGATTTCGAGCCCGCGGTGTTCGGGCCGCAAGGTTAGATACCGGGTGCTGAGGAGGTGGTGATCACTCGGGCCGGCCACGACCCGGTGGTCATGGTCGCGCTGGCGGACTACGAGTCGCTAAAGGAGACCGCGGATCTCCTCAGGAGTCCCGAGAACGCTCGGCGGCTGCTGGCCTCGATCGACCGACTTGAGCATGGCGCAGGGATCGTGGGAGACCTCGTCGAATGAAGCTCGTCTGGGACGAGAACGCCTGGGCGGATTACCTCTGGTGGCCAACACAAGACCGCAAGGTGGTCAAGCGGATCAATACGCTGATCAAGGATGTGGGCCGCGACGGCAACGAGGGAATTGGCAAACCCGAGGCTCTCAAGCACGGGTTTCACGGCTACTGGTCGCGGCGCATCACCGCCGAGCACCGGCTCGTTTACAAGATCGTTGAGGATGAGATCCGTATCGCCGCGTGCCGATACCACTACGGAAGTTGAGGCGGAGTCACTGAGCGTTGAGCGCCCGGCTGACGGGCTGGTCGGTCAGGCTGTCGATGTACCAGTTCGGGTACACCGCGGGCAGCGGCGTGGCGGCGTCCAGCTCGGCGATGTCATCCGGGGTGAGGTGCACTTCGGTGGCACCGAGGTTGTCGTCGAGCTGTGTGAGTTTCGAGGCTCCGATGAGGACACTGGTCACGCTCGGTCTGGCCAGCAACCAGGCCAGCGCGGCCTGCGCCACGCGCGAGTCGTGCCGGTCCGCGATGGCGCGTAGCTGATCGACGACCGCGAACCCGTGCTCCCTGTCGAATGGCAGGATGTCGAACCCGGCGTAGCGGTTACCCGGTTCGGACAGCGTCTCCCGGGTGTACTTGCCGCTGAGGAAGCCGGAGGCGAAGTAGGCCCGGCACTTAGCTAAATCGGGACCGGGGCGAGCAGATGTGCGAAGACCACGATGTTGTCTATGTAGTTGCCGGTTGACCTGTCAAAGCTTCCACCGCAGGTGATCAACCGTAGCGCGGCGAAATCGGTGTCACCGTAGACGGTGCGGGATGGGAACGAGTGCTTGGGAAAGGATGCAACGGAGTCGACCTCGAAGGCCGCCGTGGTGCCGTCGGCGCGGCCTACCTCTATCCGTTGCCCGGGCTTGAGGGCGCCCAGTTTGAAGAACACTGATGGCCCCTCCTTGGCGGAGTCGATGTGCCCGACGATCACCGACGGTCCGATCTCGCCCGGGGCGGGTGAGTAGCGGTACCAGGCAGCCTGGTTGTAGAGCGGGCCGGGCTGCGGGACTTCCAGGGTGTGGTCGGGGTTCAGCCCAACACTGTTGACCGGGGAAGACACGTTGATCGCCGGGATGTGGATCGAAGTGGGCGCGGATGCCGGCAACACGGGCGTTTTCAGCGGTGCGGCCGGTAGCGCCGGGGCAAGCGCAGCACCCGGGGCGGCAACCGTCAACGACGGCTGCGGCGCAACCTGCTGGTGCTCCAGCGCGTAGCCGACCATCGAGGCTCCACCGAGCCCCAGCACCAGGGCGAACGTCGCTGCGACCAGCCGCCGCCTCCTGGTCCCGACCCCGTGGTCGGTTGATCGTGGCACCGCGGGCGTTCTCCGATCGGGTGGGGGATGGTGCTGGGTCGCGATCCGGATACGACGTCGCGACCCAGCACCATCGGTTGAAGCCCCCAGTGCAGTTCTAGCTCGTGGCGTTCGAAGACGCATCACGCCTACGGACGGCATAAGCACCGGCTCCAGCGGCAGCCAGCAACGCCGCAGCCCCGGCCCCAAGCAGCCCGGTGTGTTCCACGCCAGAAGTGCTTCCGCCGCCTGCGGCCACGCCGCCGGAGGGCGCCTGCGCCTGTCCCTGCGCCTGTCCCTGTCCCTGTCCCGGAAGCTTGACGACGACCGTGGCGATGCCGACCGTCGTTCCGCCCTTAAGGGCATCGGTGCTGAACGCCTTGTTCAGCGCACTCGCGGCATCATCGGACAGTTTGACCGTCGTACCCTGGAGCGTGGCTGTGCCGGCTTGGGTATTGGTGGTGATCGGCTGGAGAGTTGATCCGTCGAGATCGAACAACTTGGTGCTGTCGGCAAGGACCTTGTCGTTGGCCAACACCTTGCCGGTCAGCGTGGCCGGGTTGCCAGGATCGATGACGAAGTTCTCCAGCGTCACCGCGGTGCCACCCTTGGTCAGCTTCAGTCCACTGCCCTCGTGCATCAACACGCCCTGCACGTAGGGGTCGACGTCACCGGGCTTGTAGACCGTGACGTGGCCACCGGTGATCGGGAACGTGGCAACACCATTGTCAACCTTCGCCTTCCCGGACGGTGAGGGTGCCACATCCAGGGATTTCAGCGCCGAGACAAACCCGGAATCCAGGGCGACCGAGGTGGACACACCTGTGACGTTGGGAATGTCCGCCACCGGCGGGGGCGCTTGCGGAGCAGCTGTTGCGACGCCGCTACTCAAGGTAACCATCGCGGCCGCAACCACTCCCGTGGCCAAGAGTCCCGCAGCTCGCCGTGCAATTCTGCCCATTCAAGAGCTCCTCAACTGATTCAACCGGCTTTTTTCGCCAGCTGTGTATTCAATCCCTATCCCGGGGCACCCCTAGAAAAACCCATTCTCACGAATTGTTACCGATCTGTTACGCACACCGCACGGACCGCCAAGTGGAACCTTTGGCAGCCCCCGGTGCCCTGCCGACCGCCAAATGGAACCTGTTGCAGCCTGAGATCTCCTCAACTGAGTGCGGCGGTGATGCGGTTCGTCTCGCCCTCGTTCGCTGTCCGGTCACCTGCCGGGCGCAGGGTGTCCAGCTCCGCGATCTCCGCGGGGGTGAGCTCGATGGCCAGCGCATCCAGATTTTCGGCCAGGTAGCGCTGTCGTTTGGTGCCCGGGATAGGCACCACGTCGGTTCCCTTGGCCAGGATCCAGGCCAGCGCGACCTGGCCCGGTGTGCAGTCGCGGCTGGTGGCGACGGTGCGCACCACGTCGAGCAGGCGCTGGTTGGTGACCACGTTCTCCGGCCGCCACCAGGGCAGCGTGCGTCGGTAGTCGCCCTCGGCGAGATCGTCGAGGTTGCTGACGGTGCCGCTGAGCATGCCTCGCCCGAGCGGGCTGTAGGGCACCAGTCCGATGCCCAGCTCTCGACAGGTGGGCACCACGTCGTCCTCGATGTCGCGCGCGAACAGCGACCACTCGGTCTGCACCGCGGCGATCGGGTGCACCGCGGCGGCCCGGCGGACGGTTTCCGGCGCCGCCTCGGACAACCCGAGGTGGCCGACCTTGCCGGCGGTGACCAGCTCGGCCATCGCCCCGACGGTCTCCTCGATGGGCACTGTCGGGTCGGCGCGGTGCTGGTAGTAGAGGTCGACGTGGTCGACGCCGAGCCTGCTCAGCGAGGCGTCGATGGCGCTCCGGACGTACTCGGGACGGCCGTCGGCCGGGTTCGGCCCGGAGAAGTCACTGCCCGGCGCGCGCACGATGCCGAACTTGGTGGCGATGATGACCTGGTCGCGTACCGGAGCCAGGGCGCGCCCGACGAGCTGCTCGTTGTGACCGAAGCCGTAGATATCGGCGGTGTCGAACAGAGTCACGCCGAGATCGACGGCACGGCGCAGCAGCTGCGTCGACTCGGCGTCGTCCACCGGGCCGTAGGCGTAGCTCATGCCCATGCAGCCCAGGCCCAGCGCGGAGACGGTCGGTCCGTTGCTGCCCAGGGGGCGGGTGGCGATGGTTGTCTTGTTCGTCATGCCTTTGACAGTATCCGCGGTAGACCTATTTCGCAACGCTACGTTGCGTATTCTTAGAATCTGGATATTCTCGTCGGATGGGAGCTGCGGGTAGGCCGAAGTCGGACAAGGCACGCCGCGCGGTCCTCGCCGCCGCGCTGGAGCTGGTGAAGGACCACGGCTACGCGGCGCTGACCATCGAGGGGATCGCCGCCCGGGCCGGCGTCGCCAAGACCACGATCTACCGGTCGTGGCCGAGCAAGGCGGCCGTGGTGATGGACGCGGTGTTCGTCGAGTCCGACCCTCGGCTGTCGTTCCCCGACACCGGCTCGGCGCGCGAGGACCTGCGGCTGCAGATCTCCCGGGTGGCCACCCTGTTCACCGAGCCGGGGTTCGGCAAGCCGTTCGTCGGGTTACTCGCCGAAAGCCAGCACGATCCCGCGCTGGCCGATGCCCTGCACCAGTGGCTGATCACGGCCCGGCGGGCTGGTGCGGCGGAGGTGCTGCGCAGGGGGGTCGAGCGCGGCGAGCTGCGCGCCGACCTGGACACCGACGTGGCCATCGACGCGCTGTACGGGGCGATCTACTACCGGCTGCTGGTCAGCCACCAGCCGCTGTCGGCGCAGTACGCGCGCACCGTGGTGGACGAGGTGTTTGTCGGACTGCGGGCACGCGAAGATATTTAGAAGATTTGGACGAAGACCGGGTCACGTTGCGGTGCAACCGCCACCGCTACAGGCGCAGCCGGCGCAACCACCCGCCGGCGCTGGGATGGCCGTGGCTACCCGGTGACCCAGCAATCCACCGGCTAGCAACAGCCCGACCGCGCCGGTGCCGGCCACCGCAACGATCACTGTCAGCGCCGGGCCGCCCGTGCCGAGGGCCAGGCCGCCGCCAGCGGCACAGACCGCGCCTGCCGCGACCACGGTCGGCGCGGCGACCCGATTGGCCGCGCTGAACGCGGCGTCTGAACGCAGCGTTGCAGCGGTGCGGATGCCGGCGAAGCGGTTGCGTGGCAACCGCCGCTGCCAACCGAGCAGCCCGACGGTGAACAGTGCCGCGGCGACGCTGAGCAGCACCACCGCGAGCAGCCTGGAAGCAGACACGGCGCCAGGATACCGGGGGCAAGCTCGGGGCTAGCGGCCCACTTCGCCGCGGATGAACGCCTCGACGGCGGCGTAGGCGTCGGAGTCGGAGTACTGCTCGGGTGGTGACTTCATGAAATACGCTGACGCGGAGGTGATCGGGCCGCCGATACCTCGGTCCTTCGCGATCTTCGCCGCGCGGATCGCGTCGATGATCACGCCGGCGGAGTTGGGTGAATCCCAGACCTCGAGCTTGTATTCCATGCTCAGCGGCACGTCGCCGAAACCGCGGCCTTCCAGCCGCACGTAGGCCCACTTGCGGTCGTCGAGCCACGGCACGTGATCCGACGGCCCGATGTGCACCGCCGCCTTCTCCATCTCGTGCGGCACCTGGGAGGTCACCGACTGCGTCTTGGAGATTTTCTTCGACAGCAGCCGCTTGCGCTCCAGCATGTTCATGAAGTCCATGTTGCCGCCGAAGTTGAGCTGGTAGGTGCGCACCAGCTCCACCCCCCGGTCTTCGAACAGCTTGGCCAGGACCCGGTGCGTGATGGTCGCGCCGACCTGGGACTTGATGTCGTCTCCGATGATCGGTACCCCGGCGCGGGTGAATTTCGCGGCCCACTCCGGATCGGAGGCGATGAACACCGGCAGAGCGTTGACGAAGGCGATGCCGGCATCCAGCGCGCACTGGGCATAGAACCGGTCGGCGTCCTCGGAGCCCACCGGCAGGTACGACACCAGCACATCGGCGCCGGACTCGCGCAGAGTGGCCACCACGTCCACCGGGTTCTCATCGGACTCGGTGATGATGTCCCGGTAGTACTCGCCCAGGCCATCCATCGTGTGCCCGCGCGCCACGGTGACGCCCAGCGGTGGCACGTCGCAGATCGAGATGGTGTTGTTCTCGCTCGCGACGATGGCCTCGGACAGGTCGCGCCCGACCTTCTTGGCGTCGACGTCGAAGGCGGCGACGAACTCCAGGTCACCGACGTGATAATCGCCGAACTGCACATGCATCAGTCCGGGCACTCGCGTTGTTGGATCGGCGTCGCGGTAGTAGTGCACGCCCTGTAGCAGGGAGGCAGCGCAGTTGCCGACGCCCACAATGGCGACCCGGATACCGGGACCGGCGTCGCGGCCTTCAGTCATGGTCCGCCCTTTCGGTGTCATGGGTGTAATGGGTCGCTGCGTGATGCGACTGTGTCGGCCTTTTCATGGGCGATCAGTTCGTTGAGCCAGCGCACCTCGCGCTCACTGGTTTCCAGACCCATCCGGTGCAATTCCAGGGTGTAGCGGTCAATCTGGTCGCCGGTCCGGGCCAGCGCGGCGCGCAGCCCCTCGCGACGTTCCTCCACCCGGCGGCGCCTGCCCTCCAGGATGCGCATTCTGACTTCGGCTGGTGTCCGCGAGAAGAACGCCAGGTGCACGCCGAACCCGTTGTCCTCCCACGTCTGCGGGCCGGCGTCGGCGAGCAAGGTGGCGAAGCGCTCCTTCCCGTCGGCGGTGAGCCGGTACACCCGCCGGGCTCGGCTGGCCCAGCCGGTACCACGGCCGGCCCGCGGGTCGCGCAGGTCCTCCGCGGCCTCGGTGTCCTCCACGATGAAGCCGGAGCGCTGCAACCGGCGTAGCGTGGGGTACAGCGACCCGAACGAGCAGGCACGGAACGCCCCGAGTAGGCCGGTGAGCCGTTTGCGCAGCTCATAGCCGTGCATCGGAGCGTCGTGTAGGACCCCTAGCACCGCTAGCTCCAGCACGCGGCACCTCCCACCAGAGACCCGATGTATAGCTGCACTATATCGCGTCGATACATCAGCCTACATCTCAAGCGTCGTCTACCGCCCGAACGCCCCAGCGATGATCACGCAACGGTTGCGTACGCTGTGGGCGTGCGGACCCAACGGCAGGTGGTGGACTACGCCTTGCAGCGACGTGCGCTGCTGGCGGAGGTCTACGCCGGCCGGGTCGGGCTCACCGAGGTCTGCGATGCGACTCCGTACCTGCTGCGGGCGGCGAAGTTCCACGGTGAGTCCAGCTCGGTCACTTGCCCGCTATGCCGCAAGGAGTCCCTGACGCTGGTCTCGTGGGTGTACGGTGACGGGCTCAAGCAGGCGGCCGGGTCGGCCCGGACCGCCGAGGAGCTGAGCCGGATGGCGACGCTGCACGAGGAGTTCAGCGTCTACGTCGTCGAAGTCTGCCGGACGTGCAGCTGGAACCACCTCGTGCAGTCATACGTCCTGGGAACCAGCGGTGTGAGTAGGCGGTCCCGCCGGCGGACAGCAGCGGAGTAGCTGTCTGGGCCGGGGTGATCCCCGGAAGGCGGGTCCCTGCTGAACCCGCGGGATCCTAGTACCGGTCTGGGAGGACAACGCGTGACCGACCAGCGAGATGACAGCGGTCGACCAATCAGGCGGACGCCGGCTGAGCCGGCAATGAGGCGGACGCCGGCCGAGCCGGCAACTAGATGGACGCCGCTGGCCCCCCAGAACGAGCCTGAGCTGCTGACCCACGCAGCGACGCCGGCTGCGGGACATCCGGTCGGCGGCGGTGGCCGGTACAGCTATCGATATGGCAACGGCGACTTGCCGCCGTCGAATCGTGCGGAGCAGCCGCCGTGGCGCACCCGCTGGCTGCGGGCACGCAAGTTCGTCCTCGCCGGCCTGCTGCTGGCCATCCTGGCACCGGTGCTGGCCTTCTTCGCCGGTTGGCTGTTTCTCAGCGTGCCGTCCCCCACGGCGCTGGCGGCGCAGCGCAAGCAGGTCACCACGATCATGGCCAGCGACGGGACCACCGAGCTCGGCCGCTACGTTCCTGAACAAGGCAATCGGATACCGGTCAGTCTCGCGCAGGTGCCGATGCGGGTGCAGAACGCGGTACTGGCCGCTGAGGACCGCAGCTTCCGATCCAACCCCGGATTCGACATCACCGGCATCGCCCGGGCGACGTGGAAGCAGCTCACCGGTGGCAGCGGCGGCGGCTCCACGATCACTCAGCAGTACATCAAGGTGGCCACCGGCCACGACGAGTACAGCATCTTCCGGAAGTTCCGCGAGGTGATCGTCGCGGCCAAGCTGACCAAGCAGGAGTCCAAGGACAGCATCCTGGAGGACTATCTCAACACGATCTACTTCGGTCGCGGGGCGTACGGCATCCAGGCTGCCAGCCAGGCGTACTTCGGCAAGAACGTGCAGAATCTGACCCTCTCCGAGGCGGCGGTCCTGGCCGGCGCGATCCGGTCCCCGTCCGCTCTGGACC
>JRHI01000173.1_pt1 | contig 72601 bp, 71 predicted proteins | sample 215371 | NCBI WGS metagenome assembly JRHI01 (sample SAMN02929681, study PRJNA255918) | sediment metagenome | biome: cave system; feature: Ice Cave; material: Sediment; isolation source: sediment from deep within a dark volcanic ice cave with no known source of... ... | reverse complement strand
GCGGCGTGGCAAGATGGGTGGGGACCCTTGTGGTCGTCCGTTCGTGATGAGGTGAGAAATACTTTTGCCTTTTTGGTAACACCAACGGACGACCACAAGGGTCCTCACCTCACCGCGCATCCGCCCCCGTCCCTACTAATTATGACTTTAGAAGGAAGGACAGCGTATGCAATTACACACCACTCGCACTGAACTACAACTCAGCACGCCATTTCGTATCTCGCGGGCCGTGCAATATACAGCGCCAATTATTGTGGTGCGCATCCAGCACAATGAGTATACAGGCTATGGTGAGGCATCGCCCGACGAATATTATGGTGAGACGCCAGAAACGGTACAGGCATGTCTCGGCAGGTTCGCAGAGCTACTTGGCGAGAACCCATTCGCTATCGAAGACATTACGCGACACCTACATAAAGCTGTCCGTCTGAACCCGGCTGCCAAGGCCGCTATTGATATGGCCCTCTATGATCTCATGGGCAAAATGCTCAATGTGCCACTTTATAAGCTATTTGGACTGAATGCAGCCAAAACACCGCACACCTCGTTTACACTCGGCATCGATACTCCAGCAGAGATGGCAAAGAAGGCACTAGCAGCACGGCGGGACTATCCCATCTTCAAAGTCAAAGTGGGCACAAAACAGGATGTCGATAACATCAAAGCCATCCGCGAAGTCGCACCCTCCGTGGTCATTCGTGTTGATGCCAACACTGCTTGGACACCCAAAGAAGCCATCAAAATGATTACCGCCCTGGCTCCATATAACATTGAGTTTGTTGAGCAACCAGTAGCGGCCCATGATCTACAGAGCCTCAAACTGGTACGTGAGCACTCGCCCATACCCATCATGGCAGATGAAAGTTGCGCTGTCGTTGAAGATATTCCCAGAGTGGCCGAGTGTGTCGATGGCATCGTCATCAAGCTTATGAAATGCGGTGGCTTGAGGCACGCACTAAAAATGATTCACACCGCGAAGGCACACAACCTCAAGATCATGCTTGGCTGTATGATTGAAAGCTCACTTGCCATCACCGCCGCCGCTCACCTGACGCCACTCGTGGACTACGCCGACCTCGACGGCCACCTCCTCATCAGCAACGACCCCTACGAAGGTGTAAAGGTCATCGATGGCAAACTCATATTACCAGAGGAAGCAGGCTTGGGTGTAAAAGAACGGGTATAATTATGGTATCACACTGCATAAACAAGACACCGCATGCTCGCCTCGTGAGCATGCGGTGTCTTGTTTATGCAGTGTGATACCACTACTAGCTTGGCTGGCGTGTGCGGCGCTGCTTGCGGCGCTGCGCGGCTGCTTTACGCTTACGGCGTGCCTGTGGACTTTCATAATGTGCGCGGCGGCGAGCCTCAGAGAGGATACCATCCTGCTGCACCTTGCGATTAAACTTCTTCAGAGCGATCTCAAAGGAGTCGCCTGGGTTGACTCTCACTTCACTCATCGTGGCTACCAGCGCGATCTACGGTCACTGGAGTAGCTACTGCTGGCCCCTTGTGACTGATAGCAGTCGCTACAATAGACGGGCTTATCCCCACGCAGCTGGAAGGGCACCTGCGCCTCATTGCCACAACTTGCACAGGTGGCAGTATACATCTGGCGGGGCTCACGTGCGCCACCACCGCGGCTATAGCTTCCACCGCCAGCCTGATTTTTGCGAGCAGCTCGGCAGGATGGACAACGTGTCGGGTTATTCGTAAGGTTATGACTTTCGTAAAATTCTTGCTCACCAACGGTGAAGGCAAATTCCTGATTGCAGTCGCGACAAACCAGGGTCTGATCAGCTAATGCCATGTTTCTCTCAATTCTCGGACCTGGGTCCTAATGTATTCTCGTGTATTGCGCGGCTTGCAACAGATGATTCTCCTCCGAGCAACTATGCACTTTACAACGTCCTCTGAGTATACCATACATGCACCCCAAAAGCACTATTTTCCTGGTAGGTTTCAGGATTATGTGCCAGAATGTTCCCAATCAGTAGGGACGGGGGAGGCGTGGCGGAGGGGCGGGGACCCTTGTGGTCGTCCGTCGTTGCCAACAAGAAAGGGAAATGGCCCTGCTTTCGATGACGGCGGACGACCACAAGGGTCCCCACCCCTCCGCCACGCCTCCCCCGTCCCTACTATCCGCAAAAAAAGACGCGTACCCTGTAGAAAAGGGGGGGCTGGGCGAGATGAGAAAAATATGCTACACTGGCGCAAACACGATGAGGAATGAGGCCAGTAGATGAGCAAGCCAGCACGCGATGATGAGGAACAACTTATCATCCGTAGCCAGCGTGGAGATGGAAACGCATTTAATCAGCTTGTGCTGCACTATCAGCAGACGCTGTATAGCGTTGTCTTGCGTATGCTCGGTAATCCCGACAGTGCCGCCGATGTGACACAAGATGCCTTCCTTGCCGCCTATCGTGGCATTCAAAGCTATCGCGGTGGCTCCTCTTTTCGTGCCTGGTTGCTGCGTATTGGCTCCAATGCCGCCTGCGATTATTGGCGACGCACACAACGCCATCCCGCCGAATCACTCGAGGCTCTGACCGAAGAGGAGGAGCCGCGTGCGCCAGAGCTATTGAGTGCCTTAGCAGACACCGCACTCTCTGGCAACCCCGAAGAACGCTTACTGACCTTAGAGCTACAACAACTCATTCAGCAAGGCTTACAACAATTACCACTTGAGCAGCGTGTCGCAGTGGTATTATGTGATATCCAGGGTCTCTCGTACGAAGAGGTGGCCGAGACCACACAAACGAGTTTGGGCACCGTGCGTTCACGTATCGCCCGCGGACGCATGCGCCTGCGTAATTATCTCTACCGCTATAAGGAACTTTTACCACGTAATTATCGTCTTAGCAAAGAAGAATAGTTGCAGCACAGAGAACAACACGGAGTACATAGTGGCAAAACAGGATCGACACCTGACAACAGAACAGCTTTCGGCATTGCTCGATAACACACTCTCTTCCCAGGAGCGTTCGTCCTATGAAGCTCATCTGCAAACGTGCGTCCAATGCCAACAAACGCTTGCCGAACTACGCCAAACAGTCGCATTCCTACACGCCCTACCAGAACCAGCTCTGCCACGCTCTTTTGTGCTCTCACCCAACATGCTAGCAGAGGTGAGCCAACAACGCCATCGTGCTGCAAATCCTGTGTTACCATTTCCAGCTCCTGAAGCACGTAAACGCAATAAGCCAGGATATATCTACAATACCATGCGTTTCGTGAGCACCATTGCTGCACTCATCGGCATCGTTATCCTCGTCGGCAGCCTATTTAGTACACTGCCACGTGCAAGTTTCGGCGGCACCGCTGCACCGTCGAGTGCTAGTAGCAACTCACAGAGCAAAGGTCAGGCATTACCTGCACACACAAACGATACCACATCTAACAACGGTGCTACACCCGGTATGTATACTCCCAACGTCGTGCAAACACCAGCAAGTGTCTCTTCTGCTCAAACGAGTGATGGACAAACGCATCCTTCACTACCATCAATGCAGACGGTGTTACCGAATCTCAATACTCCCAGTGGTTTTGCTCTCTTGGGCATCATCCTGCTCGTCTTCGGCATCCTCGGTCTACTCGTACTGAGAAGGTTCAAGTAGTGATAGGTCGTAGGGGCCAGATGTATCGCGCCCATACGACTTGACCCAATCGCGCTTGCATGCTATGCTGCATACAACAGGTATGACAGGAGAGCCGACCAGAGGAGGAGTATGTCAAAACAGAGACCACCCCAACCGTCCTCAAAAGAGCTTCGTGCTCAGCGACGCGAGCGGAATACAGATCGCAAAAAAGCCGCAGTGCCAATCTCCGCAACGAAGCAGCGGCGTAGCAGCCGCGCTCCGCAAGGCAAGCGTGGCTCTCTACGAGCTGGCATAGCGGTCATCGGTGGTCGCGCTGCTGGTGCCATCAGTCGGCGCTTGCACCTGGGCGGAGGCACCAGTATCGTAGGTGTTGTGGCCCAACGCCTCTATCCCGATATCGTAGAACACCTCGCTACACAGTTAGAGCATGGTAGTATCTTAGTCACAGGTACGAATGGGAAGACCACTACCAGTAGCTTTATTGCTGCTATCATGAGTGATGCCGGCCTCAGCGTTTGGCGCAATCGCGAAGGCTCAAATTTGATGCGCGGCGTTGCTAGTTCACTAGTCATTCGTGCCCTACCTAACGGACAGTTGCGCCGGGCAGGAAAAGCCATTTCTATCCTTGAGATCGACGAAGCCGTCTTACCACAAATCACCGCCCTTATTTCGCCACGCGTTATCGTCTTCACCAACCTCTTCCGCGACCAACTAGATCGCTATGGTGAAGTAGATAGTGTCATCGCCTACTGGAAACAGGCAATTCGTACGCTAGCAGAAGACACCACGCTTGTGCTCAACGCTGACGATCCAGCTATAGCCGCATTAGGCGAGGACTTTCGTGGAAAGGTACTCTACTATGGCCTTGAAGACCTTTCTCTAGATCTTCAAAGAAATGGCCGTACACATGAACATCATGAAGTGATTGACACACGTACTTGTCCTCGCTGTGGCAGCGAATATATCTATGATACTCAGTTCTATAGTCATATGGGACACTATCGTTGCCCCAATGGTGATTTTCAGCGGCCAGAGCCAGATGTACGAGCACTCCAGGTGCAGACGGATGATTTTGATCGTTTGCGTACGCAGATAGCTCTTCCTGGCTCCCAAAAAGTTGTGACGATCCCTTTACCTGGGATTTATAATGTATATAATGCCCTTGCAGCAATCACAGCCACCTATGCACTCAATATAGGCTGGGAGCCCATGGTAACGGGCATTGAACAATCGAAACCCGTTTTTGGGCGTGGTGAACGTGTTCAGGTCGCTGGGCGCACAATACGCTTGCTATTAGCCAAAAATCCAACTGGCTTTAACGAGGTCTTACGCACACTTTTTAGTGATGGTCAGGTACGCCACGTCCTCTTTATCTTAAATGATAATATTGCCGATGGTCGCGATATTTCCTGGATTTGGGATGTCGATTTTGAGCAAGCGGTAAGACAGGTGAAAACACTCGTGGTAGCTGGTTCCCGCGCCTTAGATTTAGCCTTACGCTTGAAGTATGCTGGAGCTGCTCAGGAAGAGATGCTGATTATACCACCAGCGCCACTCCGCGCAGCACAGCAGGGCACAACAACAGGACGTAGGCGACTTCGACCACCGAGAATGCAGCAAGGGAGCGTAGTATCAGAGGAATATACATCAATCGCACATAGTTATAGCCTTAAACACGCCCTTGATACTGCACTAGACCATACGCCCGAAGGTGAAACTTTGTTTATTGTCCCAACGTATACTGGCTTATTAGAAGTACATCGTGAGTTAGAGCAACGCGGCTTAACTCCACGTTACTGGGAAGGATGAACAAATTGAGCTATTCTGCCACGAACTTTACGCGCCCGCTCACGCTCATTTTGGGTCATCTCTATCCCGATCAATTGAATCTGTATGGTGATCGCGGCAATATTATGACGTTGCAGCGACGATGTCAATTGCGCGGCATTCAATTGCAGGTTGTTGGGCTAGGTCTTGGGGATGCGCTGGACCCCGATGCATACGATCTGCTCTTTATTGGGGGTGGACAAGATAAAGAACAGGCTCCGGTGGCGGAAGATCTGCACGAGATGAAGGGTATTGGACTCTGGGCGGCCATTGAGGATGATATGCCCATACTGGCCGTATGCGGCGGATATCAATTGCTGGCGCATTATTATCGCCCCGCGCAAGGGCCTGATATGCGTGGTCTGGGCGTGTTCGATGCCTGGACAATCCATAAAGGGCCACGTTCGTCTCGTTGTATTGGTGATATCGCGCTCCGTTGGGGAGGAAGTACCCTGGTTGGCTTTGAGAATCATGGTGGGCGTACCTACCTGGGAACTGCCAAGCCCTTAGGCACAGTATTGAAAGGGTACGGAAATAACGCGGAAGATCAGACAGAGGGAGCGATATACCGCAATGCCTATGGTACCTATCTGCATGGCTCACTCTTACCTAAAAATCCACACTTTGCCGATCACCTTATCACGTTAGCCTTAAAACGCAAATATGGAGTACAAGACACTATAACGGCCTCTATAGAAGTAGAAGTACTACAAGGAGCCATACATAATGGTCTGTCCGCTAATGGCGCGACACCATATCATAGAATAGCAGATGACATGCTAGAACATCTTACTCCGTTAAATGACACCTTAGAATGGGAGGTCCATGCCTCTCTCTTAGAGCGTTTAGGATTACACGTAGCGGCTACTGCCGCGTTACGGATACATAAGTTGACTTGACATTTCAGCCACTGAGGACAAAGTATGAGTACTGATCGGTCAATGGCTCGTTGCTCATTCTGTGGTCGCCACTCGTCAGAAGTCCGCCGCATGATCGCGGGGCCAGGCGCGGCCTACATTTGTGACACTTGCTTACAACTCTGTAATGATATCCTGCAAGATGCAACCCCTTTCTCTACTAAGGCATTGGAGCTTGCTTCTCGTCCACCAGTGGTGATTGCTGCCCCACAAATACGGGAGCCGCAAACAGGAAGCACGATACCACCACGAGAACCATTACGGACTATTACACTAGAAATAGAACAGAAGCAACAGGGTATGACCCTAATGTTGCACCAACTCCGATTCTATCAGACGCATTTCGAACTGTATTACCTATGGATTCGACCATCGTTGACAGCAGGTTTTGCCTTTGTACCGCGTATCATTTTTTTCCTGAAAGACAATACCGGTGCGCAATGGACAGGAGACCGCGGCGGCACCTTACTAGCACGACCAGAGTTGGCGAGTGGTCCGAATCATGCTGTCTATCAAGGAAGCGCTCGCTTTCAACCGTTGCCCTCAGCAGAGGCGCACATATTAACAATACGAGCCGCTGATCCTTTGGGACAATTTGAGGAACCCACACCACTACCCTGGAACTTTGAAATAACCTTGTAATCTGTGGGCACACAAAAGCCACCAGCGACTCATCTCTGGTGGCTTTTTCTTGATCCTAAACTACAAGGCTACTCTATAGCTGGGATAAGCAGTCCATAACCGCCCTCCTCCAGCTTATACATCACATTGACACTATTCGTCTCTTCGTTGAAAAAGGGAAAAAAGCTCACACCGTTTTTCTCCATGTGGGTAATGACTTCCTGATCATCCATAGAGCGCGTTGGCAATCGTCGAATCTCCATCACCCGTGACCAGATGGCTTCATTCTCCACATTCTCCACATTCTCCACAGCATTATCAACCTGTGGAATGCTCTCGTCTGGCTCCTCTTCCACCGGCGCCAGTTGTCCAGAACGTGAAAGCGAAAGCTTCATACGCGGGCCAACATGTCGCTTAAATGTTGTTTCTCGGTCCTTTTGTTTCCCCAGTTGTGCAACGACTTTGTCAAGTACAAGATCAAGAGCTGTACTTGCATTGAGGGCACTCACCTCACTATGAACAGGATGGCGACTCCCAGCTAATGCTAAATGTACACAATAACGATCATGTGTACTACGCGTCTGCTCTTCGATCACCGTCACCTCGACTCTCGTCGCCTCATCAATGAAGCGTGCGAGCCGCTGCACTTTGCGTTCAATCCGTTGACGCAATTGAGGTGTAACCTCCATCTGTTTGCCTTTAATGATGATCTGCATACATTCCCTTTTCTTTCAATCCAATATCAGAACATGATGCACAAAACAGATGCCTCTTCGCTGGAGGGATATGTGGGTATACATTATATTATAGCATAAGCCAAAAACAAAGGATAGAGCGCTTCTCCCCGCATGAAAAACATGTTAGGAATAGGTCAGCTTGCGGTGCATATGCCGCGCATTGCATGAATATTGTTTCATATATATGTACAACACATTCATACAATGTTCATGTATGGATGGTATCTTACTAGTAGTGGTTACACAGGTATTGAATTCATACTCTCTTGGAGAAACACCCATGACAGAGCTACCAAATGATCAGCACATTACCTATCAATTACAGTTCCGCAAATGCGGAAAAGCCTTATGCAGTACCTGTCGTAACAGTCAAGGACACGGTCCCTATTGGTATGCATACTGGCGTGACGGTATACGCTTGCGCTCAGGCTATGTAGGAAAGATGTCTCCTACTCCGTTTACAGAAGCGTCGTAGGGACCAGCTTGAGCGCGTCCCTACGACATTCCTTCTTGATTTCGCTCTCACATATTGCACATTATGGTAATATGTGCGCATGATATATTTTCCATACTTTTGGGGGCGTGCATGAAATGTCCTTTTTGTGGACACAGCGCATCTCGTGTCAAAGATTCACGAGATATAGGCGATGCCATTCATCGACGACGCGAGTGCGAGCACTGCAAAGCCCGCTTCAGTACTTATGAACGTGTTGAGAAGTTCAGTCTTATGGTTATCAAGCGCGACCAAAGGCGTGAGCCATTTGATCGACAAAAGCTGTATGTAGGACTGCGCAAGGCATGCGAAAAACGGCCATTGCCTGCCAATGAGATCGAAAGTGCTGTTGAAGAGATCGAACAAGAACTCTATCATCTTGGGAAGCAGGAAATACCGAGCAGCATTATCGGTGAACTGGTGATGGAGCGCTTGCGCAACCTGGACAAAATTGCTTATATCCGCTTTGCTAGCGTCTACCGTTCTTTTGGCGATGTCGAGACTATGTTTGAAGAAATACAAACCTTGCTCAATCGTGACAAACTAGAAGCAGAAGCCAATAACGATATATAACATGTTTGCATGAGAGCTGTACCTCGTACAGCTCTCATGCAAACATGTTATATCATTCTGACCCTTGTTCGAGGTGTTTAATACGTATGAGCAAGCGAATGCGTGCCATCAGGTGTCGCGTATCAAAAGGCTTCACCACATAATCATCCGTTCCTGCTGCAAAACCCTCCACCTTATCTTGTAGTGTCGACCGCGAGGTAAGCAGCATAATGGGAAGATGTCTCAGTGATGATCTACCTCGTATATAACGACACAAGTCTAAACCACTCTCTCGACCAGCAAGGACCACTTCACTGATGAGCATATCAGGGACAGTATTTTCAAGAATACGTTTTACCTCTGGCACAGACATAGACATCTGTACAGTAAAGCTATTCTGCAAAGCTTGCTGCATTCTGCCGTGTGTACTCAAATCACTATCTACAAAGAGAATGTGTAACCTACGCACCATTTATGGGTTCACGCACTTAATGCCTATCTCTAGTTTCATTCGGCATGCATCTGCACTAAATAATCAGTTCGTCGTTGACGATCCAACGGCGACAGGCGCAGGACACGTTCGATAGCAGCATTCAAAGCTGTTGGTTTAAACGGCTTTATGATATATTCGTCTGCCCCTGAAAGCATACCCGTCACTTGATCCTCTTCACGTGTCATTGCACTCAAGATAATTAACGGAGTATCCGCCGTACGGGCATCACCACGTAGACAACGCACTAACTGATACCCATCCATACGTGGCATCTTGACATCAACAATGACGCAATCAGGGGAATCGGCATAGACACGCTCTAGCCCTTGTACTCCATCATAGGCAACAATGACGTTGTACTGTCCCTGTAGATTGACGGCATATTTGATAAGTTCCACAATTGTTGGGTTATCATCAATAACCAATACTGTTTTCATGGGATTTCCGCTACTCATTAAGATTGCCTCTCACAAAGTGCCGCACACGTACTGGTTACAGGTTCCGGAATGGAAAAAGCACTACGCCCTTTGCATTGTAACACAGTTCCGTCATACTGCCAACTAAGCACTATTTCATCGGAAAACTGCTCCTACTTCCACAGTACACTATGGAACAAAATAGACGCTCCTCTTGTTTTCAATGTTACAGGACTGTTGCAATATTGTAGGGGCGAGCGGAGGGCGCGATAAATCGGGCCCCTACGACAATCTCTTTGAGTGGGAAGGAACGGGATTATGCTCGACCGCTATTCAAGGCAAACATTATTTAGACCTATTGGCAAAGCAGGACAGGAGCGGTTACTCAACTCGTCTGTCACCATCATCGGCTGTGGTGCGTTGGGTACAGTCCTAGCAAATAATCTTTGTCGTGCCGGTGTTGGCCGACTCGTGATTGCAGACCGTGACTTTATAGAGATGAATAACCTGCAGCGGCAAATTCTTTTTGACGAAGACGACGTGACGCGGCGCGTTCCCAAGGCTATCGCGGCAGCCGAACGTCTTCATCATATCAATAGCGACGTACAGATAGAAGCATTAGTAGAGGATATTAATGCCGATGGCATAGAGGCGTTGGTCAGCCAAACCGACTTAGTGTTAGATGCGACCGACAACTTTGAGACACGCTATCTGCTCAACGATGTCTGCATTAAATACCAGCGCCCGTGGATTTATAGCGGCGTCATTGCCTCGTATGGTGTGACGATGAACATCATCCCCAGCGATACCCCTTGCTTGCGTTGTGTCTTTCCTGAGTTACCAGCTCCGGGCACAACACCTACCTGCGACACAGCAGGTGTCCTCAACGGCATCGTAGGGGCTATTACGGGCGTTGCTTCAACGGAAGCGCTCAAAATATTGCTCAAGAGTGAACAGATGAGCCGTGCCATGGTATGGATGGATGTATGGGAAAACACCTACGAGCGCATCGAGTTGCCACGCCAACCCGATTGTCCCGCCTGTGGGCAGCATCACTACGAGTTTCTTGATACCTTGACCGGTACTGCCAGTTCCAGCCTGTGCGGACGCAACGCGGTGCAGGTACGCGGAAACGCAGGAAATCGCGGTGCGAGACTTGATTTTGCTACGCTAGCTGAGCGTTTGCGCCCCCTCACAGAGGTCAACTACAACGAGTATCTGTTACGCTTCACTATCGATGGTTATGATATGACCGTTTTCCCCGACGCACGCGCCATCATCAAAGGGACAGACGATGAGCAAGTCGCTCGTTCTGTCTATGCCCGCTACATCGGCATGTAGGGGCCTGATTGATCGCGCCCGTCGTTGGGTGTAGGTACTCTGGCAACATTGACGACGGGCGCGATCAATCAGGCCCCTACGACGAGTATGCACAATCCTTACTTGGAATGTAAAAACCTTGCGATAGGCACATATCCTTGTTATAATAGCCACGCTGGATAGTGTACGCTATCCTGTGTTTTTCGTTGGAGGGGTGGGGCGCACGCAAAAAGACCAATACCATCCTATCCTCCCCACATTGTATGCTGATATCTTGTTCTCTAAGGAGATTATACATAGTATGAACGAACATATTCTTGTTTGCGTCGCCTGGCCCTATGCAAAAAGTTCTACTCACGTTGGTCAGATTGTCGGCGCATATCTACCTGCGGACACGTTCGCACGCTATCATCGCTTAGCAGGGAACCATGTCTTGATGGTCTCTGGCAGCGATGAGCATGGCACGCCCATTCTTGTTGATTCCGAGCGACAGGGCATTGCCCCACGCGATTTTGTCGCCAATTATCATAAACAAATACTTGCCGTGTGGGAGCGACTCGGCATGTCCTGGGACCTGTACACCGAGACTGGCACTGAGAACCACTATCGCCTCACTCAGGACTTTTTCCTGACGCTCTATAACAAGGGCTACATCTATAAAGATACGATGGAGTCACCCTATTGCCCAACAGACCGTCGTTTCTTGCCAGATCGCTACATCGAGGGCACCTGCCCCAACTGTGGTTATCCGGCAGCACGTGGTGATCAGTGTGACAATTGCGGTCATACGCTTGATCCCATCGATCTCATCAATCCCATTTGTCGTTTGTGCGGAAGCAAAGATAGCAAAATAGAGATACGCCCGACCGAGCATTTTTTCCTTGATCTACCCAAATTGCAGGAACCACTTCTGCAATGGCTTTCCGCGGAGAAAGACCATTGGCGACCAAATACGCTGAGCTTCGCCTTGAGTTGGCTCAAAGAGGGACTACGTACACGAGCCATTACCCGTGATCTAGATTGGGGCGTGCCCATTCCTCTTCCCGGCTATGAGGATAAGCGCATCTACGTGTGGTTCGATGCAGTCATCGGCTACTTCTCAGCCTCGGTTGAATGGGCGGCACGTCAAGGAACACCCGATGCCTGGGAAACATGGTGGGTACCAGGGCGGACAACGCCAGAGGTGAAGTCCTACTACTTTATTGGCAAGGATAACATTCCTTTCCATACTATCATTTGGCCCGCCATGCTGATCGGATACGGCAATCGCAACCTGCCTTACGATGTTCCTGCCAACGAGTTTATGACGATGAGTGGCTCCAAGGCTTCCGCTAGTCGCGGCAACGTCATCTGGACACCAGATGTCCTCGACCAGTATGGAGCAGATGCCTTGCGCTACTACCTCTCGGCCACAGCGCCAGAGGGACGCGATACCGATTTCACCTACGAGGAACTGATACGCCGCAACAATGATGAGCTAGTCGCAACCTACGGAAACGCCGTTCATCGCACCTTGACCTTCCTGCAAAGCAAGTTCGATGGTGTCGTGCCAGAACCACAGACACTACGTGAGGCCGACCGTGCAATCCTAGCAGAAGTCGAAAACGGCTTCTCGCTCGTCGGTCGCAACATTGCCCAATGTCACATCAAAGAGGGCTTAAACATTGCCATGGGTGTAGCACGAGCCGCAAACCGCTACCTGGATGAGCAAGCTCCTTGGAAGCAGATCAAAACCGACCGTGCAGCAGCGGGCACGAGCATTTACGTAATGCTCCAGGTTCTCAGTGGCTTGCATATCCTGCTCAGCCCCTACGTGCCCTTCTCCTCAGAGAAGCTACACGGCTACCTGGGTTTCAAGGGCCAAGCAAGCACGTCACATTGGCGCTTAGAGAAGGTGCCAGCAGGTATCAAGCTGCCCACACCGGCACCATTGTTCCCCAAACTGGAACTACCCATCACAGTATAAGGTGTCGTAGGGACCAGCTTGAGCGCGTCCACGGCCCGATTTATCGGACGAGATTCCAAAAGAGACTCAATCAGAATGACCGTTACTCCCGGATCTCTGCCGATAAATCGGGCCGTGGAGGGCGCCATGAATGTGGCCCCTACGACGGGGGCGGACGCGCTCAAGTTGGTCCCTACGACGTATTACGCTCATACAAATTGTTAGCTGGATTCGTAGTCAGGAGTTCGTACGTGGCAAGCGCACAGGAAACTTTTAGAAATACCGTCATCGCTCCATTACAAGTAAACATTGGCACTAGTGTGCTTTCCTATGCTGAGTATCTCCGACTTCCGGCACACCAGAGATCAAACGACGAGGCAGATGTTGTTGATAGTAAATTCACGCAAAAAGTCCTCGAATGGCTTGGCTACGATGGTGGAAGTATTATCTATAACCGCCCACTAGCAGGTAGCCCAGCAAATAAACCCGATTTTGTGGTGAAAATGCTTGGTGCCACTGCTTTCCTTGTGGAAGACAAAAGCACCGATGAACGCTTCGACGAAGCTTCTGTCAAACAGTTAAGGCGCTATAATGCCGGAACCTCCGGCTATAGTTTATGGACGAATGCACGTACCATCCTCGGTCTCCGTTTCGATGCCAACGGCCACTATCAGACGCTCGTCGAAGTACGCGTCGAGGGCGTGTTTGGCCCACACACGTTACCATTTTCGCAAGAAGCCAACTTTGAGCTACTCTATCTACTCTTTCACAAGCAACGCTTTACCAATACTGTCATGCTTATCAACGAAATTGCTATTGGCACAGAAGCATGGGAAAAGGGAGCCAAACCACTCACAGATGACCTCTCGCTCAAGGCTTTTATTGCAGAAAGTCGCACAGTGCTCGATCAACTAACAACTGCGATCAAAGCACAGCTTACCTCAGTGACCATAGAGATAGAAGAAGCCATGAGTGATTTTACCTCAAGTCGTCTGAGATATGCGGTAATAGTTCAGGAGCTGATAGAGAAGTTGCGTGGAGGTGTGAGCAATGACAAACTACATGAGCTCGAAACAGCCCTGCTCTCCTTCCAACCAGTTCTTACCGATATTGATATTACACAAATCGAACGCTTAAAACCGTTGATGGGCGCAGCCACTGCTACGAGCTGGAATATCCGCGTACAGGAAATCAGTGGGCTTATCACTGCACTGCGAGAGCGAGAACTAGCTCGCGTCGAGTCACGGCGTGTCCGAGGTGCATACCTGCTGTGGCGGGAACGCTATAAGGTCATCGAAGGCGAAGATGATAAGAATGAGATGGAAGCAGAGATGCGCCGTCAAACAGCCTTCGCGGAACAGGTCAGCTACGTGTTTTTTGTACGCTTATTGCTCACTCGTGTGCTCGAAGATAAAGGCATCATGCCACACCTTGTCTCAGACGGAGGTTTTGCCGCTTGGTATGAATTCTTGAAAGGATATGGCATAGAGAATGTCGGAGAAATTGGCGGCGAGTCGTTTCTTCCCATCGTCTATCGTCGTGTTTCCACCTTCTATCGACACTTCTTCCTGCAACCCGTTTTCGACTGGTTTTTGCCTGATGACTATTTGTTGGCCCTCGTTCTGCACCGTCTCAGCAAATACAATTTCAAAGATGTGAGTAGTGACCTGCTCGGTTTCACCTATGAAGCATTTATTGATCGTGTCGCACGTAACAAAAAGGGACACTTTTTGACACCTCCCACAGTCGTCGAGTTTATGCTTGATCGTGCAGGCTACACAGGCTCTGCTGTGATTGGAGAAAGTCTGCTTGACACCGCCTGTGGCTCCGGTAGCTTCCTCATTCATGCAGCACGTCGCCTACGACAAGCTCTCGTAGACACCGTTCGAGACCCTATTCAGGTAGGACGCCATTTTATCGAACAGGTACAGGCCAATCTTGTCGGACTGGAGGTCAATCCTTTTTCTTGCTATCTTGCAGAGCTGAATCTCTTCATTCAGGTATTAGATGATCTTGTGCTACTCTGGAAACGAGGAGAACGCCCCAATATAGACCGTTTTGCTATCTATAACAGTAATAGCCTTGAGATGTCACAGGCAGTCCTACATTCGGAACAGAACACCACCGCTACTACATTCACAAACGAGGATGCCTCGCTTGACGAAGCAGCTCCTATCAAGGTGAGACGTGCCACTTTTAGCTATGTAATCTGCAATCCTCCCTATGTCAATCGTGGCATTATCTTGGATACCAAGAGCTACGGACGCTATCCATTTTATAGAGGCGTGGTCAAAGGTGACGAGAACTTCTATTTGCTCTTTTTGCGCCTAGCCGCCTACTATATCTCACCTGGGGGGACCATCTGCATCATTTGCCCACTCAACCTGCTTGGTGATGAGTCAACGATGTCAGCACGTGATCTATTCAGTCAACCTGAATGGAGCATTCAATCGCTGACGCGTTTTTACGCACGAGATATCCTCTTTCCAGGCGTTCTGCAGGGTGTATGCATTATTCGTATTGACAATCTCCCACGGCAAGTCCAAGATAACATAGAAATTCGCGGTGGCTTCTCTCTAGAAGATGCGGCACGAACCACTACTGAGGTACAACGTGGGCGAGTCATAAGTAGTTATCCCGTGAAGGCAACATGGAGCAAGCCCTGGCTCGTCAATGCCCAAGCCGAGATGTACGACCTATGGGAGTACGTGCGCGATAACGCAGAGCAGGAACTGGCCGATCTGCTATTTGAAAAGATGACAGCAGCTAAAGGAGACGCACGCTCTACCTGGGCCAAACCAATGCTTGTTTCAGGTCCAGGCGTGCAAAGAGTCCCACTCACCAAGGGTAAGCAAATTGTCGATTGGGGAGGATGGTCAGCCTTTGCCTACCTCGACCCAACAATTCCAATGCCTACTACCATCAAGGACTACACGGGCAGCCGCTGGGTACAAAGGCAAGTACAGCGCATTGCGAATTTGAAACAACAAGAGACAGCTCTTTTTCTTAAAGAGGTCTCTGGCCTTGAGATGAAACGTCCTATACGCGGCACGATTCTGCAACGCAATGGACAACATCCTGTCGCAGCAGACGAAACCGTGCTTGTACTCTACACACTTCATCCTGCCCACGAGGAGCTAGCATACGCGGTCTTTGGCTTAGTAACCAGTACCGTTTTCAATTTCTTCTTTAGCCTGTTTTCAACCAACGCACACGCCAATTTCAAGGAAATCCTACGTCTACCCGTGCCCATTTGGTCGCCAGAACGTCAAAAGCAACTTGCTAATGAAACAAGAACGGTGCTAACAGCTTATAAAGACCTCCACAGTCATGAACAGATGTATGGGGAAGATGCAACAGAGCACGTTGTCGCTAGCAGTGTCCTGACTGCCAGCCGCTTACCCACCCTACGTTTCGAAGATCTAGTTGTGCGTGGTGACGTAGTTATAGGACCTTCCAACTATACGCTGGACGTGTTACTCAATCGTGGCAACATCACATTCAATCCAAGACTGAGCAATGATACTAAACAAGCCATCGAGCATATTCTACGTGCTAATGGGCAACTTACCTACCAGAAAGGCGGCAAAGATCTGCTTGTGCCCAATCCCAGAGTAGCCTCCGCTTTCTTAGCCCAACTGCACACAACTGAACTGGAACGCGAAACCAGCATACAAGCTGTCACTATCGCCCAAAAAGCGCTCGACGATATGATAATGGACGCTTACGGAATCACTAACCTAGCGTGGCGAGACGCTATTACAGTGGGAGTACCTTGGGCACGAGGTTAGTGGGCTGTTACTTTTGATGTGAAAGGGATGCGTCGTAGGGACCAGTTTCAGCACGTCCGGCGTCCCCATAGTCAACGTCACCGACATTGTACACCGCCACAACGGGCGCGTTGAAGCTGGCCCCTACGACGCATCCCGTTCCTCATGACTGAGAAGCAGTCAGGCGCTTGCCCATAAATAAGGCAATCTCGTGCTCAATGGGGCCGGGTGGATAGAAGTGTTGATTAATACTCCACACCTCCAGGCCATTCTGTAGATAAAACTGCACTGCCGGATAATTGAGGTTTTGTGTCTCTAGCACGATGGCCCAACAGCCGCGCTTACGTGCCCAATCCGCCGCACAACTCAAGAGCAACGAGCCAACACCATAGCGGCGATATTGATGACCAACAATCAAATCATCAATCCGTACAACCGAACGCCATTCCTCGACGTTGAGCAAGATAGCACCTGCAACCTGCCCCTCAGCTAGCGCGACATAGCCTCCCTCAGCAGTGCGTAATCGAGCTACCACGTCGGCTAGCGACGGTTCCAGCTCATGGTAATTCTTATAGATGGGGGGATCAACTGGTGTCTCAACCAGCTCAAAGGAGAAAGCTACCTTCTCCTTACTTGTATCATCCACCTCGCACTGCAAAAGTTGATCGTGGACGCGTAACGTGTAGATGCGGTCTGTCTCGAAACTGTAATCCAATGCATGCAACGCTGGAGCATCATTGACATGTATAGCTCGCACTTCGATGTGGGGTGTTTCTCCGTCCATATATGCTCTCTGCTTTCTTGTTTTGTGTACGACGACCGTCGTAGGGGCCCCATTCATGGCGCCCGTCGTGGCAGTCGTTCGTGTCGGTGACATTGACCATGGGGACGACGGGCGCCATGAATGGGACCCTACTCGTTGGCGAACTGATACCCAGCGGCCTGGGCAGCGAGACATGCGGCGCCGACGACACCAGAGAAATCGCCTAATTTGGAGCGCAAAATGGGTGTTTTTTGTGCGGATGCTGAGAGCGCCGTTGTACGGGCACGATGAACAGCGGTTTCAAAGAGTAGGTCAATAGCCTCGATGACGCCTCCACCCAGGATAATACAATCTGGATTATAGAAGTTCATGATAGAACCTAGCCCATAACCCAGATATTCAGCGGCCTCTGCCACCATTTCCATGACAAGCTCGTCTTTTTGCTTGATGGCCTCCGCGAGGATGCCAGAGCGGATAATGGTTTCACCTTCTTTGAGTTGTCGAGCGGCATCACCGGCAAGCATAGAGGGGCGCCCATGATGAATCTCTGACATAATAGCCTTGGTAATTGCCGTACGCGAGGCATACGCTTCCAGGCAACCACGTCCGCCACATCCACAAATGCGCCCACCCGCCTGAATGACCATGTGCCCAACTTCGCCTGCCGTGCCAGTGAAGCCTGTGTACATGTGTCCATTCTGCACAATACCAGAACCAATACCGGTGCCAACAAATAAACAGACAAAATTCTTGTAGCCCTTCCCAGCGCCATAGAGATATTCGCCCAACGCAGCAACCTCGACATCATTTCCAACAGCCACAGGCGTGTTAAACTGTTTGCCAAGAATAGCACCCAAAGCCATGTCACGTACGCCAAGGTTTGGAGCATCCACCACCACACCGGCCTTACGATCAATCTGTCCCGCCGCGCCAACACCGACAGCCATGAGTGGCGTTCCTTCGGGTAGTTTAGCCGCAGTCAAGGCGGCCGTTGCTAATTCGATAGTGCGTTGAGAGACAAATTCTTGTCCACGTTCAGCACGTGTACGCTTGCGAGCCGATGCAATCACTTCGCCAGTGGTAATATCGACCACGGCAGCGAGCGTTTTAGTTCCGCCCAGGTCAATACCTAGAGCGTAGGCTTTTTGTTTCGACATACGTTTCTCACTTTTTGAAAGGTAGACTGAGTCCAGGTTGCACATCAAGATCAAAACTATGGTGTGTACCCAGGCGTAGATGAAAGAAGGCAACACCTGCAATCATAGCAGCATTGTCAGTACAAAACTCGATGGGTGGATAGCTAAGACGAATTCTGAGTGGCAACAGCTCTTGTTCTAGGCGCGTACGCAAGCTTACATTTGCCGCAACACCACCAGCAAGCATCACCTGTTTCACATGATATTCCTGGGTAGCGAGACGAGTTTTTACCGCTAGTACATCTACAATAGCTTCCTGAAAACTCGATGCCAGAACTGACACGTTGGGCGTTCCTTTCTGGGCTGCCTGCGCTCCCATACGGGTATACTGGCTCACCTGTTTGCCTTCGCTGGCACGGCTTGCTTGTTGATGCTCTGTCGCGCCCTCCGCGAGATGTAGCATAGCAGTTTTGAGGCCACTAAAACTAAAGTCATACGTACCTCGCAGCCATGCACGGGGGAGACGATAGGCATTGCGTGCCAAAGTCAGAGGTTTTTTCTGGTCAAGTAGTTCTGCTTCCGCTTGTTGAGCCGCCTTTTGAATCGATGGTCCACCAGGATAAGCTAACCCCAGAATGCGTGCTACCTTGTCAAACGCTTCACCAGCCGCGTCATCACGGGTGCGCCCAAGTAGCTCATATTGCCCATGACCGCGGACCAGAACAAGTTCGCTATGAGCACCGGAGATGACAAGACAGATCAAAGGGAAAATGGGATCACCCTCTTGATAGCTCCAATCTCTGTCAGTTTCAGTAAGATGTGGAGCTTCACCTTGACGTAACCAATTTGCATAGATATGCGCTTCAAGATGATTGATACCGAGGAAGGGAAGATTACGGGCCAACGCCAACGTTTTTCCAACCGTCAAGCCAACGAGTAGTGAGCCGGCTAGCCCCGGTCCATAGGTAGCAGCCACCGCATCAATATGCTCCCAAGAGCAGGATGCTTGTTCCATAGCCGTTTCCACAACAGGAATAATCGTGGCGAGCTGCTGTCGTGAAGCCACTTCGGGCACGACTCCCCCATAACGGTTATGAATGTCGATTTGTGAGGCAACCACATTAGAAAGCAGATACCGTCCATCTCTGACGACCGCTGCCCCTGTTTCATCGCATGAACTTTCTATACCTAATACCAGCATAATATATTTTCTCTATAAGTGCAGAATGCTAAGCAAGTAGCCTTATTGCGCTTCTAGCTTCTTCATCAACGCAGATTTTAACTCCTGAAATTTTTGTTTATATGCAGGCGAATTAATTTCATCCGTCCACATAATCAATGCATCTTCTTGGTTATCACTATAGTAGCGATGGCGCAAGCCAGCCTCATGGAAGCCATATTTACGGTAGAGTTTTTGTGCGTTATAATTTGTGACACGCACTTCCAACGTTACCCATTTAGCCCCGATAGTGTATGCAATGTCGATTAAGCCCGCCAGCATCAGTTCGCCCAATCCTAAACGGCGATAATTGGGATGCATAGCAATAGTCGTCACATGGGCCTCATCCACCATGAGCCACAAGCCAGCAAAACCGATGATAGAGGCAAGGTCGGGCGAAGGAGCTGTACTCGTGGCACGGCCTGGCAATAGCGAAAGTGGAAAGGGACGACTTCTGCGCGGTCTCTCCGACTCTTGTGCAGGAACAGCAATGCGCTCTTCAGTAATCTGCTTATCACGTAATACGATGTAATGCGCCCAACGATTATCCTGTATCTCCTTGCGGTACGCGCTAGGAGGCCAGGTTGATGGATAGGCGAGACGCTCAATCTCGACGACGCGAGGCACGTCCGACATCGTCATTTGGTCAATGACGTAACGCACCTTCTTCCCTTTCTGTCTGACTCTGACCTGTTGTGGGGCGCTGCGCTTTGTCGCCCAGCAACGGCTGTTTGCGCGTGCTGGTGGTAATTGAAGGACGCCGCAGGTAGAGTGGTTCGAGTAACAAAGGATCATCTTCTTTGCCCTCTTGCAAACGTTGCAGAGCAAGCATTGCTAGCACCGAAGCATGTCGGGTAGACTGCACACTACTCGCAAAGAGGCAATGTCCTTGCATCAAAGTCTGTAGCGCTTGACGGGAGGCCGCGCTCATCTCTCCACAGAAGAGAAAAGGCGGCAGTTGACGTTCACCTGGCACTCCTACCCAGGTGTTCGCTTGCCCTTGCACATACTCAGCTATCTGTTGTAGGTTGAGCAACAAATAGTCGCTGAGTTGCAACATTTGATAGCTCATATCTCCTACTTCTTTGCCTTCCTCATGCACTTGCGCAAATAAATAGCAAGCCAGATAGAGTTCAGAGCGGCCAGCATCTAACAGTGTACACACCGGGCCTTGCCACTGCTGCTGTTGAGCCGCGATACAGTCAAGTGTACTCACGCCAATCAATGGCTTTTTTAACGCGAACGCGAGGGTTTTCGCGGTAGCAAGCGCCACACGCACACCATTAAACGAGCCTGGGCCGATTGCAACCGCTATAGCGTCGAGTTGTTCCATGGCTATATGACATTCAGCCTGCATGCGCTGAATGTTTTCCAACAATTCGACACTATGGTTATTGCCAACGTGCCATGTATATTCGCCATACAGCGTCTCTTCTGAACAAAGAGCAATGCTGGCTTGGCGCGTAGAGGTATCAAGAGCTAACAGTAGCATATGTATTCTTCTGAAATTGCCGTAACAACTCACAATAGCGTGTACCTGACGCGCTAAACAACAGACCACGCTTGGTTTCACTCAAGAGTTTCATTTGGATGCGCAACCGCTCAGGAGGCCAGAGCAAATCTGCTTTATCGGCCCACTCCACGACGCATACACCAGAACCATAAAAGTAGTCTTCAAAGCCAAGATCGAGAATTTCCTCAGCATCATCTAGTCGATACAGATCAAAATGATAGAGTGCTGGCCCCAGTTGCAGAGATGGGCTATCTTTTTCTGAAGATGATACAGCATTCGGGTGGAGTTGACCTTGATATTCTTTCAGCAGTGTAAACGTTGGACTAGTAATGACCTCAGTAATACCCATTCCCTTCGCCAAGCCTTGAGTAAACGTCGTTTTGCCCATACCAAGCTGTCCATCTAAGAGCAGTAGCTCTCCACCAACCAATAACTCACCGAGGCGCATGCCCAAGCGCTGCGTCTGAGTTGAACTATGACTAATGATATCCAGGGTACAGGGTACATCTTCTTGATTATTTTTGGTCACTACACTACCTTCGCACGTGTTCTCTATGCTCTACATCCTCCATATCGACGCTGAATACCTTTTATTATAGCATATCCACGCACGCTTTCCCCAAGCAACTTTAGCGAACTAGCGAGCTTTTTCGCCACAATTGCGACAATAAAGGGCACCTGGGCGCAGTGGATTGCCACAATGCGGACATATCTGCGCCTGTGTACCAGCTACTGGCCCCTGCGCGGTTGGACCTTGCTTAGGCGGCGGGGGAGCAGCAGGGCCTTGTTGGAATGGTTGAAATGGAGAGACTGGCGGCGGCGTAGAATTCATCGTCGGCCCAGAAGTAGGTTGCTCATTAGGATATGCCTCTTTTTTCATCTCCTGTAATTGGGCATCATGACTTCTCACATCATGATCTAACTCTACAATACTGGCACACAGACGCGACATTTGTGCATCAGTTAATGTACCTTGCGTATACATATCAAGCGTTATTTGCACAATTTGATTCGTTAACTGTTGACGTTGCTCCATTAGCTTATCTATTTCGCTCTGCTTACGGCTCAAACGTAGCCGCTTCTGTGCTTCCCAACTGGTACGGCTGACAGCGGCACTCATAAAGTTCTTCGCGGATTCTACAAAATCGCTCATAACCTTCCCTCCCTGATAGTCAATAACATCTATATTTTGCTGGATACTCCATTTTACATTTCCATAACTGCATGTCGATAGACGCGAATCTCCTCCAATTTGCCAGCTATACTCATTTGCACGGCCACCACATCAATACGCCACGAACGATCAGTGTACGCATGCAGGTCAAGGTAATAGGTTGCGACCTCCACCACCTTGCGCTGCTTACGCACTGTGACCGCCTCTTCTGGTCGTCCATAGGCAGCTCCTCGGCGCGTTTTTACCTCGACAAAGACCAAGTCCTGACCATCTTCTGCAATCAGGTCGATCTCTCCATAGCGACAACGAAAATTGCGCTCCAGAATAGAATAACCCTCTCGCGTCAACATTTCAGCCGCTAGACGTTCTCCCGTGCGCCCTAGTCCCTGGCGTGCAGAAGGCTTAGGTTTCTGCTTCTGCGCAGGTATGCGCCCCTGCGTATTTTCGCTCATATCTATCACACAGCTCCTACTGTAACCTACGTTGTGTCACCGCTATTTGTTGTAATATGCACTCATGACGCAGCAAGCATAGCGCAGATGACAGACGATTACAAGAGGTTAAGAAAAATTCCCATCTCTCCTCTCGACGCTCGTTGCCAGTTCGTGTTACAATAGTTGAAACATTTTTGCGATTACCACAGTGTAGTTGATGAGACGCGGATATTTTCTACAGCATAGAACGAGGAGAGTGAATGGTATGTCAGGTCATTCAAAATGGGCACAGATTCGCCGCTCAAAGGGCGTCAATGATGCACGCAGAGGACAACTCTTTACTAGATTAGGGCGTGAGATTGCGGTCGCCGTCCGTGAAGGGGGCAGTGGTGATGTAAACGTCAACTTCCGCTTGCGTATGGCAGTGCAACATGCGCGAGATGCCAACATGCCGATGGACAACATTGATCGCACCATCAAGCGTGCACAGGGTGGTTCAGAGGGTTTTTCGCTCGAAGAAATTACCTATGAGGGTTATGGGCCAGCAGGGACGGCCATCCTAGTGCAGACGCTGACCGAGAATCGGAACCGCACTGTCGCAGAGGTGCGTAATGCCTTCAACCGTAACGGCGGGAATATGGGTGAAAACGGCTGTGTTGACTGGCTATTTGAAAACAAGGGCGTTCTAGAGGTAGAGCTACAAGGTCATGATCCAGATGAGCTATCGCTGGAAGCTATCGATCTGGGGGCAGATGACGTTGAGCAGGTTGGTGCCAATGACGAAACATTAACGATCTACACTGATCCATCGGACATTGAAAAGATTCGTCAAGCACTTGAAGCGAAAAAATATTCTATTGTGAAGTCTGAAACAACCATGATTCCTAAGACCAGAGTCGAGTTGAGTGACGAGAAAACGGCGCACCAAGCTATTCGCTTACTAGAAAAGCTGGAAGACCTGGATGATGTGCAAAATGTCTACTCCAACGCCGACTTCCCTGAAGAATTCGCATCCTCCTATGAGTAACGTACTCGACTCTTCCCAACCTTTGCCGACTCCTCCATTGCCACGTATAGCACTGGGGATTGATCCGGGCATAGCCATCGTTGGTTACGCAGTTGTGACAGCAAAAGGTAGCGAGCTACAGATGCTCGCGTGTGATGTCGTCACTACTCCAGTCGGAATGGCACTGGCACAACGTTTGCAGATGATTTACGAGCGCCTCAGTGCCATTATCACTCTCTATAAACCTAATGAAGCAGCTATGGAAGAACTTTTTTTTGCGAAGAACGCACGCACCGCGATGACCGTAGGGCAGGCACGTGGCGTAGCTATGCTCGCATTAGCAAACGGAGGACTTTCTGTCGCCGAGTATACACCTAAACAGGTCAAGCAAGCCGTCACAGGATACGGTGGGGCTGCAAAGGAGCAGGTTGGGGAGATGGTACGTATCCTGCTGAAACTTTCATCCATTCCCCGACCCGACGACGCAGCCGATGCAGCTGCAGTCGCCATTTGCCACCTAAATACTGCCTCTTACGCCAGAAACATTCCTGGCTTAGGCTAACTTGATGACGAGGTGGGTGCAATGAATTACACCCCTACATTTCCTACTCAACTTCCTGAAAGTTACTTGTCCATCTACATAAGCGTCAGTGCATATAGCGAACATAAGAGGTGCGTCCCGCGCGATGATTACAAATATTTATGGCACACTTGAAGCATGTAAAGCAGATCATGCCATTATACGTGTTGGAGGTTTCGGCATACGCGTCTTTGCCCCTGCATCTACGCTGAATCGTCTGAATGAGGTAGGGATGGAAGTTTCTCTCTATACCCATTTCCAGATGCGTGAAGATGGGATAGCCCTCTATGGCTTTGCGAGCGAAGAAGATCGTGCTGCATTCGAACAGTTGATAGGAGTCAGCGGTGTCGGTCCCAAGATGGCCCTCTCGCTCCTCTCCGTCATGGATTCACCCACGTTGTACAAAGCCATTGCAGAAGAAGATCAACAGCGTTTAGGTCTAGCTCCTGGCGTTGGCAAGAAACTTGCCGCCCGCTTGATTCTTGAACTCAAAGGAAAACTTCCTTCACTGGCAGCCTTGAGCACAACGCCAGGAGCACCTATTAGTACAGCAGGGAGAATACAAACCGAAGTCTTGGAAGCATTAATAGGATTGGGCTATTCCACTGCTGAGGCTCACGCAGCACTGGCGAAGATTCCACAGGATCAAGCAATGACGTTAGAGCAACAAGTCACCTATGCTTTGCGTACCTTTTCACGTCAGTGATCTGGCACAGTAGGGACGGGGATGGGGTATGATGGGCGGTGGGGACCCTTGTGGTCGTCCGTTTCTCATCCATAATATCATCATTGATGTAATAATTAGCTAAGAGGTAGTAATGACTACGGAAGAACGACTCCCCCCAGCGTGTACTTTCGCGGTTTCTGTTTTAGCAGAACGGGACATCGACCCTGATGCCGTTCCCGAAGAGGCAGTTGAGGCCGCACAACACCATATAGCAACATGCGCGCGTTGTATTGCAGCGAACACGGCCCTAACGCCGCCACGCAAGAAGAAAAAAACACGGCGCACCATAGACATGGAGCAAGCACAATCGACGGCACTACAAGCACTGCTCGATGAGACAACGCCGCTTGTTGTCAAACAGAACGTAGGGCACCTGCAAGGACAAACAGTAGCAACTGTTCCACAGGTAACCACAGAAACGAACGCAGATATAGAACCGACGACGACACCACCCAGTAGCCAACCACCATTACAGACATCTTCTGCGGTCGCAGTGCTAGAGACAGAACAATCGGAGTGCCAGCTCTGCCGCCAGTTGTTACCTGAATATGCTGAGGCAATGGACACTGGACAGAATGTAGCGGCACTCTATCCAGAGGTGAAAATACACCTACTGACCTGCGAATCTGGCTGCCTTATTCTCTTAGATCTATTTCGACAAGAAGCAAAAACGACACGCAAATATCGCCGCCGCGCTGTGCGTGACCCATTTAGTGCAATTGGATGGGAATTATCTGGTTTCTTTCGTGGTGGGCAGATTCCTATGTCGCCGATGGCCCTTTCCTATGGAACGTTACTGCTTGTATTACTCATTGCTTCATTCAGCACCTATTTTGGCATTCGCTGGAATGATGCCCGCTATCATCCTGTTCTTCACACACATATCATTCCTACACCAGATGGTATTGGTTTGAGCGATGGCCTAAAAATATATGATGCCTGTAACGCCAGTAGTTATTATGATAAGCGTAATGCTGCACAGGATATGCAGAATGGCAATGCTACTCAAGCCGATACTCTCCTCACTTCCGCTATGAACGCTCCACTCACTGATACTACAGGCTGTAACGGAGCTGAGGCTGCTATCTATCATGAGGATCTGCGCGTTCGTCAATCCAGGCACCCTTTCGGTATCGTTGTGGTAAGCTTCGATAGCGGACCCGGCTCCGCCGACCCGCAAGGTGGAACAGACCGCCATATTCTCTATGCCGCCTATACGCAAGAACTCATTGGGGCCTTTATTAGCCAACAGAACTACAATACTACACAGATGCAAACAGATGGTGCACCACTACTCTATCTTGTGCTAGCAAACACAACCGGCACAGAGCAAGGTGCGCTACAGATTGCGAATACTATTCCTGCGCTGGCAACGACAAAGAACGTGACACAATTTGATCTGCTCGCACAAGGAGCACATCCCTTACTCGCAGTATTAGGGCTAGGACCAAGTAGTCTTGCACAAGTAGTCTTACCAGTGCTTTGTCGCGTCGGTATACCCCTCATTGTGCCAACAGCAACGGGACTCTTTATTGTTGATTTACTTACTCAAACGACGCTCTATCGCCATTGCACCCCTGGCTTTGCGTTTATACGATTTTCTCCAGACGACGAGCATCAAAGCCTTCTAGGAGCCAATTACGCATATAATCAGCTGAAAGTACGTAATGCAGCCATCTTTTATGATCCAAGCAATCCCTCTTCTACGGGTTCTGCTCAGGGCTTCAGCGATGGCTTCTCCAAGTATAAACATGTACGTATTGTAGCGCAAGAGACTGCCGTAGCTAGTGGTTTGCTGGATGCCAATGGACGCCCACAAGCTTCACGAGAAGACTTGCTAGCAGGGCTGAACGATGCCTTACAAGCCAACCCACACCCAGACCTGATCTTCGCACCGCTCCTCACAAATGATGTGATTACCCTTGCACAAACTATCGCACGCCTCCCCCAAAATCAGCAACCAATTCTGATGATTGGTGGGGAGTTTGTGCAGCCAGCCGCATTACAGGGTCTGGTGCAGTGGGCACGTCAGCAACAACTTCCTCTTCCACGCATCTATATCTCGCTCTCCTCTGTAGCACGTCCTCCGACCAATCAAGATTGGCAAAAGCAATTTTATGCTAGCTTCTGCACTTCTTTTGCAACGCCTGGAAGTTTCTGCAGTGGGGCCGCAGCACTCGATCAAGGAGCCTTGTTCTTTGCAGACGGCATCAAGATTATTACACAAGGGATTGGAAACGTCAATGACATCAGCAAATATCCTTCCGCACCGCAACTGGTGCATCGTATCAGTACAGAACAATTCGTCGGCGTAAGCTGTCCTATTTCGCTGCGTTTACATGACAACGTGCTTATGACAAGTACCCAGGTACAGCCCATCATCCTGGGTATACAACCAGATGGCAGCATCCAGATCGTAGGGTGATAGATGGAACTCTTACTCGTCACATTAGCACATACCAAGCCGGGTAGAGATGCGGATATCCTGGCACGAATACGTCTTATTGCCGATACGATTCGTAACGTACCGGGTATCATAACCTCACAGTTTTATCGTAGCCGCGGTGATACATCCTATTATGTCATGTTGACGACTTGGGATAGCGAAGAGGGTTGGCAGAGAGAGAAGGAACGCTATAGCCCCAAATATCTTTTGCTCAGTTCAGCAACCGAACTACTCGCCACAACGCCAGAACAATGGTTGATGCGCTATCTCTGGGGCTACAGCCGTCCAGTGGCGACTGCAACGATAGCCGCAACACACCTTGTACAGGTGGCCCCTGCACAAGCCGATATTACACAAAAAGCATGGATCGAGGGATTGCGCCGACAAGTGGTACAGCCTGACTTGGCGTTTGCGTTTCTCGCACGAGGCACATTAGTTTCAATCCCCAACGGGCTTCCCACACCATTCCAACCTAACACTGAAATGCAAGGAATTCACATGCAGCGCGATACTGTTTTCTTAAATCTGCTCAGTTGGGCCAACGAGTCCGATAGAGAAGCATTCTATGCGGATGCTCACCATCAAGCACTGCATCGTTATCTTAGTAGCGTAGGCACTGTACACATTCTGCAATTAGAGCCGATGTAACAGTACATCAATCAGATGAGCTTTCCGCAACAGGCCTATCATAATATTTCTTTAATTCAGCTTCTAAAAATGGACGCCTCGCCCACATAGCAAGCGTGAATGTATGATACTCCCCATCGCATAAAGGAGCCTCATTGCTACATTTGCGATGAGGATTCAATCTGAAACGGATGGTATTGCCTCTCACTTCGACCCAGATATGACGCCGCGTATAGCCAGTGCCCCACTTGAAGAGCACCATAGCATCATACTCCTCAAAGCGTCCACGCCCCTTTAACAGATTTTTATTGATACCTTGTAACATTTCCGCCAAGCCACTTTCGCGGAATACACGCTTCGCATTTTCACGAACCGCAAGACGCTGCGCCTCACGCTCCTTCTCGTCTAGTGTTGTCTGAACACCCTCTTCCTCAAGATAGTCCTGACTCGTGATAACCACATCCTTTCTTTACTTAAATTAACGAGCGGCAATTCCCACTCCTGAACAGGGTAGGATAAAAGCGACTCGCACAATAACGCACTACTTTTCCTAATTTGCTTCAATGTAGTATTTGATGGTCTTTGCTTCTCAGGACGTTTTACGAGTACTTTAGGCTACTCTTATTTACCCTGTCTCGCCTTTCTCTCTTGTACAAACTTATCGAAGTCGCTTCTCTTTATAGAATATCTTCCCACGATGTTCGTCTCTGCAGGTAACTCTCCGCTTTTTACCCACCGTCGTACTGTTTTCTCTGCAATACCTAACTCTCTTGCAACTTCTGCTATGGTTAACGTTTCCTCACTCATGTCTATCTCCTGTACGTTTTGTCCCCATTATAGCACATTGTTAAAGGGTAGACATTTTATATATTCTATTTTATACTTACTATATCTACTGTCTTACTAGTTAAGAAAGTGAGGAAACATGTGGCAAGGAACAACGAAAAAGACGTATGTGTACAGCGACATACCCACGTAGGGCAAGCAGAAACACACACCCAATCGAGCAGACAGAGGAAATTGAGCAATCGCCCCAAGCTCGTCAGGGATGGTGTTCTGTACGAGTGGTGGGCTATGCAATCGTTGGTCTCGTGGGGGCGTGGCTTGTGTATGTGCTCGCTGTCTGGTCAATCACGGTCATCATGCGCGTACCAACAACCACCATCTTCGTCGGCTCAGCCATGCTTGTGAGTAGTGTATTTCTGGTAGTGAGTCTCCATATCAATCATCTATCCGCACGAGTTAGCAACTAGAAACCAGATAGGAGAGAACGATGCAAGGTATAGTCAAGATAACAGACAGTGATGTGCGAGCAGGCTATGAAGAGGCTAACTAGCCAGTGTATGCCAATTGCAAGATACGAACGGACATGAGCCTCGTCGAGACCATACGGGCTATGCTCACGGAAGTAGCACAAGAGGGCAACCTCTCCGAGCGGCAGTTACGACAGTCAACAGGCTTTATCATTGGCATCTTGTCTCTTGAGGAGTGACCAGTTCTAGGCTCGACGAACAGTAGAGAACGAGCAGGGGTACTGAGGGTGGGTATCTCCTGCTCGTAGCAAAGGAGAGAAAAGCACGTATGAACACGGTGAGAATCTATCAACTGAAAAGCGTGTCCCCTACCCAGTTTCGCCGCTTACGTGATGCTCAGATGGAAGCAGCCCAAGTCTGGAACTGTTGTATGGAGTTGCATCAGGCCGCTCGTTTGCAGCATGCAACGTGGCCTGGACGCGACGCCTTACAGAAAGCAACCAAAGGGCGTTTCGCGCTGTATAGTCAATCCGTTCAGATGGTGGTGCATGCCTTTCTTGCCAACATCGACACCACACGCCAACTCCGGCAGACCCATCCTCAGATGAGGATGCGTTACCCCTACAAAACCAAGCGGTTCTATCCGGTGCATTGGCCTGCACAAGCAGTATCCAGAGAGAACGGATGGGTAGTGTTGCCAATGGGCAGAGGACGTAATATGCACAAACTCGCCTTTAATGAGCAGGTGAAGTTTCCTCGTTCCTTCACGTATCTACGTCCTAGCGTGCTAGGGAAAGTAGTAGTCGGGCCGACACGCCCCAACGTTGTCTCAATTTGAAGACAGGTCAACCACATCTTCTGAGAGATGGTTCCTTTGGGAACAGGCCACACTGTCTCTAGGTTGAGAAGCTTCTCCCCTTCTAGGGGAGGAGAGTGTCACCCAATGTCCCAAGTTTGCTGAATAGCTTTCATGTCAAGCTCTGCGAAACTACGGAATTTTGTAATTTATAGCTAAGCGACTTCACAATGCAGAACGCTCGTGTGTGTTCGTGGAGTTAGTAAACTGCTATGAGCGGGGTGTCAAAACGGCACTGAAGCCTTGCCACATGTTCGCGAACATGCTAATAGTCATGCGCTGAAAGTTTGCGGGGGAAGAATCGGCGATATATACATATTGACTATCACCGCCGCGCACCACAAAAATATGACCGTTCGGAAAATAATAGCTATCACGAACACCCACGATCACTGGTATCCCGTTGTTAGCGAGAGTGACCACATCTTGCAAGGTACGTGCGTGGCTAAGGTCGGCGTTAAAGCCAAAATAAGCGGCGGTCTGAGCAATGCCCTGTTCGCGCAACAGACCTTGGTGTACATCCCACATACCTAAATTCTGTTCCTCTTGCAATACATCAGCGGCTATCAGATGACGCCCGTAGGCATTCATCACCATTTCCATTGCAATCCCTGAACAAGAGGAGTAGGACCATACATTCACCTGATAACCATTGTAGTACTGCTTCGACGAAGCAGAATCTACACGGACGAGTCGTATACTGGCCGTCAGAGGCACGGTGGGATCTGGATGTGAGGGAGTTTGTATAGGAATAGTGGGTGCTTGCGAGTAGCTGAGGAACTTAAAATCTAACCCATTACTCAGATTCTGTAGAGTGTCACCAACAAAGCCATCTTGTATAAAGAGGGTTAGCAAGACCATGACGAGAAAGCCAAGCGAGACAAGTGTACGTCTGCGTGTATACCAGGAGTGAGATAGTGAGACTGACAACGGCTTAGGTCTCTCTTCTCCAATCACCATTCCCTCTTGTAGATGGAGAATGCTAGTACCATTACCTTCAAGAGGACGTGTCTTTGCTTGAGATGCAGCAGCAAACAACTGTTTCTGGCGTCGATGCTCTCGCCATGCGCCGATCAGAAAATTTGCAACGATCAGCAGCATCACAACGAGCACTAATGCCGTGATAACGGCAGACAACATACAATACCTCGCTTATACAACATTCATGTTAACTCTGCTGAATATAACGTATGAGGTAAGCAAATGGCATTATTTCGGCCAAAAACAACCAATTTATCCTAGAAACGAGCAGGTTAGTGCCGCATGCGGCACTAACCTGCTCGTTTCTAGGATAAAAAAATTCTATGCAGCACGCATATCGTAGACATCCACCTCTTTACCGAGATGGCGCCTATAGATATAGACCTGATTTACATAATAGTTGAGAGAGAGCACAAGATACTCAACAATATCTTCCTTGGCAACTGGGCGAACATTCAATGAACCATGCTTACAAATGTGGAAGACGAGCAATTCACCCGGATCGATAATTCCAAGTTGATGATAGTTATGATAGACAATCCACGCAATCTCCGTCGTATTCTCCAGCAGCAATATCTCATCATCGCTACCGAGATCCAAGCCAATACGTGACTGTGGACGAGGAGACCAGCCACCAAGCCGACGTTTAGGCAGAGTTTCAGTTGGTGGAGCATCTGGCTGATCCACCTCTGGGGGATACGTGATCGCCATTTGTAGCCGAGTCCTTTCAAACGCTTGATAGACAGTTGAATAGGAGGTACACAAGAAAGCTTACATATTACAACGACCACAAAGAAGTACTTTGCTGTGATGTATATGCTTCCATTACCACAACTTAGCTATCATCTGTGTCAAGTTTTTGGAGCTAAAGAACATGTATGTCGTAGGGACCAGCTTGAGCGCGTCCCTACGACGGTATTACGAGACACCGACGCGTCTATAAGCACGCATGATATATTCATGCACCTTGTCAGCATCTACCTGTAAAGAATTCAACGTCTTACCAGCCACACTTTCATCAACACTGGCAAGCCCAAACAACAGATGCTCCGTTCCAAGAAAGCTCACTTGAAGACGTTGTGCTTCTTCCCCAGCTAAAGCAAGACATTGCTTTGCCTGTGTACTTAGGCGTAGCACATCCCGGCCATCGCGTGCTGGAGTGCGCAGAATGCGACATCTCATACGTGTGAAAAACGTCTGCACTTTTAGCGGTTTGCTTTGCTCCATAGTCACCACAGGTAAATGTATTTCACGACGTACCTGCTCCTCATGTACGCCCATACTATGTAGCATCTCTGCGCCCATGCCCTGCTGCTCTCGTAGCAAACCTAACAGCAGATGCTCTGTATCGATTTGCTGTTGACCAGACATACGAGCCTCTTGATGTGCGAGATTAAGCACAGTCAGGATGCGTTTTGTCAAAGGAGTGTTTTTCTCTTCTAAAGTACCAAGTGTTTCCTTTTTTAAAGTAGCCATTGTTTTCCTCTCCTTCTCTATAAATCAATGTCATCTCACAAAAGTCAAACTGTCATTGCTCATCGTTACTCGCGTTCCACAGACATGCTCAATGCGTTCGGCCAGTGCTAGCTCGCCCCACTTCCGACGATATGGAGTACTGCTAGAGTCGGCCAGTGCATGCAATCCTTGACAGATACGATCCCGTCCAAGCCACTGCACTGCTCGTATATCACATTCAAGAATCATCTTGCGCTTCTGCATCCTTAAAAGCCACCATGAAACATACCAGCATACTATGGCTATAGGAATACCAATGAGCCAGAGAGCATGCATCCCCAGAATCAGTAGCAACAGACAACTTACAATGCTGGGGCTGCCAGAGAGTACCCTTTTACCGATATAGCCTCTTCTGCGTGTAAAGCGAGAGCGAGCTAGGCCCGTTGCTAGCAGTGTTTCTAATGCTGACTGATCCATCGTATCGATAGCTGACAAAGGAAGCAACAGAGCAAATCGCTTGCGTGGGAGCAGAGGCAAACGTAGAGCAGGTTCACGTCTACGCTCGCGAAAGCTACAGAGAAGCAACGACGGCATATAGGCGTAATGTGCATCAAAGGCGATACGCTCAAAAGATTGTTGGATATAGTAAGGCACAAAGTGTTGCTGTCTTCTACGAAGCAGATGCTTCCAGCTCACCCGTCGCTTGGGCCGCTGTGAGCCGAGCCGTTGCTGGAGGCTATACCATGCAGTCTGTGAAAGGGGTTGTTCTTTTAAGGCAGACCCATAATATGCTGCAAGCTGTTCTTCTAGTCCCATTTCTTTCGCATAGCCGCGTTTCTCAGGATTCTGTTCAAACATAGCAATTCACCTCTTTCCATCTTCTAGTAACAGGCGCAAACGTTCACGGGCACGATTTAAGCGTGATTTGACAGTCCCTATCGGCCAACCTACTATCTGTGCGATATCGACCTCTGTCAGATCAGCTCCATAGCGAAGCGCGATCACACGCCGTTGATCGGGGCTGAGTTGTGCTAATGCTTGCCGTACTTCCTCGCGCTGCACTACCATCTCTTGCATATCGGCAGAGTTCATCTGTGTTCTCGCAAGAGCTGTGCCTTCTGCTTCGATAAACTCTTCTAACGTAATGGGTTGCATATAACTACGCTGTTTTTCCATCACGTCGAGAGCATGACGATAGAGAATACGCATCAACCAGGGACGGAAAGGGTATCCATGCTGAAAACGTGGTAAACCACGCCACGCTAGAAGAAAAGCGCCCTGCGTAATCTCCTCTGCAAGTGGACGTTGATGACAGAGGCGCAAAGCCGAAGCCATAGCGAGTGCATGATGAGCCTCCCAGAGCTGGCGAAAGGCATCATGGTCACCATGTGCAGCACGTTCTATCAGATCAGTTTCGCAGGTAGCCACGTCTCATTGCTTCTCCCTTCTGTAATAGTATTACAGTGAGGATAAGGCAAAAGGTTCCCCAGCGTGTCTCCTACTCACGAAATTGATGGCCTGCCCGCGTCAACACGTCTACAAGACGCTCAAGATCCTTTTCTTGCACCAAGATATGATCCGTTTCATAGGTTGCAATAGCAAGAACACTAATATTAGCTTCAGCTAACGGCACAGCTAATGCAGCATTGACACCCGACACAGAAAAATCAAAAGGGCCTTCCGCTTTTATACAATGCCAACCTCGCTCAGCTTGTGTTCCCTCCATCGGCACATTTTCTTGTAGGCATACAACCGAGAGTTCATCGCGTGTACGCGTGAGGGAAACGAAATCATCTCCTAATAACGCCCAATTGGGAATATAGCCATTTGGCTCGAGGCGACATACAGCATAGAGTTGTGGCAAGATCGAAAGTGTGAGTCTTCTCATCAATGATACCTGCTCCTTGAGTTGCGAATTCCGTTTGGATGAATGCACAAGCAGGGTTCCCTCTTGGGTTGATGGTTGCAGGATTGTCTATGCTGCAACAATGCAGATAGACGGAACAGGCTCAATCCAGCATGAACTTCAGTCGATCATTGAGCAGAAGAGATGGAACCGCTTATTGTGGTATTGTACCATAAAAACGGAGCTAAAATTGCCCTGCTTGCATCTTACTTTATAATTAGCCTAAATGGTGGTGCCACTAGGAGCACAAATAAAAAGGAGTGCTTTGTATGTTTTACATTGGTTGTCCTGCATGGGGTTACAAAGAGTGGATAGGAAATTTTTTCCCTTCACACACGCCTGCTAGCGATTTTCTACGCATCTATAGTGGAAAATTGAACACCGTAGAGGGAAATACAACATTCTACGCACTCCCTTCCATCGAGACAATAGCCCGTTGGAGCAAGGAAACACCGCCTACATTTCGCATCTGCCCCAAAATCTCTCGCAGTATCAGTCATGAAACCCATCTTGAGAACAGCAAAAACGAGACACTTTTGTTTGCAGAACGCATGCGCGGATCAGGCCCACGCCTGGGGCCAATATTTTTGCAGTTGCCGCCGTCTTTCGGGCCAACTCAACTATCTCAATTAGAGGCGTTTCTCGACTTTTGGCCCTCTGATGTGCGTTTAGCGGTAGAGATACGCCATCCAGATTTTTACACAGAACAGCATGCTCCCCAATTGAACATGCTGCTACAAGCGCATCAGGTTGCGCGGGTAATGATGGATACAAGGCCAATTCGCACAGGTTCAACGAAAGAGCAGCAAGTGCTCCAAGCTCGTGAACGGAAACCGAACCTTCCCCTACAGATTGCCGTTACTACCGACTTTGTCTTTGTGCGTTACATCGGACACCCACGGATGGCTATGAACGAGCCGTTTCTAGAGTCTTGGGCACAACAGCTGGCGCAGTGGCTGCATCAAGGCCTGACTCTTTACGTTTTCTGCCATTGCCCCTTTGAAGAACACTCACCCACTATCTGCCGCGAACTCTATCAACGCGTCAAAGCACTGGTGCCTCTTCCGCCACTTCCCTGGCAATCCGAGCAGGATGATGAGCAGCTAGAACAGGGGCGTCTGTTTTGATGAGTATTCGCGCAATTACCTTCTTGTAGATTGCCTCATATTTCTGCGCCATCGTACTCACAGAGAATTTTCGCTTTAAGCAAAGAGAGACCTCCGCTATTACATCAAAAGATGTAACAACGGAGGTCTCTCCCAGGACCAGAGAAGGAAGAGGGTTGTCTGCTACTAATTCTTCCTTAACTATCTATCGCAATAAAGAAAGGTATACAATGGAATGGTACCCACCCCAAGGTATTAGGCTCACAATGAGAACAAACGATTTGGAGCGTACATCGCGTATGGTCCCCATTATGCCATCCCCCCCTAATAACCTGATACCAACAATGAATACGCCTATGCCTGTCTAGTGGATTACTTGTTTTAGGCTATTCACAAATTAGGATTTTTTATGCCGAAAATGATCGAGCCTCCATCTTTTCAAAGGCAAAGCGTAATGAAGGAGGAACAGGGTGAGGTCTGCCCGTCAGGTAATTGCACCACACGAGGACAGACTTGCCAGTGGCAAAAATGCGTTCACGCTCATTCACATCGCGTATCTGCTGTTCCATAACGAAACTTGTGTGCCCGACGCGGACAACGCGCACACCTACTTCAGCATGGTCAGAACGTATCAAAGGAACTTCATAGGTACACGTGACTTCTTTCACAAGTATTCCATAGTGACTGCCATTAGGACGCGTCTGAATGCGTGGGTTATGTGGTGGGTGGGACACAATGCTTTCAGCCTCTTGATGCTCCTCACGTGAAGGCCACTCTTTGAGCCATATTTCGAGTTGATTGAAGTAGTAACTTCTCGCTTCCTCGAAGTAAGTAAAGTAGACAGTATTATTCACATGGGCCAATGGGTCAAGGTCTCGAAAACGAATTTGCAGCGGATACCAGCAAGGAAAAGTATCGCTCATATAGATGTTTGCTCCTCTCTACAATAATGTATATATCATACTACAAAAAAATACCCACAAAAGTGGTAACTGCTCAGGTACCTGAGCAGTTACGTCCTTCCTCCCTTAAAGGCCACAAAGAAGAGTTAGCACGACTTGAAGCACGACAAAAAGACATTGTAACCAGATCTGATCAGTCTGAGATTATACGAACGTACAAGCAGCTCATGTAGGATGTGGGAGAAGCATGGGAAGAGGCCATCTCGCCAGAAGAACTTCCCTTACTGATAGATACATTTGTGAAGACGGTTACGCTAACCTCGCTCTCACCCAGATTTTATAAAATAACTGTTCAATGGTATGATCCGGAATGGGGAGTTGACGAGCGGATATGTTTTAAGCCTGGCAATCCTGCGTTACATTGGAAAGCAGAAGAGGATGAATTATTACGTACGAACTACCCAACAGCGACGCGGGATGAGCTTATGCATCTCTTACCAGGGAGAAGCTACAAGGCGATGAAAAGTCGTGCGAGTTTCCTTCGTGTCAAGCGAGCAATTCTTGAGCACGGAGAGCACCTTATTGACACGCTTTGTCTGAAAGATATTGCTGTCATGGAAGAGTATCACGCAAACGAGGAACAGGTGCGACAGGACGATGCTGCAAATTTGTTTACATGGGTTGCATCATCACCATAGACAAGGAGACAGCGTTTGCCAACTGCTCACGAGGCACTAACGTCGGAATGATCGCCTGCCGCGTTGGAAACTCGAATGCGGAAACGCTAGCGGAGACGAGCACGACCGTATAAATGATCCAAATATTAATGACATGAAAGATGGTACAGAGGGCAAGAATAGTTGACATAACTGCCATCGTAGATTCTACCACGAGCAGCATCTTGCGCCGATCAAGCGCATCGGCAAAGACGCCGCCAACAAGTGAAAAGATCAGGCGCGGAATAGCCTGCGCTAGTCCAATGATGCCAAGCGCAACGGCAGAGTGCGTCAATACATACACCTGCCACGCCACGGCCACAACCTGCATTTGGGTGCCAGCAGCAGAGATCAGTTGCCCCCAGAAGAGCAACGCGTAATTGCGATTTCGTAAGACACTCCATTGGCTCGGTGCTTTTGTGATGGCAGGGGGCGTATCAGTAGTAGCAGTAAGTGGGTCAACAAGAGGCTGAGAGAACGCTTCTTTTTGTGGTTTGGTTTTCATAGAACAAGGTCCAATATTTCCGGTGAATGACAATGAGAACGTACTATGTAGTAGTATAGCACGCGAATTGGACGATTGTTCTGGCAAAAAGAACAGGATTTCCAAATAGTAGCAGCGACTATACGCTAAAGATAGAAGGAAATACGATCACCTCTTGTCCATTTTTGAGCGTAATATCCAAACCATTCAGGCCGCTGATCATCTCATTGTTGACAAATATCTTGACGTGATCACGAACAGCGCCTTGCGCTGTGCATAATTGCTCCCAGACCTGCGGATGTTGTTGTGCGAGTGCTTCTAGCATCTCTTGCACGGTATGCGCTTGCAAGGCAATCTGGCTCTTTCCACCACTATAGGCGCTGAGCGTCGAAGGTAAACGCAAGATGACAGTCGCCTTCTCATCACTATGCATCAATCTTGTCCTTATTGCAGCGTTCAGCCTCTATAGAGCTAAACACTACCCGATACACCTGTTCTATTTTGTGAAAGTATACGCCTAAGAAGGGTTATTTGCAAGCTTAATAAATCTCAGGTACACATCACTTTATGTCACACTTTTTTTCACCCAACATTGTGAGCTACGGCAGCGCGAATGAGATCTTTCAAAGCAGGCTCATCAACTGCATCGCCCTCACGGAAATCGGTAATGTATCCTTCTCTAAAGGACCAGTTTTTGCTAGTCGAAATTGAGCTTGAAATACTGCCTACAAAATCCAACCCTTAGAGAAGGATACATTACCCATAATTTCTGCTTATTGACAGTCAAAGGGAGTAGATATATAATCTCGTTACACGTACAAAGAAAGATGAGGAAGTTGGTGGGAAGAGTTTGTGTGTACAACTTTATCACATTGTTGTCTTGTAAACTAGGCAATATTTGCGCGTGCTTAGTGTCTAAGGAATTGTCGGGGGACAAATTCCTGCGAAGACATTATTCTCCTTTCGCTTGAAGGTTGTATAGCCGTGTTGATTGCTAGGACTTTTCGGCTTTGTATGAAGGTAAAATAGTATGTCGTTGATACCTTATTGTGAAGCATCTGCTGATGTGCTTGGCCCTCTCTATAATATGCTCATCTCTAGTCAGCGCTTAGGAAGCTCTCCACAAGATACCAAACAACTCACCTTTGATATTGAGTACGTCCAGAAATCTGAGTCCGGCTGGTTACTCTTTGTTCAAACTGCGAATTCGAGGCCAGAAGAAAAGCGTGTCCTCAAATTATTGTCTGATTATCAGGATGCTCGCTACAATCTTGGTTCCATAAGAGAACGTCAGCATTGCCAGCTCGAAGCGTTTCGATGGAATAACCTATTCTCTCCTTCTGTGTACTATGGTTTGGCTCGTATGCGTGATTTGCATGTACAACAGAAAAAAATCGTTTTTGATCAGATACTGACGCAACCAAGCAAAGAAGACCTCGATCCTAGCGCAGACTATGCATTAGTGATGCGACAATTACCACAAGAAGGCCGCTTAGACGCTCTCTTGGAAATGAAGGACGAAGATTCTCTCCAGCTTTATATGCAATCGCTTATTGAACGTGTCGTTGAAATACATACACATGCCGAACCATTATCTGTTGCAGAAGGAAATTGTTGGGGAAGTATTGATCAGTTACAAGAAAAATTGCGGCATAACCTTGCTCTTGCTGATCCTGTATTGGCGGATGAGGGAAACACACAACAGGTTTATCCCGAAGAGTTTCGTACGAAATTCCAGTCACTGAAAAATACAATGCAACAACATTTTGTATGGGACCTTTACGAAGATTATTTTAAAAGTCGCATTAGAGATCAACAGATTAAACGTTGTCATGGAGACTTAAAATCTCCAAATCTATGGATTATCTCTGAGAATACGCCCCGTAAAGAGAATGTATTCATATTAGATGCAATTGATTTTAATCCCATGTATAGTAACATTGACACCCTTAGTGATTTTGCCACCCTTATCGTTGATGTACAAACACGTGGAGGGTCGTCAGAACTAGTTGAAAGCATGAGAAGACAGTATTTGCAACAGACGGGTCAAGACGATGAAGCCTCGAAGGCACTATTAAACTATTACCTGTTCGAGAAAGCTTATATTGGTGCAGCTATCAGTATTGTCTATGACGGCTTGCCTGATCTTGGTCAGTCCTATTTAGAAGTCGCGCAGATACATCTACAAACATTATTAGCTCCGATGCTGACCCCCGCATGAAGAGCCCGCTACTGTTGTCGGACCCTTTTCCATGACCCCTCAGCGCCTACAGCACTTTGCATGAGAAAAATGGTGTAGCTCGAAAATGGACAGTGGCCGTTTCCGAGCTACACCATTTTTCTCATTGGCGAGCTATGCAGCGGCAAGAATAGTTAAGAATTGCGTAACATATATCCTTGGCCCCGCACAGCTATAAGGAAACGTGGATTTTTCGGCTCAGTTTCAATCTTCACGCGAATACGCTCAATGATCTTCTGTAATGCACTATCTGATGGTAGATCACTTTTCCACACTGCCTGTTTGATCTCATCATGTGTACATATTTTACCTGCATGGGCTTGCAAGTAGTTATAAATCTGCTCTTCAAGATAGGTAAAGGAGCGGGTCGTACTGATCCTCTCGACACCGCTTGGAATTGCTCGCTCTTCGTCTGCACCAGATACGGTATGAACAGTTTCTGGCGCTTCAGCTTTTCCATAACTGTGTTCTTGTTTAAGAACAAAGAGGCGCATCACTTCTGAGAAGATGGACCATTTGCCATCCTTTTGTTCAATTAATCCTCGCTGCTCCAACGTAAAAAGAATTTCTATCTCAGTAACGGCAAATTCCTTTGCAATAACTATCTCAGTAACAGCATCTTCTTTTGCAATAGCTGTAAGTACCTGCTGATGAGGCGAAAGGGTAAGCATGTCTGTTTCTTGACGAGCAATAGTAGTTCTCGGTATCCCCAGCAATTGCGAATCTGTGAGGCTCTGCCAGAGCCAATTACAAATGGAGCGCGCTTCAATATCTATGCTCCATTTTAGGCGCTCCATCTGCAAAGAAGAAGGATGTTGCAAACGTTGCTCAAAGAGCTGCTTACAGGCTATGCGGAGCAATTCGGGGTGTCTTCCTGCGAATTGCCTGATAAAATCAAGATCATCTTCTTTCCATATGCTTCCACACTTTTTTGCCTCTATACTTGCAGTAGTAAGAAATGCAAGCACCTCCGGCTCCTCCATTAACCCTAGATAGATAGGATCGGAGAAGAGGTTCCACAAAGGAGAGGGCGTTATATTATTTTCAGAGTCACGATAAAAAAACAAGTAGAGTAGATAGCGACTAGAAACAACATAAGCACAATGACGTTGTTGAGCAAGAGAGCGTAACCACTCACTATTCCATAATGGGAGGCCAGCAACACCTTCGAAATTATCAAAAGCGATAATTACTGAACGAGCACGCTTGGGTATTAGGTTCTCAATTTTGTCCCTTAGATCGCCAGCAACCTGAATGAGTGGCACGTCAGGGGAGGATTTGATTTTAGATGGCGTTTCTCCGGCGTGAAGTGCAGCATAGGTTTTTATATAAAGGTCTTGCCAAAACTGGACTGAAGCATATTCGCCGGAATTAGCAAAATCCATGTAAGATGCACAATCAAGATAGACGAACGTCAAATGGTCTTTGGCACCATCTTCTACCATCTCCCTATTTGGTGAGATAAGATGGTGTAGTAATGCTGTTTTTCCAATGAATGCCTCCCCTATAATAACACAACTCTGGGGAGGTTCACTCAACAGATAGCTACTGATGGTATGCAATTCACGATTTCTTCCCCAAAAAGGCATGTCTTTAACAAAAGGATTCTTGTTTATACCCTCCAATTGTGAAGGAATATTAGGTACGTTCATAGAACAGATACCTCCTTTAATACAAGTTCTAGAGGCCAATGTTGACGTAGCCAGCAAGCGAATAACTCAACTGCAATACTATACTGAATAACATGATGCCGCAGTATGCCTAAGTTCGTCAGGTCCTCAAGTGCTTGCACAAGTTCGTGTTCTGGTATCTGGGCATGCACTAGGTCCACTAAGCGCTCATACTCAACCTCATGAATGTCGCTTCCAAGCTGAGCAATAGCGCTAAGAATAACCTTGTTACGCTGTGTAGAGGCAGAAGTGCGAGCCTCCCACAAATGCTGAAAACGACTGCTATCGGTTTTGCTCAACCATTCTTGAACAAGGTTCATCGTAGTTTCAATGGTAATGGCTGCTTTACTTTCCTGTGCAAGGTCGTACAGTCGCCAACAAAGCAGCTGCAAGTAGAAAGGATGACCAGCAGTAATAGTAAGCAGGTACTGTACTGCTTCCTCAGTCACGGTTCCTACGCTTGAAAGTCCCTCGCGGATAAGTTGAGAGGCAGCCTCCAATTCTAAGCAGTCTAATTTCACATCATAGGCAGTATTCAAAAGAGAAGTCGTTCCCGGCTGTTTAATAAGTTGACTTAATAATCCACCACCGCTAAGAATCAGATGCATACCACGTCCATGTTGAGAATTGCTACGTAGGTGATTCAATATAGCAGCACGTGTCACCTCTGACTCTTCTAGACTCCACAGGCACTGGAATTCATCTAATATTAGCGCCACCTGATGCCCCCTGAGACGCTTCTGGACAAATGTCAGAAATGAGTCAAAGAGTACCAAAGGGTCTTTGCACAAGTTTTTGAGACGAGGCACATTGATGTCGTTTGCTCGTTCTGGAAAATTCTCATTGAGAACATCTCTGATCCGAAGCATGAGATGGCGTAGAAAGTGGATGGTCGTACTATCACTCACATTCTGCATATCTACGAACACCGGTACAAAATCCTCGCCTGCATGTTCTTTCAGATGCAGCAAAAGAGAAGATTTCCCAATCCGTTTTTGTCCCCACAGTAGAATCACGGTATTTTGCGCTTGCGTCTCTAACAGTGCTGTGATCCGTTGGCATTCCATTTCTCGTCCGTAGAAACGTGGTCCTAAAGCAAGTTTAGGGCCATAAGGGTTAGGCTTATAGGCAGGTTTATGCGCTATGAGCGGTTGAGCAACTGATGGAAGTTGTGAAGAAAGAAACAGCTCTACATGGGTTACATAGGGTACTTTCATCAGTTCTTCCTGAATACGTATACGCTGCGTCGCGGTCGTTTTTCCCAGCACAATTTGTGCTTCTGCCATTACACCATCGGGGCGTCGATAGGCTCTCATATCTTGTATGAAGCTTTCTAGAAGCGTTATCGTTCTGGTCAGGTCGGCAGCTAGGCCTTTTCGATCTAATGCCTCTACTATCACAATATAATTTGACTCAGTTGGCTCATCCCATTTGATAGGCACAACAACAATGTCTTTTATTCCCTTGATCTGTATACACCCACGTTTGTGAATAAGTAATACTTGCTCTTTCCTATGGATATCGAGACGGCCAATAATATCATCTGATGGCATTGGATTGCAGCACTTCGCGAAATGCTTCATTAACGCATCTTCTTTAGGGGAGAGTGCATGCACACCCACCAAATGTGTGAACGTATGTGTAGAATTTGGAACGATGATAGACCGCAGTTGAGCCACGATCTTTTGCACTTTGTGGCAGCGTACAGCTATAGAGACAAGCAGGTCTTCCCAGTTCAGAAAATGCTCTTTTAACGCTAACTGAGTCAGTATTTGGCGAAGTTGCCCATCTCCGATATCGAGACCAGCAAACTGCAACTGTTTCTCAAGCAGTTTACGCCCAAGCTCAAGCATTTCAGGGCGACGATTAAGGGAAAACCATTGTCGGATGCTATTGGACGCCTTGGCTGTTTTCACATACTCTAAAGATTGGAGGGTCGGTTCAACCTCTGCTCCCCCCAATATAAGCTCGACTCTATCACCCATCTTTAACTGCTGATTCAGTTGTGCAGGTTCTCCATTTACCAAACCGCCTATACAACGGCATCCCAGGTCAGTATGGATTTCGTAAGCGAAATCTAGTAAGGTTGCTCCTTTTGGCATATGCCTTGTTTCCCCCGTAGGAGTATGGACTTGTATGTCTCTTCCTTCCAGTTTCGCCTCTTTCGGTAGTTGCGGTATGAATTCCTGTGGTACATCCCACCAACGAGCGGTAATACCATGTTCTGCAACAAGATGCATTATCGAGGTACGAATACCTATTTCTAGGAGATTGACGGAAGGATGTTTGATTTGGGTATGAAGAGCACGATACCCGTTCTCTTGTGGACCACCAATGTAATCACGAAAGTGTCGCTCTACAGGCTGGTAGCGCTTGTGTAGGATACCTAGAATGCGATAGCAATCGCTTTCGTCAGAAGTGACAATGATAAACATTCCAGCATCTACCAATTTCAGTGGCGGGGGTTCAGTATGGATTGGTTTCCCAAGCTTCCTGTTATGCTCCATTTGTCGCCAGTAGAGTGTATAGAGCGAGGTAGGAGACCAATGGATTTGGCAGTCAGGTATCGTCGCACGCAGTACATCTTGTAGCTCTTCCGCTATCGTGTGTACTTCTTGTATATCCATCTCCGCATAATGCTTTTGCAGCATTTGATAATAGGTAGGGTTAATAATGGCAAAGCTATAATTCTCTATCTCATTCTTCACGTTTGCCATACCCAACTTCTCCGCTAGTGGTACAAGTAAATTAAAGCCTATTCTCGCAGAACGTTCCTGAAAATCAGGCGTCAGTGATGAAATCGTGCGTAGATTATGTACGCGGTCCGCCATTTTGACGGCAAGCACATCTTGTTCTTGTTGCAAAAGAGCGGTCATATGATAGCCTGTGCCATTGACATCCGTGACTTCTGTCGCAGCCGCAAAATCTTTTTCTATACGTCTAAAAAAGCTATTCATCTGAATAGTATCTTGTAGTCTTTTGTGAATGTCTGCTCCTAGCCTTTGCGCAACGATATCCAAATCATACTCGGACGAGTATTCAGGGCTATGGATATCGTGCAAGAGGCCAACAATCACAAGCGGTACTGGAGCGTGCCATGCAGCAAGAATACTCGCAACCTCAAGCGCATGGTTTAGAAAAGGCTCTCCTGTTACCCGTTGAAATCCTCGATGTGCTTCAGAAGCAATGCGACAGCCTTCGACAAGCATCGGCTCCGCAGTGGATATAGGTGTGTATACTGAAACCGCTTGAATGAGGTCATATAGTTCCATTGATAATGCCGCCTATCAGTCATCATTGGATCGAACGAAAGAAGAACACTCTACTTATTCACCAGTAGCTCGTCGGCTCACCATGACGCGTTACGACATGTTATGTATTTTTTTACTTTATAACATATCTATCAAATAAAGTCAATTTAACGACGCTGAAAGATATTTTATCCGAACCCACCTTCTTTTCTTTAAAAAACAACTTATCTACTTGACAATCAGAACCTCTATCGTGTACTATAGAGACATATAGAGACTTAATAGGATATCCATCAGCATTTCAAGGAGGGAAAGAGACAAATGCATTGTATTCTTATTTCTTAAAGAGAGCACGGCGTTCTCATAGGATGGCTCATACACACACCTGCTATTTCTTGCTTCTGATTTTCATTGGTGTGAGTCAGCTTATTCAGGTCGTCAGCACCTCAGAGGGAGATAAGAAATATGATGAGACGTACTCGTAGAAACAGAGATTTTTCAGGCCAATTGTTTGGTCACTATCAATTGGTCAAAATGCTAGACAGTGGTGGCTTTGCCGATGTCTATCTCGCTCTACATGTTTATCTCAAAACTGACTTTGCGCTCAAAGTGTTGCGAATACATGTGGAACCGGAAGATAGGCAACGCTTCCTGGATGAAGCGAGAATCGCAGCATCGCTTGATCACCCTAATATAGTGCGCATCTCAGATTTCGGCATTCAAGATGGTACCCCTTACATTGTAATGCAACTAGCGCAGAGTTCTTTGCGTAGCCTGTATCCACAAGGAACAAGATTGCCTCTCCCTCGCATTCTGAAGCATGTTCAACAGGTAGGTAACGCTTTAGAATATCTCCATCGCCATCATCTCGTTCATCAGGATATCAAGCTTGAGAATATGCTTCTCGATGCACATAACCGCGTATTACTGAGCGATTTCGGGCTTACCAGAGTAGTGCGCGAAGCGGCATTCCAACAATCAGAGCAATTCGCTTGTACGTTTGCATACACTGCCCCTGAACGCTTTTCCTGCGCCTATGTTCCATCTCCAGCCAGCGATCAATACGCGTTGGGGGTTGTCGTTTATGAGTTGTTAACAGGACAGCGCCCTTTTCGTGGTACATCTGAGCAGATTGTTTCACAACAGTTGTATACACGCCCTGCACCGCTACGTGACCTTGTTCCAGATATCCCACGAGAGGTCGAGCAGGTGGTTCTCAAAGTACTAGAGAAGGAGCCTGAGCGTCGTTTCAAAAGTGTGCGGGAGTTCGTTACGACATTGAGAAATGCCTATGAGAGTGCGCGTAGCAGCGATGAGGACGAATTACAAACCCAGCATGATATAAGTACTGAGGATTTAAACAATTTTGTATCATTGCTCACCGTCTATCTCGTCGTGGCTACGCTATCTAGCATCGCAGTCTACCTACTAAATGCAGACCTACATAACGCGTTGTTCTTTTTTGCACTTTGTCTGCTCATGCTTCCTGGGATAAATGTCTTCGTACTACAAAATCGCTGGTTAAGAATAGTCACGGCTAGTGTCCTTGTGGTATCCATCGTAGTTGGTATCGTACTACGCGATCTGTGGTTAGCGGCAATTACTCATTGTGCTTTATTGTCTTTTTCTACTGCGGCCATGTTCTTACGCAATCGTTCTCAATCCTTGAGGCAAGAGTAAGGTATAGGAAGTAGCGCTATGCTCTCATTCTTTTCCGAGCAAACCCAGGCGCACTAGCTTTTTTGCTAGCTCGTAGACATCAGCCTTGTCACCATCTTTCCTAATGCCCAAAGCGACGATACTTACTATAACTTTCTGTGCTTGCACCTTATAGAGTATGCGATATCTTTGCCCAACTGCACGGAGACTACGAAAGCCTTCTAACTCTCCTGGCATCGGTTTGCCCTGCTTATCAGGCTCCTGCCGTAAGCTGGTAATCCGTTGGGCAATACTCTCTCGTATACGTGTGTCTTTAATAGCCGCCAATTGCTTTTCAGCAATAGGGAGAATGATAATTTTCCAATCTGTCACAACCCCAAATCCTTCTTCACATCTTCCCACGGTCTGCCTTTGCCCTCTTCTAGCTCTTGGACGCCTTGACGAAACGCAGCCATTAATTCTGCGTCGCTCATGACTTCCAGTGTTTCGATAAGGGATTCATACAATTCCCAGGGCATAATAGCCATGACAGGTTTACCACGGCGTGTTACCGTTATGGTTTCCGGTTCATGCTCAAAGTGTTCAGGTAAACGAGTAATCTCTTCGCGGATTTCAGAAATTGAAAATGTGTTTTCAAACATGAGTTATTCCTCCTTGTCCATTAAATTGTACAATATACTGTACAAAATTGCAATGGATGGGGCAGCAACCCTCAAGATTTGCTCAAGTTTGTGGGATTAAGCGGCAAAAATGGGGAAATGAAGTGCCTTGTTTATGTGCCATATGTTACCATAGTATAAAATATTGAAGTTTAGACTAATTTCACTGCCCGCTTGCTAGTTGGAGAAGCTCATTTGAGTATGAAATCGTGTATGCAGGCCCCAATAACGGATTTATTACCATGTTGGTCTCATTATCTCAGTGTCCCAACATGGTAATAAATCATTGATACAACACTCTCTTGCTCCCAAAGTGACTTCCTTACGCACAGGAAAGCCAAGAGAGCCTTCTCAGTACCATTGCCAGGCCTAGAACTAACGCCAAATTAGTCTAAACTTCAATAAAATATATATCATGTCATTACACCAGTAGGTAAAATCTATGACACAGAAAATTTTGATTATTGAAGATGAAGATGGCATCATTCACCTGATTACGCTCTACCTGAAAGACGCGGGCTATGACATCGTGGTTGCGAAAGACGGGGCCGATGGTCTGGCTATGCATGCCCGTACACATCCTGACCTAGTGATTTTGGACATTATGTTGCCCGCGATTGATGGCTTTGAAGTATGCCGCCGTATTCGCGCATGGTCCAATACTCCCATTCTGATGCTTACGGCCCGTAGTGGGGAAGAGGATCGTATTGCAGGGCTTGATCTTGGGGCCGATGATTACCTTGTAAAGCCATTTAACCCGCGTGAATTGGTCAGCAGGGTCAAGGCCATTTTACGGCGCACTGGCAGTCAGGACAGCACAAAGAATACTTCTGGGGATTCCACTACTGATGTGGCAGGCACCAAATCTGCTCTCCTGCGTTTTCCCGGTTTGAGCATTGACCTGTTAGCGCGACGAGTCGAGGTCAAGGGCGTTGAGGTCGCCTTGACACCAACTGAGTTTGATCTCCTCGCACTGCTGGCACAATCGCCCGAAAGGGTCTTTACCCGCGAGATATTGATGAATAAAGTGTGGGGTTACGATTATCTGGGTGATGGGCATACCATTGATGTACATATGAGCGCATTACGCAAGAAGATCGAAGGAGAGTCTGACCTGCGTTATATCAAAACCGTCTGGCGTGTTGGCTATCGTTTTGAGGCGAAGGCACGCTCTAGCACATCATTGTAAAGGTGTAGCGATGACAAAACGTTGGTGGGGTAGCATTCGTTGGCGCTTAGCACTCGGCTCAATGTTAGTGGCATTACTGGCAACAGTAGCTTTAGCCTTGACGACGTTGCTTGCTATTACCCATTTTTATAGTTCCGACCAACAAGATCGCTTGTCTAACGTTGCCTCTACAGAAGCGCAAACTATCGGCCAGAGCTTTGTCGTCTCAAATAATCTAAGAGTGGCAGTGCGCGATGGTCTCACGCAAACGGAGAGCAAGGGGTTAGCCATCAACGGGCTGCTGCACACCTCACAAGGTGAGAACTATCTACTGCTCACCTTCTTTCCTAATGAGCACCCTGCTTACCCCTCACTGCTGACATTGAACAGCAAAACGGCAGCAGCGGTGCTGTTACGGCGCATTCTTAACACAAAAGCATTTCCTAATAGCTCAAATCCTGATCTTGCCAAAATACGAGAAACCTTTACCTTGGCCTTGGAGGGTAACACAACGCCCGGCGAGGTAGCCGAGGGGCGTCCTGTCAGCCGCCCATTTATCGTTGAGCCAATTCTAGCAGGAGGACAAACCGACGGGCCTGTAGTCGGTGTCTTGCTCATGATGCCACAAGCAGCCGCGGAGAACACGATTCCCCCGTTCCTCGCGTCTGTTGCTCAAGTCGTGTTGTTGGCCTCGCTCGCAGTGGCAGCCGTCGCTACCCTGGCGGCGCTCATCTTCTCGCGCACGATTACACGTCCATTAGCAGAGTTAACTAGCGCGGCGCGGATGCTTGGTACTGGCGATTATCAAGTTCAGGTCCCCACCAACGCACATGGCGAGCTGGGCGAACTTGCGCATACCTTTAATGACATGGCCGCGCAACTCAACCGCGATGTAGAAGAACTGCGCAAACAGGAACTGTGGCGGCGCGAGCTGATTATGAGTATTACCCACGATCTTGCCACTCCCTTGACCGCTATTGCGGGTCTAGGAGACTCACTGCTCGATGGCGTCAACCAAAGTCGAGAGGATTACGAGGCGACGGGCCGCATTATTGTACGTGAAACGCTACGCCTGCGTCGTCTTGTGAAAGACCTACATGTGATGGCAAAAGTGGAGGCGGGTGCATTGCAGCCACAACGCCAACCTGTGCGCCTAGCAGCCTTGGTTGATGAAGTATTAGCAGTGCTCGTTTCTGAATTTGAACGTGCCCAAGTTGAGCCACGTAACCAGATTCCTTACACTTTGCCCCCTATACAAGCGGATCCAGACATGTTAACGCGTGTCTTCTCCAACCTATGTGATAACGCACTACGCCATACGCCACATGGTGGAGTGGTTACTATCGAGGCAACACCAACAGGAAATGAACTTGTGATCTCCTTGACTGATACGGGAGAGGGCATTCCGCCCGAAGCACTAGAACGCATCTTTGAGCGCTTCTTCCGTGCCGATAGCGCACGTCAATCTGCCACCGGAGGCAGTGGTTTGGGTCTAGCTATTGTGCGTGCCATCGTCGAGAGCCACGGAGGGAGAATCTGGGCAGAGAACGTACCAGGGGCTGGCGCACGCTTCTTCTTCACGCTACCTCTAATTACTCACGAAATGTAGTGACTTTTCCGCTTGTGTGACGTTTAATTAGATGGGTAAACTTTGATAACGTGGTAGGTGCCCGCGTGCTGGGCCAGCCGAACATAGTCATTATCCATCATGTACAGTACGCCCACCTGCTGACCCTACCATCTTTTGTTTGTATGTATAGGTCTCATCTTTAAGGAGAAACACAATGGCAATGGAACAAAATCATCGTCCATTGGGAGTCACCATCATCGCGGTCCTGCTGGGTATTGTTGGCTTGATTGAACTCGCCTTAGGTATTCTCGCTATCGTAGTCATTAATGCAGGCGGTGATGCTATCGCAGCGCATCACCTTGGTCCTTTAGGTGCGATAGTAGGGGGTATAGGTGATGTTGTGGGTGTTCTTTCTCTCGTCATAGGGATTATCACACTCATCGTTGTTTGGGGCTTCTGGACGCTACGGCGTTGGGCCTTCTGGCTCGCTGTCATTGTCGAGGGTATTAGCCTGCTCCACAAAATTATCGAGTTGGTACGCCCTCACGCCGGTTCAAACACATCGATCATTATTGGTATGGTTCTTCCCATCATCATCTTGGTCTACTTCCTACTTGATGCCAACGTGCGTCACGCATTCCGCATTTCACCTGCATAGGGTCTACACCAACAAAAATACTGAAGAGATGTTTGGCATTGCCAAACATCTCTTCAGTATTTTTGTTGGCGTTACTCAACGACGCAGGGACGCGATCTCTTCCTCGCTGAGATGGCGCCATTTGCCAACGGGCACACCCTCAAGCGTTAGCTTCCCTATGCCGACGCGCATCAGTTGTTGGACGGTATGACCGACGGCGGCAAACATGCGGCGCACTTGGCGTTTATGGCCCTCGTGAATGATGAGTGAAATCCAGCAATCGTTTCCCACTCGTCTCAGTATACGTACTTGGGCGGGTGCAGTCTTATGGGTGTGTCCATCATCTTCTGTAATGACAACACCAGTACGCAGTTGCGCGAGTGCTGAAGCCGAGGGATGGCCTTGCACCAATGCTTCATAGTGCTTCTCCGTGGTGTAGCGTGGATGGGTTAGGTGCAGCGCAAAATCGCCATCGTTGGTCAACAGGAGTAGGCCACTGGTATCAATATCTAGGCGACCAGCAGGATAGACACGCAATTGGCGCACATTGTGTGGAAGCAAGTCGAGTACGGTAGGGCGACCCTGCGGATCAGAGGCGGTACTGACATAACCAGCGGGCTTATGCAGCAAGAGATAGACATGCTTTACGGCTGCTTGTACAGGCTTGCCATCAACGCTCACATGGTCTATAGTTGGTCGAATGCGTGTACCCTGCGTGGTTACAATGGCCCCATTCACCTGCACACGTCCAGCTGCGATCAACTCTTCAGCATGACGACGCGAGGCAATGCCTGCATGAGCGAGAAAGCGTGCGAGACGCTCACCTTCAAGCGCTTGCTCTTCCTGTTTTTCCTGTCCCTCTTCGTATTCCTTCTTCATAGAACATCCCTTCCCGCGATGCACATAGCGCAACGTTTCTCTTTACAGGTCTCTTGATAGATATGATGCAGTCCTTGCTGCTGACAACTACTCTGCGGCTCGCTGTGTAAACCAAGCTGCTGGCTTATCATGCGCGTGATACGATTTGAGGATAACCCTGGATGGGCAAGATAGAGTGCAAGTGCATGTTCCGCCAAGGCATCATCATGCTCTAGCAATGCTATGGCATGTGCAAAAGGAAATACCACATTGCAGAGTAGGATATCAGTTCGTGCAAGGCTTAAACCGAATTCAATAAAGAGATTACGTATGGTATCTAACACAGCCTCAAGAGAGGATGAAGACAGCAGGATAGATCGTATCCCTTGCCATGCACCACGGCCCTGATCCATATCGCGCCATGTGTGGATGAGGTGATATAAAATGCGTAAACGCTGCGCGTCCAGAGGTGATGGGGCGGACATACGACCCAATGGTTCTGGCAATTCGCTTGTTAACCCAAGGACATAGAGACCAGCTGCACGAAAAAAGGCACGGTCACGCCCATAGCCAAGCGCCTCAGCAAGGGCCGTGAGCAGGCCAAGGTCGTAGGGGTCTGATTTATCACGCCCGTCGTGGGCATGGTCAATGTCGCCGACATCACGCCCGTCGCCGGTATAGTCAATGCCGCCGATACCGTGCATGCCAACGACGGGCGCCATGAATGTGGCCCCTACGACACTGCGTATGTGCTCAATATAATTGCTGCTTTTCTGTTCAAAGCGAAGTATGCCAGCACGACGGAGTAGCTTGCCGCGTCTTTCGTCGCTCATAGCGGGTAGAATCTGCTGACAGGGCCAGAGAGCGTTTGCATACATTGTCGGCAACGACGAGAAGGGAGGAAGATCACCGAGGCAACATATAGGGACGATTCTGCCATCCTGGCGGCGTGTAGGTTGAGAATCATCACAAAGCAGTACTACGTGTAAGACCACGTTATTATAGCGCGGATCTCTTTGATGTTGATGGGCTAGCCAATCGCTGGAACGGATGTGAAATTCAACGTCACCCACGATTCTTGAAGCATTGGTTTCCTCTTTTTTTGGTATTAGCGGACGACCACAAGGGTCCATCCACAACCACTCCTCCTTTGGTATTAGCGGACGACCACAAGGGTCCCCTCCCAGCCACACCTCTTCCCCCGTCCCTACTGGGGGTGTGGGAACGAGGTGAAATACAGCATCGTGTACATCTGGTCCGGCGGAACTGCCGCAATGTCCGGAGAAGAGCAGTTGATAGTATGCATTCTGTGTGCCATCACTGATAGGCAAGCGAGTGCCAATGGGCAGTGACCACCAGCGACGTGCTACATCATCTTCGCATGAGGAGGTATTATACGGTCTATTTTCTCGCACAGTATGCTGTATAGAAAGCAGATTCATGCCGATTCCTTGGGATGGGTTTCAGGGTGAATTTCAAACAATTCCACTGTTTCGTCATCATCATCTTGAAATGCGTCGTAGTCATTTGACATCATTACATCTTCGATGTCGTGCCTAATCTCTGTATGTACATTGCGTTGCTGTACCGCGAAAGCCATGCTTTCTGCTACCTCAGCCTGTGCTTCAGCATTCATGGCGTTCTTGCGGGCTTCTTCCTCTACGGCTTCGGCTTCGGCAAGCTGGGTATGGGCATAGGTAGCTTCGTGCTCAGCGAATTGCAGCGCGGCTTTTGCATCTTCTCCTGTCAACCTGCCCAAGGCGATGACTGTATGCACTTGCTGTACCATTTCGTCGGCCTGCTCAGCATTATGTCGCGCTTCTCGTGTGCGTCCACTACTGGCTTCGGCAAGTGCTTCCGCTTCAGCGGCGGCGGCGGCAGCAGCATCTGCGACGTGCATAGAGGCGATATGTTCGACAGCCTCTTCCTCCTCATCAATCTCAGCAACACGGACCCGCTCTGCTAGCGAGAGCAGACCAGCATGCAGTACTCCAACATCCGCTGCTTGCTCATCCTGTATTTCTGGCGTTGCGCTATTCTCTGGCGGCGTGTTCTCCTCTTCTTCTGGAATTGTGTCCTCCTCCTCTGGAACTGTATCCTCGTTCGTGTGCCTGATTTCATGAGGATTGGCATTTTCGTGCAGAGCTTGTGCCTGAACAAGAGCCTCGGTCTCTTGAGGTGTGAGGGGTGTTGTATTCTGGATAGGTTGTTCGATTTCAATGGCGTGGCGTTCAGCTTCACGAGCCGCTCGCTCGGCTTCTTGGGCAATAGCACTTTTTTGGTCGGCGTCGTCCTGTAGGTCGGATAGCTCTTGCAAGAGATGACGCCCCGACCCGATCTGTCCCATGCGTTCGGAGACCTCGTGTGCCCGTTGCGCTGCAAGGCGAGCGGCTTGTTCAGCAGCTTCCGCTACTGCTCGTGCTGCTCTCGCATGCTCATTGGCCTGTGCAGGCATCAGAGCCTCAGAACTAGTTAGCGATGAAGGGACAGACATAGCAGGCACCTCAGTCTCCTGCAAGTGCTCGATTTCATGTTCCTCGTGCTCCATTTCTTCTGGCTGTGTATCTTCTAGTATAGGTGCTGGAGTTTCTTGCTCTTGTTGTGTAACAGAAGGAACGCCCTGCTCTTCCTCAGGCACGTGTGTCACCGCTTCTGGCTCTTCATGCGTGACAAGTGGAGCCGCCTCCTGCTCTTCATGAGTCGGTTCTAATACTTGATTGGTCTGTTCAACAGGGATAACAACTTCCGATTGGGGTGCAACATGTGTAACAGTTTCTGGCTCGATCTGCTCAACCGGTACCTCTGGTTTAGGTTCGATGGTGGCTTCTTCTAACTCTTCATACTCAATTGATGCCTGAGCTTCTTGTTCAGGTTCGACTGGTGTAGCTGCTGTCGACTCCTCATGTGCGGTGGGTATTTCGGCTGCTGCGGCTAATTCTACAGGAGCAGTGACCCCTGTAGCTATATGTTCTGGTACTGCAGTTTCTAGTTCTTCGTACTCAAGAGGTGCCACAGCTTCTGGAGGTGCTTCAATGGATGCAACGGCTTCTGGTAGAGGTTCAACAGGTACCTCTGGCTCCTCATGTGTGGGCACTGCAATTTCTGCTGCTTGCTCAATGGGGATAACGGCTTCGGTAGCAGCTAGTTCACCGGGAGTAGTGATGGCTTCTGGCACAGGTTCAGCGGTGAGCACAGCTTCTGCTGCTTCGTGCTCAACAGGCGTCACAGACTCTGCTTCAATAGGTGTGATGGCTTCTGGCACAAATTCCAGTTCCTGGTGCTCAACAGGCATAACGACTTCGGCTTCTTCGTGCTCAACAAGTATCGTTGCCTCTGTGTCTGCATGTGCTGGTGCCGTAATCGCCGGTTCTTCGTGTGCAACGGCTGGTAGCTCTGCTTGTGGTGTTTCTTGTGTAGGCGGTTCTTGTTGTTCAGGAACTGACGGAACTGGTGCTTGGAGAGCAATAAGAGGCTGTGTTATTTGTTGCTGCTCCGTGAGTTGTTGCCGAATGGCTGCCAGACGTGTCTCCACTCGTTGCACACTCGCTAGACGTTTTTGCAGGCGTGTCTCCGCTCGTTGCACGCGCTCTTGTGCTCTGGCCTCCTCCTCTTGGGCCTCTAGGAGACGTTCGCGTAGGCGTCGTTCGCGCTTGCGTAATTTCTTTTCATATGCCTGATCGTTATCTTGGTCCTGAGAAGGTGTGTTGTAATCTGTCATCAGGTCTATCCTCTCGCGCAAAAAGTATAGCCGTTATCTCTTACGTTTCGCGTTCTTTCATTTTGAGTTTCCTTGTGTGTCAGAAATAAGGGGTGAGGTGCGTAACGCGGTGGTAGTAACAGTGTGGATGTAGATATATTAGATGTATCCGCAAACATAGCATTCTGCCCTCCTGCCATAAAGGATACAGCATAGGGTAGGAGATTGCAACTCTTTTGTTCATCATCGCCACTGTGTGGCTCGCTTACAAGAAAAAGGTGCATCTCGGAAACGGCCACAGGCCGTTTCCGAGATGCACCTTTTTCTTGTAAGCAGAGTTAACTGCGGTGAATGCTGACAGAACCATTGGTGCTCTTTACAGTGAGAGGTGGATTGGGGGTGCTACCGGTAGTATCATTGCCAAAATCATTGCTATAGGAACCCTGGCCGACATCTTTAATTACACGAAAGGATGTATTGGCTGGTAAGGTGATATCAATAGAACCAGTCCCAGTCTCAAAATCATAGCTTCCTTGTGCGTCAATAGAGCCTTGGAAATCAATGGAACCATCACTAGTACGAATAACTGATTGCCCACTAAGGGTAGATCCCTGCACCGTAATCGAGCCAGTCTGTGTAGAGATATTTACCTGACCAGTGATATTATCTGCATTAATTTTGCCATCGTTTGTATGCAACGTCACATTTCCCTGAATATTACTCACGTCAACCAGACTGTCACCAGCAGTCACGTTCACAGTACCATTCACTCCATCGATAATCACCTGACCAGTGTTATCCTCCACCTGCACATTGATTCCTTGTGGTACTGTGATATCCAAATCCACGGGCGCACCTGTATCTTGCACAGCAACAGTGGCAGTATTATTATTGTCGTTGCGGGGTCGCACAATGTTCAATGGAGCACCTTGTCTATCTCCATCACCACTGAAAAAGCCTGTCTGCTGTATCGTAACAGTGCTTGCATTGCCGCTATGAATCTGCACCGAACCGCCATTATCTTGTATCACTAGTGTCGGCGTACTTCCTGGTAAGAAGGAATCCACAGTGTAATCGCTAGGGAACTGCGGTCCATGCTTGAAATCATGCATGTTGAAACTGGGTTTACCGAAATTATCGACGGAGTGTGAGGACATAGCATAGATGCCCATAAAGAAGAGGAGGATAGCCCAAGGAATCAGCCAGTAGAGCCACCTATTTTTGCGGCGGCGTGATGGTGTCGTTGTACGAGGGCGCAATTTCTCACCGTATAGTGACTGCTGATAACTCCCTGCATAGCCATCCTCGTAACCAGTTTCATATGACCGGTCAGCAGGCACCTGCTGCTCTGGTTGCTCTCGTGGGTCGGCATTGATATATCTTGGATCGGGATCATAGTCAGAAGGATAGTCCGGTCCCCCAAATTTCATCTGTTGATTGTTCATCATTAGCGGCTCCTCGCAAAATACAGCCAGTACACGAAAATCCCATTCTATTGAACATTCAATGTACGTATCATCTTAGCACAGGTTGTATTATAGCCTGTACTGAGCTAGACTTTATCCAATTGAAGCCAAGACAGCCAGCTTACCAGCTTGGCAATACATGATTGTGCAGGAATTTTTTCGATATCGTGCGAAAAGACGACATACAAAAAATTCGAGACGGCCAGAGAGGCTAGCTTACAGCCTTATTTCACTTATCAAGCAAATGGATAAAGTCTAGCTGAGTAACCAGCAGAGATATTGTAATCGTGTTACAATCAACGGAGGGCCTAGTGGCTCTTTACAAAGTTCAGCATGAAATCGGTACCGACTGGATCGGTATCGATTAATGAAGGGAAAATGATAGATATGAATGATTGGAACAGTCGCATCATTGAGGAGTTTCGTGCGAATGGAGGAAAGGTTGGTGGGCCATTTGAAGGTGGGACCCTGCTCCTGCTCACAACGACAGGGGCCAAGAGTGGTCAGCATCGCACAACGCCACTAGCGTATCTAGCCGATGGAGATCGTCTCATGATATTCGCCTCCAAAGCTGGCGCACCGACCAACCCTGATTGGTACTATAATCTGATGGCGCATCCAGAAGCAACGGTCGAGGTTGGCACTGAGACCTTCAATGTCACGGCCACTGTCATAACTGGCGACGAGCGGGATCGTATCTACAACGAGCAGGTGCAGCGATCACCAGGGTTTGGCGACTATGAAAAGAAGACGACTCGTAAGATTCCGGTGGTTGCGCTCAAACGCCATAATGGATGAATATCTATAGTCGTGTTTGCAGTAGGGACGGGGGTGGCGTGGCGGGATAGGCAGGGACCCTTGTGGTCGTCCGCCGTCTTCAGAGATTCATGCAGGTGTTTTGCCACGAACGGACGACCACAAGGGTCCCCGCCCGTCCCTACTGTTTGCAAAGAAGTGATGCACCCATAATACACTAGAGTGCAACGGTCTCGTGATGGGAATGGTATTATACACAGTAGTAATGCTTGATACAACATGAAGCAAAAGGAAACATAAGCACATGGCGACAACTGAGCAAGAACTACACACAACAAAGACGTCGTTACCACCGGGGCCGCCCCGCTTACCATATATTGGCAATCTGCTAGCCTTGCGGCAAGACCCACTTGGCTTTCTACAACAGTTACAACGCACGTATGGCGACATGGCAACGATCTATTTTGGAAAGAATCCTGCAGTCGTGCTGTTCCGTCCGGAGTATGTGCGTTATGTTCTGGTGGAACACCCACACAATTTCTCAAATCGCGGCCTGCCTCAGGGGAATAGAGATGATGATAATTCCGTGAGTGAGGGATTGCTGACCATTGATGGAGAAAAGCATCGCCAGCAACGCCGCGCTGTACAGCCGGCCTTCCACAAAAAGCGGGTCGAGGGCTATGGCGCGATCATAGAACAATATACACAGGAACTACTCAAGACGTGGCAGATGGGTGATACGGTCGATATGTCGCGTACTATGCAGGAGTTGACGCTACGCATTGTGAGCAAGTGTCTCTTCAGCATCGACCTATCGTCTCAACTTGGCCCTCTCAGCGATGCATTCGATGGTGTCATTGGCAGTTCAACTAGCATGGTTGAAGACCTTTTAAACATTCACATTGATAATCCCATTACTGGCTATGGCAGACGCATGGCAGCTAGACGACAGCTCGATATGCTGATCTATACACTCATAGCCCAACGCCGCGACGATGAGCACGATTATCAGGATGTGCTTTCCATGCTGATGGCGGCACCGAGTGGAGAAGAGCCAGAAAAGAAACTGACAGAGAGGCAGATTCACGATCATATTCTGACGTTCCTGGCGGCAGGTCATGAAACGACTGCGATTACCCTTGTCTGGACGTTGTACCTACTTGCGCAATATCCGCAGATACGTAGTACATTGCAAGACGAGATGCGCTCAGTACTCGCGGGTCGTAAGCCAACACTTGATGACCTTGCCAAGATGCCTTATCTTGATTGGGTGTTAAACGAATCGATGCGTCTTTATCCACCAGCATGGTTGCAGATGCGCGTTGTAGCCCAAGCATGTGAATTGGATGGGGTATACCTGCCAGTAGGAACATTGGTCATTCTGAGCCAGTGGGTTATTCATCGCCTACCCTCTATCTGGGAGAACGCAGAGATATTCAAACCTGAGCGCTGGGACCCAGCGAACGAGCAGCAAATTCCGTCAGGAGCGTATTTCCCCTTCGGTGGCGGACCGCGCACCTGTATTGGAATGCCGCTTGCGCAATTAGAGGCCAAGATGATTCTCACAAGTATTCTACAAGACTACATACCGCAGCCCATTCCTGGCTACACTCCTGGATTTCAGCCGACGATTACCCTACGTCCGAAACGGCATTTACAGGTAAACCTGCTGCCCACTTCCTCTGGCGATGCAAGCGTTCTTATGCGCCGCGACGACAGTGCCTTGCAGGAGCGGCAGGGATGCAGAAATGCGCTCCTGGGGTTGTTTGGGTTATCGTAGGATGAGCAATTGAAGAGCCACTACTCTTGTCACCTTTGCAGCACCATGCTATACTACCACTATGTCGGTGTAGCTCAGTGGATAGAGCATCCGCCTCCTAAGCGGGAGACCGTGGGTTCAATTCCCTCCACCGACGCTAAATCTTATAAGGGTACGCGAACCATGGTGTCCAATAAATGCTGTAACGTGGCTTGAGGATTCTGGCACAGGCCAGAATGGACAGGCGAGACTTGAATGATGGTGCTGCGCGGCGAGACGAGCCAGTGGAAGCGTTCGGATTGTGCTAATTCTCCGATTGGTCCCGCAGTTTTGCCACCTGCACAGACACGCTCCAGGTGGTTAAGATGCTGTGTGACACTTTCGAGGTCGAGGGTTGGGGCAAGTACAGATAAGCGGTGCTTGTCCAAGTATACCAGCATGCCGAGGAAACGACGGGTGCGGCAGAAGAGAATCACACCGACGTTGCAGTACTCGCCGCGCTCAACGCTGGGCACGACATGCACAAGGGCGTAGTCATAGGAGCTGTGTGTGGGACTGTGTGCGGGCATGCAGCGCCTCCTCTACGAAAACGTGCGACGCGGCTAAGCGGTCTAAGAGATAGGCAACATAGGCAGCGCGATGCTCGCTTTGATCAGCGTACAGTGAGTCACTCAACCATGTATCGGGAATGAGTTGGACAATGCTTTTCAGCAGGTCGGGGTGCAAACGCTCCTTGAGTATAGCATCAGCCTCTACAAGACGGCTTGCCACTGGCAATAACACATGCTGCTTAATTGGCGTAAAAGGCGTCCGACTGCGCTCCCTATAATCTGTACCCGTATGGTGAAAGTAGAGCGAGGCGCCGTGATCGATCAACATCAAGCGTTTATGCCACCACAGCATATTCGTGTTTCGCGGTGTGCGATCAACATTAGTGACATAGGCATCAAACCAAACAATGGACGAGGCCAGCAACGGATCCACAGTTTGCGCATCAAGCGCGTCAAAAGTCAGGGCACCAGGCAGAAAATCCAGCGCCAGATTGAGGCCAGCGCTGGCCTTAATCAAGGCTTGTATCTCGAAGTGTGGCTCAGAGCGACCGAGCACTGGGTCAAGCTCCATCAACACAATGTCGGGTATGGGCAAGCCCAGGGTGCGTCCAATCTCGCCCGCCATCAGTTCAGCAATCAGTGCTTTCGGCCCTTGGGCTGCACCGCGAAACTTGAGCACATACAAACCATCGTCATCAGCCTCGACGATAGCTGGCACCGAGCCTCCCTCTCGCAGTGGTGTCACATAGCGGGTTGCTGTAATTGTTCTCAGCATTCTTGTCTCATTTTACATTTGCTTATAATTGCAGGGAAAATGCTTATCTAGCAGTCCCGTCTGATGGTAAATTGCGCTCCATGATTTCGAGGGCTTTCTCACGGCTGAGGGTACAATTAACCAACCTGCATCTTCCTCAGAAGTGCCTTTTCCACTTTATCCGACTCAAGTCCCGCCATTCTACTTATGCCGTTCTAATAAGATTACGAAGGTATTGAAGTTCTAACTGAAGACGTGTTCCCAGTTCCTGTTCGTCAGCCGTGAGATCATCTAACTCCTCAGAAAGGATATGCCTAAATTCCGCGAGTGCTTCTGTTACTGTTGTCCCTACGGCATGGATATGAAAAAGTGGCTCACTAACGATAACCTCTCCATCATCATGAATGATTTTTACGTCTAGTGGGCGAGTAAGTCGTTTACCCCCTGGTAAAGGACCAGTAATCGTGAGAAAAGCTGGAGAGTGGGAAATGGATGGTTCATAGGTTGTTTCTTCATAGGATGCGTCTGATTGTTGCTGTTCTATCTCTTCACGCATATGCAAGCTCTTTCTCGGCTAAGATACGTAACTCTTCCATCAATTTCATCTATTCATACTATAAACCATCCTGTTAAAAATCGCAATCATTTAACACGTTCTGCGGGGTGGGCAAGAGTTAGGATACAACGACAAAAGGAAATAGTACTACATCAAGCAGCTAGCCATTCACAGCCGTTCACAGCACATTGTGCTGTGAACGGCTGTGAATGGCTAGCTGCTTGATGGATATTGGATCTTTTTCTCAAACACAACCAATTCTCAGGAAAACAGCGTTCTATCTAAAGATTCGTTCACATATGCTCTCCTGTCTGTCTGTTTTACCTCTTTTTTGTTCTAGCTGAACGAATCACACTATATATTCGTTGTTATGTACTGGAGCAAACTGTATCATGAGAAACCTTAGCGCGTTATCCCTTTCTCGTCGTCTCGCTCATCATCGACCCCTCGTTGTGACTGCTATGCTTGTCCTCAGCGCGGCACTCCTCTTCTTTCCCAGCCTTGTACACGTGCATGCCAGCCAGGATCAAGCCTCCTTCTCAGCGTTGACAGGGAGTGCCCCATTATGGGTGCGTGGAGCACAGCTAGTTAGCCCACATGCTCAGACAGATCAAATCACCGTTGGCATGATGTTGAAAGCAACTCACCAGGATGAGCTGCAAAGCCTTATATCGTCCCTCTATAATCCCACAAGTAGCTCGTATCATCAATGGCTCAAGCGCGGCGAATTTAACGCACGCTTTGCCCCAAGCAGCAGTGATGTCACTGCCGCAGAGAACTTCCTAGCACAATCCGGCTTGCAGGTGAGTAGCACCTCGGCTGCTGGCCCGATGATGGTGTTTGCAACTGGTAGCACGGCCCAGGTTGCCTCTGCCTTCCACACACAGATCAATGACTATACGCTCACTAATGGCGCGACCTATCATAGCAATGCTAGTGATCTACTCCTGCCTTCCTATCTGCGCAGCAATGTGCTTGGCGTCTATGGCCTGAATAGTTTCACCGCCTACAAATCATACGATATGATGGAGACGAGTGATGCAGCAAATCCAAATGCCACACCTCCGCCAGCCTATGGTGGTGGCCCCTTCGGCAGTGGCCTGACTCCCTCACAGATCGCAGGTATCTACAATGCCACACCTGTCTTTAAGCAACTCAAAGATAAGGGGCAAGGGACAACCCTCGCCTTGTTTGAATTGTCTGGTTATACACGCGATGACATCTTCAAGTATACAGATCACTATGACCTGCCACATGTGAATCTGGTTGATAAAAAGGTGCTTGGCGGTGCGACCAATAACTCCGGCGCTGGCGAAGTTGAGCTTGATATTGAGCTACAGATCGCACTGGCTCCTGAAGCGAAGAAATTCGTGGTCTATCAGGCACCAAACACCGAGCTAGGTAGCCTTGCCGAGTTTCAGCAGATCGCGAACGATAACAAGGCCGATTCGATTAGCAGCAGTTGGGGTATTCCTTGCGAATATGGTGTAACCTCGCAACTAACCCTATCTGAAAACCAGATCTTCCTGCAAATGGCATCGCAAGGGCAAAGCCTGTTTGCCGCCTCTGGCGATGCAGGTGCCTATGGCTGCACACGAGCGGGTATCTCTCTGCCCCCCGATCAAGGTCTACAGATTGGTGATCCCAACAATCAGCCCTATAATACAGCGGTAGGCGGAACCTCCTTCAAAACATTGGCTAAGACCATTACCTTTGATCCCGGCACCAATCCGCATCCTGCCTATCCTGGCACCGACAAAGAACTAACCTGGATACGCCCGAATTGTACCGCTGCTGCCTGTCCTGGCGGTGGCACCGGTGGTGGCGTGAGCCGCATCTGGGGTAGTCCCGATTACATCTACGATAGCAACGGCAATCCGCTCCCCGGTATCATCGAGGCGAAAACCAACGGCTATAGCAAGGACTATAGCCAGTCTGGTACGTACTGTAATCAGCAACCCGGCGTGCTGTGCCGCCAAAACCCTGATGTGTCCTTAAACGCAGACCCCTCCACAGGCTATTCCGTCTACTGCACTGACCCCGGCGACTCCTTCTGTGCCACCGGCGAGTTTGGTCAGCCCGGTTGGATTCGTCTTGGTGGAACCTCCTGCGCCGCGCCATTGTGGGCCAGCATTGCAGCACTGGACATTTCACACCACAAAGGCCGTCTCGGCTTGTTCAACTATATCCTGTATCCATTTGACTCAACCGCCGGCTATGCCAGCCAGTTCCATGATATTACGCTGCAAGACAACGGGTATTATCCCGCAGGTCCTGGCTACGACATGGCAACAGGAATTGGTACACCCGACATCTACAACCTGATCACCGCATAAAGATGATGCGTGTATGAAAAGGGAGCAGGGTCCTGAAATGGCCTAGCCATTTCAGGACCCTGCTCCCTTTTCACCCTTGCTCCCACCTCATGTCGGGGATGGAAAATATACAAACGTAGTAGCAAGGGATTGGGGATGAGAAGGAAGTTAATTCAAACTCTTGTACACCGCCGTCTCAAAATTGAGAAAGCCCGGATAGGAAGCTACATCCTGGAAGGGGAAAATCTGTGACCCCCAAAACCCGCCGATGCCATTCTTGCGGTCAATCCAGTAGAACAGGTTGGCGAGACCGGCCCACATGAGTTGGCCCGCGGGTCTACCAGTCGGCGTTGGCTCTTCGTTACGCTGAAACGTGTATGCCCATGTCTTGCTGACTCCGGGGTAAAACTCGCCGCTGTTGGACAAGGACGCAATGGAAGTCGTCCAGCCGCCACTCGTGAGCTCACCCAACCCATTCTGGGACATTTTCTCAACGGTTTCGGATTTGAGGATGCGGCTACCGTCGGGAGCTGCACCATCGTTCAAGAGCATACGGATAAATTTCATGTACTCGCCAACGGTAGCATACAAGCCATGTCCACCCATATCCATTTCGGGCGGCTGCGGGAGCACGAGATCGGACAGCGGCGTGAGCTTGCCGTCTTGGGCGCGGTCGTGAATGATGGCGCGGCGTGTTGCCATTGATGGTGTCATGGCGAAAGCGATATCCTGCATGCCCAATGGGTCGAAGACACGCTCTCGCATCACTTCGCCGAGGCGTTTGCCGCGTACGGCCTCAACGACTTTGCCTACCCAATCAAGGTTAACTCCGTAGGTCCATCGCGCACCTGGCTCGTGGAGCAATACGGTTTGCACAGAAGCGAATGTGCTAGAGACAACGGTGGGAATCTCCTTCGCCGTCCGATACTTGAGGTCGTCGTTGCTAAAAAATTCGTAGCACAAGCCGGACGTGTGGAGCATGAGATTGTTGATGGTGATGTCCGCATTGGGCGTGCGTGTCTTTGGTCTGCCGTCTGCGTCGAAACCTTCAAGTAATTGGATCTTCTCGATTTCGGGAACGTACTTTTTTACGGGGTCGCTGAGGCTGACTTTGCCTTCTTCGACAAGTTGCATCAACGTGACACCCGTAATCGCCTTCGTGGTCGAAAAAATTGCCATCACCGAGTCCAGAGTCATGGGTTGGTCCTTGCCAAGCTCGCGCTTGCCCATGGCTCCCTCATAGATGTTGGCATTGCGATCAGTTACCATAGCGACCACGCCTGGAGCACCACCTGCTACGTTCACCGCTGTGTCGAGTGCGGCATCAGCACCCTGTTTGAGATTTGCCTTCATGATTGCCTCCCTTTTTGTCTTTGAATGGATTACATCCTCGTATCGTGCGAGCTTGGGTTAGGAATGAGGACTAAACTCACCTTGAATATGCCACAGACTTTCCACCGCTGTCAAGAGAAAGTGAACACTTTTTTACTATATTGTTACGAAACATGATACAATAGGCTAACGGTAGTAGCCTACATTTGAAATACATAAAAGACGTTTGAGTATATGCAACAGAAAAGAACAACAGAACCCTCTAAACGCTTTGAACAACCTGATCTCTATATCAATAGAGAACTCAGCTGGATTGAATTTAATCGGCGCGTCTTCCAAGAGGCGCAAGATAATCGTCATCCATTGCTGGAGCGTATCAAGTTCGTGTCCATCTTTGAAACCAATCTCGACGAGTTTATCATGATTCGCCTAGCTGGTATCAAAGATCAAATGGCATCCGTCAAAATTGTGCGGAGCCATGATGGACGAACACCCGAACAACAATTAACGGCCATTCACGACGTATTGCTTCCACTCGTGCAGGAAGTACGCGACTACTGGCGTGAAACGCTGTTACCCTTACTCGCTGAGCAGCACATTCATATTCTGGACTATCAACAACTGAACAAAGTGCAGCATCATGCGATGCTTACCTATTTTCAAGACGAAGTGTTTCCAGTGCTTACGCCGCTTGCAGTCGATCAAGGGCATCCTTTTCCACATATTTCTAATCGCAGCCTAAATCTCGCTGTCGTGATCGACGATTCGTTCGGAGGTGAGAAGTTTGCCCGTGTCAAAGTTCCGCCTTCTTTACCTCGTTTTATTCCTGTACCTGTGATAGCAGAGGAAGAAACCACTGGGGCTTTTGTCTGGTTAGAGCAGGTGATAGCCGCCCATATCAGCCAACTCTTCCCAGGCTTTGACGTGTTGGAGTCTTTTCCATTCCGTGTGTTGCGCGATGCCGATATCGAGTTACGGGAAGACGACGAAGACGATGACGACGATCTACTCGAATATATCGAGCAGGAGATACGCAAACGTCGTTTTGGTTCAGTTGTTGACCTCGCTATTCATCCGTCGATGCCTGCACATGTTCGTAGTACGCTGCTCGAAAAAATGGAGATCACTGAGCCAGACCTTACTATTATTGATGGGCCGCTTGGCTTGGGCGACGTGATGGAATTGTATAGCCTGGATCGTCCCGACCTGAAAGACACACCTTTTGTACCACGGATTCCAGAATTCTTGAATCCTGATAATGACCTGTTCACAACCATCCAGCAACAAGACCTGTTAGTACATCATCCCTATGACAGCTTCAATTCTGTGGTAGAGTTTATTCGTGCCGCGGCCCATGATCCACAAGTACTAGCGATCAAACAGACCCTTTATCGTGTTGGCTCCAATTCGCCCGTAGTGAAGATGCTGTTGGAAGCCGTCGAGAACGGGAAGCAGGTGGCTACGCTGGTCGAGTTGAAGGCACGCTTCGATGAAGAAAGTAATATTGGCTGGGCTAGAGAACTAGAGCAAGCAGGTGTACACGTTGTCTATGGGCTAACAGGGTTAAAGACGCATGCCAAGGTAGCAATGGTCGTGCGCAAAGAGGAGCGCGGTCTACTGCGCTATGTCCATCTGGGCACTGGCAATTACAATGCCAGCACCGCAAAAATTTATGAAGACTTTGGCTTTTTCACCTGTCGTCCAGACATTGGGGCCGACGCCACCGACCTGTTTAATGCGCTGACAGGCTATTCGCGCCAGAGCACCTATCGCACACTCATGGTAGCTCCCTTGGGCCTACGCACCAGCATTATCGAACGTATTAAACGCGAGATCACACTCCACAAAAAACATAGCAATGGTCGCCTCATCTTCAAGATGAATTCTCTAACAGATCCCGGCATTGTGACTGTGCTCTATCAAGCAGCGCAGGCAGGTGTGCAGATTGACCTGATTATTCGTGGTGCGTGCTGTCTGCGTCCAGGCATTCCAGGTACCAGCGAGACGATCTGCGTCCGGAGTCTCGTCGGGCGCTTCCTGGAGCATAGCCGCGTCTATTATTTTGGCAATAACGAGGAAGAAGAAATTTTCCTTGGCAGTGCCGATATGATGCAGCGTAACCTGAATACACGCGTTGAGACGCTCTTCCCCATCGACTCTGCCGAATTACGGACGGCAATCTATAACAGAGTCATCGAGCCTATTATGGCCGACAACGTCAACGCGCATATGCTCCACACCGATGGGCATTATACGCGCATTCGTCCCAAAGAAGGCGAAGACGCGTTTGATAGCCAAGCATGGTTTATCCATCACCCCCTGTTTGAAGCGGAGGAGCAAGCAACCGATCATCCCATGATCAAAGCATTGTCATCAAATGCATAAATGGTATTCTGCTGGGTGGTCGTCCGCCGCCAGTAAGTAGGGACGGGGGTGGATGAGCGGTGGGGTGGGGACCCTTGTGGTCGTCCGCCGTCGCCAAAAAAAGGCGAGTAGGCCATCCCCTTGTCACGAACGGACGACCACAAGGGTCCCCACTCCTCCGCCACTGCGCCCCCGTCCCTACTGTGAAAAGAGATCAGGACACCCACAACGGGGTGCCCTGATCTCTTTTTCGGCAGCTGTTAAAGATAGGTGTTTATGCGCTGATGAAGGTCACGCCGTAACTAGGAGTGAACTCAACATCCGTCACATTATAGGGGTAGCCACCCCAATTCATATTGCTGGCGATCACGTCGCCATTCCCCAAAACCTGTTCTACCACCGCGACATGCCCAAAGTCATAGGCGCCCTCCACCCAGGGCTGTAAATCAACGATGGCCCCCACCGTTGGGCGGCTCGACACATGCCAATTAAAGTCGTAGGCGCGAGCAGTCCATTGCCACGCATTAGCATTATATGTCCAGGGAACATACAGACCGGTCAGCTGGTGGTAGCGTTCCGCGGCCCACCACGTACACTGTGGATAGGGATAGAAATTACCCACACCGTGCGCTGGTGGTGGCCCCGAACTGACCGGCTTCCCGCCCTTACCGGGAATGCAAATATGCTCGTCAATGTAGATCATGTTCGGGTCGCCAATGTGGTTATAAGAAGCCAAGCGTTGCCAACTCGTACCATAGCGGCTCCCGATGACCCCCAGTGTATCACCACTGACAACAGAATAGGTCCTGTCGCCACTGGAGCACGGAGACTGAGCGAACGCCCCCAAAATCGTAGAGCCGAACGCATCGCCAATCAGCACAACCCCTAGCACAACCGCAACAACCACATGACCCGTCACAATACTTGTTACTCGATGCTGCCGAAAATACTGCAAGATTCGTTGGGAATTGCGTGTGTGTTCCACGTAAACCTCTCCTCTGCTATACAACAAACAAGAAACAAAACAGAGTAGGACAGTTAACTTCACCACCCTGTATACATATAAATGGGTGTTGCAAAGCATATTAGCGTATCTCTACCCTGAAGCAGCGTGAAACACAGTGAGGCATAGTACCAAAGGGCTAAACAACCTCATACATCTTTTACTATTCATAGTCAATCTACTTTTAAATATACTTGACTTCTACGCATTTAGTGTGGTATACTGTAACTATGAGAATTAAGAGTCATGACTCTTAATTTCCCCACAGGACCAGCTTCGGTACTTCCCTGCTTCTGTCGTCTCGTGTAAGGCCACTTCACATCCCCTCAGTCGATTTGACGAGGAGCAAGAGATGCGACAACGGTGATCTGATTTGTCAGAAACCGCACACACCCCTTACTTACATTTCATAAGGAGGCCGTATGTGGTTCATGAAACAACTCATTCGCGTGCTTGGAGGAGTCTTTCAGGTTGATGAAGAGCGCCCGTAAATGCGGGCATGCCGCCCCTCTGAGCGTCTGACCATATTCGATATAAGGCTGCATCTCACTGAGAACCGTCCGATACGGGTACTGCAACGTCTGAAGGCGACATCCGCCACGAATTGGCAGAGGTACACAGAGGACACACCCAACACTAGACATAATTTCTGATCGAGGTAGATTAGGACTTCAGTAGTGTCAACAGGAGATGGGTCACATGAAAAAACTGAGGACCAGGTGCATACTTGGTCCTCAATTTCAATACAAAAAGCTCATCACAATCTAGACAATTATCACATCAGGAAGGCTCGGTCCTGATGTAACTACAACCGTTTATAGTTGGGTTTTTGCTCGAGCTATATAATTCATACCCTCTTACCTTAAAGGAGGAAAAACATATGTCCACTCATGACGCCAAAATCTATCGAAAAACAGAACTGGTAGGAACCTCAGGCGTAGGCTTTGATGATGCCGTGAAACGTGCCATAGCCCGTGCTCAGAAGACGCTGCGTAATGTGCAATGGTTCGAGGTCAAGGACCAACGAGGGCGCATCGACGGAAGCAGCATTGAGTACCAAGTCACCGTGGAGATTGGCTTTGTCCTTGAGGAGTAGTATCTGATGCCCTCGCGGACGTTCAGATACGATCAGCTCTTCCACCAGTGCTTCTCCATATTAAGTGTGCCTGCTTGCTTATAGTGAAAAACGCGATGAATATCTCACTCACTCATGAACAAGAACTGCCAACAGAATTGGTGATATCACTTCCCTGAAGCAAGCAAGCTCACTTAAAGTGGGAGAGAGCCAAAACTGGGTATGCTACACTATAGTGGCACACGCAATGCACGGCCCTGCTTCTTACCACACGTACAGAACAGCTTGTGCTTTCAGCAGAGACGACGCTTGCACTGCTTGAAATGCTCTATCAGCACAGAGACGAGATGAGAGAGGCTGCACATGCGCTGTTAAGACGCAGGGAGGAGACAGGACATGAAAGAACACATACTATCAGGGACCGCCAAGGGACACACGGTAACGGTGAATGTCAATGAGCAAAGAGGTATCACGCTTGCAGAAATAACCTCACTTGAATTGAGCGACCGTGATGTACTTACGGTGATTGCGTTTTTACGTGGGGTGAGTGCAAGGCATGAGCATCCTGCACGCCACGAAAAAGAGGATGACCGCTTACAGCTGGACTACACGGTTGAAAACGGTCTCAACCAGGTGACAATGAGTCGCAGTGGACCAATCAAGATTGAGTTAGCGCTCGGTACGGCATTGCGCTTGTTACACACACTTGAGGAAGAGTACAAGGATGAAATCAGGTAGCAGAGCCAGAGCGTCTACCGCGTAGCAACGTCCCAAGTGGACGTGCTCTTGTACCAAGTCCAATCCCCCGTTCCTTTCTCCCTTTCCCTAACACAATAATATATGAAGCTTGTGCATCGAGGTGCACATTATGCAGCGTCAAGCCACATAATTTCTCCTCTTTTCATATGCTAATATTGGAGGAGTGATTTTCCGTTCCCAAAAAGTATTGACGGTAAGTGGCGAGAGTGCTATACTAGCGTCGTTAACCCATGCCAAGGTAGCTCAGTTGGTAGAGCACAGCACTGAAAATGCTGGTGTCGTCGGTTCGATTCCGTCCCTTGGCACTTTGCATATCGCCGAACAAGTCTAAAGCCTTTTTAGAGACGCTTGGGACTTGTTTTGCTTTATCCAGAAATATCAACTACAGCAACCCTCAATAAAATCATGTTCGCTACTCATGAAGAAGTCCACCAATACCAACAAACCGTATTGTTTTCAATATTCCTATACAGCAAGCTGAATTCTTGCCCTCTTCTTTCCGTAATTCATTATCACAAGAAGAAAACAATCTTTGAGAGGAGATCAGAGAAAAACATGACTTTACTAATATATTCTGTTAATAAAATACTTAAAACATGCGGATCGCTTTCCAAAAGGATGACCATTTGACAGAACATGCTGTAGCACCTATAATAACTACGCGACGGAACTCGTTTTGATGCCCCACACAGTAACACCATTATACAACTTTCAGTGGGACATCAATCTAATAACTAAGTTGAAAGTTTGTTAGGAATGAATATCTTTAACTTTGATACGCTTATCTTTATTCTCTACTTTGTTACACCAGGCATCATAACTATAAAAACACGCGATTTTATTATTCCAGCCGACCAAAGAAATTGGGGGGAAATGGTGTTTGAGTTGATCAGCTATAGTTCACTCAACTTATGCATCTATTATATTTTTTTAGCTTCCCTAGTCAATCATCTAATTCCTGTAATAAGTACCCCAATTTTTATCTCTCATAGTACAATTGATTATCGTTCTGTGCTAATTGGCTCGTTCATCCTTCCAATTTTCGTTGGCTTCATCAGCAGTACCGTACCAAGATGGGCACGCTTCCAAAAAATCTTTCGCGGCATTATCCTTCATCCTGAGCCAACTGCATGGGATGCCTTCTTTGCGGATAGAAGCAAATGTTATATAGTAGTCTTTCACTTTAAATCAGATACTAAAAAAGCAGTAGGCGTTTATGGTGATAAATCATATATCTCATCATTTCCCCATCCAAAGGAGATATACGTCCAGCAACTTTGCATACTTGATGGGAACGGAGACATCATAGGCGTTGATGAGGGTAGTGCTGGTGCATTTGTTTCTATAGACGAGTGCATTCTTGTTGAGTTTTTCCATACCCCTTCAAAAAAAGGAGAAGTCTATGGCAGAGAATAACAATTCAGATAATACAAAGCGTGTCAATGAAGTGGCACCAAAGCAAGCAGAAACAATTGAGCGAAAAGCGCGAGGACCTTATAAAGAACCAGACCTTAGCAGCATCTTTCCGCTTAGAAGCAGAGTTATCTCGACAACCCAAAACACAGGAAATCAGCGAGAAAACGGTAGCTCAACCACTACTAGTTCAAATACAGGAAATGCCGGAGGGTCAAACAATAACAACACAGACACAAGCAACCAAGGAAAACAAGGTAGCTAACTAAGGCAAAAGAGGCATTTGCACTTCTTTAGTTGTGAAAGAAATAACCAAGAGATAATTAATTACTATCACTTTCAGCATCCAATTTTTCTTCATACTAGGAGGGTACTATCCAAGCGTCAAACACTTGATAGAGCCTGTCTATCGCATAGTTGGCAAGACACGAGAATAAATGTGCATAGTTATACTGATCTCACTATGGCTAGTATCTCTTGTACTCCCTTCGGATATATTCCCTTCTGTCAAAAGTAAGGTAACCGCACTATGGCACAGCTTATGAAGGAGTATATTAGGTAAACCAAGCTTTTCCAGCAACTTTTTGAGTTGCACGAGTCCGTTATGTCTTGACATTGGGGGATACCGTAACTTGCCATGCATTGCCGACTTTTGCTCGTGCCTCTAGTTGCTCCTTGCGATGTTCTTTAAGCACCTCAATAGCCTTCGAAATCAACACAGTAGAGCGACGACTCTTTTCAGTCTTTGATTCAGTAGATTTCACCGATTGCTGCTACTGATCGACTCTGTGAGGTCCACAGTAGAGACATCCCCAACTGTTGCACCGAGCACGTATCACCTCACCTGTTTCTTGATTAATGAAGCGATGCCGTAGTGCCCATACATCAGGACAAACAGTAAGGTACTCAGTCCATGACGTTCAAAAGCGAAACCTGTTCATAAGAGGAGGAAAAGAAGGCGCTTTTCCTCCATATTCATGATCCATACTTCACTATCCTTTCTTCTAGAAACCGAGAAATCAGATAGCCTATAGAGCCGAATATTTACGACTAAGCTTATGATTTCTCTCTTTTGACCCACATTCCGCAGTTTGAGACAAGATTTTTATG
>JRHI01000172.1_pt1 | contig 72740 bp, 78 predicted proteins | sample 215371 | NCBI WGS metagenome assembly JRHI01 (sample SAMN02929681, study PRJNA255918) | sediment metagenome | biome: cave system; feature: Ice Cave; material: Sediment; isolation source: sediment from deep within a dark volcanic ice cave with no known source of... ... | reverse complement strand
CGTCAGGCCCTCATCGGCTCATACACCACTCGTCGGGACTCAACTCAGGGTTTCTTCACGCAGCCTTTCCAGACGCCCGGTTCATCCATGTCGTACGCGATGGACGGGCGGTCGCTAATTCCTGCCTGCAGATGCGGTGGTGGGACGGCTATCGCGGACCTGAACACTGGCGCTTGGGTCCGCTGTCCGAGCGCTACGCACGGGAGTGGGAGGAAGCGGGACGATCGTTCGTGGTCCTGGCCGGCCTTGGCTGGAAGCTGCTCATGGACGCCTTCGAGGAGGCGAGATCACTCGTCCCGGCCGAGCAGTGGCTGGACATACGCCTGGAGGACATCCTGGCCGACCCGCGCGGGTGTGTCCCCAAAGTCTTAGAATTCCTCCAGCTGCCTTGGACTTCGCAATATGAGGCCAGGTTTGCTCGGCATTACTTCGAAACCCATCGCATCGATGCCTTTCGCCGCGACCTCACTCCCCTCCAGCTCGCGGAGCTCGAGGGGTGCCTTGCTGCTCCCCTCCAGGCGCGGGGCTACGCCTTAACAGGCTGAAAATCGTGACGGCCCGCAACCGCTCCTCGACCCCGCCAGCGGTCACCAAAATCGAAACGACCGCCTGCTGCACGATGTTCGTGGTTCGCCACGGCACGACCACCATGAACGTCGACAACCGCTACCGGGGCAGACGGGATGTCCCCCTCGATGCCCAGGGTTACCGGGACGCTGCCGATGCGGCGCGGAAGCTCTCCGGGGTAGGGCTCGCCGCGGTCTACTGCAACACTCTTGGGCGCAGCATCGCCACTGCCCAGATCATCGCTGACGAGGCGTGCGTCCCCGACCTCCGGATTCTCCCCGGGCTCATCAACCTGGACTATGGGGACTGGGAGGGCCTGACGGAGGCCGAGGCCGAGGCCTATGACCCCGAGGCCTTCCGTCTGTACAAGATGTCGCCATTCCGCGCCGCCTGCCCCAATGGGGAGCGGCTGTCAGACGCTCGGGACCGCATCTTGGACGCCCTTCGCCTGATCGGATCCCGGCATATCGGCGAAACAATCGCCGCCGTTACCCATGCTGTAATGATCCGACTGGCCCTGGCCGAGCTCACTGGTCAGACGGACCAGAGGTGGCGGCGGCCTGTTGGACTCGGCTCCATCACCACAATCGGCTCCGACGGCGGCGCACTGTGGTGCGCCGGTACGCCAGAGGGGACCGACGTGGACTGATCTCCGTTCCCGCCTGGCGCTGCACATTGACAGACCACATCAATACGAATACAGGCCGATGGCCGCGCTCCGTCTGTCCACAGATCGCTGGCGACCCGTGCGTCCCGGCATGGTCCCCGGCAGACCAGGGTCGTCGTTGTGGGCGTCGGTCAACTCGCCCAGTGCGCCAGCACCCTCGCGATCGAACCCATCGATCCCGAAGGCGAGGGACCACGCGAGCTGGGGTCCGCTTCGCTCGTCGATCCGAACTGGCGGACAATTGCGCGGTCCCACCACCGCGACAGCTACCAGATTCCGCGATTGGCTAGGCGCGCCACAACGGCCTACTGACCTCATTTCGGTCGCGTGGCCGACTCCGCCCACCCTCCCCGGAACATCCCCTCGGTCTTCACCACCCGTCGGGTGAACAACCAGCGGCCGTCGAACACGCCGAACTCATCGATGTAACGCCCCCAGTGATCGAGGCCGTGGGCCAGCAGCACCTGGAAGTAGCAGCGAGAGCTCGCCGCCGTCGCGCTGGCCACGTCGATCTGGAGGGTCGACGTGTGGTGACGCAAGAGAGGCACCGCGCTCGGCTCCTTGAGACTGAGGGCGACGCCCTCGAATATCCCCCGGATGGCCGTGCGGCCCTCGTGGGTAGCGCCATCGATCTCCATCACTGCATCCGGCGCGAACAACTCGATCACGTGATCGAACCTTCCGCTGTCCCCGTTGGCGTTGTAACGCGCCACCAGGTCGCGAATACTCTCCCGGGCGACCAGCTCCCATTCGGTCATCGGTTCGCCCGTTGGGCGATGTCAGCTTCGTTCGGTTCGGTCCGCACGAGTCGATATTAAGCAGGTGACCTCTCCTCGCATTCTGCCCGTGGTCGCGTTCGCCGTCCTTTGCGCCGGTTGCGCCGACCGCATCGTGGCCACGGCCGGGGGATCCAGGACGCACCCACCACCAGGCCGGTGACGGCGCCGGCAGTGGTGTACGAACGGCTCCAGCGACTCTCCGACCTGGCCCAGCAATCCCTGAAGGAACATGTCCCGACCCAAGCGGAGATCGCCAAGTCTCCCACTGAGGTCCTGCGCACCCGGACGTTGGCGTCCATCACCGCAAAGTTGACCGTGCTCAACTCCGCCGAGTTGGTGCTGAACGACACCAGCCATCTGAACGCCACGGGCGTCGAGTCGGGACGGGCCGATATCAGCGGCGCCGTGGGGGGATCGACTGCCTTGCGATCCTCGATTGACGCGCAGCACAACATCGTGCTGAGGCGCCGCGACGCCGGCGGTCTGGTCGCCTTCTCCGATGTCGGAACGCTCATCGTACCCAAGGTGATGATCCTCGGCGCGGCCGACGGTGTGCTCCGGTCCGATGACGCGGTCGGCGGCCAGGTGCCGACCATCGAAAAGCGGATAGGTGATGCCCGGTCCCGGGGTAGGCCGGTTGCCGCCGCCCAAGCGGCCCTGGCCGACCTGAAGGTCCAGCTGACCCAGTCCACGAGTGTGGCTCAAGGTCTCCTCGCCTCCGTACCCTCCATCACGGCCGACCATCTGGCCGAGATCAGCGCCGACCAAGCGGCCGTGGCGGCGGCCAAGTCGGCGATCGCGACCGCGCAGAGTGACATCGGCAAGATCGCGCTGCTCTCGTGCCGTGAAGGGCATCGCTGCCGTGGGGGACCCCCAACCCCCACGGCGAGCGATGATCTCGCCAGTGCGAGAAGGGCTCAGGCGGCGTCGATGATCCCGAGCAGGCCGTGCTTCTCTCCGCCCGTGCCGGCAGTGAAGAGCAACTCGTCCGTGCCGCCCATGGTCCCGTTCCCGAACTTGAGACCCCACAGCCCGTCGATGACGATGGGCGCGCCGGTGGCGTCTTGGACCGTGCCCTGGAAGTCACCGGTCTTGACGTCGTAGGCGTTGATGTGGCCGTCGCCGAAGTTGCCCACTAGCAGGTTGCCGCTGAAGCGACCGAATCCCGAAGGAGCGATCGCCGTTCCCCACGGGGAGTTCAGCATGCCGCGAGAGGCCAGTCGGCGGATCATCTTTCCTTGGGTGGTGAAGACATCCACGAACCCGTGCCCGGGACCAGCGACGTCGTCGTGGCGTGCCCCGTTCTGCTTGGCGTAGCTCACATACAGCTGGCCGCCCAGGTCCTGGATGTTGAACGGCGCATAGCCGTCGGGCAGATCGGAATCGTGGAAATGGCCGTCCAGCATGACCGGATGGAACGTGGAGTCGAACACGTCGATCATCCCAGTGCGGAAGTTGGCCCCATAAATGAAGGTGGACTTGCCAATGGTGGCAATGGCCATGCCCTTGTAGACGGCGTGCGGGGTGAGCCACCCTCGATGGGCCATCATGGAAAGCGGCGGGGGAGCAACGGGGCTCCACCCTGAGATGTCACCGTTCTCCGAAGCGAACATGAACAGGCTCGAGGCGTCCGCCTTGCCGACATCGAAGCCGCCCGAGCCGTTGAAGACCTGGCCGGTCGGGGCGCCGTGAGGGATCTTCACGACCAAGGGAACGATCGACACCGCACTCCCGTGAACCGCGCCCTGATAGAGGGTGGTCACGCTGGTCCCATTGTCCGACACCCACAGCGGCGTGGCGGCTCCGAACGACATACCCCAGGGGTTGATCAAGTTCGCATCCATCGAGGCAGCAACCCCCGGCTGGTCGGCGACCAGGGCAGTGAGGGCATACCGGTTGCTCATGGCCCCGGCCGAAGCGGCCGGCGTCGGCATGAGCGTGGCGAGTGCGAGCGAGGCCGACCCGGCAACGAGTAGTCCCAGGCGCGCGCGAACCAAGAGCCGTCTTCGCCATCAGCTTCCCCTTCCCGTGGAGTGGCCCGGTGCCCTCCCACCACCAGAGCTACGGGCGGGGCGGCGGTCCGGATTGCCGTCCGGCAAGAAATGGCCGGGCCGGCCGCCTAGGCCATTCGGGCCATTCTGCGCTCTACGACAGATTCCTACTTGATCGGATTGGTGGAGAATGGTTCACTGAGCGTGTTCACCCCTTCGGCTAGAGGACGACCGACATGCACACCGGGTTCCCCGAACTGCTCGCCGTGGTAGTGCATCTTGCGCACCACGCTTCGCAGGTTTCCAACTCGCCTGTCGCGCTGGCCGTCGCCGGATTCATCGTGGGATGCACCGTCGGGTTGACCGGCATGGGCGGCGGGGCCCTGATGACTCCGATCCTGGTCCTGGTGTTCCACATCACGCCGAGCACCGCCGTCTCCAGTGACCTCTTGGCATCGCTGGTGATGAAGCCCGTTGGTGGCAGCGTTCACGGGAAGCGGGGCACGATCAACTGGTCCCTGGTGCGCTGGCTGTGCATCGGCTCGGTGCCCTCGGCGTTCGCTGGGGTGTTCATCCTGAAGAGCCTCGGCTCCTCCAAGCAGGTTGAGCACGACATCACGGTCCTGCTCGGCTGGGCTCTCCTGGTCGCCTCTGTGGCCATGGTCGCGAAGGCGGTGCTCCAGGGCCGATCCGCGAAGCGACTGGCCGAGACCGGCGAGACGGCGAACGAGCAGCCGCACAGCATCAAGCCCCTCCCGACCATGCTGGTCGGTGCCGTCGGCGGCCTGATCGTCGGTATGACGTCGGTCGGCTCCGGCTCGCTCATGATCGTGCTGCTGATGCTGCTCTACCCCCGCTTGTCGGCGAAGACCATGGTCGGCACCGATTTGGTTCAGGCCATTCCCTTGGTCGCCGCCGCGACGCTCGGCCACCTCTTCTTCGGTGACGTGAGCTTCTCGTTGACCGGTGCGCTCCTGGTGGGCAGCATTCCCGGCGTCTATCTCGGAGCTCGCGTCTCCTCCCGGGCCAAGGACGGACTGGTGCGGCCCGCCCTCATCTTCGTGCTGCTGGCGTCGGCGTTGAAGCTGCTCGGCCTCGACACGGCCACCCTCGGGTACACCCTGGCCGTGCTTGTCCTCACTGCCCTGCCTCTGTGGGGTGCCATCGACGCCACCATCCGCCGCCATTCGGCCTGGGAGCGGGCCGGTCGCAACCGGACTTTCTGGGTGGGCTTGCAGAGCATCGGGGCCCCTTTCGGGATCGGCTTCCTCGCCTCCATCGTCTACGCCCTCAAGGTTCGCGGCGAGGTGATGCGGGCGGGCGTGGTGCCTGCCGTTCCCGCCGCAAGCCCAGAACTCGAAGCGGCGCTCGTTTAGGGAGGCCCTTTCCCCTTCGGATGACCCCCCGAGGTGGGTGTTCGTGCCTTAGCGTGGCGAGCCGTGCGTCCCGCCCAACTGTCCAGGCGTTTGTATGCGGACAGCCGGGTGCTGCTTCCGTTGCGGGCGTTCCTCGGGGGCACGTTTGTGTATGCCGGTCTCCAGAAGCTGGCCGACAGGCACTTCTTTGATCCCGCCTCGCCGTCGTCGGTGCAGGCCCAGATGCGGGCCTACGCCCGGCGCAGCCCGATCCGGTCGCTCCTGCTCACTTCCGGCCGCCATGGGGTCCTGGTCGGCTTGGCGATCGCCCTGGGTGAGTTGGCCGTCGGTCTGGGAGCCTTCCTGGGTTTGTGGACCCGGCTGGCGGCGGCCGGAGGGATGCTCCTCGCCGCCTTCTTCCTGCTGGCCGTCAGCTGGCACACGAGCCCCTACTACTACGGGCCCGACATCGTCTTTTTGTTTGCGTGGACGCCGTTGCTCCTCGCCGGGGCGGGCGTCTACTCCCTGGACTCGTACCTGCGACGGGCCGCCCGCCGGGAACTGCGTTTACCGCCGACCGGGTCGGTCACGATCGAGTTCGCGACCGTCCGCTCCCTGTGCGGGTCTTACGACGAGGGCCGCTGCCGACGCCTGAACCGCCGGGCCTGCGACTCGTCGTATTGCCCCGTTCTGGAAGGCACTTCCGATCTGCGCCCGGCCGCGGCGCGGGAGCTTGATCGCCGCACCTTTCTCCGCCAGGCCGCCACCGCCGGCGAGGTCGGCGCGGCCGCCCTGGCCGTCGGCGGGGTCGCGGCATTGTCGGGGCGCTTCTTTGGTTCGGCCTCCCCGTCACGCTCGGCCACTCCCGCCCTTGGCACGACCACTCCGCCGGCCGTTGGCCCGGGCACGGCGCCGACCGTGGGTCCCTCCATCACCTCGACCACCTCGGTACCGCCGACGTCGGGACCGACCAACTCGGTGCCGGCCACGAGCCCGCTCGGGTCGCCGATCGGTACGGCGGCCAGCGTTCCCGTGGGCGGAGCAGCTTCGTTCTCCGACCCGACCAGCGGAGATCCCGCTTTCGTCGTGCATCCCACCGCTGCACATTTCGCGGCATTCAGCGCCATATGCACCCACCAGGGGTGCCCGGTGGACTTTCAGCCCGGGTCTGGCCAGACGCCAGGATCGTTCGTGTGCCCTTGCCACGGGGCGGTATTCGACGCGACCACCGGTGCTGTCCTGCAAGGCCCGGCACGCGCCCCTCTGCCCGGTATGCAGGTGACCGCCGGCCCGGACGGCCAGCTCTACGTCCGGCACTGACTGCCGGCGGCACGAGCAGGGGGACGTTTAGCCGGCGACGGGGATAGCCAGGTCGCGGGCGACCGTAGGGCGGCGAAGCTTCCAGATGAAGCCGTCGAAGAAAATGTGCAGACCGCCGAGGGTCAGCGCCACAACCGTGTACTGCAGAGGGGTGGCCCACCGGTTCATGGCCATCAGCAGACCGGCCACGGCGGCGAGGTAGCCGGCCAGGAACAGGGTGCTACCGGTGCGCGCGACCACCCGGTTCAGCGGTCCGACCGTGTCGCTACCGGGGCGACCCAGGGCACTGTGCACTACGGCGAAGTACTCAACCGCGTGGGAGCCGATGTACGCCACGAACCCGGCGACGGGGTCGACCAGGATGGTGAGGAACAGCGCGGCGGTGGCGATCAGGTACATGTGCTTGGCCGGGTTGCCCTCTGGCGCGCGGGCCTCGGCGCGAGCCAACGACCGGCCAGGATGACGACACCGGCCACGCCGGGGAGGAGAAGAAGCCGAGCCATTCCCCCCAGATGATGCAGGGTGGACACCGCCGATGCGTTGACGGGATCCAGGCTCACCCGGGTGACCAGCCCCGGGGTGCGGGCGTCGGCGGCGACCCAAACCAGGGCCAGGACCAGCCACGACGCCAGCATGGCCTTCTCCATCCCGCCCTGATTGTCGCCCCCCTTGCGGCCGTAAATGCGGGTCACGCCGTAGCGTTGCATCAACGTGTGCTCCGCGTTCCAAAGCCCGCCGAGGGCGGCGACCGCCACCAAGCTGATCTGGGTGCCGGCGGCGATGACGGCGAAGAGGACCAGCGGGCTCCAGATGAACACCCGCCGATGAAGCCGGAAGCGCTCCGGGCTCCCGTACACCAGGGCCAAGGTCAGCGGCTGGTGGAGGAACGAGAACACGAGCACAGCGGCGAGCAGGTGGCGCAGAGGGTCCACCGAGCCCTCCAGTCCCCGGGCCACCAGCGCGAATGGCACCCACGACCAGGCGATGGCGGTATCGGCCACCGGGCCTCGAATCCACCGGGCTGGGGCGGGCATCCGCCGCAACGTAGTCCATTCTGGTGCCGCGGAGGCGGGTATCCGCGGGTCTTCGGTGTGGACCCGCTTATCTATTGGGTACCTGGCCAGGTAAGTTGTGGCCCGGCAAGGAAAGCGGCGTCGGAGAGATCTCGACGCGCGGGCCAGTTCTCGAGGAGGAAATGCCGAAGTCCGCGCCCTTCGATCAGGAGGCGATTCCCGCTGACGGCGGGGATGGGCTCGCGCCCGGCGCAAAGCGGAACGGCGTCAACTCCGATGGCGTTGGGCTCCGTCGCGCCCACCCGATTGACCGCGGGGGACCCACTGGTCTGCCGCCCGACGGGCCTCGGCACCGGCGTAGGCGCGGCTGGGGCCGCCGCCGGATCGCCCTGCTGGTGATCCTCGCCTTGCTGGCGCCGGTGGCCTGGTCCTACGGCAACACCATGTCGGCACCGAGCTCCGATCCCATCGGGCTACGCACGATCGAATGGATGAAGGACCACGGCATGCGCCGGTACGTGCTGTGGATCGAGCGGGAGTACTACACCCACCATGCCCCCAAAGTGGGCGCAAGCCTGAAGGCCGGCGCCATTGCCCCGCCCGTGAGCTCTGATTCAACGACACCTCCGGGTAAGGGGCCTGCCGCCAAACCGACCGACATCATCCCCTTTGTCGCCAATCCCGTGCCCGGCGAGGGCGTCTGGAGACCGACGGGCCGATCGCTGAACGGCGCCGCTCCCGTCTACACCACCTTTCTCCGCCCGGACGCGCTGCACACCGGTCTGGTCACCGGCGTGGCCTGGATGAACAGTGCCCTGCTGAAGGCGGAGCTGTATGCCGGAACGGGCGATCCGGGCGGGACGGGCTGGACGAAACAGTCACCGATACCGATTGCGACGAGGCCCGACCTGTTCGCCACCTTCAACTCCGGTTTCAAGCTGCGGGATTCCAAGGGCGGGTACTACGCCGAAGGTCGAACCGTGCGACCCCTGGTGGCCGGGCGGGCGTCGCTGGTGTTTCACAAGGACGGCTCGGCGACGGTCGCGAATTGGGGTCGGGACGCGGTGATGGGCCCAGACGTGGCCGCCGTCCGCCAGAACCTCTCGCTCATGGTCGACGGCGGCCATCCCGTGCCTGGGCTGGACAAGGACAACTACACCTTGTGGGGCTACACGCTGGGCAACAAGGTCCTCGTCTGGCGCTCCGGGGTGGGTGTGGACGCGGCCGGCAATCTGATCTACGTGGCCGGTAACGGCCTGTCCGTCAAGACCCTGGCGGACGTCCTGGCGGCAGCAGGGTCGGTGCGGGCCATGGAGCTCGACATCAACTCCGAGTGGGTCGACTTCATGACCTATGACGGCGGAGGCTTCGGCTCGCTGGTGGTGCCGACCAAACTGCTACGGGATATGCAGCCGGCGGCCGATAAGTACTTCCATCTGAGCACGCGCGACTTCATCGCTTTGGTCGGCCGCTAGCCCGGCTGGGGGGCACGAGTAGCCCCCTCGGACCATTGCAGAAATGACTCTTAAGCCTCTCACTCGGCGTGGCCGATAACTGAGGTGCGAGCATCGTGCTCTTGATAAAGGCAAACCGGTCGAAAGGCCGGGGCGCAAAGCCACGGGACCAACCGTGTTCCGACCCTGCATCAGGTGTCGGAGGGCGACGGTCAGCCGGGCTACCTGGAGGATCTCCCTGACGTGCAACGGACGGGCGAGCCCGAGGGCGGAACATCGGACTCGCGTCGATTGCACTTATTCCATTACAAGGGAGAAGCACTCCATGTTGAAGATGCTGCGTACGCGGCTCGATCGAGACGATGAGGAAGGCTTCACCCTCATCGAGCTCATGGTGGTCGTCCTGATCATCGCCATCCTGTTGGCCATCGCTATCCCGACCTTCCTGGGGGCGCGGTCCAAGGCGCAGGATCGTGCGTCTCAGTCGAACATCCGTAATGCCCTCACCGCCGAGAAGACCTTCTACACCGACAATCAGGCCTATACGGCTACGGGTGCATCGCTGACCGCCATTGAGCCTTCGCTCACCTACGGCACCGCCGTTCCTCCCCCGGTCGGCACCATCGCCGTTGCGGTGGCGACCAACTCAACCGCGAACGACAGCGTCGTGCTGGTGGCCAAGTCGGCCGGAGGTACCTGCTACTACCTGCAGGACATCCAGACCGCCGGCGCCGTGGCAGCCGGTACGACCTACTTCAAGGACACTGCTTGCGGTGCCGCCCCGGCCGCCAACAGTGCGTCCTGGGTTTCGAAGTGGTAACTCGGATATGACGTCCGAAGGGCAGGTCCGTGAGGACCTGCCCTTCGGCGCGTTCCGCCTCATCCGACCCGGAGACCACATGACCTCTTCGCCCGTTCGCTCCCTCCTCCGGCACCTCGACCAGCAGCGCTCCGACGAGTCGGGATTCACGCTCCTCGAGCTCATGATCGTGCTCTCGGTGCTGGCCGCCTTGCTGGCTATCGTGGTTCCCTCGGTGCTGTCATACGAGAACAAGGTTCAGGACCGCGCCGCTCAGGCCAGGCTGCGCTACGCCCTCACCGCCGAGAAGGTTGTGTTCGTCGACGGTCTGCAATATACGGCGGTCGTACCGGACCTGCTACAGGTCGAGCCGTCCTTGAGATACATCGGAGCCGTCCCACCGCCCTCGGTCGGTACGGTTGGGGTGGTGGTCAACACCACGACGGCGGCCAACGATACGGTGGTAGTTGCCTCGAAGTCGCAGTCCGGCATCTGCTGGTATGTAAAGGACGTCGGTGTCGGCCCGACTGCGCAGACCTTGTTTGCCAAGGAACCGGGTTGTGCAGGCAGCCCCAGCTATACGACATCCTGGTAGACCGCTCCGGCGCGGTACGTCCCCGACCTCGTCATTTGCTTCCTGGCCTCTCAGTTGATCTCGCTGCGTCGATGAAGGTCCATGGATAGCGGCAACGGGTTCACCCTGATTGAACTCATGGTGGTCGTGCTCATCATCGCCATATCTCAGCGGTTCAGCCCGGCAACCGGGCCAGCTCCTTGACGAGCCCAGGCTGGTTGGGATCGAGGGCCAGCGACGCCTTGAACCACTGGCGGGCGTTGTCCGCGTGTCCGAGAGACTGCTCGACGTGACCCAGGCCGTTACGGGCCCGCAAAGACCACGGGTCGAGTCGGAGGGCCTGCCGGTAATGAGCGGCCGCGTCCTGGGCGAAACCGTCGGAGAGCTCCTCGTCGGCCAGGGAATCCCACAGAGTCGGGTCAGTGCGGTCTCGCTGCACGGCGACGCGGAGCCAGTGCGTGGCGGCCACGAATTGGGAAGGATCGTGGCGGTCCTGGCCAGTGAAGACGTAGCTGAGGCTGAGCTCGAGCGCCGAGACCGGCCAGGGTGGAAGTACGGAGACAGCGTGGCGGCCCTGCGAAACGCGCCGATCCAGATGGGCCTGGTTGAGCCACCAGTCACCGATCAGCAAGTGGGCGGCGCCGAACAGGGCCAGAACTGCCAATACCGCCACGGCCACCTGAACACCAAGCGGCGGGCGGCTCGGAGAGGCCGCTCCAGCGGTCGATGCGGCGCCGAGAAGCAAGAACGCGACAGGGGTCGTCGCCGCCGCTTGCGGCTCCAAGAGGTGAGCGGCCAGCAGCGCCAGGGCGACCGCCAGTAGCGGGCCGGACCCGCGCCGCGCGCCGGTGAACAACCACACCAGCAGGCAGGCCACGCCGGCCAAGCCCGTGGTGGTGGCGTACTCGACCAGCAGGTTGTGGGCGTCCACAAAGATGTGGTCAAAGCCCTCAGCTTGGGCGGCGGCGCGCGAGCGACGCGCCAGCGTGGCGGCGCGAAATCTGCCTGGTCCGGCCCCGAGCAGCGGACGGTGGACGATGGCCTTGGCGGCGGCCTCCCAGACGCCGAGCCGGGCACCTAGTCCGCCCGACTCGACGACCAGCAGCCGACGCGAGGAGCTCGTCTCCTGAGCGCCCCCCCCGATGCGGGTGGCCAGACTCCCTCCTCCGAGGCCGACGATCGCTGCCGCCACCACGAGCGCGGAGACCTTGTGGGGGTTGCGCAGGGCCACCCAGATCAGCACGCCGGCTAGCACGCCCAGGGCGGTACGGGATCCGGAGACCTGTACGGCGGCGGCCGCGGCGCCTATCGCCCAAAGCCATCGAGTCCGGCCAGCAGACACCCGCGAGGCGAAAAAGACCGTGCCGGCGGCAGCGACCGCACCCAGATGCACCGAGTTGCCAAGCAGTGCCGGCGCCCGGCCACCCTGCACTCGGAGGGAGAATCGCGACAGATCAACGGCGACCTCGGCCACGCCGAGGACCACATTCACCAACACACCCGCAACGACGGCCTGCTCGATGAGCACCCGTCCGTGCGCCGTGGTCGAGGCACCCGCGGCCCACGCGCCAACCAGGGCGGCAACGAAGAACCACCCTGTCCCCCAGTTGAAAATGCCGAGAAGGCTCGCCCGGCGGTCGTCGGAAGCCAACGCGGCGATGCTGGCGACGGCCAGGAAAGCGGTGGCGGCCAGCGCCGGCAGGCGGAGCGGAGAGCGGTAGAGCGAGACCAGTCGGGGCAGGCCGACGGCGCCTAGCACGAGGGCCAACGCGGCGCGAGGAGACCAATACCCGGCCAAAAGCGAAGGGGAATAGGCCACCAGCAGCAGCAGAGCCGAGGCGGCGACGCTTAGATCGGTCCACGTTCGGCCGATCTTTTGTACCGTGACCTGCTCCACGGTGGCACCCTACCGGCGGCTGACGGCGGTACCGTTCCGGCCGTGACCGCCCTGCTTGCCGGCACGTGCGCAGCGTTGGGGCTGGCGGTCGGCTCATTCCTCAATGTCGTGATCTGGCGCATCCCGCGCAAGGAGTCGGTGGTGAGCCCGCCGTCCCACTGCCCCCAGTGCGAGCGTCCCATCCGGCCCGTCGACAACATTCCGCTGTTCTCGTGGGCGCTGCTCCGAGGTCGTTGCCGGCACTGCGGCGCCCGGATCGCGGTCAGATACCCTCTCGTGGAGTTGGCCACGGCTGCCCTCTTCGTCGGCGCCGCGCTTCGATTCGGTCTCGATTGGGCGCTACCGGGCTACCTGTTGTTCTTCGCTTCCCTCCTCGCCATCTCGGTGATCGACCTGGAGCACTACATCGTGCCCAACCGCATCATCTGGCCGACGGGGCTGGCGTCGATACCGCTGCTGGTCCTGGCGGCGGCCGCTGGCCATCAGTGGATGGCCTTGCGCGACGCGGCCATCGGCGGGGCGGCGGCCTGGGCCTTCCTTTTCGTTGTCCATATGATCAACCCGCGGGGCATGGGCTTTGGCGACGTGCGTCTGGCGGCCGTGATCGGGCTGTACCTGGGGTGGCTGGGGGTCCTCCATGTCGCCCTCGGCCTTTTCCTCGCCTTCCTCGGCGGCTCGCTCGTCGGGGTCGCTCTCATCCTCATTCGGCGAAGAGGCATGAAGAGCGCCCTGCCCTTTGGACCCTTCCTGGCGGCTGGCGCGGCAGTCGCCGTATTCGCCGGCCACCCCCTCCTCCACGGATACCTGCACGGCTGACCCCGGCGGCCGCGGCCGGCCAAACCCGCGGCCCAACTCGTTAAGAGCCGCCCCGGATGTGACGATGAAAGACTGATGCCTGCGCTGCAATCTGCACAGTGGCGCCAGTCCGGGGAATGCTGCTGATGGCCGTCCGCGTGGCTGGCCTGGATATCGGGACGTTTGCCGTTCGCGCCGTCGAGTTGAGCCTCGACGGCGAGCGACCCACCCTCACCGCCTTCGGGCAGGTGGCGCTGCCTCCGGGCGCCGTCGTCGGCGGCGAAGTGATCGACATCGAAGCCGTGACCGAAGCCATTCGCCGGCTGTGGACCAACGGCCGCTTCTCCACCAAGAAGGTGCGGCTCGGCGTGTCCAGCCAGCGGGTGATAGTGCGGCAGGCCGACTTGCCAGCCATGTCCGCCGAGGACCTGCGCTCCGCCATCCATTTCGAGGCCCAGGACCTCATTCCCATCCCGATCGAGGACGCCCTGCTCGACTTCTGCGTGTTGGGGACGGACGCGCCAGAGTCGCCAGACTCGGCAGACGGTGAGGGCGCCGAACCGCGGATGAAGGTGCTTCTCGTCGCCGCCCAACGGGAGATGGTGACGAACCATCTGGCGTGCGCTCAAGGGGCCGGCCTGCTGGTCGAGGCCGTCGACGTTGTGCCCCTCGCCTTGTTCCGGGCGGTTCCCCCGTTCGGCAAGGGCGCGGCCGGATCCGAGGCCATCGTCTCCATCGGGGCGGCGCTCACCACCGTGGTGGTACGCGAGCGGGGCGTGCCTCAGTTCATGCGCGTGCTCAACCGAGGCGCCGACGACGTCACCGCCGCGTTGGCCAAGGAGCTGGCGGTCGAACCAGACGTCGCCGAGGACCTGAAGAGGCGCAGCGCAGGTGCCGGAGCGACGGCTACGGCGGTGCGCGCCCGGGCCGTGATCGCCGACGGACTGACCCCGCTGATCGACGAGATCCGTGGATCGCTGGACTTCTACCTGGCGCAGACGGACGCTGAGTACGTCGACCGCGTGGTCATCACCGGTGGGGGAGTACGGACCGAGGGATTCCCGGAGCGCCTCGCGCACGGCATCGGCCACCAGGTGGAACTGGCCGATCCGTTGGTGTGGTTGAAGCTGGGCCGAACCGGATTGAGCCGCGAGGAACTCGAGGCGGCCGTCCCCGTGATGGTCACTCCCATCGGACTGGCCCTCGGCGGTGGGCAAGGTCCGATCAGCGGTCTGCGCATCTCCCTACTCCCGGCCGAGATCCTCGAGGCTCGCCAGCAACGCAAGCAGTTGGCAAGGACCGGAGTGGCGATGGGCGCGCTCGCCGCACTGCTAGGAGTGGGTTGGGCGATTCACGGCGCGCAGGTTGCCTCCAAGTCGCACGAGGCATCCGTCGCCGAGGTGCGGGTGACTGCTCTTCAGGGGCGAGTGGCGGCCATCAACAACCTCACTGGAGTCAAGGCCGACCTCCATCAGCGCCAGCTGGCCATCGCCGGGGCTCTGCAAACTGATGTTGATTGGGTCCGTGTGTTGGAGCAGGTCACCGCGGTCATGCCGCCGGATGTGTCTCTCTCTTCTTTCAGCGGTCAGGCCTCCTCCGGAGTCGGCACTGTGACCTTCGCCGCATCGGGCGCCGGCCAGGTGTCCGTCGCCGATTGGCTGCGCCAAATGGCCACGGTTCCGGCCCTGACGAACGTCTGGGTAGCCAACTCAGCCCTGTCGGCCGCGGCGACCACGAGCGGGGTCACCTTCTCGTCGACGGCCAACATTACCGACGGTGCCTATTCGGATCGCGCCGCCAAGGTGCTCGCGGCCGGAGTCAAGAAATGAACCGCAAGGCGCTCCTCCTCGGTGGTGCCGGCATGCTGGCAATGGTTGCCATCTGGTACGTGGCGCTCTTCTCTCCGCAGGGCGCGGCGCTGTCCAAGGCCAACCAGCGCCTTGATGCCGCTCGGCTGAAGCAGACCGAGCTGCGCGCTCAGTACCGCTCGCTGCAAATAGCCAAGTCGGCGTCGTCATCGTTGCAGGCCCAGATCGACGCCCTCAAGCAGGCGGTACCGGACAAGCCTGAGCTGGCCTCCTTCATCGACACGACCAACGCGGCCGCCGACGCGTCCGGTGTCTTGTTCATGACCATCTCACCGACGCCTCCAGGCGGTGCAGCAGGCCCGAGCGTCGCGGGAACCAAAGCGGCGGCTCCCTCTGCCGGTCTGAGTGAGCTGCGACTCTCGTTGACGGTCAGCGGCACCTATTTCCAGGTGGTCGACTTCATGAATCGTCTCAATGCCATCCCTCGCGTCGTGGTGATTGACACCGTGAACCTGGCTGGAGACAAGTCGGGCAAGATGAGCGCCTCGCTGTCGGCCCGGATGTTCATGCAAGGCGCGGTCTCCGTTGCTACGCCGGCTTCTCTCGCCACCACTTCCAACACTTCGACGACCACCCCGGGGAGCAAGTAATGGCCGACTCTGGGGCACCGCGACCCATCAAGGGCGCTAAGTCGGACAACAAACGGGCCTTGAGGCTAGGGGCGGTCGGGGTCGGACTGCTGCTCATCGTGTTCCTGGCCACGCACGTCCTCGCGAGTGGCACGACCGCCAAGTCGGCGGCGGCCTCGATCAAGGCCGCCATCACGACGGCCACGACCCAGCCGACCAAGACGGGAGCGGCTTTGCCTCTGAGGCCGCGGTTGATCACCGATCCGGGACCGAAACCGAACACCACGAGAGACCCGTTCCACGCGCCAGCGGCACCACCGCCGCCCCCCGGCCACCCGTGAGGCCATTCACCAAGCAGCCGCCCTCGGCGGAGGCCCGGCGGCGATCCGTACCCGGACAGCTGGCTGAAAACTGGTTTTCAACGTCGCGCCCGGTGTGTATGGCTCGCAGTGCCGCTCGGACGCCTCCCCCGCCGGGTACCGCCCAACGTTACGGAGCGGGGACTTCTCGCTTGTAGACCAGGTTGGCGTTGAACGCGCCGGCCGATCCGCCCGGATCGCCGGGAACCGTTCCGGCGGCGTAGACCATGTTGAAGTTGTTGTGGACCGTCACCACGCCGCCGTAAATCTGGCCAGAACCCCCGGCGTTGTTGTTCACGATGACTTGGCAAGGCGTGTAGAGAAACATGGTGATGGCGGCATCGAAGCTGGCCTGGTTGTTGAAGGTGATGTCATGGCCGCTGCATCCTGGTGCACCCACGCTGTAGGGCACGACGAGATAGATCTTGTGGTTAGCGCCATCGGCGGGACCAGAATGCCGAGGACGAGGGCCATGGCCACGGTGACCTCGATAATGGTGAACCCGTCCTCTGTCCTGGCGCGGCGAACGGAACTCCTTCGCCACGTAGCAGGGACATAGGTGTCTTGTCGGCATTTCGGCCAACGCCATTGAGCGTGGCCCAGCGTGGTGGGCCGGGAGCCGGGCCACGGGTGGCCAGAAGCGGCCAATCACCTCAGTAAGACGGATCGGGACCATTACGCTGGCGAGGTGCTTCGTTTCCTGACCGCCGGCGAATCCCACGGTCGCGCCCTGGTCGTGACGGTCGAGGGCCTGCCCGCGGGACTAGCCCTGACGGTTGAGGAGGTCCAGGGCGAGCTAGCCCGGCGTCGCCTCGGCTTTGGCCGAGGTCCACGGATGCGCTTCGAACAGGACGAGGTCACCCTGTTGGGCGGAATCCGCCATGGGCGGACCCTTGGATCCCCGGTGGCCATCATGATCGGCAACACCGAGTGGCCGAAGTGGGAAGAGGAAATGTCCCCGGCACCCGGCCGGACGGCCAAACCGCTGACCCAGCCCCGCCCGGGCCACGCGGATCTGGCGGGCATGCAGAAATATGGCTTCGACGATGCCCGGGACGTTCTCGAGCGGGCCTCGGCCCGGGAAACGGCCGCCCGGGTGGCCGCCGGGACGTGCGCCAAAGCCCTGCTGGCCTCCATCGGAGCGTCCGTGCTCAGCCACATCGTGCAGCTCGGTCCAGTGGTCTCCAAATCGACGATCCGGCCGATGCCTGCCGATCTCGAGACGGTGGACGCATCCGAGGTCCGCTGTTTCGACGGCGACGCGGAAGCGGCCATGATCGACGAGATCAAGGCGGCGGCCAAGGCCGGCGACTCCCTGGGCGGCGTGGCCGAGGTCCTCGCTTATGGCGTTCCGGTGGGGCTCGGCAGCCACGTTCATTGGGATCGCAAGCTCGACGGGCTCCTTGCCGGCGCGCTGATGAGCATCCAGGCCGTAAAGGCGGTGGACATCGGCGAGGGCAGGGATGTCGCCGGGCGACGAGGCTCGGAGGCCCACGATCCCATCACCTGGGATGCTGATGCCGGCTCGTACCGCCGCGAGTCAACCCTGGCCGGCGGGATCGAAGGCGGCATGTCAACGGGCGAGCTGATTGCCGCCCGGGTGGCGATGAAGCCGTTGGCGACGCTGAACCGCCCGGTCCTGAAGACGGTCGATGTGATTACCAAGGAGGAGTCGGTGTCGTTTAAGGAACGCACCGATGTGACAGCCGTGCCGGCGATGGGTGTGGTTGCCGAGACAATGATGGCGCTAGTGCTGGCGACCGAGTCGCTCCGAAAGTTCGGCGGTGACTCCGTCGCCGAGTTTGTGCGCAACCACGATGCCTTCATCGCCAGCCTTGCCTGAACGCGTGCTCCTCATTGGCATGATGGGCGCGGGGAAGTCGACCGTGGGCCGAGCGGTCGCCGAGCGCCTCGGCTGGCCGTACCTGGACAGCGACGAGCAGGTGCAGGAGCGCACCGGAATGACCGTGCCCGAGATCTTCGCCAGTAGCGGGGAGGCGGCGTTTCGGCGTGAAGAGACGGTCGCACTGACTGAAGCCGTCACGTCCCCGGATCCCGTGGTCGTGGCGGTGGCTGGGGGAGCCGTGCTCGACCCGGAGAATCGACGCCAACTCCGCCACGCCGGCCTGGTGGTCTGGTTGCGCGCGGATGTCTCTACGCTCGCCGCTCGGGTGGGATCAGGGGAGGGACGCCCGTTGCTCGGCGGCGACCCCTCGGCCGCGTTAACCCGCCTCAGCGCGGAGCGGGCCCCGCTCTATCAAGAGCTGGCTGACGCCATCATCGACGTCGACGCCCGAACCGTCGACGAGACGGTCAACGAAATCGTGGGATTGGTGTGATGATCACCGTTCCCGTGGCGTTGGGAGACCGCGCCTACGACGTTCTGGTCGGTCCGGGCGCCCGGTATCGGCTCCTCGAGGTGCTTCCGGTTGGCGTTCGGCGGGCCGCCATCGTCACCCAGGCGGCGGTGGGCGTGCCGGTTGACGCGGGCGTGGAGCAGCAGGTCTTCGAGATCGACAACGGCGAGGACGCCAAGTGTCTGGAGACGGTCGAAGATCTGTGCCGGCGGTGGGTGAAGTGGGGTCTGAAGCGAGGCGATGCGGTGGTGGCGGTGGGCGGAGGCGTGGTCACCGACACTGCCGGGTTCGCGGCGTCGGTGTATCAGCGGGGTGTACCCGTCGTTCACGTGCCCACCACCTTGCTTGGCCAGGTCGATGCGGCCATTGGCGGCAAGACCGGCGTGAACCTGCCCGAGGGCAAAAATCTGGTGGGATCCTTCTGGCAGCCGCATGCCGTGCTCTGCGACACCGAGGTGCTCGCCACCCTTCCCGTCCGCGAGTACCGATCCGGTTGCGGGGAGATGGCGAAGTACGCCTTTCTTGGCGTGGAGGGACTCCGTGACCTCCCGCTCGAGATGGCGGTCGCCGCCTGCGTCAAGTGCAAGGCGGACGTGGTCGCCGGTGACGAACGGGAAGACCTGGGCAACCGGAGTGGGAGGGCGATCCTCAACTACGGCCACACCTTGGCCCATGCCCTCGAAACGGCAGGCGACTACGACCTCCGCCACGGCGAGGCCGTCGCCATCGGACTGGTCTTCGCCGCCCGCCTGGCCCGGCGGCTGGGCCGAATCGATCAGGCTCGAGTGGAGGCGCATAGCTCGCTGGTCCACGCATACGATCTTTCCTCCCGACTTCCGCCTGGCACCGATAAGAACGAGATCCTGATGCTGATGGCCCAAGACAAGAAGGCGGTGGAAGGACTGACGTTCGTCCTGGACGGGCCGGAAGGAGTACAGGTGGTCACTGGCGTAGCGTCGGACGCCGTGGCCGAGACACTGGAGGAGATGCGGTGACGCCGCCGCTCGTGCTCCTGCTTTCGGGCCCCAACTTGAACCTCCTGGGCGAACGGGAACCGGCGGTCTACGGCACCGCCACCCTGGCTGACCACGTGGCCGCCGCTACGGCGGCGGCCACCGAACGGGGCCTCAGGGTCGAACACCTGCAGTCCAATCACGAAGGCGATCTGGTGGAGGCCGTCCACAAGGCGCGTGGCCATGCCGCCGCCATCGTGATCAATCCCGGCGCGCTGACCCACTACGCCTGGTCGCTACACGACGCGTTGGCCGCCTTCGATGGACCGATCGTCGAAGTCCATCTCTCCAATCCCCAGGCGCGGGAAGCATGGCGGCACACGTCGGTGGTGGCACCCGTCGCCACCGGCTCGATCACCGGGCTCGGGGGGGACGGGTACGTCTTGGCCGTTGAGGCCGTGGCCAGGCTGCTGGCATGAAGAGAGTCGATGCGCTGCGTGACCAGCTGGATGCCGCCGGCTGCGACGCCCTCCTGGTCACCAGTCTCACCAACATCCGGTATCTGACTGGCTTCACCGGGTCGGCCGGGCTTCTGCTCGTTCGCCCTGACGAGCTGATCTTCGCCACCGATGGTCGCTACAAGTTTCAGTCGGCGGACCAGTTTGCCGAGTCCGGCGTTGACGCCCGGATCGAAGTAGGTCCGGTCGACGTCCAGCAACGCGCGCTGGTGGCCGCCGTGGCTGGGACCGGCCGGCTTGGGCTGGAATCGACGAACGTGACCTGGGCGCGGCAGCGAAGCTTCGCCAGCGAGTGGTTCCCGGACATGGAGCTCATACCAACGGTCGGCCTGGTCGAACAGCTCCGGCGGGTCAAGGACACCGAGGAGCTGGCGTTGATGGCGCGCGCCGCCGGGGTGGCGGACGAGGCGCTGGCCCGAGTCAAGGCGATGCTGCTCGAGCTGCCCACGGAGGCGGAGTTCGGACTGGCCCTTGACTTCGAGATGCGTCGGCTGGGCGCGACCTCACCGTCGTTCGAGACCATCGTGGCGTCTGGGCCGAATGGGGCCAAACCCCACGCCCGTCCTTCCGATCGGCGCATCCAACCCGGCGAGCTGATCGTGCTCGACTTCGGCGCGCTGGTCGGCGGGTATTGCTCAGACATGACCAGGACGGTCTGCGTCGGCGAGCCCGGGTCGAGCACCCTGGTCCGCATGGTGGAGGTGGTGACCGAGGCGCAGCGCGCGGGGGTGGCAGCAGTGCGCGAGGGCGCCACCGGCGTCGAGATCGATCGCGCCTGCCGGGAGTTGATCGCCGATGCGGGCTGGGCCGACGCCTTTCTCCACTCCACCGGCCACGGCGTCGGTCTGGACATCCACGAGGCCCCGTGGGTGGGGCCGACCTCCTCCGATACACTTGAATCCGGCCACGTCGTAACGGTTGAACCCGGGGTGTACCTGCCCGAGCACGGCGGCGTCCGCATCGAGGACAGCGTTGTCGTCACCGCAGACGGCTGCTATCCACTCACGCATACACCGAAGGATCTGATACTTGCATGACCGTCTCCACCAACGACCTCAAGAACGGCATGACCCTCGACTTGCCCGAGGGCTTGTTCGCCGTCGTCGAGTTCCAGCACGTCAAACCGGGCAAGGGCGGTGCGTTTGTCCGCACCAAGCTGAAGAACGTGCGGACCGGAGCGGTTCTCGACCGGACGTATCGCGCCGACGAGAAGCTCGAGCAGGCGATCGTCGACAAGCGGGAGATGCAGTTTCTGTATCTGGACGGCCAGCAGTACGTCTTCATGGACAACAACACCTACGACCAATTGCAACTCGATGAGTCCGCGCTGGGTGAGGCCTCCCGTTATCTGAAGGAGGGCGACTCCGCCGTACTGCAGCTCTACAAGGACGAGGTGGTCGGCGTCGATCTGCCCGCCGCGGTCGAGCTGGTCGTGACCGAGACCGAGCCCGGCATCCAGGGCGACCGGGTGTCAGGCGCGCGTAAGCCGGCCACGCTCGAGACCGGCCATGTCATCCAGGTGCCGCTCTTCGTGAACATCGGTGACAAGGTCAAGGTCGACACCCGCAGCGGCGACTACCTCACGCGGGTGGGGGCCTAGCCCTGGCAGGGAGCCGGCGAGAGGCCCGGGAGCGAGCCCTCTCGCTGCTCTATGAGGCCGACGCCAAGGACCTCACGCCAAGCCAGCTCCTGGCCGAGCTACCCATTGATCCCGAGGCGTTCGTGACCGACCTCCTTATGGGCGTCGACCGCCACCGTGATCGCATCGACACGCTGATCGGCCGCTTTGCCATCGGCTGGACGTTGGACCGCATGCCGGTGATCGACCGCAGCCTGCTCCGGCTCTCCTGCTACGAGCTGCTCGAGCGTCCGGACGTCCCGATCGGGGCGATCATCTCGGAGGCGGTGGAACTGGCCAAGCGGTTCTCCACCGAGGAGTCCGGTCGGTTCGTGAACGGTGTGCTGGCCTCCATCGCCGGCGAAGTACGTCCACCGGAGCCGCCCTCGGCTACACTCGATCCCTGACCGTGAAGCGGGTCCGGTGAGGCCCGCACGGACAGGAGGAGCAGGTTGGCAGAACGCGAGCGGTTTCTCACGCCCCCCTACGGGGGCGTTTTCGTTGCCCGGACCTCGGTGATGGACCCGCAGGACGTCCGCCGGGCGGTGTGGCGGATGGCCCACGAGATCATCGAGCGCAATCACGGACTCGACGGACTCGTCCTCATCGGCCTGCAGACGGGTGGCGTTCCGTTGGCGGGTCGGCTGTCGGAGGCGCTCGATGCCATCGACGGCACCCTCGTGCCGGTCGGCAGCCTGGATGTGGCGTTCTACCGCGACGACATCGGGCTTCGCCCGGTGCTGCCCGAGGCGACCACGGAGATACCCATCGATCTGACGGGACACATGGTGGTGCTGGTGGATGACGTGCTCTTCACCGGCCGCACGGTGCGGGCCGCGCTCAACGCGCTCTCGGACTACGGCCGGGCCCGGGCCGTGCAACTGGCCGTCATGATCGATCGCGGGCACCGCGAGCTTCCCATTCGTCCGGATTACGTCGGCAAGAACCTGCCCACCCGCAGGGACGAGATGGTCGATGTCAGCGAAGCAGGTGTCGTCCTCGGCGATGTGAGACCGCGGTGAGCGGCCCGCACCTCCTGTCCATCGCCGACCTGGGCCGCGAGGGAATCGAAGAAGTGCTGCGAGTGACCGACGCCTTCGTGGAGGTGAGCGGCCGGGCCATTCCCAAGGTGCCCGCCCTGCGAGGTAAGACGATCGTGTCTCTGTTTTACGAAGACTCGACCCGCACCCGGTTGTCGTTTGAGACCGCGGCCAAACGGCTGTCCGCCGACACCATGACCTTCTCCGTGTCGAGCTCGTCGGTGAACAAGGGCGAGTCCCTTCGCGACACAGTGGAGACAATCGAGGCCATGGGCATCGACGCGGTCATCGTCAGGCACGGATCGGCTGGCGTTCCGTGGCAGGTGGCCTCCTGGCTCCATGGGCCCTCGGTGATCAACGCGGGCGACGGGTGGCATGAGCACCCGACCCAGGCGTTGCTCGACTGTTTCACCGTGTGCCGCGCCGCCAACGGTTTGGAGGGCGGAGCCGGATTCGCCGGGCTGGAGGGTCGTCACGTCGCGATCGTCGGCGACATCAAGCACAGCCGGGTGGCGCGGAGCAACGTCCATGCATTCACCGCCCTCGGGGCCGATGTCACGCTGGTGGCACCGCCTACCCTGCTGCCTCCGTCTCTCGCCGGATGGCCCGTGACAGTCAGCCATGACCTTGACGACGTGCTGCCGAAGTGTGACGTCGTATACGTGTTGCGAATGCAGCGCGAACGCATGCAGGAGTCGCTCGTCCCATCGCTGCGTGAATACACCGCTGGCTACGGACTGACCCGGGAGCGTTCCCATCTCTTGGCCGACCATGCGTTGGTGATGCATCCGGGACCGATGAACCGGGGAGTGGAGATCGCGGCCGAGGTGACGGCCATGCCCAACTGCGTCATCACCACCCAGGTGGCCAACGGGGTGGCGGTGCGCATGGCCGTGCTTTATCTGCTGCTCGGGTCGGGGGTGGACCTTGTCGCTTCGTGATCGTTCGCTGGCGGCCGGCTACCGCCGCGAAGTAGCTATCCGGGGCGGTGAGGTGGTCGATGCGACCGGGCGGCGCGGCGCCGATGTCCTCCTGCGGGATGGCATCGTGGTGGCCGTCGAACCCTCGCTTGGCGCGAGTGCCGGTGCCGGCGGCGGCGTCACGCTTGACGCCACCGGCTGCGTGGTGGCGCCTGGCCTGGTCGATCTTCACACCCATCTGCGGGAGCCAGGACGCGAGGAGGCGGAGACGGTCGAGACCGGCGCCCGGGCGGCCGCCCTCGGCGGGTACACCGCGGTCGTAGCCATGCCGAACACCGAGCCGGCCATCGACTCGGCCGCCGTCGTCGGCCAGGTGCTCGAGCTCGGCGCGGGCGCCTGTTGTCAGGTGGTCGTGGCCGGGGCCATCACCGTCGGCCGGGCCGGCAAGCAGTTGGCTCCCCTGGCGGAGATGGCTGCGCTTGGCGTGAGGCTGTTCACCGACGACGGCGCCGGCGTGCAGGACGCCCGCCTGATGCGACGGGCGATGGAATACGCCTCGTCGCTCGGCGTGACCTTGGCCCAGCATTGCGAGGACGCTGATCTCGCCGCCGGCGGCCACATGCATGAAGGGGAGTGGTCTTCGAAGCTCGGCATCCCCGGCATTCCCGCCGAGGCGGAGGAGCTGATGGTGATGCGCGACCTGGCGCTTTCCCGCCTGACGGGAGCGCCGGTCCACTTTCTTCACCTGTCGACGGAAGGGTCGCTCCAGCTCGTGCGCGAGGCGAAGGCGCGTGGACAGCAGGTGACGGCCGAGGCGGCGCCGCACCATTTCACGCTCACGGCCGCCGAGGTGGCCGGCTACGACTCGGTCTTCAAGGTCAACCCACCTCTGCGCACTGACGCGGATGTCGCCGCCGTTCGCGAGGCGCTGGCCGATGGCACGATCGACGCCATCGCAACCGACCACGCGCCGCATCCTCAGGAAGCCAAAGAGCTGCCCTTCGACCTGGCCCCTCCGGGCATGCTCGGCCTGGAGACGGCGCTGGCGCTGGCGCTCACCGAACTCACCCTTCCGGTGGAGCAGGTGCTGGCTCTGCTGGCATGGCAGCCGGCGCGCATCGCCGGCCTGGTTGCTGACCAGGGCGGCCCTATCGTCAAGGGCTCCGCCGCGAACCTCTGTGTGATCGACCTCGCCGCCGAATGGGTGGTCGATCCCGCCGCCCTGGCCTCGAAGTCGCGCAACACGCCCTACGCGGGGCGCCGGCTGCGGGGACGGGTGCGCCACACCGTGCTCCGAGGCGAGCCGGTCGTCATCAACGGAGAGGCACAGCGATGAGCGCGGTCAAGGAGGCGCGGCTAGTCCTGGCCGATGGCACCACGTTCGAAGGTGAGGCCATCGGCGCCGAGCCGGCGGGCGGGGTGGCCACCGGTGAGGTGGTGTTCAACACAGTCATGTCCGGATACCAGGAGGTGATCACCGATCCGTCCTATGCCGGTCAGGTCATCACCTTCACGTATCCGCACATCGGCAACTACGGCGTGGCGCCCGCCGACGACGAGAGCCGGGCGCCGTTTTGCCGAGGGGTGGTGGTCAGGGAGCTGGCCCGCCGGCCGTCGAGCTGGCGGTCGGCCGACGATCTCTCCACATTCCTGTCCAAACATGGGGTGCCAGGCATCGCCGGTGTGGACACCCGCCGGCTCACCCGTCACATCAGGGAGGCCGGCGCCATGCCCGGCGCGTTCGGCACCGCCGACCCGCAAACGCTGAAAGAAGCCGCTCTCGGCGAGCCAGGGACCGATGGCATCGACCTGGTGGCGACGGTCACGACCGCGAGTCCCTACACCCTTGGCGACGGTCCGCTCCGGGTGGTTGCCTACGACTACGGCATCAAGCGGACCATGCTGCGGCATCTCTCCGGGCTGGCCACCGTAGAAGTCGTGCCGGCCACGACCCCGGCCGAAGCGGTGCTCGAGAACCGCCCGGACGGGATCTTCCTGTCCAACGGGCCTGGCGACCCGGCGGCCGTGCAAGGAGCCACCGACGTCATTCTCGGCTTGCTCGGGAAGGTTCCCATCTTCGGGATTTGCCTGGGCCATCAGCTGCTGGCCACCGCCATGGGGGGCCGGACCTTCAAGCTGCGATTCGGTCACCACGGAGGGAATCATCCGGTTCGGCGGCTGGAGACCGGCGCCGTGGAGATCACCAGCCAGAACCACAACTACGCGGTTGTCGACGGTTCGGTGCCAGGAGCGGACGTGACTCACGTCAATCTCAACGACGGCGTCATCGAGGGGCTGCGCTGTCGCGGCGAGGCCGCGTTCAGCGTGCAGTACCACCCGGAGGCCGGACCGGGACCCCACGACGCCCGCTACTTGTTCGAGCAGTTCCGCCAGTTGATGACGGGCGAGGACACCGGTGCCGCGTAGAGACGATCTCGACGCGATTCTGCTGATCGGGTCCGGGCCGATTGTGATCGGTCAGGCCTGCGAGTTCGACTACTCCGGTACCCAGGCCTGCCGCGTCCTCAAAGAGGAGGGGTACCGGGTCATCCTGGCCAACTCCAACCCGGCGACGATCATGACCGATCCGGACTTCGCCGACCGCACCTACGTCGAGCCGCTCTCGGTCGATGTGCTCGCCGCCATCGTGGAGCGGGAGCGTCCCGACGCATTGCTGCCGACCCTCGGTGGGCAGACGGCGCTGAACCTGGCCATGGCATTGTCGGAACGCGGCGTGCTCGAGCGGTACGGCGTCGAACTCATCGGCGCCAGCGCGGAAGCGATCCGGACGGCCGAGGACCGAGAGATGTTCAAGGTGGCGATGACCGAGATCGGGTTGTCCGTTCCGGATTCGGGGTTTGCGTACTCGATGGAACAAGCCATGGAGGTCGCCCGCCGCATCGGCTACCCGTTGATTGTGCGCCCGAGTTTCATCCTCGGGGGAGCGGGAACGGGGATCGCCCACGACGACGACGGCATGCGAAGGATCGCCGAGGTGGGATTGGCGGCCAGCCCGATCTCCGAGATTCTGATCGAACGATCGATCGCCGGATGGAAAGAGTACGAGCTCGAGGTCATGCGGGACCGGGCCGACAATTGCGTCGTCGTCTGTTCCATCGAGAACGTCGACCCGATGGGCGTCCACACCGGTGACTCGATCACGGTGGCACCCGCCCAGACGTTGTCCGATGTCGAGTACCAGCGCATGCGCGACGCGGCGTTCCTCTGCATCCGGCGCATCGGCGTCGACACGGGCGGATCGAACATCCAGTTCGCCATTAACCCCGACGACGGTCGCATGGTCGTGATCGAGATGAACCCACGGGTGTCGCGCTCAAGCGCGCTGGCATCTAAGGCCACCGGCTTCCCGATCGCCAAGATTGCGGCTCGGCTGGCGGTTGGTTACACGCTCGACGAGATCCCCAACGACATCACGCGGGTGACGCCGGCCAGCTTTGAGCCGACGATTGACTATGTCGTGACCAAGGTGCCTCGCTGGGCGTTCGAGAAGTTCCCCGGTACTCCCGATGTGCTTGGGACGCGGATGCAGTCGGTGGGCGAGGCCATGGCCATTGGCCGCACGTTTGCCGAGTCACTACAGAAGGGACTGCGCTCGCTGGAGCACGGTCGATGGGGGCTCAACTGCGATCCGGGCGAGGCGCTCTACGACCAGCTTGATGACGACGATCTCGTGCGGCGGGCCTCGGTGGCCACACCCGACCGGCCATTCCAGCTGGAGGCCGCGCTGCGTCGTGGCATTTCAATCGAGCGGCTGTCGGCGGCCACTCGTGTCGACCCGTGGTTCCTTGACCAGATCGCGGGGATCGTCGAGGAACGGAAGACGGTTGCCACCCTGGGTTTCGAAGCCATGGGGAAAAGGGAATGGCGACGAGTCAAGCGGCGCGGGTTCTCCGATGCGCAGCTGGCCTGGCTGTGGTCGGTCCCCGAGGCGTTAGTGCGGGCGACCAGGTTGGCGGCGGGAGTGGCGCCCACCTTCAAGACAGTGGACACCTGCGGCGCCGAATTCGACGCCATTACGCCATACCACTACTCGACGTATGAGGATGAGGACGAGGTGCGGTTCAGCAGCCGGCCGAAGATCATGATCCTCGGATCGGGTCCGAACCGGATCGGGCAGGGCATCGAGTTCGACTACTGCTGCGTGCACGCCTCATTCGCACTGCGTGACGCCGGGTACGAGACGATTATGGTCAACTGCAACCCAGAGACGGTATCTACCGACTACGACACGAGCGACCGCTTGTACTTCGAACCGCTGACGCTCGAAGATGTCTTGAACGTCATCGACGCCGAGCAGCGCACAGGAGATCTTCGGGGCGTCATCGTCTCTCTTGGTGGTCAGACCCCGTTGAAGCTGGCGGGCCAGCTGGCTCCGGACCTGGTGCTCGGCACCAGCCCGGAATCCATCGACCTGGCCGAGGATCGCGAGCGGTGGAACGCATTGTGCGGCCGCCTCGAGATCCCCCAACCCGCCGGCGGTACGGCCGTCGATCTGGATGAGGCCCTGCCCATCGTGGCCCGCATCGGCTATCCCGCATTGGTCAGACCGTCCTACGTCCTCGGCGGCCGGGCCATGGAGATCGTCTACAACGAAGACGACCTGCGCCGGGCCATGGCCGAGCTGGCCGGCTTCGGCTCCCTGGGCCGGGAGGGAGGACTCTCCGCCGAACGTCCCGTGCTGATCGACCGCTTTCTCGAGGACGCCATCGAGGTCGATGTCGATGCGGTGCGCGACGCCACCGGCGAGGTGTTAATCGGAGGCGTCATGGAACACGTCGAGGAGGCGGGCGTGCACTCGGGCGACAGCGCGTGTGTGATCCCGCCGCCGACCCTGGCCCACGATGTGGTGAACGTCATTCATGGCTATACCGAGGCCATTGCCGAGGCGCTCGACGTGCGGGGCCCGATCAACGTTCAGTTCGCGGTCAAGGGAAGCCAGGTGTTCGTCATCGAGGCCAACCCCCGGGCCAGCCGGACCGTTCCCTTTGTGTCGAAGGCCACCGGAGTGCCCCTGGCCAAGGTGGCGGCGCGGGTCATGGCCGGCGCCTCCCTGGCCGGTCTTCGTGAAGAAGGGCTGCTGCGGCCGCCGGTCGCCGGCAACCACGTGTCCGTGAAGGAAGCCGTACTGCCCTTCGATCGGTTTCCCGATGTGGACACCGTGCTCGGGCCGGAGATGCGGTCGACCGGCGAGGTCATGGGTATTGACACGACCTTCGGTCTGGCCTTCGCCAAGAGCCAGATCGCGGCCGGCGACCGCCTGCCGGACGGGGGATCGGTGTTCTTCTCGTTGGCCGACCGCGACAAATCTTCTGGCCTGCACGCCGCCATCCGCTTCGCGGAGTTGGGCTTCAGCATCGCGGCCACGTCGGGCACTGCCGCCTATCTCGAAGAACACGGAGTGCCGGTCAATACGGTGGTCGCCAAGGTCGGCGAACCGGGCACGGATGCGGCCGAGCTGATTGGTAACGGCAAAGTGCAGTTGGTCGTCAACACTCCCAAAGGCCGCGGCCCGCGCGCCGATGGCGCCTACATCCGCCGGGCCGCCAACGTCCACCAGGTACCGTGCCTCACGACCGTTGCCGCGGCGCGCGCCGCCGCCGCCGGCATTGCCGACTGGGGCCAGCACTCCCTCTCCGTGCGCAGTTTGCAGGAGTACCACGAGGAGGGCCAGATACGGCTCGACGTGTGATGGATCTCTCGGCGCGGGTGGGCTCGGTGGCGTTGGCCAACCCCGTCATGACCGCGTCAGGCACGGCTGGACACGGTTCCGAGCTTGGTCGTTATCTCGATCTGTCGTCGCTCGGTGCCGTGGTCGTGAAGTCACTGTCCGCTGATCCGTGGGCCGGTAATCCGGCGCCGCGCGTCCATGAGTCCCCGGCCGGCATGCTCAACAGCGTCGGCCTCCAGAATCCCGGYGTCGAACACTGGCGGGCCGACGAGTTGCCGCGGCTCATTGACGCGGGCGCGACGGTGGTGGCCAGCATCTGGGGCTTCACCGTCGACGACTACGCCAAGGCCGCGGACCTCCTGGCCGGTGCTCCCGTCGTGGCGGTGGAGATCAACATCAGCTGCCCGAACATCGAAGACCGCCGGCGCATGTTCGCCCACTCGTGCACCGCGACGGCCGAGGCCGTCGCCGCCAGTGCAGCCTGCGGGAAGCCTTGCTGGGCCAAGCTGTCCCCCAACGTCACCGATCTGGTGGAGATCGCCGGGTCAGCCCTGGGCGCCGGCGCCGAGGCTCTGACCCTGACCAACACCCTCCTCGGCCTGGCCATCGACCCCGCCACCCGGCAGCCCCGGCTGGGCGGGGGTGGGGGAGGGCTGTCCGGACCGGCCCTGCACCCGGTGGCCGTCCGAGCCGTGGCCGATTGCCGGGAGGCGTTCCCGGACGCGGCCATCGTCGGGGTGGGGGGGATCAGCCGGGGCGAGGACGCCGTCGAGTTCCTCGTCGCCGGGGCCGACGCGGTCCAGGTGGGAACGGCCACCTTCGCCGACCCGCGGGCTCCCGCCCGCGTGCTCCACCAGATGGAAGAGTGGTGCCGCCGCCACCGGGTTTCCCGTGTGGCCGACCTGAGAGGACCTGACCGATGACGGCCATCGACCCAAAGCTCCGCGACCGCCTGGCCCTTGCCTTCGATGTGGACGATCTGGTCGAGGCCACCCGGATGGCCAAGCAGCTCGTGCCCTGGTTCGCCGTGGCCAAGGTCGGACTGGAGCTCTTCAGCGCCACCGGACCTGATGCGGTGGCCGCCCTCGCCGACTGTGGCTACCGGGTGTTCCTCGACATCAAGATGCACGACATTCCGAGCACGGTTGGCAAATCGGCCAGAGTGCTGGGTGCTCTCGGCACCTCGTATCTCACTATGCATTCCTTCGGCGGCGTGGCCATGCTCCGCGCCGGTGTCGAGGGTCTTGCCGACGGTGCCGCAGGCGCAGGCGTCGAAGCGCCGGTCGCGTTGGCCGTGACCATCCTCACCAGCGACGCCGGCGCGCCTGGCCACGTGCTCGGCAACCGGGTTCGCAATGCGCTCGAGGCGCATTGCGGAGGAGTGGTCTGCTCTGCGGCCGACCTTCATGAGACGCGCCAGCTCGGTCCCAATCTGGTCACGGTCGTGCCCGGCATCCGGATGCCCGGCACAGCTGCCAACGACCAGGCGAGGGTCGCCACCCCGCGGGCGGCGATCGAGGGAGGCGCCGACCTCATCGTCGTCGGCCGCACCGTGACCGCCGCCGCCGACCGGCCCGCCGCGGCCGCGGCTCTGGTGGAATCCATCACCGGGTAGCATCACCGCCGCCGCCCAGAAGACTCTCTTTGCCTGAGGCGCTAGGGTGCTCTTCATGCCTTTGCCTCCCTCGTTGTCACCCGAACAGCGCCAGGCTGCTCTTGTCAAGGCGGCAGCGGCCCGTCGTCAGCGGGCCGAATTGAAGGACAAACTCAAGGTGGGCTCGCTCACGCTGAAGGAGCTTCTCGACCAAGGCGAGCGGGATGAGGTCGTCGGGAAGATGAAGGTCCAAGCCGTTCTCGAATCCTTGCCCGGCCTTGGCAAGGTCAAGGCCGGCAACCTGATGCGAGATATTGGCATCAGCGAAACCAGACGGGTGCAGGGCTTGGGAGAGCAGCAGCGCAGGAAACTGTTCGAGAAGCTCGGCTGAGCTTCCTCGCCCCTGTTCCGCAGGCGTGAACATCGTCGTCTCCGGACCGGGAGGTGTCGGCAAGGACACCATCGTCGCCAAGCTGCTTGAACGCGACCCCACCCTGTGGTTGTCGCGCTCTTGGACAACGCGCCCGCGCCGCGCCGACGAGGAAGAGGACGCCTATACCTTCGTCGACCGCCCGACATTTCAAGCTCGCATCGACGTCGGCGGGTTCGTCGAGTGGACGGAGTACCTCGGCCATCTCTACGGCACGCCGGTCGCCGAGCCCCTGGCCGGAAAGGACACGGTTCTCGTCATCGAGGTGGACGGCGCGTCGCAGGTCCTGACCAAGGATCCCGACGCGCTCATGATCCTGGTCGTGCCCCCGTCGGCCCATATCCAGGCGGAACGCCTGCGGGCAAGGGGCGATCCGGAGGACCGGGTCCAGATGCGCGTGGAGCACGGCCGCCAGGAGGATGAGCTGGGCCGCCGCCTGGCCCACTACGTGGTCGTGAACGACGACCTGAATCGAGCCGTCGAAGAGGTGGCCGGTATACTCCAACGGCACCGATCCTGACTTCCGGAGACCAGCGATGGCCCAACGCCGACTCACCATGACGGACCCCCCCGTTGAGGAGCTCCTCGACCGGGTCGACTCCAATTTCACCCTCGTCACCCTGGCCGCCAAGCGGGCCCGGAACATCAACTCCTACTTCAATCAGCTCGGTGATGGGCTCGGGGCCATCATCCCGCCGCAGGTCACGTCCGTGTCGCGCAAACCCCTGTCGATCGCCCTGAAGGAGATCGCCGCCTCCAAGGTCGTGTTCGTGCGGCCGGAGGATGCCGAGGAGAGCGTCCAATAACATCAGCCAGCGGCCCGTTCAACGGGCGGCGTGTGGTGCTGTGCGTGTCCGGGGGAATTGCCGCGTACAAGGCGGTTGAGGTCTGCCGCCGGCTGATGGACGCGGGTGCCTTCGTTTCGCCCGTACTGACCGAAGATGCCACCCGGTTCGTTGGGCCGGTGACCTTCTCGGCGCTGGCGTCCGAGCCGGCTCGGACGTCGTTGTGGGACGGCCCCGAGCCGATTCCCCACACCTGGCTGGGTCAGCATGCCGACGCCGTCGTCGTTGCGCCCGCTACGGCCCGTGTCATCGGGGCGTACGCGGCGGGTCTCTCCGATGACCTGTTGACCGCGACACTTCTGGCCACTCGCGCACCGGTCGTGGTATGCCCGGCCATGCACACCGAAATGTGGGAGCACCCGGCCGTGCAGGACAACCTGGCCGTGCTCCGGCGCCGCGGTGTCGTCATCGTGCCGCCCGGCGTCGGCCGCCTGGCTGGTGGTGATCGCGGCGCCGGTCGTCTGGCTGAACCCGAGGCCATCCTGGCCGCCCTGGCCACCGTGCTCGGCGCCGGGGCACTCACCGGGCGCACAGTCCTGGTCACCGCTGGGGGGACACGCGAACCGCTGGACCCGGTCCGGTTCCTCGGCAATCGATCGTCAGGAAAACAAGGCCATGCCCTGGCCGAGGCGGCCGCATCCCGGGGGGCTCATGTGGTGCTCGTGACCACCACGTCCCGACCGGTTTCCCGAGGTGTCGAGGTCTTTCGGGTGGAGACGGCGGCCGAGATGGAAGCCGCCGTGCTGGCGCACAGTGACACCGCCGACATCGTGCTGATGGCGGCCGCCGTCGCTGACTTCCGTCCTAAGGAGGCGGCCGACCGCAAGATCAAGAAGGGCGAGGGGGTGCCCGAGGTAGTCCTGGAGCCAACCCCGGACATCCTCGCCGCCGTCGGGGCCCGCCGCCGGGCCGGACAGGTCCTGGTCGGATTCGCGGCCGAAACTCACAATCTGCATCAGGAGGCCGCCGCCAAGCTGCGGCGGAAGGGTCTGGACTTCATCGTGGCGAATGACGTGTCGGCCCCAGGTGTCGGATTCGAGCACGACACCAACGCCGTGATCATCTTCGACGCCAACGGTGGGGCACGCGAGGTCCCGCTCGCCGACAAACGGACCGTGGCTGGAGCGGTCCTCGATGCCGTGACCGATCGCATGGGAACCTCGAACAAGGAGCAGAACACGTGACCCGCTGGACCTTCACCTCGGAGTCGGTAACCGAAGGCCATCCCGACAAGATGGCCGATCAGATCTCCGACGCCATCCTCGACGCCATCCTGGCCGAGGATCCGCAGGGGCGGGTGGCGTGCGAAACCCTCCTCACCACCGGGTTGGTCGTGGTGGCCGGTGAGATTTCGACCACCGCCTACATCGAGATTCCGGAGCTGGTCCGCGAAGTCATCTGCGGGATCGGCTTCGACCGGTCCGCCTACGGCTTCGACGGGCACACCTGTGGCGTCACGGTCTCCATCGACGCCCAGTCATCCGACATCGCCCAAGGGGTCGACACGGCGTTGGAGGTCCGCACCGGCGTGAGTGGCGAGGACATCCTCAACGCCCAGGGGGCGGGGGACCAGGGGATGATGTTCGGCTACGCGTGCGACGAGACCGACGATCTCATGCCTCTGCCCATCTGGCTGGCCCATCGCCTCTCGCAACGCCTGGCCCAGGTCCGCAAAGCGGGCGTGCTCCCGTATCTCCGCCCCGACGGCAAGACCCAGGTCACCTTCGAATATGAAGACGGCCGGCCGGTGGCGCTAAAGACGGTCCTGATCTCCACCCAGCATGGACCGGACATCGATCTGGAGACGCTCCTCAAGCCCGATCTTCGTGACCATGTCATCGCTCCACTGGTCCCAGCCGAGTTCGTCAACGACAAGTACACCGTCCTCGCCAACCCGACCGGGCGTTTCGAGCTGGGCGGACCGCACGCGGACACCGGCCTCACCGGTCGCAAGATCATCGTCGACACCTACGGCGGTACCGCCCGACATGGCGGCGGCGCCTTCTCCGGTAAAGATCCCTCGAAGGTCGACCGTTCGGCTGCCTATGCCGCCCGCTGGGTCGCCAAGCACGTCGTCGCGTCCGGAGCGGCCAAGCGCTGCGAGATGCAGGTGGCGTATGCCATCGGCATCGCCCATCCTGTCTCCGTGATGGTGGACACCTTCGGCACCGAGACAGTCGATCCGGCCAAGATCACCGACGCCGTCACCACGGTGTTCGATCTTCGCCCAGCGGCCATCATCCGCGACCTCGACCTGCGCCGGCCCATCTACCAGCGGACGGCGGCCTACGGACATTTCGGCCGGCCGGAGAAGGAGTTCACCTGGGAGCACACCACCCGGCTGGACGCCTTCAAGCAGGAGCTGGGACTGTAGAGAGCGGCGAAAGGGTCGTCCGGGTCCTCCCCGACCTTCCCGCTGTCGACCGGGAATTCGACTACCGGGTACCGCCCCAGATGTCCGGCCGGGTGTCGGTCGGCACGCGGGTACGGATTCGTCTGCACGGCCGTCGGGTGGCGGGCTGGGTCGTAGCCGAGGGCGGCACCGCGCCGGAGGGGGTTGCCATCCAGCCGCTCCTCCGCGTATCCGGGCCCGGGCCGGCGCCGGAGGTCATCGCGCTGGCCCGCTGGGCGGCATGGCGGTGGGCCGGATCGGTCGTGTCGCTGCTGCGCAGCGCGTCGCCCACTAGCGCGTTGGTCGAGCCCGGGCCGTCCGTGGCGGATCCGGGTCCGCCCGGCGTGGTGATTGGCGGCCCTGAGGTGGAGCTGGCCACCGAAGGCCTCGACATGGGCCGGGCGGTGGTGCGGGTGCCCCCGGCGGTAGATGCCTTCGGGGTGGTGGCAGCCGCGGCGGCGCGAGGCCGGGTGCTCGTCATCGCCCCGACCACCGTCGACGCGGTAGGGGTGGCCGCCCGCCTGCGCCGCTCCGGGCGGTCGGTGGCGTTGCTGCCCACCGATTGGGGATTGGCCGCGGCCGGGGGAGTCGACGTCGTCGGGACGCGCACCGCCGCCTGGGGACCGGCACGCGGCCTCACCTCGGTGGTGGTGCTCGATGCCCACGACGAGTCGCTCCAGCAGGAGCAAGCCCCCACGTGGAATGCCTGGCAGGTGGCCGCCGAGCGGGCCGGACAGGCCGGTGTGGCCTGCCTCCTCGTGTCGCCGTGTCCTTCCCTCGAGATGCTGGCGTGGGGCCGCCTCCTGAGACCACCGCGGCAGGTGGAGCGCACGGGTTGGGCACCGCTGGAGGTCGTCGATCTCCGCGGCGTCGACCCTCGGCTGGGACGGTACCCGTCGCGGCTGGTCAGCCTGGTGCGCTCGGATGCGCGGGTGGCGGTCATCCTCAACCGGAAGGGGCGGGCCCGGCTCCTGGCCTGCGCGATGTGCGGGGAACTGGCGCAGTGCGAAGTCTGCGGGGCGGCCGTTGAGGCGGACGGGGAGGAGCTGCGCTGCCGCCGATGCGGGACGGCGCGTCCGATGATCTGCGCGGCGTGCGGATCGCAGCGCATGAAGGTGTTGCGTCCCGGTGTGTCACGGGTCGGAGAGGAGCTCGCCGCGTTGGCCGGCGAACCCGTCGGTTCCCTGACCGCGGAGTCCGACGAGGTGCCCGCCACCCGACTGGTCGTGGGCACCGAGGCCGCCCTGTACCGGCTGGACGCCGTCGACGCGGTGGTCTTTCTCGAGTTCGACCACGAGTTGCTCGCCCCCCGCTACCGGGCCGCCGAGGAGGCACTCGCCCTTCTGGCGCGCGCCTCGCGACTGGTGGGTGGCCGGGGCCGCGGCGGCCACGTCCTGGCGCACACCCGGGTGCCCGACCACGAGGTCTTTGCCGCGGCGGTGGCCGGAGACCCGGATCTGGTCGTAACCGTGGAGCGGGCTCGTCGCCGGGAGTTGGCCATGCCCCCCGAGCGGGCAGTGGCGCTGGTGTCTGGACCAGCGGCCGGCGCCTATGTCGACGGTCTGAAAACCATCCGGGGGCTGGAGGTCCTCGGCCCCGATGGTGACCGCTGGCTCGTGCGGGCCGCTGACCACGCCGTGCTCTGCGACGGCCTGGCGGCCGTGCCCCGGCCGCCCGGCCGGTTGCGGGTGGCGGTCGACCCCCTCCGCGCGTGACCCTCGCCGCCAGGATCGCGGTCCCTCGCGGCCGGTCGATTGCTAGTGTGACGCTCGTCACCGACTGATAATGGTGTCATCGAGCAACCCGGTGCCCGCAAGCGGGCTCATGTAGGGGGGAAACTTTGCACTCACGACACTCGTCCAGTCGGGCTCACCTAATTCGGCTCTCTGCTCTGTGTGCGGTAGCTGCATTGGTGGGCGCGGCCTGCGGTGGCAGCAGCAAAACCAAGACGACGGCGACGACGGCCGCTTCCCCAAGCGCGACCTCGGCCACGACCGCGGCCTCGGCAGACAAGCCCGTCATCGGTGGCACGCTCAAGTTTGGCCTCGAATCCGACGTGGCCACGCTCGATCCCACTAAGGCCTTGGCCCAGCCGGCGGACAAGGTCATCGCCAACGGCGTGTACGACCCCCTCATGACGTTCGATGACAGCGGTAAGGTCGTGCCGAACCTGGCGACCAATTTGACCTCCAGCTCCGACCTGAAGACCTGGACGCTGACGCTTCCCACCGGCATCAAGTTCCAGGACGGGACGGACTTCAGCTCCGCATCGGTGGTCGCCCACTTCAAGCGGGCCAAGGATCCGGCCACCAATTGCACGTGCAAGCCGGACGTCGACCCCATCACGTCGTACACCGCCCCGGATGCCACGACAGTCGTCTTCCAACTCGATGGTGCGCAGGTGGCGTTTGCCGCCCTCCTGGCTGGGACGCTGGGTTATATCGAGTCACCGGCGGCAGTGGCCGCCGAGGGAGTCGATTATGCGAAGAAGCCGGTAGGGACCGGGGCCTTCAAGCTCACCGAGTTTCAGTCGGGCGATCACTTCACGCTGGTCAAGAACCCTACCTACTGGAAGAAGGACAAGGACGGCACCCAGCTGCCCTACCTCGCGAGCATCATCTTCAAGCCCGTTCCGGACACGAAGGTACGCCTGCAGGCGCTCCAGAACGGCGACATCGACATGATGCAGACCGCCGACTCGGCCACGGTGAAGTCTGCGGTTGACGCCGGGCTGCAGGTACAGAAGGTGTCGGGCTCGAGCTCGACCATCATCCTGCTGAACAACAAGGTGGTCCCGTTCGACGACGTCCGAATCCGCCAGGCGGCGTCGGCGGCGATCGACAAGCAGGTCCTCAACACCGTTGTCTACAAGGGCGTTCGCCAGGTGTCGGCCTCTGCCTTCGCCACGTCTTCTCCGTACTACAAGAAGACGGGAGACCCGGCCTTCGACCTGGCCAAGGCCAAGTCACTGGTGACGGCATACGGCAAGCCGGTGGTGGTCACCCTCGAGTGCATCCCGACGCCTGAGGCCCAGCAGGATCTGGCCATCGTGAAACAGCAATGGGAAGCGGCCGGGTTCCAGGTGACCCTCAAGACGACGGAGCAGGGCGCCTACGTGAACGAGATCTTCGGTCACAAGCCGTATCAGGCCGCCTGCTTCCGCTCCAACCAGTTCCCGGATCCCGATCAGCTCTATACCAGTCTGCACTCGGGGAGCAGCCTCAACCTGATCAACTACAACAGCCCCAAGTCCGACAAGGATCTAGAGACGGGACGAACCAGCGCCGATTTCGCCGCCCGCAAGGCTGCCTACGACGACTTGCAAGACCAGTTGGCCAACGACGTCCCCGCCATCTCCCTTCTGTACGACCTTTACGGCAACATCGCCACGAAAAAGGTGCACGGTATCCCGACGCCGGAGGCCGACTCGTTGGGAGCCATCTCCCCCAACACCCTCTGGGTGAAGTAGCGCCAACCAAGAAGTCAGGAGCAACCACCATGATTGACGGCCGGCCGGTTCCCGCAGGGGTTCCGGTCGGCCGTACGTCAACGTCGCGTCCGTAGGAGGCTGGCAATGTTTCTGTTGCGCAGGTTGGTCCGGCTGATTCTCGTACTTATCGCCGTCTCCTTCCTGACGTTCTCGCTGACGGCGCTGCTCCCCGGCGATCCGGTCGTCTCGATCCTGCCGCCGGACTCCACCCCGGCTCAGAAGGCTGCCTTCCGGCACGATCACCACCTCGATCGGCCCTTCGTCAACCAATACGCCTTCTGGGTGGGCCGAGTCGTTCAAGGTGATCTAGGCCGCCAATACGGCGGGATCAACGAGAAGGTCAGCGACATCTTGAAGCAGCGTCTGCCGGTGACGCTGGAGTTGCTGCTGGTGGCTCAACTTCTCGCCCTGGGCGTGGCCATACCCGTCGCCTTGCTCAGTTCCTACAAGGCGGATACCTCCGTGGATAAGGCCATATCGGCGGGCGCCTTCGGGTTCTTGTCTATCCCCGATTTCGCCTTGGCCACCGTGTTGACGTTCATCTTCGCCACCGAGTTCAAGTTGTTACCCGTCGCTACCTTCGTTCATCTCTCCGACTCGATCACGGGCAACCTGCGTTCGATCATCCTGCCTGCCAGTGCCATCGCCATCGGTCTGGGCGCGGTCTATGTGCGCCTCCTTCGGGCCGACATGATCCAGACGCTGCAAGAGGACTTCATCCTCATGGCCCGGTCCCAGGGTATTCCGCCCCGACGAATCCTGCTTCGCCACGCCCTCCGGCCGTCGTCGTTCTCCCTGCTCACGATCATCGGCATCAACACCGGCGCACTCATCGGAGGGAGCGTGATCGTCGAGTACTACTTCGCCCTTCCGGGATTGGGTAACCGGCTATTCGCCGCGCTCGGCCAACGCGAGCTGCTCATCGTCCAGGGCCTGGTGTTGATCATCGCTGCCGGCTACGTGATCGTGAACTTCATGGTTGACATGCTTTACTCGGTCATCGATCCAAGGATCCGACATGCTTGAGCAACCGCAAATCGCTGAGATCGAACTGGCGCTGGCCGATGTCGAGGCCGTCAGCGAGGCGGCGGTCGGTCAACGAGTGATCAGACGCCGGCTGGGCCTGGCTTTCTGGATTCCCTTTCTTTGGCTGATGCTGATTTTGGTGATCGCCCTGTTCGCAGGGATCCTGCCCTTCCAGGATCCGACGCGAATCCCGACCAGCGGTCCACTTCGGATCAACGCCATGCCCTTCGCGCCCGGCCATCTGCTCGGTACGGACGATCTGGGCCGTGACGTGCTGTCCCGCTTGGCGTTCGGGGCTCGGGTGTCGCTCACCGTCGGGATCGTCGCCGTCGGCATCGGTATGGCCATCGGTGGACTCCTCGGTCTGTTGGCCGGCTTCTACCGGGGCCGGGTGGAAACGGTTGTCATGTTCTTCGTCGACACTCTCCTGGCCTTCCCAGCCCTCATCCTGGTGATTGCCATCACCGTGTTCCTCGGCCAGAGCCTGCGAAACGTCACCATCGCGGTGGCCGTCGTGTCCATCCCTGCGTTCGCGCGAGTCACCAGAGCGGCCACCCTGACCTTCTCCCAGCGCGAGTTCGTCACCGCGGCGCGGGGGATGGGTGCCACCAACCGGCGCATCGTGCTGCGCGAGGTCCTCCCGAACGTGCTTCTGCCCGTGGCCAGTTTCGCCCTGGTGGTGGTGGCCGTGGCCATCGTGGCCGAAGGCGGGCTGGCCTTCTTGGGCCAGAGCGTTCCCTCGCCCAAGCCCAGCTGGGGAAGCATGATCGCCGAGGGCAAGGGCGTCTTGCAGGATGGCACCGCCCCGCAGGACGCTCTCATCCCCACCATCGTCATGTTCATCACGGTGCTGTCGGTCAACCTGGTCGGCGACCGTCTGCGCAAGGTGCTCAACGTCCGCGAGGCGGCGATCTAGTGGCACCCGCCGATAGCCGTCTCGGTCGTCACGCGGCTCCCCCGTACTCCGGTCCGCTGCTCGAGGTCAAGGATCTGGCCATCCACTTCAAGACTCCCCGAGGGGTGCTGCGAGCCGTGGACGGCGTCTCCGTGTCACTGCCCAAGGGAAAGATGCTGGGCATCGTCGGCGAATCCGGGTCGGGCAAGTCGGTGTTCGTGCGTTCCCTCACCGGCCTGATCCCCAAGGGGGCCATCGCGCATTCGTCCGGAGAGGTCATCTTCGAAGGAAGGGACCTCCGGAAAATGTCGGAGAAGGACATGCGGGACGACATCCGGGGCCGAGCGGTGGCCATGATCTTCCAGGACCCGATGACGGCGTTGAACCCAGTCATGAAGATCGGCCGCCAGATCACCGAGTCGCTCCGAGTGCATTACGACATGACCCGGCGAGGGGCCAGGGCGGCGGCGCTCGACCTCCTCGACCAGGTAGGCATACCGTCTCCCGGGCGGCGCTTCGACGAGTATCCCAACCAACTGTCGGGAGGCATGCGCCAGCGAGTGGTCATCGCCATTGCCTTGTCGTGCGAGCCCCGATTGCTCATCGCCGACGAGCCCACGACCGCCCTCGACGTGACGGTGCAGGCGCAGATACTCGACCTCCTGCAGAAGCTGCAGGAGGAGCAGCACATGGGGATCGTCCTGATCACCCACGACCTCAACCTGGTGGCGGGGCGAGCCGACGACATCGCCGTCATGTACGCCGGACGGGTGGTGGAATCAGGGCCGGCCGGGACGATCTTCCGCGAGCCCCGAATGCCGTACACCGCCGCCTTGCTCTCCGCCGCCCCGAAGCTGGAGATGTCGAGTCACACTCGACTTCAGGTCATCGCCGGCCGGCCCCCGGATCTGGTCAAGCCACCGGGGGGTTGCAAGTTTCAGCCCCGCTGCGAGCGCTCGGGCCTCTTGTGCGTCACCGACGAACCCCCGCTGGCCATCGCCGACGATCCCCAGCACGCCTGGCGGTGCTGGTATCCGATCGGCGGACCACCAGGATCGTCCGATAACGGGGCCGGCGTCAGCGGCGTACACGTCGACACGGTGCCGGACGCCAGCCGCGGCACCGAGGAGGTGGGGGCCTGATGGCCGGGAGCGGCACCGCCCACCTGCGCGACGGTCGAGACGTCCTGCTGCGGGTTGAGCACCTGACCGTCGAGTTCAAGGCCGGTCGCCACAAGGTCCACGCCGTAAGCGATATCAGTTTCGATGTCGTCCAAGGGGAGACGCTCGGCGTGGTCGGCGAGTCCGGCTGCGGCAAATCCACGACCGGACGGGCCGTCATGCAGCTTCCTTCGCCCACCGGCGGTCGAGTCGTATTCGAGGGGAACGATCTCACCAAGCTCAAGGGCAAAGCGCTGCGGCGCATGCGCCCTCGCCTTCAGCTCATCTTCCAGGACCCGATCTCCTCGCTCAACCCGCGCCGGCGGATCCGCGACATTGTGGCCGAGCCCCTGGCCATTGCCAAGGTCAAGAAGAATGTCGACGGCCGGGTGGTGGAGATGCTGGAGACCGTCGGTCTTTCCCCTGATTCAGGCGATCGGCGACCGCATCAGATGTCCGGTGGTCAGTGCCAGCGGGTCAGTATCGCCCGCGCCCTCATCCAGGACCCGACCGTGCTCATCTGCGACGAGCCGGTCTCAGCCCTCGACGTATCCGTCCAGGCCCAGATCCTGAACCTGCTCGAGGACATGAAGGCCCGCTACGGGCTGACCATGGTGTTCATCTCTCACGACCTGTCGGTGGTCAAGAGCATCAGCGATCGAGTTCTGGTGATGTACCTCGGCAAGATCTGCGAGCTGGCCCGAGCCGAGGACCTCTATAGAAGCCCTCGCCATCCGTACACCGCGGCGCTGCTCTCCTCCATCCCATCGCCCGACCGGGCGGTCCTGGCCAAGCGGCAGATGCGCCTTGCCGGCGAGCTTCCGTCCCCCCTCGATCCGCCCAGTGGCTGTCGCTTCCGCACCCGCTGCCCGCGGGCGGAGGAGAAGTGCGCAGTGGAAGAGCCCCAAATGGCCGAGATCAACCCGGGGCACTATGTGGCCTGCCACTTTCCTCTGGAACGCCCGGTCGAATTCATGGCCACGCCGGAGGCCGCTCCGGTCTCTTAGTGGCTCCACGATGACGGACCCTCTTGCTGGCCCACTCGGTCGACCGTTGTCGGTCGTGGTTTGGGGCAACTCCACCGCTGTACTGCAGGGTGGGGCCCGGACGACGCGAGCCGACGGTTCGTACGGCGAGATCCTGCGCGATCGGCTGTGGTCCGACGGACACCGGTAGAACTGCACATCTCGGCCCGATGGTTCGACTTCGTGGTGCACGTCCGGGGGCGCTACGAGGCGGCGGTACGCCCCTACGCGCCAGACGTACTCGTCGTTAACTTTGGTATCAACGAATTGCAGCCTTGGCTGGCTCCCGTCTGGTTGTTGCGTCACCTGATGGCCGAGTGGGATTCGGCCACGCCGTTCACGCGCTGGTACCGGAGAAGGATTGCGGCCGGCGCCTGGTCGCGCCGACGCGCCTACCGGCGGTGGGTGTCATCACGCGTTGGCCTGCGCACGTGGCAAACGACGCCGGCGCGCTTCGAGGCCACGTTGCGGCAGGTCATCGAGGTCGCTCGCTTCGAGCTGGCCGCGCTCGTGCTCGTTCTCGACGTACCGGTCCCGGCGTCCAAGCTCGACTACTTCCTGTCGGGGATCGACGTCCGTCACGCCCGCTTCCAGACGGCGATCTCGACAACCGTGGAAGCCCTGGACGGACAAGGACGTTCGGCTGGTCAAAGTGTCGTCGCTCGTGACCGAGCACGACGGCACGCTGTGCAACGACGGGACGCATTTCAGCCCCGCCGGCCACCGCCGGATCGGCGAGGCGCTAGCTGCCGAAGTCGCTAGCTGGCTCACCTCGTCTTGAGGTCGGCCAACGGTGTTATAGGCCGGTCGGCGGCGGGTAATCCTTCGGCGCCTCGGTGGCCGGCGGTTGGTCGTAGATCGTTACCGCCCCAGCTGCGACGAACGCCTGAGAATCGCTGGTCGGCCACTGGCCAGGGAGATAGCGCTTGCCGCCGGCTACGTACTCGTACATCCCCGGCGCCGTCCGCCGGATCTCGTCGGGACCGGTCGCCGTCGGGTTCCACCACACCTCGGTGGCGTCGTCGATGCCGTTGTAGTCGGTGTACGGCCAGATGTTCTGGTTGCCGAAGGTGATTTCGGCCGCTCGGAGCTCTCGGCGCTGGCCCGGATGGCGATCCCGGCGTGGGTCTTGGTCAAGAAGATGCCGAGCAGGATCACGGCTACCGGCACGGCGATGACCGCCAGCAGATCACTGCCGTTGAAGATGATCGGCTTGATCTCGAAGTGGAAGTGGAACGGCTGTGGCAGTCGCGGGGCGATAAGGCGGATGTGCCACCAACCCGGCATGAGCAAGGCCACCCCGGCCAGCAGCTGAGATACACCGATGGTCGCCACGGTGAGGACGAGTCGTGGCGTGCGGAAGAACCGGCGAATGATGACCAGTTCGACCAGCGCACCGAGAGCCACCGCCCCAAGCAGGCCGATGACGGCGGCCAGCGCGAACGGCAGACCCGCACTGGTCACGAGAAGGACCACGGCGACAACGGGCACCGTGCCGAGATCACCCTGGGCGAAGTTGAGGATGCGGTTGGACCTGTAGATCAATGCCATGCCCAGAGCCACCAGCGCGGACAGACCACCGATGATGGCGCCCTGGACCCACTGCCCGGCTGGCGCTGGGAACAGGACCAGCTGGACGGCGATGACGGCCACGGCGGGCACGAAGGGCTGGAGCCGGGCTGGGATCGCCAGCCGCCCGACTCCTCCCCCCTGGGCTTCGATCACCTCTTCACCCGACGTTCTCTCTGGCGACTCCGAGACCGTAACCGATCACCCCGGAGAGCGGCTGCTGTGCCGTCCCTCGGTGTGTATCCGGCCATTTGTCTGGCACCACGTTGCGTCGACAACTCGCTGTCGACGTGACGAGGTTCGCGACCTGTGTGCCTGGTAGGCATCCCGCCGGACGGGTTACCAGGCCCTGCGCCGGACCTCGTAGATGGCGATGGCCGCGGCCGTGGCCACATTGAGCGATCCCACCCGACCGAGCTGGGGCAGGTACGCCACGGCGTCGCACGCGGCCAGGGTGCCGGCGGACAGGCCGTGATCTTCGTTACCGAGGGCCAGGCACACGTCGCTCTCGAGGGCCAAATCGTGCAGCGGTAGGGCACCGTCGGCCAACTCGATGCCGATCACCTGGAAGCCGTCCGCCCTGGCTTCGTCCGCCCCTTCGGCACCAGTCGCGACCTCCGACCACGTCAGGTAGCGCTCGGTGCCGAGCGAGGTCTGGCGCGACCGATGGTGCGCGGGTGACGACGTGGACCCGGCCAGCCACAGGTGTTGCACCCGATACGCGGCGGCGGTGCGAACGATGGCACCGACGTTCCATGGCGTCTGCACGCCGTCCAAAAGCAGTGCCATCCGACCCGGCGTGCGCCGCTGCCAGTCGCGATGGAGACGCTTGAGGTCGGTACTCCGTAGCTGCTTCACGGTCGCGGTCCGACGGCCAAAACCCGGTACGCCTGCCGGGACGCCAGACGCCGGGCCGTCCATCCCTGCTCGATCAGCCAGCGGGCCAGCGAGTCCGACCCGAGATGCTTCTGCACGACCAGCCAGGCGGAGCCGTCCGACTGCAATCGGTCCAGCCACTGGCTCAGCAGATCGTGGAGCACGGTCTTTCCGACCCGCACCGGCGGGTTGCTGTAGATAGCGGCAAGACGGATGTCATCCGGAACCTCGTCCGGATGAGCGGCCCGGATGTTGGTTCGTCCCGCCGCGGCGGCGTTCTCGCGCACCAACTGCAGGGCCCGCTCGTTTACATCCACCGCCCAGATGGTCGCGGCCGGGGACCACGAGGCGAGGGCCACCGCGATCGGACCGTACCCGCACCCCAGGTCGAGGACGTGACCCCGCGCGGGTGGGCGAGGCGCTTCACGAAGGAGGACCATCGTGCCAGGATCGACCCGGGGCGCCCGCCCAGCGAAGACTCCCCGATCGGTGGCGAGATCGACCTGCAGATCGGGAAGGGTGAGCCTCACCGAGCGTCGCTGCGAAGTCACGGCCGGTTCCTCGTCGAAGTAGTGCGAACCTTCCATGAGGCCGGATAGTACGTGGCCCTCCGGTAACCTGAGGTCGTGGCGACCTACACCATCAGGGTCTTCGGTGACCCTGTACTCAAGCAGCGAGCGACCGAAGTCGCCGACGTCGACGGCGGTCTCGCCCGCCTGGCCGACGACATGATCGAAACCATGCGGGCCGCTCCCGGCCTCGGATTGGCAGCTCCGCAAGTGGGGGTGCAGAAGCGGCTCTTCGTGTACGAGATGGACGACGGCGAGGGGCCGAGGGTGATCGTGAACCCGATCATCACCGAAAGCCGGGGCGAGTGGACCTTCGACGAGGGTTGCCTCTCGGTACCCGGCCTGTACTTCCCGATCGTGCGGCCCAAGGAGGTTCATCTCACCGGGTTCGACCTCGAGGGCCGGGAGATCTCGTTGGAGGCTGACGAGCTGCTGGCCCGGTTGCTCCAACACGAGCTCGACCACCTTGACGGGACGCTTCTGCTCGAGCGGTTGGAGCCCGATCAGCGTAAGGCGGCCATGCGCGAGCTACGTCAGCGGATGGAGACGGGCGCGCCTCCGCCCGCTCACAACGGCCGACGCCGGCTGTAGTCGGGAGCTTTCCATTCGCCTGGCTTTCCTCGGTACGCCGGAGGCGGCCGTTCCGCCGCTGCGGGCGCTCGTCGCCGCCGGCCATGTGGTTTCCGTCGTCGTCACCCAGCCCGATCGCAAGCGAGCGCGGGGTGGAGCCCTCGTGCCGACTCCGGTCAAGGCTGAAGCGATGGAGCTCGACCTACCCGTCACCGACCGTGTGGAGGACGTACTCGACGCGGGCGTCGAGCTCGGGATCGTGGTGGCCTACGGCCGGCTGATCCGGCCGCACGTGCTCGAGCGGGTGCCGATGATGAACGTACATTTCTCCCTGTTACCTCGGTGGCGGGGAGCGGCGCCGGTGGAGCGCGCCATCCTGGCCGGCGATGAGGTCACCGGGGTGTGCCTCATGGCCCTGGAGGAGGGTCTGGATACCGGTTCCATTTTCGCCTCCGAACGGGTGACGATCGGTCCGGAGGAGACGGCCGACGAGCTGCGGTGCCGATTGGTGGAGCTCGGTACGGGCCTGCTCGTCCACCACCTGCAGGTCGGGCTGGGCCACCCCACCCCCCAGGTCGGGGAGTCGACCTACGCCGCCAAGATCGACGCCGSCGAGTTGGCCCTGAATTGGAACTGGCCGACCGATCGGCTGCATCGAACCATCCGCGTCGGCCGGGCATGGACGACGTTCCGAGGTCGTCGCGTCATCGTCGAGCGAGCCCGCCGGGCGCCGGTCGCCGAGCTTCCCGTGGGTCCGCCCGGGTCGTTGTCGGGAACCTCCGTGCGCACCGGCGACGGTGTGCTCGAGCTGGTGACACTGCGTCCAGAGGGGAAAGGGGCGCTGTCGGCGCGAGCCTGGCTGAATGGCGCCCGTCCCGCGCCGGGCGAGCGACTCAGTGAGTGAGCGCCGGCCCCGGCCCCGCCGGTCGGCGCGCGGCCTGGCCGTTGAGGCGCTTATCCGGATCGACGAGGGCGCGTATGCCAACCTGCTCGTGCCCGCCCTGCTGGGCGACAGCGGACTGGAGGAGCGTGACCGCGCCTTCGTCACCGAGTTGGTCTACGGGACGACCCGGATGTGCCGGGCCTGCGATTGGCTGATTGATCGGTACCTCACGCGCCCGGTCTCGCCCCCGGTCCGGGCCGCCCTGCGCATCGGGACCTATCAGCTGGCCTGGCTGGGGACGCCGCCCCACGCGGCTGTCTCGGCAACCGTCGACGAAGCCCCGCCGGCGGCGCGGGGCCTGGTCAACGCTGTGCTTCGCAAGGTGGCCACCGGACTCGGCGACCCAGCCTGGCCGGACATGGCCACGGAGTTGTCCTACCCGGACTGGGTGGTCGAGCGGCTCACCCGTGATCTCGGCGCCGAGGCCGCCAAGGGCGCGCTCGAAACCATGAACCGGGCGGCGGCGGTGACCGAGCGACCCGACGGCTACATCCAAGACGCGGCCTCGCAGCAGGTCGCCTCCTGGGTGGGAGCGGCGCCGGGTGAGCGGATCCTGGATCTTTGCGCGGCACCAGGGGGAAAGGCCACCCAGATGGCGTCAACGGGTGCCGCCCTCGTCGTCGCCGCCGACCTGCAAAGTCGCCGGACCGCGATGGTGGCGGCCAACGTCCATCGCCTTGGCCTCGACAACGTCGCCGCCGTTCAGGCCGACGGCCGCCGTCCGCCGTTTCCGCCGGGCGTCTTCGATCGAGTGCTCGTGGATGCGCCGTGCACCGGTCTCGGCGTGCTCCGGCGCCGACCGGACGCCCGTTGGAGGGCCGAGCCCGACGACGTGCGGCGCCTGGCCGAACTACAAAAGCAACTGGTGGCCGAGGCGGTGTCGATGGTCAGGCCCGGGGGAACGCTCGTGTACAGCGTCTGCACCCTCACCGCCGCCGAGACGGCGGGCATAGACAACTGGCTGGCGTCGGCCCATCCCGGGCTCCGGCCGGTGGCGCCGCCCGGGAGTCCGTGGCGGCCGGCCGGCCGGGGCGCCAGACTCCTGCCTCAAGCGGCCGGAACGGACGGAATGTACGTCCTCGGCGTCCGGAAGCCGGGATAGGGTCGCCGGGAAATGCCCCGTTACCTCGTCACGTCTGCTCTTCCGTACATCAACGGCGTCAAGCATCTGGGCAACCTGGCGGGCTCGATGCTGCCATCGGACGTCTACGCCCGGTATCTGCGCCAACAGGGCGAAGAGGTGCTCCTGATCTGTGCCACTGACGAGCACGGTACGCCCGCCGAGCTGGCGGCCCTCGAGGCGGGGTTGGATGTGGCCGAGTACTGCCGGCAGCAGCATGCCATCCAGGCCGAGCTGGGCCGGCGGTGGCAGCTGTCGTTCGACCACTTCGGTCGCAGTTCCTCGGACCAGAACTGCCAGCTGACCCAGCACTTTGCCAGCAAACTCGAGGAGCGGGCCTATATCGAAGAACGCACCACCCGGCAGGTGTACTCCATCGCCGACCAGAGGTTCCTGCCGGACCGCTACATCATCGGCACATGCCCGCACTGCGGTTACCCCGCGGCGCGCGGGGATCAGTGTGAGAACTGCACGCGGGTGCTCGATCCGACCGACCTCATCAACCCTCGATCGGCGATATCCGGGAGTACCGACCTGGAGGTTCGGGAGACCAGGCACCTGTTCCTCTTGCTGTCCAAGCTGGTCCCCGAGCTGCGGACGTGGATCGAGTCGAAAACAGAATGGCCGGTGCTGGCTACCTCGATCGCGTTGAAATGGTTGGACGAGGGCCTGAAGGACCGGGGTATCACGCGCGACCTGAAATGGGGCGTGCCCGTCAACCGACCTGGCTTCGAGGACAAGGTGTTCTACGTCTGGTTTGACGCGCCGATCGAGTACGTGGGGGCCACGTGGGAATGGGCCGACGCCGATCCGTCCGGTGCCAGAGACTGGAAGTCGTGGTGGTACGACGCGGCCGACGTGACGTACGTCCAGTTCATGGCCAAGGACAACGTCCCGTTCCACACCGTGTTCTGGCCGGGGACGATCATCGGCTCGGGTGAACCGTGGACTCAGGCCAGCTACCTCAAGGCCTTCAACTGGCTCAACTATTACGGCGGGAAATTCTCCACCAGCCGCCATGTCGGGGTGTTCATGGACGACGCCCTGGAGCTGCTTCCCGCCGACTATTGGCGCTGGTTCTTGATGGCCAACGCGCCGGAGTCGTCGGATAGCTCGTTTACCTGGGAGCTCTTCGCGTCGGCGGTGAACAAGGACTTGGCCGACACGTTCGGAAACTTCGTGAACCGGTCGCTCCGCTTTGCGGCGTCCCGCTTCGGAGACGAAGTGCCGGCGGGGGGAGAGGCCGGAGAGGCAGAAGCGTGGCTGGTCGAGGAGCTGGGAAATGCCATCGCTCGCTACAGCGATTATCTGAGCGGCATGCAGTTCCGCAAGGCGGCCACCGCGTTGCGGGCCATCTGGGCGCTTGGCAATGCCTATCTCGACCGCACCGCCCCGTGGCAGAGCGTAAGGAAAGACCCGGCCCAGGCGGCGGGCACGATGCGAGTCGCCATCAACCTCATCCGGATCTTCGCGGTGCTGGCCGCGCCGATCATTCCCTCCACGAGTGGCGCCGTCCTGGCCGCGCTTGGCCAGCCTGATGACGACCGTGCCTGGATCAGCTCGGACGTCAAGACGGAGCTCGAGGTGCTGACGCCGGGTCAACGCTTCGAGGTGCCGCCAGTGTTGTTCAGGAAGGTCACCGACGAAGAGGTTGCGGAGTGGACCGCCCGTTTCGGAGGCGACGGGGAACCCACGGGGGATTAGATTTGGTCGGACATGGCCCGGATCGCGCCTTCCATCTTGTCGGCCGACTTTGCGTCGCTGACCGACGCCATCGCATCCGTCGCGTCCCAAGCCGACCTCCTCCACGTTGACGTGATGGACGGTCACTTCGTTCCCAACCTGACAATCGGGCCGCCGGTGGTCGAATCGCTGCGAAAGCACACGGACCTGTATTTCGACTGCCATCTCATGATTACGAATCCCGGCCAGTACCTCGAGGCGTTTAAGCGGGCGGGAGCGAACGGCTGCAGTGTCCACGTGGAGGTCGGCGAAACGGAAAAGCTCGTCGGCCAGATGCGTGACCTCGGGCTCGACGTCGGCCTGGCGGTGAACCCAGAGACACCGTTCGAGGACTTCGCGCCGTGGCTGGACCAGCTGGATCTGATCCTGCTCATGACCGTGCATCCGGGGTTCGGGGGCCAGTCGTTCATCGCCGACGTGGTCCCCAAGATCCGTCGTACCAGGGAAGAGGTGGATCGCCGGGGCCTCGGGGTGGCCATCGAGGTGGACGGTGGCATCGACCCCCGCACCGCACCCGTGGCGGCCGAGGCGGGCGCGACCATCTTCGTGGCGGGCAGCGCCATCTTCCATGCGCCGGACCCGGCGGCGGCCGCGCTAGCCATTCGTCAGGCGGCCGATCTCGCCGCCCATCCCGGGCCGGCGGAGCCGACGGCGTGACGGCGACGACACCGGCTGCTCTCCCGGAAAAGCCCCGAGCCAAGGTCCTCACCGTGTCCGACGGCGTGATCGCCGGGACGAGAGAGGACAAGTCGGGGCAAGCGCTGGAGGAACGGTTGCGGGCAGCCGGCTACGAAGTTGTTGAGCGCGCCGCCATCGCCGACGGCATCGCCAGCGTGGCGGCCGCCCTGACCCGGATGGCCTCGGGCTTCGCCGGCCTGGTGGTCACCACGGGCGGCACCGGCTTCGCCCCCCGGGACCAGACCCCGGAGGGGACCAAGGAGGTGCTCGAGCGGGCGGCCCCCGGCCTGGCTGAGGCCATGCGGCTGGTCAGCCCCCTCGGCCGGCTGTCCCGGGCTACCGCCGGGACGCGGGGCCGGGCCATCATCGTCAACACGCCCGGTTCGCCCACCGGCGCGGTCGAGTGTCTGGCCGCGGTCATCGACGTCCTGCCGCACGCGCTCGCCCTGCTGGCCGAAGAGCCGACCCGCCACTAGACTGGGCGGTCAAGAAAAACAAAAAAAAAGAGATGTGAGGAAGTCCCTCGCGGGGTTGGGTGTAACTCCCGACCGGCGGTTACAGCCCGCGAACCCCAACCCGAAAGGGGCGGGGCCGATCCGGTGGAACTCCGGGGCCGACGGTGAAAGTCCGGATGGGAGCGAGGGCGTGCCGTGCTTGGCGCGCGCGCTCTCGGTTCGGGAGAGGCGTATGCCGCACGACAATGACGAGAGGTTGATGCGAGAGGCGATCGGGGCTGCCCGGGCTGCCCGTCTGCGGTCATCGCCCAATCCCTGGGTCGGCGCCGCGGTGGTGGGAACGGACGGAACGGTCTGGACGGGGGCCACGTCGCCCCCGGGTGGCCCGCACGCCGAGATCGCCGCGCTCGAAGAGGCCGGTCCGGCGGCCGCCGGGTCCACCCTCTACGTGACCCTTGAACCGTGTGCCCATACCGGGCGAACCGGTCCCTGCGTCGACGCCATCGTCGACGCTGGCGTGCGCCGGGTGGTCGTCGCCCTCCAAGACCCGGACATCCGAGTGCAGGGCCGGGGTATTCACGACCTGCGGGCGGCCGGCATCGAGGTGGACGTGGGCACCGGAGCCGATGCCGTCCACGAGCAATTGGCCCCGTATCTCAAGCACCGTCGTACCGGGCGGCCCTGGGTCGTCCTTAAGCTGGCCGCCACTCTCGACGGGCGCACCGCCGCGCCCGATGGCACCAGCCAGTGGATCACCGGCGAGCCGGCCCGGGCCGATGCCCACCGGCTGCGGGCGGAAAGCGACGCGGTGCTGGTGGGCGCCGGCACGGTGCGAGCCGACGACCCCGCCCTGACCGTCAGATATGGCGAGGGCCGCGACCCCATCCGCGTGGTGCTCGGCAAGGCGCCAGCCGGTGCCCGGGTGCGGCCCGCCCTCGAGCTGGCCGGCGACCTGGGTGACGTGCTCGACGAGCTTGGTCGCCGGGATGTCCTGCAACTCCTCGTAGAGGGCGGCGCCACCGTCGCCCATGCGTTCCACTCTGCCGGCCTGGTCGATCGGTACGTCGTCTATCTTGCCCCCGCCCTCTTCGGTGGCGACGACGGCCAGGCGATGTTCACTGGGCCCGGCGCCCCGACCCTTTCCCATCTTTGGCGCGGTCGCCTTCTCACAGTGCAGCGATTCGGCGACGACATACGGGTGGAGCTCGAAGGGCAGGCGGCCTGATGTTCACCGGGATCGTGGAGGAGCTCGGCCGGCTGCGCTCCCGTGACGGCGGCCGCTTCGTGTTCGAGGCGTCGACTGTGCTGTCCGACCTTGGCATCGGCGACTCGCTGAATCACAACGGCTGCTGTCTCACCGTCGTCGCTCGCGGCGAGGGCTCGTACGCCGTCGACGCCGTCGACGAGACGCTTTCGCGCACCAACCTCGGCGATCTCGTTCCGGGCGATCCCGTCAACCTCGAGCGAGCCGTACGCCTCGCCGACCGGCTCGGTGGCCATCTGGTGCAGGGCCATGTCGACGCGGTGGGTACGGTCGTCACTCCCGCCCCCGCCCTGCAGGTCGCCGCCCCGCCGTCGATCCTGCGCTATGTGGTCGAGAAAGGCTCGATCACGATCGACGGATGCAGCCTCACCGTCGTCGATGTCCTCGACGACGGCTTCACCGTCGCCATCATCCCCCACACCATGGCCGTGACCACCTTCGGTGGCAGACGGTGCGGCTCACGGGTCAATCTGGAGGTCGACATGATCGCCAAGTACGTCGAACGCCTGCTCGCCTACTCCAGGGATCATTCCCAGCCCGAGGAGGCCCGATGACCTTCGCCCCCATCCCCGCCGCCGTCGAGGCCATCAGGAAGGGCGAGATCGTTGTCGTTGTTGACGACGAAGATCGTGAGAACGAAGGCGACCTCATCATGGCGTCCGAGTTCGCCACCCCGGAGAAGATCGCGTTCTTCGTCAAGCATACGTCGGGGCTCATCTGCGCCCCCCTCACGACCGAGCGGGCGGACGAGCTCGACCTGCCCCTCATGGTCGCTCACAACACTGAGTCGCAGCGCACCGCCTTTACCGTCACCGTCGACTACCGGCATGACACGACGACGGGGATCTCGGCGGCGGATAGGGCGCGGACCATTCGTTCGCTGATCGATCCCGCGACCCGGCCGGGGGACCTGGCCCGGCCCGGGCACATCCACGTGCTGCGGGCGCGCGAGGGCGGCGTACTGAAGCGGGCCGGCCACACCGAGGCGGCTGTCGATCTGGCCCGCATGGCCGGCCTTTACCCCGCTGGCGTGCTCTGCGAGGTAGTCACCGAGGACGGTATGGGGATGGCGAGACTGCCGGAGCTCAAGTCGTTCGCCGCTCGCCACGGCCTCCTGGTGATCTCCATCGCCGACCTGATCCGGTACCGCCGCCAGAGCGAGAAGCTGGTTCGCCGGATTGTCGACGGCGTCCAGATTCCGACGCCGTGGGGCGACTTCCTCTGCTACGCCTACGAATCGGTCCTCGACGGTGAGCAGCACATCGCGCTGGTCCGAGGCGCGGTGCAGGGGGAGGAGGACGTACTCGTCCGGGTGCACAGCGAGTGCTTGACGGGCGACGTGTTCGGATCGCGGCGTTGTGACTGCGGCAATCAGCTGGAGGCGGCGCTCTCCATGATCGCTTCGGCTGGCCTTGGGGTCGTCGTGTACCTGCGTGGTCACGAGGGCCGTGGCATCGGTATCGCCCACAAGCTGCGGGCCTACGGGTTGCAGGAGAAGGGACGCGACACCGTTGACGCCAACCTGGACCTGGGCCTACCGGTCGACAGCCGGGAGTACGGAATCGGCGCCCAGATCCTCGTGGATCTCGGGATCACGACCATGCGGTACATGACCAACAACCCGGCCAAGTATGGCGGGCTCGAAGGCTTTGGCCTCGAGATGGTGGAACGGGTGCCACTCGTCTCCGTCCCGACGCCGGAGAACATCGCCTACCTCCGCACCAAACGGGAGCGGATGGGTCATCTTCTGGAGGGCCTCGATGACGTCCTATGAAGGCCGGTTGAACGGCGCGGGTATGCGGATCGCGCTGGTCTGCAGCCGCTTCAACGACCTGATCACCGACCGGTTGCTGGCCGGTGCCCGCGACGGACTGGTCCGCCACGGGGTCGATCCTTCGTCGATCAGCGAGGCCTGGGTACCCGGCGCGTTCGAGCTGCCACTCGTCGCCCGCCGGCTGGCCGAGTCCACGGAATTCGACGCTGTCGTCTGCCTCGGCGCGGTCATCCGGGGCGCCACTGGCCACTACGAGCACGTGGCCGGCCAGTGCGCGGTGGGCATCCAGCGGGCCCAGCTCGACACGGGCGTGCCCATCATCTTCGGCGTGCTCACCACCGACACCATCGAGCAAGCCATCGAGCGGGCTGGCACCAAGGCCGGCAACAAGGGCTTCGAGTCCGCCGCCACCGCCATCGAGATGGCCGACCTCCTCCGTCAACTGCCCAAGCCCCCCAGCTAGACCGGGGTGAAGTATCGTTCAAATGTCGAGCCGCTCCAGCGGCCGCAGCAGGTAGCGTCACCCCCCGTGCTGCGCCTCGTGTTGCCCAAGGGCTCGCTGGAGCGGGCCACCCTTGACTTGTTCGAGGAGGCCGACCTGGGCGTCACCCGGAGCAGCGAGGTCGACTACCGGGCGACCATCGACGACCCCCGGGTCGGCGACGTTCGTATCCTGCGGCCCCAGGAGATTCCCCGTTATGTCGCCGAGGGCCTCTTCGACCTGGGCGTGACCGGCCGGGACTGGATCGAGGAGACCTCCAGCGATGTGGTGTCGCTCGGTGAGTTGCACTACTCGAAGGCCACGGCCCGCCCCATCAAGGTGGTGCTCGCGGTGGCCGCCGACAGTCCGGCGCGGCGAGTGGAGGATCTCAAGCAAGGGCTGCGGGTCTCGACGGAGTACCCGGAGCTCACCCGCCGCTTCCTAGAGTCGCGGGGCATCCAAGCGGACATCCGTCTCTCTTACGGAGCGACCGAGGCGAAGATCCCCGACATCGCTGACGCCGTCGTGGAGATCACCGAGACGGGGCGGGCGCTCAAGGCCGCCGGCTTGCGGATCGTCGACACCATCCTGACGAGCTACACAGAGCTCATCGCCAATCCGGCCGCGGCCGCCGAACCGGCCAAGCGCCACGCCATGAACCAGTTGCACACGCTGCTGTCGGGGACGCTTGAGGCGCGCGACAAGGTCCTAGTCAAGCTCAACGTCGCGGAGAACGATCTCGACCGGGTCATCTCGATCCTGCCGGCCATGAAGTCGCCGACCGTGTCCGAGCTGTTCGGAAAAGGGGGCTATGCGGTCGAGTCGGTCGTCCCCAAATCGCAGATCAACATTCTCATCCCCGCCCTGAAGGATGCCGGCGCCACCGACATCATCGAAGTGCCGCTCTCCAAGATCGTCCACTGATGAAGACGGGGGAGGTCGTGGCCTTCGACGAGGCCGTCGGTCTGGGGACATTGCGCGCCGACGACGGAACCGTGTTCCCCTTCCATTGCACCGCAATCGCCGACGGGAGCAGGACCATCGAAGTCGGGACGCGCGTCGTGTTCGAGGTTGCGGCCGGCGGAAAGGGTCGGTGGGAAGCCCGACCGCTTGTCCCCCTCAGTTCGGCTGGGCGGTAGCCGACTGGATCTGGACGAAGGCCAATCGAAGCTGCGCCAGTCCCTCCCGCAAGGTGGTCTCCTGTTCGCCGAGCCGGCCTTCCATGCCCTCGACCAAAGCCCCGAGCGCGTCGATGGCCAACCGAGCCTGTTCCAACTGCGGTGGCTGCAAACTCAAGTGGAGGGCGGCCAACTCGAACAACCCGAATCCGTGATTGGCGATCACCACCTCGGCCGGGGTCTCGGCCAGTTGCTTTCGCAGCGTCTCCATGTCCTGCCGCAGCTGCTCCTCGTCGACGTCGCCGTCGTCGGGAGGCGGCCCAGATCCCGAGGGTGGCGGCGCCGATCCTGAGGGGGGCGGGGCCGATCCGGGGGGCGGCGGAGGAGGCGTCCGCCGGACCGGCCGCTCGCCGTCTGGTGTCCAGAGGGTGCTCACACTGCTACCCTACGGCTCACAATCGAATACGGGAAGCGGGGCGACGCCCCCACCCGGCCACCCGGCGGATCCGGGCTGCGACCGGGTCGATCGACCGCCATTTGGGGCGGGCGTTGCTTCCGACGCCCGCCTTTGGCATGTCTTGGGCGGTTCCACCGAACGCAAGGAGTGATGCCGCATAGCATCTGGACCCAACGCCAACGAGCATCGGATCAACGATCGAATCCGCGCTCGCGAGGTACGTCTCGTCGATGTGGACAGCAAGCAGCTCGGGATCAAGCCGCTCCCCGATGCGCTCCATATCGCTCGGCAACGTGACCTGGATCTCGTCGAGGTTGCTCCCGACGCCGATCCACCGGTCTGCCGGATCATGGACTATGGCAAGTTCAAGTTCGACGAGGCGCAGCGGGCGAAGGAGTCCAGACGCAAGACCACCAATAGCAGCATCAAAGAGATGAAGTACCGGCCCAAGATCGGGTCGGGCGACTTCGACACCAAGACCCGCCAGGTGTCCAGGTTCCTGGGCGAAGGCCACAAGGTCAAGATCACCATCATGTTCAGGGGCCGGGAGATGAGTCATCCGGAGCTCGGCAAGAAGATCCTCGACCGGGTGGCGGAGGAGGTGGTCGAGATCGGCAAGGTCGAAGCTGCACCGAAGCTCGACGGCCGGAACATGATCATGGTCCTCGCCCCCGACAAGCGCCAAGGTTCCCGGCGCAGCGCCCCGGCCCAGGCCCAGGCGCCGGCGAACGGCTCCCAACCCGAGCCTCTGCTCCAACCGGTGACGCAGACGAAACCCGAAGCCCCCGTGACCACAGAACCCCCCTCGACCGAGGCCCCCGTGACCGCAGAACCCCCCTCGACCGAGGCCCCCGTGAGCGCCGCGACTGAACCCCCCGTGACCGCAGTGCCTGTGACCGCAGTCGCAGCCCCCGTGACCGAAGCCCCCGTGGGTGCCGGCGCCGCCACCCTCGAGCAGCAGGAGAGCTGACAGATGCCGAAGATGAAAACCGACCGGGGCGCCGCCAAGCGCTTCAAGATCACGGGAAGCGGCCGCATCCGCCGCCGCCAAGCCTTTCGCCGTCACATCCTGGAGAAGAAGTCCTCGACTCGTACCCGGCGGCTCATGGGCGACGTTGACGTGCATCATGCCGATCTCAAGGCCGTGAAGCGACTGCTGGGCAAGTAGCGCACCAAACCCTTTTTTCTCTTCCTCGAAAGGAGCACCGATGGCCAGGGTGAAGCGCGCCGTCCACGGCAGAAAACACCATCGCGCCGTTCTTGAGCAGGCTCAGGGCTACTTCGGCAACAAGAGCCGGAGTTTCCGCGCCGCCAACGAGCAGGTCATGCACTCGTTGCAGTACGCGTACCGCGACCGCCGGGCCCGCAAAGGCGACTTCCGGTCCCTGTGGATCCAGCGGATCAACGCCGCCGCCCGGCTTCACGGTATGAGCTACAGCCGGTTCATCGCCGGGTTGAAGGCCGCCGAGGTTGAGGTGGACCGGAAGGTCCTCGCCGATCTGGCCGTGCGTGACGCCGCCGCCTTTGCCACCCTCGTCGAGGTGGCTCGAGCGGGCCTCGAGGCGGCGCCAAGCGCCGGAGATCCGGCCTGAGCGCAGTCGGGAGGTCCTGCTGACCGCTCCCCTCGCCTTTCGGCACCAGAAAGTGCAACGGCTGCGGCGCCTGGCAGGGCGCCGCAGTGCGCGCGAGGCGGAGCGGGTATTCGTGGCCGAGGGGATCAAGGTGGTGTCGGAGGCGTTGGCGGCCGGCGCGCCGGTAGAGGCGGTGTTTGTCGACGGCGGCACGGCCGAGGGCGCCAACGCCCACGGCGGACTGGCCGAGTTGCTCGAACGAGCGTCGGGGGCGGGGGTCCGGGTGCACATGCTGGCGTCCGGCGTGCTCGAACGGGTGGCGTCGACGGTCACGCCCCAGCCCGTCCTTGCGTTGGTCGGCTACATGGATGTGGCCCTGCCGACCCTGGCCACCGCGTCTCTTCTCATCATCGGTGTCGGTCTCCGCGACCCGGGAAACGCCGGCACCGTCGTGCGGAGTGCCGAGGCGGCGGGGGCCGGCGGGGTAATCTGCTGCGAAGGCTCGGTTGACCTGTTCAACCCCAAGGCGGTGCGAGCTTCGGCCGGGTCGCTGTTCCGTATCCCGGTCGTCGTCGGAGGCGAGGCCTTGGAGGTGCTCGATCAAGTCGGGGAGTGGGGAATGCGGCGGCTGGGCGCGGTGGCCCACGGAGGGGCGGACTATGCCTGCGCCGATCTGCGGGCGCCGGTGGCCTTCGTGGTCGGTAACGAGGCGCACGGACTCCCGGCCGAGGTCGAGGCGGCCCTCGACGCCCGGGTGAGCATCCCCCTGGCCGGTCGAAGCGAGTCGCTGAACGTCGGCATGGCCACCGCCGTCCTCTGTTTCGAGGCGGCCCGCCAACGCCGCCTGGGGCAGGCATGAGCGAGCTGCTCGACCTGCTGCCCGATGCCGTTCTGCAGCTTGATGCCGAGCGGCGCATCGTCGCCGCTAACGAGGGAGCCGCTGGGTTGACCGGCTATCTCCTAGCGGATCTGGTCGGACGAGACTGTGACGATCTGGAACCCCGTGGCCGGGACGGCCACCCGGTCTGGAACGGTGGATGGCATCGCTCGGCGTCGCTCCGGTCGGTGCGTTCTCTTCCCGAACAGGACATCACCCTGCGCCGGGCGGACGGTACCGACATTCGCACGCAGATGGCCGGGACCTACCAACGTCAACCGGACGGGACCGTCGCCGGGGCGGTACTGGTCTTCAGGGCGATCGGGCGGCGCGGGCAAGAGGCCACATCCGGCATCGAGATCGTGTCCACCGTCAGCCATGAGCTTCGTTCGCCGCTGACTTCGGTCAAGGGGTACACCAGTTTGCTGCTCAACCGGTGGGACCGGCTCAAGGACGACCAGAAGCGCATGATGCTCGAGCAGGTCAACCATGATGCCGACCGCGTCACCCGGCTGATCACCGAGTTGCTCGACATCAGCCGGTTGGAGACGGGTCGTCTCGTTCTGCGCCGCCAGCTGGTCGACCTGCCCACCCTGGCCGCCAGCGTCGTCGAGAAGGTAGGCCTTGAGTACAACGACCTCGACGTGGAGCAGTACTTCCCCAATGGCTTTCCTCGGGTGTACGCCGACCCCGACAAGGTCGAACAGGTGCTCACCAACCTGGTGGAGAACGCCTGTAAGTACGGGTCTCCCACTGGCATGCGGATCGTCGGCGAGCAGGCCGAGAGCGAAGTGTCGGTGTCGGTGGAGGACCGAGGCGAGGGGATTCCCCACGAGGACCTGCCCAAGGTCTTCACCAAGTTCTTCCGCCGATCCGAGGGTCGGCCCACGGGATCGGGCTTGGGCCTCTGGATCAGCCGGGGACTGGTCGAGGCGCACGGTGGCAAGTTGTCCGCCACTTCTATTGCGGGGCACGGGACCACCTTTCGCTTTACGCTGCCTCTGATCGACCTGGAAGAGGAGTTGTCCGGCTCGTGAGCACCACATCCCTGGAGGAGGAGGCAGCGGCTCGCATCGCCGCGTCCGACTCCCTGGACGATCTCCGCCAAGCCCGATCCGAGCTGCTCGGGAAGCGCTCGGCTCTCGCCGCCGCGAGGCAAGCCCTGCGGGCCGTGGCCGACCTCGATGACCGGCGCAGTCAAGGGGCTGCCCTCAACGCGGCCGTCGAGCGGGTCGAGGAGCTCTGGGATGCCCGTTTGGCCGAGCTGGAAGCGGAGGACCGGGAGCGGCGCCTGCGGGCGGACCGCCTCGACCTCACCGAGGCGGGGCGTGCCGGACTTCCGGACCGGGGCCATCTGCACCTGGTGACCCAAGCGCGGGATCGGCTGGAGGACGTGTTCGTCGCCATGGGGTACTCCGTGGCCGAGGGTCCCGAGGTGGAGGACGACTGGCACAACTTCGAGGCGTTGAACATGCCCCCCGCTCATCCGGCCCGGAGCATGTGGGACACCTTCTACCTGCGCCTCGGCCCCCCGGAATCGGTGGTGCTGCGGACCCACACCTCCCCGGTGCAGATCCGGGTCATGGAAAGCCAGCCGCCGCCCATCTACGCGGTGATGCCCGGCCGCTGCTATCGCAACGAAACCCCCGACGCCCGCCACCTGGCCGTGTTCCACCAGATCGAAGGGTTGGTCGTGGACCGGGGCATCACCTTTGGCGACTTAGCCGGCACGATCGAAGCGTTTACCGAGGCCTACTTCGGCCCGGGGATGACGGCGCGGCTGCGACCGTCGTACTTCCCCTTCACCGAGCCTTCCGCGGAGTTCGAGGTCACGTGCCCGTTCTGTGCGGGGGCGGGCTGCCGGACCTGCTCGAACGCGGGATGGATCGAGCTGGGCGGGTGCGGAATGGTGGATCCCAACGTGTTCACGGCGGTTGGTCTCGACCCCGAGGTCTGGTCGGGATTCGCGTTCGGGTTCGGCATCGACCGCTTCGCCCAGATCTTTCACGACGTCGACGACCTGCGACTGCTGCTCGAGAACGACATCCGCTTTCTGACCCAGTTCTGAGGTTCCCCGCTCATGCGCGTCCCCCTTTCGTGGCTCCGTGACTTCGCGCCCGTCGAGGGCGACATCGACGCGCTCGCGTCGGCATTGACCGGCCTGGGTCTGATCGTGGACGGAATCGAGCGGGTGGGCGAAGGGCTCGAGGGCATCGTTGTGGCGCGGGTGCTGGCTACGAAGAAGCATCCCGCTGCCAACCGCGTCCAGCTGGTCGACGTCGACAGCGGAGATGGCGAGGCCCTACAGATCGTGTGCGGCGCCTTCAACATGGCGCCTGGCGACCTGGTCCCGTTGGCCCCGTTGGGAACCGTCATGCGCAACGGGATGCTCATTGGGCGTCGCAAGGTGCGGGGCGAGTGGTCCAACGGGATGCTGTGCTCGTCTGAGGAGCTGGGTCTGCCCGCCGTCGACGAGGGGATCCGCATCCTCCCCGAGGGCGTCGCCGCGCCCGGGACGCCGCTCGTCGAAGCCCTGGGCCTAGAGCCTGACGTGGTGTTCGACCTCGACATCACGCCGAATCGCCCTGATGCGATGTCGGTGGCGGGCGTGGCCCGCGACCTGGCCGCCCATCTCCGCGTGCCCTTCACGCTGCCCGCACCGCCGGTCCCCGCCGCCGGCGGGACGATCAACGTCGCCGTGAGTGCCCCCGACCTCTGTCCGCGATTCACGGGGACGGTCCTTGACGAGGTCACCGTGGGCTCGTCGCCGGGATGGGTGGTCCGGCGGCTGACCCTGGCTGGGATGCGGGCCATCAACAACGTGGTGGATGCCTCCAACTACGTCATGTTGGAGCTCGGGCAGCCCACCCACCCGTACGACCTGGCCATGCTGGCCGGGGGCGGCCTGTCCGTGCGCCGCGCCAAGGATGGGGAAAGGGTCGAGACGCTTGACGGCGAGACACGCTCTCTCCGGGCGGACGACTGTTTGATCTGCGACGCCACGTCGCATCCGGTAGGCATCGCCGGGATCATGGGCGGTGCGGCCTCGGAGATCTCGCCGGCAACCAAGACCGTGTTCCTCGAGGCGGCCTACTTCACGCCCATCGCCATCGCTCGTACGGCCCGCCGGCTCGGGTTACGCACGGAGGCGTCGGCCCGGTTCGAGCGCGGTTGCGACCCCGAGGGGATCGCGCGGGCGGTGGGCCGGTTCTGTGAGCTTCTGCCCGGGACCGTCGTTTCCGCCGGCCTGCAGTCTGTCGATTCGGCGGAGCATCTGCGCGGGCGGCCCGTGGTCCGGGTGCGGACCTCGAAAGTCAACGGGCTGCTCGGATCCGATCTCAGCGACGAGCAGATCGTCAATTACCTGCGCCCCATCGGATTCGAGGCCGTTCCGGTAGAGCCCGGCGTTCACCAGGTCACCATTCCCAGCTGGCGACCCGATAGCGAGCGCGAGGTCGATGTCGTCGAGGAAGTGGCTCGGCACCACGGCTATGGGGCCATCCCGCGGACGCTCCCGACGACCCCCCGTACCGGCGGGGGCCTGACCTCCTACCAGCAGGAACGACGCAACGTGCGCGGCATCCTGGCCGGTGTTGGATTAACCGAGGCGTGGACAACCTCTTTTCTCGCGCCCGGTGATCTCGAGCGATCGGGCCAGCCCAGTGAGGCCATCGAGATCGAGAACCCCATGGTGCGCGAGGAGTCGTTGCTGCGCACCACCCTGCTCCCCGGTCTGCTCAAGGCGGTCGCCTTCAACGCCGCGCACCAGGAACCCGAAGTGCGGCTGTTCGAGATCGGCCACGTCTTCCTTCCCCCGCCGCCAGGCGTGGTACTCCCCGATGAGCCCGAGCGGCTCGCGGTTGTGCTCGCCGGCGGCATGGAGAGTGCCTCGGCGGGCCTGGCGGCCGACGCCACCGGAGCGGGGGCCGTGTGGAGTGTCCTGGCCCGTGCTCTCCGACTAGCGGACACGGAGCTGGTCGCGCTCCCCGCCGAACACGCCGGCGGCCTTCACCCCACCCGATACATGGGCGTGTCGTGTGGCGGCGAATTCGTCGGCGCGGTCGGAGAGGTGGACCCGAATGTCGTGGTTGCTTTCGGGTTGACGGGGCGGGTCGGATGGATGGACGTGGATTTGGGCAAGGTCCTCGCCGCACCCCGAGAACCGGCGCGTTACAACCCGGTGAGCCGGTTCCCGGCCAGCGACATCGACTTGGCGTTCGTCGTCCCGGACGACCTGTCAGCCGCCAGTGTTGCCCAGACGCTGCGCCAGGCGGCCGGAGAGCTCGGGGAAAAAGTTGAGCTGTTCGACGTGTTCCGCGGCGGGCAGCTGCCAGCGGGTACTCGCAGCCTCGCGTACCGCTTGCGGCTGCGTTCCCACGAGCGCACCCTCACCGACGCCGACGTCGCGGCGGTGAGGAAGGCCTGCATCGACGCGGTCGAGTCTGCCCACCGAGCGACCCTGCGCGCCTAGCTGACGGCTGGGGGTCCCACCCCAGCCGCCTAGCGCATGCCGGCTGAATCAAACCCCAGCCTGGTCTGGCCGGACCGGCGGATGCGCAGGATCCGATCGGTGCGGTACGAGGCCACCTTGGTACTCCAGCAGTCGAGGGCCGGACGCCGAGAGTCGCCCTCGAAGAACGTTGTCATCGGGCCTTCCTGCTGGTAGGAGACGGCGCCCTCGACCCACTCAGTGGACTCATCGTTCAACGTGACCTCGAACATGGACCGATGGTGCGCTCCTCAGCCTGTGGAAAACCAGAGGGCAAAGGTTGTGGGGTTCCTGTGGACGACTGCGGAAGTCGCATGTATATGCATGCTGATGTATACTGATCGACATGGCGCCCGGTCACCAACGACGCGTTGGCATCATCGGCGCATCGGGATATTCCGGCGTTGAGTTGCTCCGGCTGTGCGCCGGTCATCCGGAGCTGGTGGTGTCGTACGCGTCGGCTAACACGCTGGCGGGAAGCCGGGCTGCGGACCGCTATCCCAGTCTGGCCGGCGCGTATCCCGATCTTCGCTTTGAGGCGTTGGACCCGGCCGCAGTGGACGGCCTGGATCTGGTGTTCCTGGCCTCGCCTTATGGAACATCGCAGGATCTGATGCCTGATCTGCGCAAGCGGGTGGGACACGTCGTAGACCTGGCCGCGGACTTCCGGCTGAAAGACCCGTCCCTCTACCCGATCTGGTACGGCGAGGAGCATCGTTGCCCTGAGCTCCTGGCTGACTTCGAGTTCGGCATTCCCGAACTGTTCCGAGACCAACTGCGGAACGCGCCGCTGATCGCCGCGGCCGGTTGCTATGTCACTGCCGCCGCGCTGGCGCTGACACCCCTGGTGCGGGCCGGCGTCATCGCCGCCGAAGGGGTGATCGTGGACGCGGCCAGTGGTGTGTCGGGCGCGGGCGCCGGCCTCAAGCTGAGCACCGCCTTCGGAACGGTCAACGAGGACTTCACTGCCTACGGCCTGCTGACGCACCGCCACACGCCGGAGATTGAGCAAGTGACGGGCGCCCGAGTGCTGTTCACTCCGCACCTGGCTCCGATGACCCGTGGCATTCTGGCCACCTGCTACGCCCGCCCGGCCGGCACGGGCGGGCTCACCAGCACAGGCCTCCTTGATGTGCTGCGCGACGCCTATGCCGGTGAGCCCTTCGTCATCGTGAGCGAAACGTCTCCCTCGACCAAGGCCACGCTGGGTTCGAACGGCGCGCACCTGACGGCCCGCTTCGACGAACGCACCGGATGGGTCCTGGTCATTGCCGCGCTCGACAATCTGACCAAGGGCGCGTCCGGGCAGGCCGTGCAGTGCGCCAACTTGGCGCTGGGTCTGGCGGAGACGGACGGACTGCCGACCGTGGGCCTGTATCCATGAGTGTCACTGCCGCGCGTGGGTTCGTGGCGGCCGGCATCCCGTGCGGCATCAAGGTCTCGGGCGAACCGGATCTGGCGCTCGTGGCCACCGCCTCCCGCCAGCCGGTGGTCGCGGCGGCCGTGTTTACGTCCAATCTGGCGACCGCCGCGCCAGTGCAGGTGACCCGCGCGCACTTGAAGTCGACTGAGGCCCGCGCTTCGGCCGTGATTCTCAACAGCGGGAACGCCAACGCCGCCACCGGCCGCCAGGGCCGTAACCACGCCGAAGAGATGTGCGCGTTGGTCGCCGAGCATCTTCCCTGTCAGACCGCGGAAGTACTGGTGTGCTCGACGGGACTCATCGGCATCCCGCTGCCGATGGCCCCGATCGAAAGCGGCGTGCCGAGGCTGGTGGCCAGCCTCCATGCTGCCGGCGGCACTGAGGCGGCGCGCGCCATCATGACCACAGACACGCGGCTGAAGGAGACGCTCCAGCAGGGACCGGGATTCGTCATCGGTGGCATGGCCAAAGGGGCGGCCATGCTCGCCCCCAACATGGCGACGATGCTGGCCGTTCTGACCACCGATGCCGACGTGCCGGCCGTATTGCTTCAGGATCACCTGCGCTACGCCGTGGCCCGCAGCTTCAACACCTTGAGCGTCGACGGCTGCACCTCCACCAATGACACGGTCATCGTGATGGCCAGCGGCGCGGCCGGGGCCCCGGCCGACCCCGACGAGTTCCGTGACGTGCTCACTCGCGGCTGCGCGGACCTGGCCGCCCAGATGGCGGGCGACGCCGAAGGAGCCACCAAGGTGGCACGGGTGCAGGTCCAGGGGGCTCGCACCAGCGCCGACGCCGCCCGGGCGGCCCGACGGGTGGCCGAGAGCCAGTTGGTCAAGTGCTCGATGTACGGCGAGGACCCGTACTGGGGGCGGGTGGTGAGCGAGCTCGGCTCGGCCGGCGTCGACTTCGATCCCGACGTGGTCTCGGTCGCCTATGGCGGGATCGTCGTGTGCTCGGAGGGAGTGGCGTGCGCCCATGACGCCCGCGCCCTCGGCGCGGTGATGCGGAGCCCGGTGATCGAGCTCTGCGCCGATCTTGGCCTAGGCGACGGCACGGCGACGGTGTTGACCAACGATCTCACTCATGCCTACATCGACGAGAACATGAGAACGTCGTGAGCGGCGCTCCGGCCAAGGCCGCGGTGCTGGTGGAGGCCCTGCCGTACATTCGCCGGTTCTGGGGCAAGGTCGTCGTCGTCAAGTACGGCGGCAACGCCATGAGCGAGGACCTCGCTGCGTTCGCCCAGGACGTCGTACTCATGCGGTCGGTAGGCATGCGCCCGGTGGTCGTGCACGGCGGCGGGCCGCAGATCGGTGACCTGCTGCGGCGGCTCGGCAAAGAAACGGAGTTCCGCGACGGGCTTCGGGTTACCGACGCGGAGACCCTCGACATCGCCCGCATGGTGCTGGTTGGGAAAGTGAATCGCGACATCGTCTCGGCCATCAACGTCCATGCTCCGATGGCTGTCGGTCTGTCCGGCGAGGACGCCAGCCTGCTGGTGGCGTCGGCCCGCGCCCCGGAACTTGGCTTCGTCGGGGATGTGGCGGCCGTGAACACCGAGTTGGTCGACCGCCTGCTGGCGGAGGAACTGATCCCCGTCGTCGCGACCATAGGCGTCGATACCGAGGGACAGGCGTACAACATCAATGCCGACACCGCCGCCGGGGCGATCGCCGCCGCGCTACAGGCAGAGAAGCTGGTGTACCTCACGGATGTTGAGGGCCTGCGCCGGGAGGCGTCCGATCCGCGCACGCTGATCAGCGTCATTACGACCGACGAGTTGGAGCCGTTTCTCGACAGCGGCTCGGTCACGGCCGGGATGATTCCGAAGGTCCGCTCCTGCCTGGACGCGGTCAAGGCCGGTGTCGGCCGCGCTCACATCCTGGACGGGCGGGTGTCGCATGCCCTGTTGCTGGAGATCTTCACCACCGAAGGAGTGGGGACCATGGTGATGCCATGACCGCCGATCTGAGCCACCTGATGACCACGTATGGCCCGCCGCCGGTGACCTTTGTACGGGGCGAGGGCAGCTGCCTGTTCGACGATGAGGACCAGCCCTACCTGGACTTCCTGAGCGGCTTGGCCGTGACCGGACTCGGTCACTCGCATCCGGTCGTCGCCGCCGCCATCGCCACCCAGGCCCGGACGTTGCTGCATGTCTCCAACCTGTTCGCCAACAATGTCGGGCCGGTGGTGGCCGAAACTCTGGACACGCTCCTCGGCGGTGGTGGCCGCGTCTTCCTGTGCAACTCGGGTGCGGAGGCCAACGAGTGCGCCATCAAGCTCGCTCGCCGGTGGGGTGGCCGAGGCAAGCACGTGGTGGTCAGCGCTTACGGCAGCTTTCACGGCCGGACGTTGGCGACCCTGCATGCCACCGGCCAGCCCGAGAAGCACGAGGCGTTCCAGCCCCTGCCGGAGGGCTTCAGGCATGTCGCTTGGGATGACCCCGAGGCGCTCGAGGCCGCCATTGATCCGAGTGTGGCCGCGGTGTTGCTTGAACCGGTGCAGGGGGAGGGCGGCGTCAACCCGGCCACACCGGCGTACTTCGCCGCGGTCCGCCGGATCTGCGACGAGCGCGGCCTGTTGTTCATGGTCGACGAGATTCAGACCGGGCTCGGACGCACGGGCAAGTGGTTCGGCTTCGAGCACCTCGGCGTCCGCCCTGACGTGGTCACGCTGGCCAAGGCCCTCGGCAACGGTGTCCCGATCGGCGCCTGCTGGGCTCGCGCCGATATCGCGGCTGCCTTTCGGCCCGGCGACCACGGCTCGACGTTCGGAGGCCAGCCCTTAGCCGCGGCCGCGGCCCGGGCCGTGCTGCAGGTCATGCAGGACGAGGACGTGCCGGCCCGGGCCGCGGCCGCGGGCGAGCGGTTGCAGAAAAGCCTCGAAGGGCTCGCCGGTGTCGGCCAGGTCCGGGGGCTCGGACTTCTCATCGCGGCGGAGCTCCGTGGCGGAGGAGCTAAAGACGCCGCGCTGCGCCTCCTGGCCGCTCGTCCCACCGGGCTGGTGGTCAACGCCGTCACCGAGTCAGCTCTGAGGTTCGCGCCGTCGCTCCTCGTCTCGGACGCCGAGATCGATCAGGCCGTCGCCATTTTAGACTCGGTGCTCGAAGGATGAGCGTCCGCCACTTCCTCGAAGTCGATGATCTCACTCCTGAGGAACTCGCCCTCGTCCTCGACCTGGCCGCCAAGCCTCAGCCTCCCCGCGTGCTGGAGGGAAAGGGGATGGCACTGGTGTTCGAGAAGCCGTCTGCTCGTACCCGCAATTCGATGGAGATGGCGGTGTTCCAGTTGGGCGGCCATCCCGTTTCCATCCGCGGCGACGAGATCGGCATCGACACGCGCGAGACCGCCGAAGACGTGGCCCGCACGCTTGGCTGCTACCACGCCGTCATCGGCGTCCGGGCCTTCGACCACTCGATGCTCCAGAGGATGGCGGACGTTGCGAGCGTGCCCGTGGTCAACCTTCTCTCCGACGCCGCCCACCCATGCCAAGCGCTGGCCGACCTCCTGACCCTGCGGGAGGAATTCGCATCGCTGACCGGCCGCAAGGTGGCGTGGGTGGGGGACGGTAACAACGTGAGCCGTTCGTTGATGTTGGCCGCGGCGATGAGCGGTATGGATGTTGCGGTTGCCACCCCTGAGGGGTACGCACTGCCGGACGAGTTCGTCGAGCGAGCCCGGCGCCACGGTGTGCGCGTGAGCACGACCATCCATCCGGCGGAGGCGGTGGAGGGAGCCGACGCGATCGCCACCGATGTCTGGGCGTCCATGGGCCAGGAGGTCGAAGCGGGCAAGCGGCGAGCCGCCTTCGCCGGTTACACGGTCGATGCCGCGCTGCTCGACCGGGCGGCCCCGACCGCCATCTTCCTGCACTGCCTTCCTGCCCACCGGGGTGAAGAGGTGACCGCCGATGCCGTGGACGGACCGCGCAGTCGCGTGTGGCGTCAAGCGACGAACCGGATGCATGCGGCGCGAGGGTTGCTGTTGTGGCTCCTCTCGTGAGGGCCGTTGCGTTTCGCCCGCCCGACCATCACCTACCCCTTTCCGCTCATAGGACGGAACGATGAGGTTGGCCAAAACGCAGCGCCAGCACCGCATCGAGCGGCTGTTGGAAGCCAACGCCGTGACCAGCCAGACGCAGCTTGTCGACCTGCTCGCTGACGATGGCGTGGTCGCCACCCAAGCGACGGTGTCGCGGGATCTCGAGGAGCTGGGCGCGGTAAAGGTGCGCATGCCCGGCGGCGACACCGTGTACGCCCTTCCCGAACTGCCCAAGGACCGGGTCGCGCCGGAGGAACACTTGCGCCGGGTGTTGGGCGACTGGGTGGTCGAAGTGGCGCACAGCGCCAACCTGGTCGTGCTGCGCACACCTCCGGGCTCGGCCCACGTGGTGGCATCGGCGCTCGACCGCGCCGGGTTGGACGGCATCGTCGGAACCGTTGCGGGGGACGACACGATCCTGGTGGTGGCGGCCGAGCGCATCGGCGGCGCCAAGGTGGCCCGACGCTTGTCGGGTATGGCGAAACTCTAGGGAAAGGGTGGACATGGCGAAGCGGGTGGTGCTGGCTTACAGCGGCGGGCTGGACACGTCAGTAGCGGTGCGCTGGCTGGGCGAGGAGTTGGGCGTCGAGGTCATCGCCGTCGCCGCCGACGTCGGGCAGGGCGGGGACTGGGACGTCAGACGGGCGCGGGCCATCGCGGCCGGGGCGGTGGAGGCCGTCGTCGTCGATTGTCGTGAAGAGTTCGCCCGCGACTTCGTTGCGCCCGCGCTGAAGGCCAACGCCAAGTACGAAGGCAAGTACCCGCTCATCTCCTCGCTGTCGCGTCCTATCATCGTCAAGCATCTCGTGGCGGCGGCCCGCGAATTCGGGGCCGACGCCGTCGCCCACGGCTGTACGGGCAAGGGCAATGACCAGGTGCGCTTCGAGGTCTCCACGCGCGCCCTGGCCCCCGATCTCGACACGATCGCACCGGTGCGCGGCTGGGGCCTGACCCGCGAGCAGTCAATCGAATACGCGGACCGCCACGGTATTCCCATCACCGTCACCAAGAGCAGTCCCTACTCGATCGACCAGAACCTCTGGGGTCGCACCATCGAGTGCGGAATACTCGAGGACCCGTGGGAGCAGCCGCCGGAAGAGGTCTTCGAGCTGACCACGCCGACCGCTACCGATCCGGTGGAGCTGGTGCTTCGTTTCGACCGCGGTTTGCCGGTGGCCATCGATGGGCGCGAGCTGCCGCTGCACGAGTTGATCGGTGAGATCACGCGCGTCGTCGGTTCGTACGGGTGGGGCCGCATCGACATGGTCGAGAACCGCCGGGTGGGCATTAAGAGCCGTGAGGTGTACGAGTGCCCCGGTGCCCTGGCCCTGTTGATGGCGCACGCCGATCTCGAGGACCTGACCCTCGAACGCGACGTGGCTCACGAGAAGGCCCGTCTTGAGCCCCGCTACGCGGATCTCGTCTACGACGGGCTGTGGTTCTCACCGCTGAAGGATGCGCTGGACGCGTTCGTCGACTCGACGCAACAATTCGTGACGGGCGAGGTTCGGCTGCGGTGCGAGATGCCGGGCCGTTGTTTCGTCGCCGGACGCCGCAGCGAGGTCAGCCTGTACGACTACGACCTGGCGACCTACGAGGCGGCCGACCGGTTCCGTCACCAGGATGCGGAGGGCTTCGTGCGCCTGTGGGGCCTCGGCGTGGAGACGTGGGCGGCCCGTCAGTCCCGGCGCCGCTGATGGCGACCCGAGCCGCGGATGGGCGAAAGGGCGATGGCCGAGACGCCGGTGGAGCGCACTAGGGTGGTCCGGTGACCCTGTGGCAGGGCCGGATGGGAGCGGACGGGCCGGCCCAGGAGCTCCTCGACTTTACGGTCAGCCTCTCGTTTGACAAGAGGCTGGCGGCCGACGACGTGGTCGGCTCGGCGGCTCACGTCCGCGGCCTGGTGCGGGCCCGCGTGCTCACGGCCCAGGAGGCCTCTATCCTGCTTGCTGCCCTCGACCGGGTCGGTGCTGAACTGGCCGCCGGCACGTTGGCGTTCGGTCCCGGCGACGAGGACGTGCATACCGCCATCGAGCGCAGGGTGACCGAGATCGCCGGTGACGTCGGCGCCAAGCTGCACACCGGTCGCAGCCGCAACGATCAGGTCGCGACGGCCTTGCGTCTGTACACCAAGCGCGAACTGCTCGCCGTGGTGAACCTGGTGGTTGAGCTCCAGCAGGTCCTGCTTGACCGGGCTGTTGAGGTGGGCGACGCCTACCTCCCGGGGTATACGCACCTCCAGCGGGCCCAGCCGGTGCTGCTGGCCCATCACCTGCTGGCCCACGGGTGGGCGCTGGCCCGGGACGTGGACCGGCTGCTGGCCACCCGGCATCGGATGGACGTGTCGCCGTTGGGGGCGGGCGCCCTGGCCGGCTCGTCACTCGATCTCGATCCCGACGGTGTCGCCGCCGACCTCGGGTTTGCCTCGCGGTTCGAGAACTCACTCGACGCCGTTTCCGATCGCGACTTCGTGGCCGAGACGTTGTTCGATTTGGCCTTGCTCGGCGTGCACTTGTCGCGCATCGGCGAGGAAGTCGCGCTCTGGTCTTCCGAGGAGTTCGCGTTCGTTCGCCTGGCCGATGCGTTTGCGACCGGCAGTTCGATGCTGCCGCAGAAGAAGAACCCGGACGTGGCCGAGTTGGCTCGGGGGAAGGCGGGTCGGCTCATTGGCCATGTGGCCGGCTTCCTCGCCACCCTCAAAGGCCTGCCCCTCTCTTACAACCGCGACCTGCAGGAGGACAAAGAGCCGCTGTTCGATGCGATCGACCAGATCCGCCTCGCGCTGCCCGCGCTCAGCGGACTGCTGGCCACCATCACCTTCGATCTCGACCGGATGCGCACCGCCGCCGACTCGCAGACCGGCGCGGCGGTGGATCTGGCCGAATGGCTGGTGGAGCAAGGCACACCCTTCCGTCTGGCCCATGCCATCGTCAGCCGCTTGGTCCGGGATTCACTCGAACGCCGGGTGCCGATGGCCGAGCTGGTGGAGGCTCACCCCGCCCTCGGCGTCGAAGCGGTGGCGCTGCTCGAGCCGGGCATGGCCGTCACCCGGCGCACCAGCCCCGGTGGGGCCGGTCCCGCTCCGGTGGCCGTGCAGTTGAAGCATTTCCGCGAGCAGCTGGAGCGGTTGCGCCCGCTGACCGTCGGCTGAACACGGGCTGACCATTGGCGCCCTACGTCCATCGCATCCGGGTCCGCTACGGCGAGGTCGACATGCAGCGGGTGGTGTTCAATGCGCACTACCTGGCCTACTGCGACGACGCCACCGAGAGCTGGCTGCAGACGCTGAACCTGACCGTGACCGATCACGGCTGGGACTTCATGCTGAAGAAGGCCACCATCGAATGGGACGGGGTGGCGACGGTGCACGAGACCCTCGCCATCGACGTGGCCGTGGAACGGTGGGGGACCACCAGCTTCGACGTCGGCTTCCGCGGCCACGTGGACGAGCGGCCGGTCTTTCGGGCCACGGTGACCTACGTCGGGGTGCGGGCGGGGACCAGGGAGACGATGGCGCCGCCGCCGCAGGTGCGATCCCGGATGGATGGCCCGGCGTCATGAGCCCGTCGCCTGTGCCCCTGCCGCTGGAGCGCGCCTTTTATCACCGCGACCCCCGTCAGGTCGCTCCCGAGCTGCTCAACAAGCTCCTCATCTGCGGGCCTCGCGTGGTCCGTATCGTCGAGGTCGAGGCCTACTGCGGATCCATCGACCCGGGCAGTCACGCCTACCGTGGCCCGAATCGGCGCAACGCGGTGATGTTCGGCCCGCCCGGCCACCTCTACGTCTATTTCACCTACGGGATGCACTGGTGTGCCAACGCCGTGTGCGGCGAGGAGGGGGAGGGGCTGGCCGTCCTCCTGCGGGCGGCTGCGCCGGTGGCCGGTCTCGACGAGATGCGCGTGGCTCGATTCGGGCCGTCGCAGTTGCCCCGCAGCGGACGGCTCCGCCGGCCACCGGCGGTTCAGCGCGACCGCGACCTGTGCAGTGGCCCAGCCAAGCTGGCCCAGGCGGCGGGCATCGACGGCGGGCACAACGGGGTGGACCTGGTCACCGGCGACGGCGGGGTGATCGTCGCGTCCGATGGGACGGCTCCGCCGGAATCACCGGTCGTGTCACCGCGCATCGGTCTCACCGCAGGGGCGGAGCATCTCTGGCGTTGGTATGTGGCGGGCGATCTCAATGTCTCACGGCGCGCCGCCGATTTCAGCTCGACGGGGGCAGGATCGGGCCCGGGCCGGGTGCGGGGAGGCAGCGTCGGGCCCGAGCGCCGGGGCTGAAGCCGGGCCTGCCGCCGGGCCTGCCGCCGTCGGCAGGGGGCCCGCCGGCCTGCTATTGTCAGCGTTCCTTCCGGTCTTCGGCCGCGGGAGCCGTTTGACAGCGGATCCCCAGGTTGGATACTCTGGGAGGCCGCTCGGGTGGCGACTGTGCCGTCCGAGACGTGTCGAGAACTCCGTTTTCGGAGGACTCGGCCAGCGGATCAGCACCTCCGACGTGTGTATGTCGCGTGCTTTCCGCCGAGGATGCTCCTTGAAAACGGAACAGAGGAAGCCAAAAGCCAGTGCGGGCGACCCATCCCTTCAACCGGGATGAGTCGCAGTTGTCAATGCACTGTATGAACGGACAACACAGTCTGTTCTGGTGCCAGTCGGTCGACGAGGTCAGGAACCTCGGAGGCCGGCTCTCCCGATCGCAGCCCGGTTCGCCGGGTCATGATCTCAATGGAGAGTTTGATCCTGGCTCAGGACGAACGCTGGC
>JRHI01000171.1_pt1 | contig 72749 bp, 72 predicted proteins | sample 215371 | NCBI WGS metagenome assembly JRHI01 (sample SAMN02929681, study PRJNA255918) | sediment metagenome | biome: cave system; feature: Ice Cave; material: Sediment; isolation source: sediment from deep within a dark volcanic ice cave with no known source of... ... | reverse complement strand
CCGACTTCCACGTAGCCCGAGAACTTCACGTCCTTAAACCAGTCATCGGCATGGGCTGCGCCCGAGAATGCGAGGAGCGCTACGCCTGACACCCCGCACAGAGCGGCTACGCTACGAGATCCGGCCATTTGCTACACCCCCGATACACGACTGACTTGGCCACAAAGTTACTCGTGGCCGCACTTGCGGCGCTCTGTTCGGAACGCTTCGAGGGATGAATAAAAGCGTAAACGGCCCCAGCCTCAAGGCAAAATGACGAGTTGCGGTACCTCCCCGTCAACCATGTCACATAACGGCAACGTCCCCCTGGATTTGACTACTTATCGTTCACAAAGCGCTCGACTCAGCGGCATTCAGCTCTCCGCACAACCAGCTTGAGTCGTGATCTGTGCACAAAAATCAGGCGAAACTCCTGCCTAAGATTTTCAGGTTGCGTAGCCCACTCTTTTCAATCTTGTGACCACGGCCCCAAAGCTACACTTCTGAGCCCCATGCCCGACGCAACCGTGCCCCAAACAGCCCTGATCACCGGTGCCGCCCGCAGGATCGGCCGCGCCATAGCGCTCGACCTCGCCGCGCACGGCTGGCGCGTCGGCATCCACTATCGCCGCTCGCGCGCCGAAGCGGAGGCGCTTGCCGAGCAAATCCGGTCGAGCGGAGGAACGGCGGCAGCTCTTTCCGGCGACCTCGCCAAGGCGCAGGACGTTGCCTCCCTGATCGGCCGCTGCGCCGACGCGCTCGGGGCGCCGACGTGCCTCGTCAACAACGCGTCCGAGTTCTTTCTCGACACGGTCACCTCGGTGACGCCGCCCGGTTGGGACACGCACCTCGAGATCAACCTGAAGGCGCCGGTGTTTCTCGCCCAGGCGCTTTATCTCAACCTGCCCGAGGGTGCGGAAGGCAACGTCATAAACATTATCGACCAAAGAGTTTGGAGGCCGACCCCCGACTTCTTCTCCTATACGATCTCCAAGGCCGGGCTCTGGACCGCGACGCAGACGCTGGCGCAGGCCATGGCCCCGCGCGTACGCGTCAATGCCATTGGCCCGGGCCCCGTTCTGCAGAGCGTGCATCAGACGAAAAAGGACTTCGCCGCAGAGGCTTCGGCGACTCCGCTAAAGCACGGGCCCACCCTGCGGGAGATTGCCGCCGCGGTGCGCTTCATCCTCGCGACGCCCTCGATGACCGGTCAGATGATTGCCCTCGACGGCGGCCAGCACCTGAGCTGAGAGGCGCTCGCGGGAGCATTAAACACGAAGCATAGACAACGCTTGCGCCACAATTCCTCCCTTCGTTGCTCCAACTCGCGCCCCAATCATTCGCGCATTCTGCATCAAGCGCCCGGCGAGACGTAAACCAGTCGTTAACGTTAAGCCTTTAAGAACGTTTGTTGGTTTCGTAGGGCGCAATCGCAGAAACGCAGCGCCGCGTTCACAACGGGTGTTCTCATGAAGAGACTCTTCGGAGCATCGCTCTCTATTGCTCTTGCCACCGCCGTCTTCGTACCAGCCCGAGCGGCCGACCTCCCCCAAGTCAAGATTTCCAACGCCAATGAAGTCCCGGCCTGTGCCACGCCGGGCCGCCTGATGGCGTACCTGCATTCGCGAAACCCCAAGGCCGAATCCCGCTTCGACAGCGTCGCCACCGAATACATGCGCCACGGCGAGGAGCTGGGGCTCCGCTGGGACATCGCCTTCTTCCAGATGGTGCTCGAGACGGGCGCCCTGAGCTTCACGGGCGACGTGCGCTCGACCCAGAACAACTTCGCCGGGCTCGGCGCCTCGGGTGGCGGTGCCCACGGCGAGGCCTTTGCCGACATCTCCTCCGGCGTCAAAGCGCACCTGCAGCACCTCATGATGTATGCGGGCGAGCACATCGACAATCCGGTCGCTGAGCGCACACGCAAGGTGCAGGAATGGGGCGTGCTGACCGACTGGCAGAAGTCGATCAAGGGCCCGATGACGTTCACGCTCGTCGCCCAGCAGTGGGCGCCGACCTCGCGCAACTATGTGCGCGACCTGTCGACCATTGCCTCCGATTTCTACACCAAGGCCTGCAATGGCCCCGACCCGCAGCCTGAGCTCGTGCAGGAGGCGCGCAAGGGACGCGAGGGCCAGCCGGCAACGCAGCAGGTCGCGGTCGCCGACCCGCAGCCCGACTCCGCCGCGGCGCCCGCCGCCGATGCCGACGCCACTCCGCCGCCGAAGGTTTCGGGCGCGGACATCGCACGCGTCCGCATCGAGGAAGAGCGCAAGGAGAATGCCCCCATAAAGGCGCTCGGCGTCGCCGGCATGCTGGGCGACGTCGGCAAGGCGGCGCAGCCCGCCGCCGAGCAGAAGGCCGCTGCCCCCCCGCCGGCGCAGACCGCCGAGGCTAAGCCCGAGGTGACAATTCTCAACCCGACACCCCTCAAGAGCAAGGCCGACACCACGAAGAAGGCCGAGGCCACGAAGCCCGGCAGCGCCAAGGCTGCCGAGAAGGGCGCCGAGATCCAGACCGCCTCGGTCGCCGGCACCGCCACGCAGATGAAGACGCCTACCGCCTCAAAGGCCGGCAAGTGCAAAGTGTGGACCGCCAGCTACGGTGGCCAGCGCGCCATCATCATCAAGGCGGTGACCGACGGCACCACCAACTACACCGTGCTCGACGTGAACGACCCGACCGAGGGCCGGGAGGTCGACGCCTACATCTCCGCCTATGCCAAGGGCGGCGAGAAGCTGGAGGCGTTCCCGACCCAGGCCAAGGCGCTCGACAAAGCCTTCGAGCTCTGCCCCGAGGGCTGAGCCGAAGGCGCTCCTCGTTACGAGCTTTGTTCAGCCTTTCGGCAATAGGTCGGTCGCAGGTCCGTCATGGTGCCCCGAGTGGCCCCCCATTTGAAACGTGCGCACGCGTCTAGGGCGTGGTGTGGCCGTAGCGTCGTGGCGAGCTTGGCCTTGAGCCTCTTTGCAGGTGGGGCCGCCGCGGCACTGCCCGAGATCCGCACCTCGACCCAGAACAAGGTGCCGGCTTGCGTCACGCCGCAGCGCCTGATGAGCTTCCTGAAGAGCCGCAACCCAGGCGTGGAAGCGCGCTTTGCTGACATCGCCAATATCTACAAGCGCCACGGCGAGCGCTGGCACGTGCGGTGGGACTACGCGTTCTACCAGATGGCGGTGGAGACGAATTTCCTCTCCTACAAGCAGGGCAACGGCCGCTGGGGCGACGTCAATCCGCGCCAAAACAATTTCGCCGGCCTCGGCACCACCGGCGGCGGCATCCCCGGCGACAGCTACCCCGACGTCAACACCGGTGTGCTGGCGCAGATCCAGCATCTGGTCGCCTACTCGGGCGAGCACATCACCGATCCGGTCGGCGCGCGCACCAAGCTGAAGCAGGACGACATCATCGAATCGATGGAGCACCTGAAAGGCCACGTGACCTTCAACGACCTGTCGCACCGCTGGGCGGTGGACCGCCACTATGGCGCGTCCATCGAATGGGTCGCAAACAGCTACCGCGCAGTCTACTGCAAGCCGGGCGCGCAGCGAGCCGACACCGAGGCAGATATGACCGCGCCGGTAGTCGAGGCGACAGCAGCGCCGAAACGCGAGGCTGCGGCAGCCAAGGTCGCCACGGCACAGAAGCTGGCTCCGGCCGAGGCACTCGGCGGTCCGAAGACCGATCCCGTAGCCGAGCCGGTTGCGGAGACGGCCGTCGAGCCCGCGACCGCCGAAGCGATTGAAATACCCGAGCCCGCGACGGTCGTGGCGGCCGCCGCACCCGAAGCTGCGGCGTTGCCTGAGCCAATAGCACCTGCGGCGGCAGCGGCATCGGCGCCAGCGTCACCAGAGACAACCGCCGCGGCGGCGCCCGTGCGCACAATTTGGTCACGCGACAAGCAGGATGCGCCGTCGGAACCGGCCATCACGGCGGCGTCGACAAAGCCTGCGCCCAAGACGAAGGCCGCGCAGCGGATCGCGCCGCTGCCGATCGCTAAGGCGACGATGGTGCCGACGGCTCCGGTTGCCGTTGCCGCGGCGGAGCCACCTGAGACCGCCGCACCCGAATCCGCGTCACCTCCGGTGCCCGTCGCAAAGATGGAAGCGGCTCCTGCATCGGCCGCGCTGCACGCTCCCGAGGAGCGGCCGGTCGAGGAGCCGGCACCCGCCGTCGTCTCGATCCCGATCACCCCCGCGATCGAGTCCCGGACACCCGCTCTGCCCGCGCTCGAAGAGCCGGTCGATGCGCGCGCCTTCGCCTTCGCACCGGCGTGGAACCTCGCCGAGCTGAGCCCAAGCCAACAACCAAGGCCCGCTCCCATCACGACGGGCGCGTGCCGCGTGCTCGCGGCAAGCTACGGCGGCAAGAAGACCCTGCTCGTGCGCACGCAGGCCGGCGCAGAGACCCACTACACCGCCCTCACAGTTCTCGACGGCTTTGAGGCCTCGATGTTTCAGAACTTCGTCAAGGCGCACGCGCCGGGCGGAGCGAGCCTCGGGGAGTACGAGACCAAGGACGCCGCGCTCGCAAAGGCGAAGGAGCTCTGCCCCGGATCGGCAGCAGCACCCAAAGCCGAGGGAGCGAGCGCAGGCTAGACGGGGACCGCCCTTCTCTGGACCAACTGCATGAGGTCCAGAGGGGGCGGCACCGCCTGTCCCGCACGTCCGCAGGCTTCGGAGGCTCAGTTGCCGGCAACGGCGTCGGCGAGCTTCATCTCGTTGCCGCGCCAGCTCACCGTGTTGCCGATCCACGCCTGCGCCCACAGCACAGGGAGCATGAGATCGCGCGTCACCCACGCGATCACCGACGATGCGGCAACAGGCCAGCCGGCGGCGTGGCAGAGATAGGCATCGCAGGCGTACCAGAAGGCAGTGAGAGCGGAGACAGCAGCAAGCGCCGGCACGTCGGCGGCCTGCGCGGCATAAGCCGCGGCAAGCAGCGGTGCAAAGCCGCCGGACAGCACCTCAGGAAGGAAGAACGCCGGAAAAGTCGTGCGCCGCAACTTCGCCCAGCGCACCTGCCGCTGCCACACCGCCCGTGCGGAGCGATGCCCCAGAGGCTGGCCGAACGCGCCGTCGACGAGCCGCACACGGCACCCAGCGCGCCGTACGACCTTGGTGGCGGCAGCGTCCTCCGCAATCTCGGCGCCTAGCGCCTGGATGCCGCCCGCCTTCTCCAGATCGGCGCGGCGCCACAGCATGGTCTTGCCCTGTGCGAAGCCGAGCCCCACGCTGTCGGCGGCGTATTGCCAGCGCGCCTGATAGGTGTTGAGGAAGGCGCACTCGACCTCGGCCCAGAAGCCCTGCGCCATGCAGCCAATCGGCGGCGCGCACAAGAGACCGGTGTCGGCGCGCCAGCCCGAGAGCAGGCGGTCGATATAGTCGGGCGGCATCAGCACATTGCTGTCGGCCATCACCACCCAGTCGTGGCGCGCCGCCCGCCAGCCCTTGATCAAGTTGTTGAGCTTGGGGTTGGAGGTGACGTTGTCGCGACCGATAAGGAGGCGCGCCGGAACGTTGGGGTGCTCGGCGATCAGGCGCCGGATCACAGGAACGACCGCGTCGTTTCCGTCATCGCAGCACAGGATCAGCTCGTAGCTCGGGTAGCTCAGCTCGAAGCTCGAACGCAGCGTCAGCTCGTCGTAGGGATCTAAGCCGCGCACGGTGCGCAAGAGACTCACCGGCGGTCCACCCGCGAAGTGCGCAGGCGGCACGGGGCTGCGCAGACGGCGCGCGGCGAGCACTGTGCTGGCGAGATGGAGCAGCGTTGCGAGCAGCGCAAACAGCGCACATGCCCAGGCGAACTCGGTCATCGGCTCCCCTGAGATCGGTTGCGAGGCGAGCGAGCGTAGGGCTCTAATTTTTCGTGAGATTCGATGACAGCGGAATGACAGCGGCGGTGCCAGATGGCCGCACGTCAGCCGTTAAGCATGTGGAACCTACGGCGCGGGCGCGAGGTACTTCAGCGCCACGTTCGACAGCGCGCCGCCGACGACGCACGGAATGCCGACCGCGAGCGCGCCCGCGCCCGCGGCGCCCACGCCCGCGACCCCCAGGCCAACGCAGCCCAGGGCAAAGGCGGTCTGGCCCGCCTGTCCCCACCACGCGAAGTTGCGAGCGTCTTCCGAGCCTTTGGTCTTGAGCACCTCGATGGAGTCGAGGGCATCCTTGCGGATGTGGGCGAGCTCGAAGGTCTCGCAGGACTCGATAATGTCCTTGAGCGGCACTTCCACCGGCTCGGGCTGATGCGGCAGCGAGGTCTTGAGGTAGCCGAGCAGTTCGGGGTCGCGCGAGGCGTTCTGCGCCAGCGTCCACTTCACCATGCTGCCGATGGTGAGCCTCTCGACATTATTCTTGTCTTTCGACCACTCGAGCGTGCGCACGAGGCGCTGGATGGGCTCGGAGGATCCGGTCGCGAAGTAGTAGCCCCAGTTGGCGTCGACCGCGATGGGGTTATCGAGCGGCAGATCGCGCAGCACCGGCAGCTTGCCGTAGAGGTATTTGTCGATGACGATGCGCCGCGCCGGCATGCGCTCGACGAACTTGCCCAACAGCTCCTTCCACTCCGGAAGGCCCGAATAGGCAATCGCCTTGACGACGACGACCTGGTCGGGTGGCGGCATCGGGAACATGTCGGAGATGAGCTTCTCGGCCTTGTCGGAGTTGGCGCCGATGACGCCAGCGAGGAACCCGACGTAAATGCCGGCGGACTCGACGTCCTTCAGTAGATTCAGATCGCGCATGGCCCTGTAGGCTTCGGCGAGGCGCTCGGGCTCGGGGTTGTGGCGATAATCGTTGATCCACTGCAGCAGGATTTCAGGCTTGTTGAAGGGGGGCCTCTTCGGCTTGCCCTTGGCATCCGCGCCGACAGCCACGAAGGCGAGCGCGAGGCCCGCGAGCACGAGCGCCGTCCAACGCATGAAATGGCCCCACCGCGCGGTCACGTGCGCTACCCTATCGTTCAAGGTTGAACCTGTATTTCCCCGGCATTTCCCGGCCCACCCCGAGCCGACCGAAGCCACAAGAAAAGGCCGTATTGTCAATTTGATGGCAGGAGCCGCCGCGGGCCCCGCTCCGGCGTTCACAAGGTAAGGACCACCTTCCCGATATGGCTTTCCTCCATGCGGTGGTGCGCCTTGGCGACTTCGGCGAGCGGGTAGGTTGCGTCAATGACGATGCGGATGCGGCCGTCCACGATCAGCGGCAGCACCTTCTTCTCCACCGCGCGGGCGATCGCGGCTTTGACCTCGTTTGAGCGGATGCGCAGCGTCGATCCCGTCAGCGTCAGCCGCTTCAGCATGACGCGCATGAGATCGAGGGTGACCTTCGATCCGTTCTGGAAGGCGATGTTGACGAGGCGGCCGTCGTCGGCGAGCGAGCGGACGTTGCGCTCGACGTAGTCGCCGCCAACGATGTCGAGGATGACGTTGACGCCGTTGCCCTCGGTCGCGGATTTGACCGCCTCGACGAAGTCTTCGGTTTTGTAGTCGACGGCGCGTGTCGCACCGAGCTTGCGGCAGGCCTCGCACTTCTCTGCCGAGCCGGCGGTTGCGATCACTTTCGCGCCGAACGCGTGCGCGAGCTGGATGGCGGCAACGCCGATGCCGCTCGTGCCGCCGTGCACGAGGATCCACTCGCCGCTCTTCAAGCCGCCGCGCTCGAACACGTTGTGCCACACGGCGAAGAAGCCCTCGGGGATCGCGGCCGCTTCCGTCATCGACAGGCTCGTCGGCACCGGCAGACAGGAACCCTCATCTACGGCGCAATATTCCGCGTAGCCGCCGCCGGGGACGAGCGCCATCACGCGGTCGCCCTCTTTGAAGCGGCTTGTGCCGGCACCCAGCGCAGCGACCGTGCCCGCAACCTCGAGCCCGGGAATCTCGGAGTGTCCCTTGGGCGCGGGATAGTGACCCTCACGCTGCATGAGATCGGGGCGGTTGATGCCCGCCGCCGCCACCTTGATGAGCACCTGCCGCGGGCCGGGAGCGGGAACGGGGAGTGTAACCGGCCGCAGAACCTCCGGACCGCCCTTATCCGCAATCGTTATGGCGGTCATGCTGCCTGGTAGTGTCGACATCACTGATCTGTTTCCCCTCGTGCGTGCGCGCACTGATGCCCGAGCAGCGCGGCGGAAACAAGCGCCCGATTGCCGGCCGCGTGCTTGTGCGGGCCGCGCGCTTGTCGCAGGATCCGAGCATGGCGACGCGGGCGGGCGCGACAACGAGGAGACGCCGATGGACTGGGATGACGTCAGGCCCGAGCCGAAACCCGGCGCGGCGATCGGAGAGAATCTCGAGACCCTGTCGGTCAACGAGCTCGAGGCGCGCATCGCCGAGTTCGAGCGCGAAATCGCGCGTGTCAAAACGGAACTCGACAAGAAGCGCAGGCACGAGGATGCGGCGAGCGCGCTGTTCAAGCGTTAATGGGGATCGCGCGTTTGCGAGCGAAGACCACAACCTGCGTTGTGCTCCCGCGCGCCGTATCCGGGCCCCTGCAATCGTAACTGCGGCGTGCTTTTCCGGGCCGTCGTTGTTAACCGTTTATTAGGGTTAGAGGGGTAACGTCCCGTTATCCAGTCTTCTGGATCCTGAGTGGCACCTGCCGCTCTGTTTGACGCCTCCCTGTTGACTTCAGAGCCGCCTCAGAGCGGCTCTTTTTTTGCATGCACAAATCTCGAGCCTCATCGCCCCGCTTTTGGCCATCTTGTTAACGGTAGCTTGGCAGGGTGAGAGCATGGTAAAAACGTTATCAAGTAGAACGGGCGTGTCAGAACGGGTCATGAGCAACGGGTCTCGCAGCGTAAGCAGCATCTCAACGAGCAACGTTACCGTTTCCTTTGGCGAGCGGTATCAGGCTTCAGAACAATTCGATCTCGTATTCAAGGAGGGCATGGCGCTGGTCGAGCGCACGGCCTCCTACCTCGAGGGCCCGGGCCGCGCCGAGGCAAGGCGCCTCCCGGCCCCCGCCAACGTCCTCTACGCCTCCGAGAGCATGCGGCTCACGACGCGGCTTTTGGACCTCGCGTCCTGGCTCCTCATTCGCCGCGCGCTGAAGGAAGGCGAGATCGGCGAGGCCGAAGCCGACAAGAAGCGCTCGAGCGTTTCGTTGCACGGGCCGGCGAAGCCCTCCCACGTTCAGGGCTATGACACCCTGCCGCAGGGCATGCGCGACCTCATCACCGAGAGCTACGCGCTCTACGACCGCATCGTGCGCCTCGATCGCACACTGAGCGTGAATTTGGACGACGCCGGCGCCGAGCGGGTGCTGACAAACCCCGTCGGGATGCAGATGGATCGCCTGCGCGTGGCCTTCTCGAGCTGAGCAATAAGCGGCTCAGGTTGCCTGTCAATCGAAAAGCCCGGCTATTGGCTAGGCTTTTTCACAGTCTGGAGCGGTCCGCCGCCAGTGAGAGCGGCGCGGATCAGAACAGGCCTTCGAACTTCTTCTTGAAGCGCGACAGACGGCCGCCGCGGTCGGTCAGGCGCTGGTCGCCGCCGGTCCACGCGGGGTGCGAGGTCGGATCGATCTCGAGGTGCAGCTCGTCGCCCTCTTTGCCGTAGGTCGAATAGGTGACGAACTCCGTACCATCGGTCATGACGACCTTGATCTGATGGTAGTCGGGGTGCAGTTCGGGCGTCGTCTTCATGGGGCGGCTCGCAAATCCGGAGGTTTGAAGCGGCCTCTATAGTCGAGATGGCGCCCCCGCACAAGCTGCCGTTCCCTCCCGCAAAAACCGCGTCCCGATGGCACTTGAGCGCCTGGGGGCGGTCGGGCATGGTCCCTTGAGGCCACGCGGCCGGCCAACCGGTTAAGAAACGAGCGCTTCAGCCCTTGACCCGCACATCGCAAGCACCCGAAGACACCCGTGGGGAGGAGCCGCCGTCCGCGAGCGACCGCGGACTCCCCGACCCGCAGGCTTCACTGCGGCCGGTGCGGACCTTGGCGCCCTATCTCACCCGCTACAAGCGCAAGCTCACGCTGGCCGGCATCTCCCTCGTCGTCAGCGCCGTCGCTATGCTCATAGTGCCGCTGGCGGTGCGCCGAGTGATCGATCTGGGCTTCGGGTCGAAGGACAGCCTGTTCGTCGACCGCTACTTCGCCATGCTGGTGGTCGTCGGATTCATCCTCGCCGTCGCCAGCGCCGCGCGCTTCTACTACGTCAACTGGCTGGGCGAGCGCGTCGTTACCGACCTGCGCAGCGACATCTTCCAGCACGTATCGACGCTGGGGCCCGCGTTCTTCGAGAAGGCGCACTCGGGCGAGCTGATGAGCCGCCTCACCGCCGATACCACGCAGATGAAGGCTGTCGCCGGCTCCTCGCTGTCGCAGTCGCTGCGCAGTCTCATCATGCTCGTCGGCGGCATCGTCATGATGTTCGTGACGAGCCCGCGCCTCTCGCTCATGGTGGTGATTGCCATTCCCGCCGCGATGCTGCCGCTCATTGCCTTCGGCCGCTGGGTGCGGCAGTTGTCTCGCCACGCGCAGGACACGCTTGCCGATGCCTCCGCCTTCGCCTCCGAGAACTTGAGCGCGGTACGCACCATGCAGGCGTTCGCCTACGAGAGGACGGCATCGCGGCGCTACCGGGCGGCGGTGGAGCGCTCGTTTGCCGCCGCCAAGGAGCGCATGAAGGCGCGCGCCGTGCTGACGGCGCTCATCATGTTTCTGGTCGTGGCGAGCATCACCGGCGTGCTGTGGTTCGGCGCCTCCTCCGTCATCTCCGGCAGCATGTCGGGCGGGCGTCTCGGACAATTCGTTCTCTACGCCGTGCTCGCAGCAGCGGCCTTCGTGCAGCTCTCCGAGGTGTGGGGCGAGATGGCCCAGGCCGCCGGCGCAGCCGAGCGGCTCGGCGAGCTCCTGCAGGTCGAGCCAGACATCCGCTCGCCTGCCGACCCCGTGTCGCTGCCGACGCCGCCGCGCGGCGAGATCGAATTCAAGGCCGTGCGCTTCGCCTACCCCGACCGCGCGGGCGAGGTCGTCCTCAACGGCGTTTCGTTCCGCGTCAGGCCGGGAGAGACGGTCGCCCTCGTCGGACCCTCCGGCGCCGGCAAGACGACGATCTTCAACCTGCTTCTGCGCTTCTTCGATCCTTTGTCGGGCGAGGTCCGCATCGATGGCGTGCGCACGAGCGAAGCCGACCTCGCTCAGCTGCGCACGCGAACGGCGCTGGTGCCGCAGGACGTGGCCCTCTTCGCCGATACCATCGCCGAGAACATCCGCTACGGTGACCCCACCGCAAATATTGAGGCCGTGAAGCGGGCAGCAACCGCGGCGCAGGCCGACGACTTCATCCGGGCCCTCCCCGAGGGCTACGAGACGCGGCTGGGAGAGCGCGGGTTCACACTGTCGGGCGGCCAGCGCCAGCGCATCGCGATTGCGCGAGCGTTGCTTAAGGACGCCCCTATCCTGCTTCTCGACGAGGCAACCAGCGCACTCGATGCCGAGAGCGAGGCCCACGTGCAGCGGGCGCTTGAGCGCGTAATGCGCGGGCGCACGACGCTCGTGATCGCCCATCGGCTCGCAACCGTGCAAAGGGCCGACCGCATCCTCGTGATGGACGAGGGCCACATCGTCGAGGAAGGCACGCACGCCGAGCTGATCGCCAAGGCCGGCCTCTACGCCAGGCTTGCCGAGATGCAGTTCGCCGCCGAGGCGGCGGAATAGACGCTGGGTCAAAAGCTTCCCGCCGGACGGGGCCCTACTACAACCAAGATTTGCGCAACAATCCCGTCCGTCTCGACTGGATGTTAAGATAGAACAAGGCATAAAGGCCGCCCGGATCGGGGTGCCCGCAAGCGCCTCGCCATCACGGCCTGGACAACGACAAAATCGCCGGGGAGAAACCCGCTCATGGAAACCGATCTCGAGAGCGCCGCCTGGAAGGGCGAGCCGACCGGCAACACCACGCCGCTTTGGATCTGGCTCGTCGTGCTCGCGCTCGGCGCGATCGCGATCTACGCCAGCTACGAGGCTCTCGGCCGCAACCAGCTCTATCAAGAGGCGGAGAAAGCGCGCGCCGCGTTGGCCCGTGACAAGGACCGGCTGCAGGCGAACGCCATCGATCTCAACCGGCAGCTCGACGACGCCAACAAGCGCATCGAGGCGACCGAGGCCGCGCTGAAGCAATCGCGCGCCGACACCGCGGCAGCGTCCGCGCAGATCGGTGACCTGCAGGCCCAGGTGACGAAGCTGCAGGGGCAAGTCACGGACCTGCAAAGCAAGGCCCAAGGCGCCGCGGCCGAGGCGGACGTTAGCGCCAAGCAGGCGACGGCGGCGTTGCAGAAGGAAGTCGACAGCCTCAAGGCCGAGCTTGCGGAGACGCAGAAGAAGCTCACGGCCGCGCTCGCCGACCTCGCCAACGCCAAACAGCCGGGCTCAACCACTCCGGCAACCCCGGCCCACTGACAGCGACGAATAGCGCCAGCCGCGTGCGGGGTTACTCCGTCGCCAATCTTTCAGCCGTCTAGGCTAACGGTTCGTCAGCTTGAGCTCGATGCGGCGGTTGCGCTGTAGGCTCGCCTCGTCCTTGCCCAGCTCCAGGGGCTGGAACTCGCCATACCCCGCGGCCACCAGCCGCTGTGGCGGCACCCCGCGCTTGATCAGATAGCGCACCACAGCAATCGCGCGCGCGGTTGATAGCTCCCAGTTCGACGGGAAGGTTGGGCTTGCGATCGGACGAATGTCGGTGTGGCCGTTGACCTGCAGCGCCCAATCGATCTCCGGGGGGATTTGGCGCGCGAGCTCGACGATGGCAGCCGCGAGCTGGTCCATCGCCGCTTGGCCTTCGGGCGTGAGGGCATCGGAGCCCGAGGCGAACAGCACCTCGGACTCGAACACGAAGCGGTCACCGACGACGCGGATGTCCTTGCGGTTCTTCAGAAGCTCGCGCAGGCGCCCGAAGAAGTCTGAACGGTAGCGCTGCAGCTCCTGCACCTGGCGGGCGAGCGCGGCATTGAGGCGGGCGCCCAGGTCCTTGATGCGCGACTGGCTTTCGGCATCCTTTTTCTCCGACGCCTCGAGCGCGTCGTTCAAGGCGGCGATCTGCCGGCGCAGGGCCAAGAGCTGCTGGTTCAACAGATCGACCTTGGCGAGCGCCTCATTGGAGATGTTTTTCTGGTTCTCGAGGTCGGCGGATAGACCAGCGATGCGCGCCTGTGCATTCTTTGCCAGCTCGTCGCCCGAAAGGGCGCTGCCCGACAGCTTGGTGTTCTCCTCCTTCAGCGACGCCAGCGACGCCTGCAGTGCGGCAAGCTCGTCCTCGGCGGATTTGCCCTTGCCCTTCTCCAGCGCCAGCAGGTTCGTGAGCTCGGTGATCTGCAGCGTGAGCTTCTTGAGCGCGGTGTCCTTGCCGCTCGCCTCCTGGCTCGCGAAATACTGCGCCAGCATGAAGATCGACATGAGGAACGTCACGACCAGCAGCAGCGTCGACAGCACGTCGACGTAGCCCGGCCAGACCTGCGCATACTCTCCGCCGCGTCGGATGCGACCGCGCGCCATGGGTTAACCCCGGCGCTTCATGTTGGTCGCCAGCTCGCGCAGCGCGTTCGCCACCTCCGACTGCTGGGCAGCCTGCTCGTCGACCCACTCGCGCACGACCTTCTGCTCGGCCCGCATCTGCGTGACGAGCTGATTGACCCCGCGCGCAAGGTCCCGAATCTGCTCCTCGTTGTGGGCGGGGACCGCAATCGCGCCGCCGCCCGGTTGCTCGCCCAGCCGATTGGAGAGGTTCTCTACCGCGCGCTGCATGTGGAGAATGGCGGTCGAGAGCTGGCGGTTGACGTTGTCGGAGGAGATGTTGCCGCCCGGGGTGAGCTCGGTGATGCCGGACAGCCATTCCTCGAGCTCGTTGTAGAAGCGGTTGTGCGCATGGCTGGCCTGCAGCTCGAGGAAGCCCAAAATCAACGAGCCGGCGAGACCCAACAGCGAGGATGAGAACGCCGTGCCCATCCCCTTCAGCGGAGCGGCGAGCCCGGCTTTCAAGTCGGAGAACATGGTGACGTTGTCGGCGGCGTTGGTGTCGATCGCATCGATCGCGCCGCCAACCGATGTGATGGTCTGCAGCAAACCCCAAAAGGTGCCGAGCAGTCCGAGGAACACGAGCAGCCCTACGAGATAGCGGCCGGTGTCGCGCGCCTCGTCGAGCCGCGAGCCGATCGTGTCCATGATCGAGCGCGTCGAAGCGGTCGAGAGCGACAGCACGCCCGTGCGGTCGCGCAGGAGCGCCGCCATGGGCGCGAGCAACACCGGCTGGTGCGAGATGGCGAGGCCCGGGTCGGCGATGCGGAAGGCGTTGACCCAGCGGATTTCGGGATAGAGCCGGCTCACTTGGCGGAACGCGTATACGATGCCGAGGAAGAGAACGCCTACGATGAGACCGTTGAGCCCCGGGTTGTTCATGAACGAAGTGAAGAGCTGCTTGTGCAGGATCGCCGTCAGGAATGCGACGAGCGTCAGGAAGATGAGCATGCGGATCAGGAACACGCCGGGCGGCGTCAGCGCCCGATGCATGAGCGGGGACGTCGCGAGGTCCGACTGTCGCTTTTTGGCCATTTCCGTCTCCCTGCCAACCGCACTTCGGCCACGGCGTGACTACCCGTAGCCTTTGGCAGCACATATCGGCAAGATCGTGCCCGCCGGCCGCCAACAACAGCGCCTTCGGGGCAAAGCGTTAAGCTCGCCCCGAGCCGGGCCTGACCAGCGCCAAAAGGCCCTTTTGCAGCGTAGCGTTGGTGGCCAGCACCTGCGAGCTTTCGAGCATGGTGGCGCCACCCGAAAAATCGCTGACGACGCCGCCCGCTTCCCGCACTAGCACGATGCCGGCTGCCATATCCCAGGGTTGAATGCCGCGCTCCCAATAGGCGTCGAAGCGCCCTGCCGCCGTCCAGGCGAGATCGAGTGCGGCCGAGCCGGTGCGGCGCACGCCGGCAACCTCCTTCATGACGCCCGGCAGCTCCTTGAGGAACAGCCCATCCGGGCGGCCGAGGTGGGGGATGCCGATGGTGATCAGTGCGTCGGAGACGTTCTTGCGCGCCGCGACGCGCAAGCGCCGGCGGTCGTTGATATAGGCACCCTTGCCTTTCTCGGCGGTGAACAGCTCGTCCGAGATGGGGTTATAGACGACGCCGGCGACGAGCTGGCCTTCGCGCTCGAGCCCGATCGAGATGGCAAACAGCGGCACGCCGTGCAGGAAGTTCGTCGTGCCGTCGAGCGGATCGACAATCCAGCGGTGCGAGTTGTCTACCCCGGCGACCGCGCCGCGCTCCTCCATGAGGAAGCCGTAGCCGGGGCGCGCCTTCTCCAGCTCGCGGTGGATAATCTCCTCGGCCTTAAGGTCGGCGGCGGAGACGAAGTTGCCCGGGCCCTTCACCGAGACCTGCAGGTTCTCCACTTCGCCGAAATCGCGCGTGAGGCTGCGCCCCGCCTTGCGCGCGGCGTTGATCATGATGTTCATCAGGGCGGTGGCGGGCATAGGGAGCGATCTTTTCGCAAGAGCGGCGAGGGAAAAGCGGCGCATTCGCTGGCGCCCGACTAACCCCTTAGCCAGGCGCTGGCAAGGTGATTGCTTCGAGTCGATTGCGGAAAGGGGCGTCGGGGCGAGGCGCTAAAAGAGCCCGGCCTGCTCGCGCCATTCGCCGGCAGCCTTCTCGGCGGCGGCTCGCTTGTCCTTCGGCAGCTTGTCTACGAGCGCGTCGCCGTCCGCGTCCTTAAGTCCGCCGGCCTTGGCGATGAGCCGCCACTTGGCCGCCTCGACGGGGTCCTTGTTGACAATCACGCCTTCCGAGTAGGCGTAGGCGAGCCGGTTCTGCGCCGACGCCAAGCCGGCCTGGGCTGCTGTCTTGAGATAGGGGATGGCCTTGGGCTCGTCGCGCGTCATGCCAAGCCCGCGCAGGAGCATCACCGCATACTCCAACTGCGCCACCGACATGCCCTGCTCGGCCGCCTTCTCCAGCCAATACGAGGCCTGCAGCGCATCGTTGGGGACGCCGACGCCCTTCTGGTAGAGGCCGCCGAGATCGTACTGCGCAGCAGCGATGCCCTTCTCGGCGGCAAAGCGGATGTGGTCGGCGGCACGATAGAAGTTCTGCGGCTTGCCGTCGCCTTTGAGGAACAGGAGCCCGAGGTTGTAGTTGGCGAGCGGATGGCCGGTCAGCGCCGCCTTCTCGAACAACTCGGCGGCCTTGTTGCGGTCCTTCTTCACGCCGCGCCCTTCGGCATAGAGCACGCCGAGCGAGAAGGTCGCCTGGATGTCGCCAAGCTCTGCGCCGCGAGCGTACCACTTGGCGGCCTGAGCTTCGTCCTTGTTGACGCCGAGACCTTCGGCATAGATACGGCCGATGAGCGTGAACGCCTGCGGCTCGTTGCGCTTGGTGCCCTCCTCGGCAAGCTTCAGCGCGGTTAGGTACTGGGCCTGGTCGAAGGCGATATAGGCGGCGTCATCGCCGGTCGGCTCGACCATCGTCGGCGCGCCCGAAAGCTTGCCGGCCGTCGGAGCGGGTGCCGCTTGCGGAGCGGCCTTCGGCCCCGGCACGAGCTTCACGCCCTTGCCGAGAGAGGTCTTGGGGATCTCGGTCTGCGGGATCTCCTGCACCCACGAGCTCGTCTCGGCGTACAACGGCGACGCGGCAACGATCGAAAGCAGCAGCGCAACGGCAAGGCGGGGAAGCGCCCTCATGCGACGTCCTCCTCGGCGGCGAGCGCGTGTGCCGCTTCCTTCGCCCAGCGCGCCAGCTCCGCCGGTGCTGCTGCGACCGGCGCCTTGAGAGCAACGAAGTCGGCTCCAATCCGAATAAGGCGCGCCGCATCCTCCAAGCTCTCGACGTCGAAGGCTACGCACGGCAGCTCGAATATCTCAGCCCACCACCCGACGAGGTCAAGCTGGCGGGCGCGCGCCGTCTCGCGGTCCTCGACATGGGAGGGGATGCCGAAGCCGACGTAGTCGGCGCCGGTTTCGCCGAGCGTCATGGCGTCGTCGCGCAAGCGACCTGCGTCGGCGCCGACGATGAAGCGTCCGCCGAGGATATCGCGGGCATCCTCGTAGCGCACGACAATGTCCTTGCTCCAGGGCAGGTGGACGCCGTCGGCGCGCAACGTGCGCGCGAGCGCGGCGTCGGCCTCGATAAGCGCGGCGATGCCGCGCGCCTGCGCAAGATCGACAAGCGGCTTTGCGCGCGACGCATCGAGCGGCGCTTGGCCGGGAGCGATGAGGAGGGCTGCAATTGGAGCGGAGTCGAGCAGCGCCTCGACCGCGGCCGGCGCGATGCCAGCGTCGACGACGATATAGAGCCTTGCCTCACTCGCGCGCCCCATGGCGCTACCCCCAACCCAACAACAGTGACCCGCTTTGCCTATCAAACCGCAATGGGGCGGAAAAGCGACCTCTGGCGGCGAGGCCACGGTCGCGTGCCCGCCCTGCCACGCACCCGGCTTTCGTGAAATCGAGTTGCATGGTCAGAGCGCAGTGAATGGCGATCACAAAATTAGCCGCGTATTCGCCTCCCGTTATTGGCCCGAATTTCACGCTTCACCGTGCCTGCAGCGCCTGCGACCGATCTTGGAACGCGCGTCAGCACCGGCGCCACCATAGGGACCGGTAGACCGCAATTCGTCGCACGACTCTGGTATGTTTCGGAAGTCGCGCGCCGCCCAAAACAAACGAGATGCGGCTCTGAAATAGGGGATATCGAACATGGCACCGCTCACAGCAGCAGACATCGAAGCACGACTTTTGGAAACGAAGAAATTGATCACCGAGAAGTGGGGATGGTTCCTTGCAGCCGGCATCCTTCTCATTATCGCCGGCCTCGCGGCGATCGCATTTCCGCTGCTGTCCGGCATCGTGGCAAAGACCTTCCTCGGCTGGCTGTTCATGATCGGCGGCGTCATCATGATCGTCCACGCCTTCTCGGCGCCCGGCTGGAAGGGATTCATCTGGGAGCTCCTGATCGGCATCCTCTACCTCGTGGCCGGCTTCTATCTGGCGTTCTTCCCGCTTGCGGGCCTCCTCACGCTGACGATCCTGATCGCGGCGCTGTTCCTCGCCGAGGGCATCGCCGAGATCGTCATGGCGTTGCAGGTACGTCCGCACGAGGGCTGGGGCTGGGTGCTCCTGAGCGGCATCGCTGCCCTCGCCGTCGGCGTGATGATCGGCATGGACCTGCCGGGCTCAGCCACTTGGGCGCTAGGCCTCCTCGTCGGCATCAACCTGTTGTTCTCGGGCTGGAGCTACGTTTTCCTCGCGCTTGCAGGCCGCAAGGCGCACGATCGCATCGCCGCGCGCGCCGCGTGATCTTGCGCGAATATTTAACGGCTTTCGGAGTATCCAGGAGACCGACCGGCGGAACAACTTTCGCTCCGCCGGTCATGGGGAAACTCTCTCGGTTTGGTGCGTCATGCGTATCTTGGCGTTGTGCTCGATCTCGGCACTCGGCGGCTCACTCATCCTCAATGCGGCCGGCACCTCGGTGGCCGTCGTTGCGCAAGCCGAGGACGAGACCCCGGCAAACATCATCGCCGCGCAGATCCGCAAGCAGGGCTACGTCTGCGACAATCCCCAGCACGCGGTCCGAGACCCGAAGCTTTCCAAACCCGACCTGCCCGTGTGGACCCTGACGTGTGATAACGCGACCTATCGCGTACGCCTCGTCGGCGATCTCGCCGACAGTGTCGAGAAGATCGCCGACGGGAAATCCAAAAAGCAGCCTTGACGTTACGTGCGCCAGGGATGTGCCGGCAGATCGCTGACGCCGACAACCTTGCAGCCGGCTGACGCCACCGCGTGATCGTTCTCCACGGTCGAGCCGCTGACGCCGATCGCGCCGACCAGCACGCCGTCCTCATCGACGATCGGCAGCCCGCCCGGGAACGTGATCAGCCCCTCGTTCGAATGCTCGATGCCAAAGAGCGGCTTGCCCGGCTGCGACAGCTTGCCGATCTCGCCCGTCGGCATGCCGAAGAACACCGCCGTCTTCGCCTTCTTGATGGCGATGTCGATGGAGCCGACCCAGGCGTCGTCCATGCGCAGGAAGGCCTTGAGGTTCGCGCCGGAGTCGACGACGGCAATGCACATCTGCGTCTCGATCTTGACCGCCTTCTTGCGCGCAGCCTCGATGGCCGCAAGCGCACTTTGCTGGGTGACGTGCATTCTCTCTCTCCATTTGATGCGGCGGCCTCGCTCGGGCCGATCCGGCGGCTCACGCTGCAGGTGGCGGGTAAATTTCCCATCAACGCCTAGGGGAAACGTGGAGATCCGAGGACGCGCTTCAAGGCGACAGTCTGCCGGGCCAGGCGCTCAGGCGGCCTTCTCCTGCTGCACGTTCCACTTGCCCAGCGCCGCGAGCGAGTTCATGCGGGCGCGGTGGGCGAAAGCGCGCTGACCGGCTGCCACGTTCTCGGTCTTGCCGCCCCAAGCCTTCAGCGCAGCCGCCTGTAGCGCGCGCCCATAGGAGAACGTGAGCTTCCAGGGCGCGCCGCCGATCTCGTTCATGAGCGAGAGGTTCTGCGTCGCCTGCTCGTCCGACTGTCCGCCTGAGAGGAACGCGATACCGGGCACCGCCGACGGCACCGTCGCCGTCAGGCACTTCACGGTGAGCTCGGCGACCTGCTCGGGGCTCGCCTGCTTGGTGCACTTCTGGCCGGCGATCACCATGTTGGGCTTGAGGATCATGCTCTCAAGGTCAACGCGTGCATCGTAAAGCTCGCGGAATACCGTGCGCTGCGTCCACTCCGTCACCTCGTAGCAGCGGTGGACGTCGTGGCCGGAGTGCGCGCCGTCCATCAGCACCTCGGGCTCGACGATCGGGACGATGCCGGCCTCCTGGCATAGCGCGGCATAGCGCGCGAGGGCGTGCGCGTTGGCCTTGACGCAGTTCCACGTTGGCGCGCCATCGGCGATGGTGATGACCGCGCGCCACTTCGCGAAGCGGGCACCGAGCTTGTGGTACTCGGCGAGCCGCTCGCGCAGCTTGTCGAGGCCTTCCGTCACCTGCTCGATCTTCGAGGGGGAACCGGCGAGCGGTTTGGCACCCTCATCGACCTTGATGCCGGGGATACCGCCCGACGCCTTGATGACATCGACGAGCGGCGTGCCGTCCTTCGCCTTCTGGCGGATGGTCTCGTCATAGAGGATGACGCCGGAAACGTAGTTCCTCATGGCCTCGCGCGCGCCAAACAGCATCTCGCGATAGTCGCGGCGGGTGTCCTCGGTCGAGGCGACGCCGATTGAATCGAAGCGCTTCTTGATGGTGCCCGAGCTCTCGTCGGCGGCAAGCACGCCCTTGCCCGGGGCGACCATGGCGTTGGCGATGTCGGCAAGCTTCTCAGTCATGGTAAGACCTCTTGTCGGGACTGCCGGAGAGCGCTCTGGGACTTAGCGCCAAATCGCCGGTCGTTCCAGGGGGCAGCGCCCGAACCCCACACCCTGGGCCAAACCCCCGGGAAGCCAGCCGGCCGCGCCCTTCCGTAAACGCCTGCAGCGTGCATTAATATTCGCGACATCGTGATGGCAAATTGGCGCGGCAAGCTAAAGACTGGGCTCGAAGGGGAGACGGAAACGATGATCGCCAAGCACATGCGCAAGGGGCTACTTGGCCTCGCGGCCGCAATCTTAACTGCCGCGGCCTCGCCCGCGCTTGCCGAGACTCTCTCCTTCAAGGCCGACATCCAGCCCATCGCGGGAACGAACAGCAAGGCCTCCGGAGAGCTCACCGCCGAGTACGACACCTCCAGCAAGAAGCTGACCTGGCACGGCTCCTACAAGGGCCTCAGCACCTACGCCGTCTCCGCCGTCCTGCACGGGCCCGACCCCGGACGCCCGGGCGCCGTCGTGCGGATGCGCAACATCGACAGTCCGTTCGAGGGCACCGCTATCATCTCCGACCAGCAGGCCGCCGATCTGACCGCCGGCAAGTGGTTTGTGCTGATCCGCACGGCTGCCGCCCCGCAGGGCGAGCTGCGCGGCCAGCTCGTGCGCAACTAGCCAACTCGAGATCTAGCCAGACTCAGAACAGCCGCCGCTGCAGCAGCCCGGCGTAGCTTTCGTTTTCGGCGGCCTCGAGTCCGAGATCACGCAGCGCCTGCCCAGCCGCATCTGCCTCCGGAGTCTCGATGGCAACCGTGTGCAGCCTCTCCTCGCCAATCTCCAGCTCGCAGAACTCGGCTTCGTAATTTCCGAGGTCATAGAGCGTGCGGCGCTTGTCGACCACGATCGTCGCCAACGCCGGCTGCTCTGCAACGATGGCGAGCAAAGCCTCCTCGTCGAGCTCGGTCCCCTCGTCGAGATCGACCTCGAGGCCTAGCGGCGGAAACACGCTGTTCTCGGCATCCTCCGATGAGACCGGAAATTTCTTGCTGAAGATCGGCGCCCACTGCTCCAGCATCTGAAGCCGCGCCTTCAGGCCCTTCACCTGCAGATGCTTGCCGCGGATCTTCACGTTGGATTCGATGTTGAGCCGCGTGACGATGTAGGTCTCGCGGCTCGGCGGCTGCTCGACGCCCGTGCCCAAGGCCTCCAACTTCCGCTTCACGGGCGTCAGGTTGGTGGCGAACGTCCGAAACTCGAAGCGGGTGGCATCCTGATATTTCATGGCCGCGCCTTCTCTATGCTTTGAAACGCTCCAGCGCGACGAGCGCCTCGTCGATGTCGAGCGCGGTATGATCGGCCGAGACCTGGAAGCGGATCTCCTCCTCGCCCTTGGGTACCACCGGATAGTTGAGCCCCGTCGCGAGAATGCCGCTCGACCGCAGATGAGCGGCAAGACGCGCCGTTAGAGCACTGTCGCGCACCATCAACGGCACCACCGGATGCTCGCCGACGAGCGTCTCCAGGCCGAGCTGGATCAGCCCCCTGCGAAAGCCCGCCGTCATCGAGCGCAGGTGATCGAGCGCGACTAGGCCCTCCGGGCCGTCGACGTGATCGACCGCGACGAGCGCGGCCTCCGCCTCACCCGGCGTGATCGGGTTTGAATAGATGTAAAAGGGCGAGGTCTCGCGCAGGTAGCCGACGATGGCGTTGCKCGCCACGACGTAGCCGCCGTTGACGCCGAAGGCCTTGCCCAGAGTGCCGATGAGCACATCGACCGGGCGGCTCCCCGTCACCTCCTCGGTGCCGCGGCCGGTGCGGCCGAAGCCGCCGACGCCGTGAGAGTCGTCCACTGCCAAAATGATATTTTCCGGAAAGAGCGCGTCGAACTCGGCGATGAGCTTTTGGATCGCGTCGAGCGGCGCGTGATCGCCGCGCATGCTGAATACGCCGTCCGTGACGACGATGGCGCGCGTGCACGTCTTGGCGACGGCGGCGAGGTGGCGCTCGAGCTCGTCGAGATCGAGATGGCGGTAGATGCGCTTATCGGCCGGGCGCGCGAGCGCGATCGCATTTATGATGCAGCTATGATTGAGCGCATCGCTGATGACGGCGGTCTTGTCCGTGATGAGTTGCGGCAGCACACCCATGACGGTCGCATAAGCTGAGCTGAACAGCATGCCCGCTTCGCGCCCATGAAACTGCGCGAGCCGCCGCTCGAGCGCGACGTGCGGCGCCCACGTGCCGCTGATGAAGCGCACCGCGCCCGGCCCGGTGCCGTAGCGGCGAACCGCTTCCTCCTCGGCGGCGAGCACGCGGGCATTGAGCGACAGCCCGAGGTAGCTGTTGGAGTTCATGCGCAGGTAGCCGCGCCGGCCTCCCCCCTCGATGAGGAAGCGGGGGCCCTTGCCGTCGGCGGGCGCCAGTATCCCAACCGTGACCGCTTCGGCACCCTTGAGCCGGCCCGACGTGCGCAGCTCATCGACGCGCGCTTCGAGGATCGGCGTCAACCTGTTGGTCGGCATGGCGGGCTCCGTTATCGGCTGCGCGCGGCCGCGAGCTTGGTCTTGAGCCGCGCCAACATGTCGGTGGTCATGGCTTCCAGATCGTAGCGCGGCGCAAAGCCCCAATCGTGGTGGGCGGCGCTGTCGTCGAGCGAGCGTGGCCAGCTATCGGCAATGGCCTGACGCACCGGGTCGATCTCGAAGTCGACAGTGAAACCCGGCACATGCCGCGCGATCGCCGCGGCAAGCTCGGCCGGCGTGACGCTCATCGCGGCAACGTTGTAGGCGTTGCGATAGCGCAGGCGCCCGCTGTCGGCTGCCATCAGGTCCATCATCGCCGTGATCGCATCCGGCATGTACATCATGTCGAGGCGGGTGTCGGCGGAGAGAAAGCACGTATACCGGCCATAGCGCACGGCGTGATAGAACATCTCGACCGCGTAGTCCGTCGTCCCGCCGCCCGGCGCGGCGACGTAGGAGATGAGGCCCGGCAGCCGAACGCCGCGCGTGTCGATGCCGAAGCGGCTGGCGTAGTAGTCGCACAGCAGCTCGCCGGCGACCTTGGTAACGCCGTAGATCGTCGTCGGACGCTGCACCGTCACCTGCGGCGTCGCATCGCGCGGCGTCGTCGGCCCGAAGGCGCCGATCGAGCTCGGAAAGAATACCTGGCAGCCGTAGCCGCGCGCCACCTCCAGCACGTTGTAGAGGCCGCTCATGTTGACGCTCCAGGCGAGCTGGGGCGCGGCCTCGGCGGAGGCGGAGAGCAACGCGGCGAGGTGATAGATCGTGCCGACGTCGTAGCGGCGCACCGCCTCGTGCAACTGGTGCGGCTCGGTGCAATCGAGGTGGCCGTAGGGCGCGATCGCGGCAGCGCCGCTGGGCGGCAGCACCTTCAGGTCGGTCGCGATGACGTTGTCGACGCCGTGGCGCGCGCGCAGCGCCGGGACGAGCTCGGCGCCGATCTGTCCCAGCGCGCCGGTCACCAGGATCGTGGCCATCAAATCCTCCGAGAAATTCTCCGGGCGGGCGCGCCGCGGCACGCCTCAACCGTAATAGCTGCGATACCACGCGATAAACTTGGCAATGCCGTCCTCGATCGGCGTCGCCGGCTTGAAGCCGACGTCGGCCACCAGCGCGTCGACGTTGGCATACGTCTTCGGCACGTCGCCGGGTTGCAGCGGCAGGAAATTCTTCTTGGCCTCGAGCCCCAACGCCTTCTCGATACAGGCGATGAAGTGCATCAGGTCTACGGGATTGTTGTTGCCGATATTGTAGAGCCGATAGGGTGCGTTGGACGTTGCCGGGTCGGGATCGTCGCCGCTCCAGTCGGGATTGGGCGTCGCGACCTTGTCGGCGGTGCGCAGCACGCCCTCGACGGTGTCGTCGATGTAGGTGAAGTCGCGCGCGTGGTGACCCTCGTTGAACACGTCGATCGGCTCACCCGCTAGAATTTTGCGGGTGAACAGGAAAAGTGCCATGTCCGGCCGCCCCCAGGGACCGTACACCGTGTAGAAGCGCAAGCCGGTCACGGGCAGGCGGTAGAGGTGCGCGTACGTGTGCGCCATCAGCTCGTTCGCCTTCTTGGAGGCGGCATAGAGGCTCAACGGGTGATCGACGTTCTGGTGCACGCTGAACGGCAGCGCGGTGTTGGCGCCATAGACCGAGCTCGATGAGGCAAACACCAGGTGCTCGACCCCGTTGTGGCGGCAGCCCTCGAGCACGTTCAGGGTCCCCACGATGTTGGAGTCGAGGTAGGCGTACGGGTTTTCCAGGGAATAGCGAACGCCCGCCTGCGCCGCGAGGTGAATGACGCGCTGCGGTCGCGTCGTGGCGAACAGCTTTTCGATGCCCTTGCGATCGACGAGATCGAGCTTGTGGAAAGAAAAGCCGTTGCGACCCTCGAGCTGATTGAGGCGCACCTGCTTCAGCCGCACGTCGTAGTAGCTGTTGAGATTGTCGAGCCCGATCACCTCGTCGCCGCGGTCGAGCAGCGCCTTGCAGGTGTGGAATCCGATGAAGCCTGCGGCACCGGTGACGAGGAATTTCATCTATCTTAACCTTGCGGAAAACCGGAGCTTCCGGCCGCGGTTCGGCGCTGAACGAGGCTCATACAGGCCGCCGCTAAGTGATACGGGCGCGCGTGTCAAGGAGGGCCGGTTACTACGGCGCGGTGGCCATGTTGCGAGCCCGCTATCGAGCGGATAGATTGTGCCCCCTAATTGGGGAGAGCGAGGTTGCTGCTTGCCTGCGGCTATGCTGCAGCCCGTGCTGCGGCGCTTTCGGCTCTCCGCACCTTATGTTTGTTCTCGCCGGAATTCCGCCCCAAGTGCGATCCAAGGCAACGGCAAACGAGACGGCAGGTAGCTTGAGACGCAATCACCGGGGAGGACAGCAAGCGTGCTGAAAGGCGTGGCCGAAACGGCCCCCATCGATCAAATCTCCGACTATTTCGCCGAGATGGTGCGAGTGTGCGCCGCGGCCCGTGTCAACGACGGCGACGGGCGCCCCATGGGGCTGGAGGCCGGGTTCGACTGGGTGGGTGAGCAGGCCCGCCTCGCCCAGGCCCGCGGCAACAAGTTGATCCTCATCGGCAACGGCGGCAGCGCGGCGATCGCCAGCCACCAGGCCATCGAGTTTTTGAAGAACGGCGGCGTACGCGCGCTCGCGCTCAACGATGGCGCCTCACTGACCGCGCTCGCCAACGATTTCGGCTACGCCAACGTGTTCGCGGAGCAATTGCGCATGCTGGGCCAGCGCGGCGACATGCTGATTGCGATCAGCAGCTCCGGACAATCCACCAACATTCTCAAGGCAGTGGAGACGGCCAGAGCGCACGAGATGGCGATTGCCACGTTCAGCGGCTTCAAGCCCGACAACCTGCTGCGCGGCCGCGGCGACGTGAATTTCTACGTCGACTCCGCCCAATACGGCTTCGTGGAGATCGCTCATCACGCGCTGATCCAGGCGATACTGGACTTGAACGTGATCCCCAAGCGGCCGGTGGAATGAGCGGCGGCTCCAGCCCACGGCGACGGCGCTAGACCCGGGAACATAGCCCGCTATGCATGGCGTATCGCCAGGCCCCGCCGCTCACGAGACGCGTCTCCGCTTCTCCGTCTATGGCGGCGCTGGAGGCTCGGCCCTCGTCGAGCGGCTCGTCTCGGCAGCCGGCGCCGGCCACGCCGAGAATCGACGAGCTGGCGGCTCGTTTCTCTCCTTCGCAACGGCACGGCGTACTTTCACCCTCGAGGCGGCGGCAGGCGCATCGTCCGCGTCGTCCAATGGCGCGCTTGAGCCGCCTGCGGCGGACCTCGCAATAGTCGTCGTTGATGCGGGCGCCGGGGCGACAGCGGAAACGCGGCGCCATGTTGCCATCGCCCGCGCTGTTGGCGCGCGCCACATCGTGCTCGCCGTCGACGGACTAGACCGCGTGGGGTGGGATCGCGCGAGGTATGACGCCATCGCCGATGACTTCGTTGCCCTTGCGGCAGGCTTCGATTTTGCATCCGCGCTTGCCATTCCGCTGGCGTCAACGGCGGGCGACAACGTCGCCGCGCCAAGCGGAAATACGCCTTGGTACAAAGGGCCAACGCTGCTTGCGCACCTAGAGCGCGTGCCGGTCGACCCTATGCGCGCGGAGCGTCCGCTGCGCCTCCCGATTGCATCCGTGTCCCGGCCCGATCCCGATCACCGCCGGTATGTCGGCACCATCGCCAGCGGTACGCTGCACCGAGGTGACAGGGTCCAGGCGGCGATTTCGGGGATCAACAGCACCGTCGGTCACATCTTGAGCGAGGGGATCGAGCGCGACAAGGCGGAAGCCGGAGAAGCCATCTCCATCGGCCTCTCCACGCATATCGATCTGGGCAGCGGCGACGTACTCGCGCACTCCGAGCATCCCCCACAAATCGCGGACCAATTCGCGGCCCATCTGACCTGGATCGCCGCGGAGCCGCTGCTCCCCAGCCGCGATTATCTGCTGCGAATGAACGGACGCGAGGTCTCCGCCACCGTGACCTCGGTCAAGCACCGCCTCGACGTCGAGACGCTCCGCCAGGAGCCGGCGCGCGTCCTGCATCGCGGCGACGTCGGCGCGTGCACGATAGCCACTGCTGCGCCGCTCGCGCTCGACGCCTTCGCCGACCTGCCGCAGACCGCGCGTTTTGCGCTCTATGACCGCTACTCGCGCGCCCTCATCGCGGCCGGCACCGTCGACTTCGCCCTGCGGCGCGGCGTCAACGTCCACTTGCAGCCGCTCGCGGTCAGCAAGATGCGGCGCGCGGCGCTCAAGGGGCAAGGACCGTGCGTCCTCTGGTTCACCGGCCTTTCCGGGGCCGGCAAGTCGACGATCGCGAACCTCGTGGAGGGGCAGCTCGCCCAGCGCGGCTCCCATACCTACCTGCTGGACGGCGATAACGTGCGCCATGGGCTCAACAAGAACCTCGGCTTCACCGCCGCCGACCGGGTCGAGAACATCCGCCGCGTGGGCGAGGTGGCGAAGCTCTTCGTCGACGCCGGCCTCCTCGTGCTCTGCTCGTTCATCTCGCCTTTCCGCGCCGAGCGCGCCGCCGTGCGCGACCTCGTCGGACCGGAGGAGTTCTTCGAGATCTTCGTGCGCGCCCCGCTCGAGGTATGCGAGCGCCGAGACCCGAAGGGCCTCTACGCCAAGAGCCGCGCCGGGGAGCTGCCGAACTTTACCGGGATAGATTCACCCTACGAGGCGCCAGAAAGTCCAGATCTCGTGCTTGACACGACCTCGGCTGCGGCGCCCGAGCTTGCCAGGCGCGTCGTCGAGCTGCTCGAGACGCGCCGGCTGATCGCGGCGAGCGCCCCCAAGCAGGGTTGAGGCGGCCCACCGGGTAGGGCCCCACTCGGCTGTCACAGTAGCGAGCATGGACGGGGGGACATCATGGCGCTCGTGCACCTACACGGCAGATGCAAAACAAATTGTAAAACCTTCTTACACGACAGCAGAAGGACGAGTTCATAGCGCCTCGCACACGAGGGCCGAGGCTTTCCCGGGAAGCCTTCCGCGTGGGTCGCATAGGGTTAGCAGGGGCGACTGGAAGGGGTCCGCTCCACTTGTTTCCAAACTTTCATTTGGCTGAGCGCGGCCGCGCCGAGAAAACGACGTAATCAAACGTTTCGCGTTCACCTAGCCAAGCGAATTTGCCCTCCATCGATGCAGGTTTGCACCGGACATCCATACCCCGGGCCTCTATGATGCGCCTGACCAAACCGAGGGGCGTGCGTTGAGTGGGTTCGGGCGTCTTGATTTCGCGTTCATTTTGCTCGCGGGTCTCATCGTCGCCGCTGGCGGAACGAGCCAGGCTCTAGCCGATGATTGGCTCCGCCTCCCAAGCCCGACCTACGCGTCCGATGCCCAGCTCGGTGCGATCAATCGCACCGGCTTCATCCTTTCACCCGACTTGAGCATCAACGACCAGGTGAAGCTAGGCGGCACCGGCGCCGCCCTGCTGGAGAACCCCAGCGGCTTCGCGATCGGCGGCCGGGTCGGCTACGACCACCAAGTCGGCGGTTTGCTGCTCGGCGTGATCACGGATGGTTACTACTCCTTCGCCGTTGGCGACGGCCGGGGTGGCGGCAGCGGCGCGTTCAAATCCGAGCTGCACTACTACGGAACAGTGCGCGGCCGTCTGGGCTACGGCATCGGCCGCTTCCTGCCCTATGTGACGGCCGGCTATGCTTACGGAGACCTCAAGGTCTCCAATACTGTCACTGGGGCGTCGAGCAGCGAGACGCTTAGCGGTTGGACGTATGGCGGTGGCGTGGAGTTCGTCTGGAACAGGGACATCACGCTCTATGGCGGCTATCGCCGCCTCGATTTCGACGACAAAACGTTCTCAGCGCTTCCTGCCGGGCAGAACACGCTCTCGCCGGAGATTGACGTCATCGACATCGGCTGGATCCACCGCTTCTAGCTCCCACGGCCACTTCACCACTGGCGGCATCGAGGAAAGCATCGAATGCTGTCCTAATTTCCCAATCCTGTCGCACTTGCGGTATAGCCAGATCCTTTGCAAGCAGGCGGAAAACCAATGACAACGGTAACGATTCTCGAAAGGCTCAGGCGCTTGGCGGACTCAAGGCGGTTCGTCGCGACCTTCGTGCTTGCCGTGCTAGCCTTGCTGTATATTTTGCCGTTTCCGATATAGCGAGCGCCTCAGTCAGGCTTGCGTAAGCACCGACGTCTATCCGCATCGGCAGAAGGGGTAGTTTAGAAGCCGGTGTTTGGGCATGCTGAATTGGCTGCGGCATTTGACGTTGCCGGCGCTGGCGTGCGGTGTGAGCGCATGTTCGTTTGCGCCTTGGCTCAGCGTACCGCCAACGAAGATCGCCGACGATCAGTATGCCGGCATGAGCTGCGAGGAGCTTCGGGCCGAAGACGAACGCTTGCTACAAGAAGCAGTAGATTTGCGCCCTCAGCTTTCCCCTGGCGAAGAGCAACGCAAGAAGGACTTCGCCTACATCAGCGGCAAGATGGACGCCTTGAATAGAGTGCGCACTTCCAAGAAGTGCTAGCCCTGGCCAAACTGCGTGCGCATCCAAGAACGCCCATTTTACTGCCTTCTTTCAGGCGCAGCCGTTGGCGATGCGGCAACCGCATATTTGCGCTGGAGCCATTGTCTTAGCGGCGGCCAGCGGGCTAGCTGGCTGCGCCAGTTGGAGCAATCCAACCGTGCCTGCGGCCGATGTCGCGCCAGCCCCGTATCTAGGGAATGACGTGCCCAGCAACTGAAGAATGAAAAGCGACGGATCGCCACCCGACAAACAGATTTGGCTCCCAGCCTGGTTCCCGTTGAAGACGAGCAGAAACGTGAGCAGGAGCTCTCGCAGTTGAGTGGTGAGGTAAAGGCGATCGAAAAGATCTTTGCCGACAACAAATGCAGGTGAATTGTCCGCGCATGACTGGCCGTGGCGCAGAGAGCACAGCGGCAATTTTTGTTTGCGACTCAGGTGGCACCGTCGCTTCGCACAGCTAAATATTGCACTGCCGTTGGGGGGACAAGGCAGAGATGCTGGGATTTAGGAACGGTATCGGCAAACGAGGCGCGCTTGCGTACCTTTGTGCGCTCTCAGCCCTTGTGCTCGGCGGGTGCTCGACCGTTGAAAGCCTTTCCGGCGCGCCCCATCCCGGCTACCAGCAAACCGGCAACTACGTCCTCTCCGACCAGGAGCAGGGGCTCGGCTGCCGAGCGCTGCAGGAGCGCTCCCTGGGGCTGCAAGAGCAGATGCAGAAGCTGTCCAAGAGCGCGCTCGAGCAGGTGCAGGAGCTGCCCGGCACGGTGGCCTCCGCCTGGGGGCGCCTGTTCGGCCAGCCCGGCGACGGCGTTCCGGCCATTGCCGAATACAAGCAAGCTCAAGCGGAATCCGCCGCGGTCGATGCGACGATGGTGCGCAAAGGCTGCCCCATCGAGACGGCCTCGATCAAGCGCTGAGGTTTGCGGGCCGGTCTCGTTTGCAGTTGAGCTCGGCGCCGAGCACGAACAGCGCCGCGCACAGCCCGAACATCGCGATAAACCAGATTTGCCACATGCCGTAGCTCGACGCCGCCATGATCGCGGCGGATGCGAAGGTCGCATAAGCGTAGCGCTGCATCGGAACGGCTAGCCCTCGGACCGCCTGCAGGAGCGCGAGCCCCAACAGCGTCAGCAGTGTCACGCCAACGAGGCCCAGCTCAAACCAGGTCTGCAGAAAGACGCTATGCGAATGCGTCGACAGCGTGCGCCGGAACTGCTCGTCGTGCGGCGTCTCGAGCGTCTGCTCTAGCTGCGGGCCCAGCGTATAGGTTGTGCGCGCTCCGACTCCGAGCCAGGGGGCCTTCAGGACCTGCTCGGCCGTATAGTTCCAGATGATGATGCGATGGCGTGTCGAGGGCTCGAGCCATGACGCGTTGTGCAGGTCCAAGCGATGCACGATCAGCGCCGCCGGCAGCACGGCCACGCAGGCGGCGATCCAGCCCAGCGCCACAAGGCGACCGGTGAGCCGCGGCAAGAAGCAGGCGCAGCCAAACGTAGCGAAGCCACCGGTTATCGCCAACTTTGACGTGCCGTGCGACGCAAGCATCACGACCGCCACCGTGAGAATTGTCGAAAAAAGCGCCACCACTGTCGCTCGTGGCCTCGTCAATGTGGCCACCATGGCCGCCACGCTGGGCCAAAGGAACAGCACAATTACAGTCATGTTTCGCTTGAGGTCATCGGTAGAGATCGCGACCAGCTTCGTACCCGACCACTGAAAGTAGCCAGGAGGGCTAACCTCGCCAGGTCGAATGCCAATCAGGTTATAAAGCCAGATCTTGATGCTTTGATCGCTCACTATCTCGATCGTAAGATAGAGCAAGCCGAAGATGAACCCGGCCCAAAGACCCTCGCCCATGTGCAGTAGAGCCGGTCGTGGTTCGACGGCAAAGAGTTGTGCCAACGCCAATGAGCCAAGAGCAACGCAGATGGCGAGAGCGACAGCGAGAAAGGCCCCCCCCGGCGCGATCCCCCAAGCCGTGCTCGCCGCGGCATAAAGGAGGAAGGCTGCAAGATGCCAAACGACAGGCCCCCTTCGGGGGATGGCATTGCTAAACTGGCCGCGCACCGTGCCGGCGATGAGAAAGCTCGCGACAGTCACGGTGAAGAAGTACGGGATCGTTCTTGCGCTAACGAGCGCGCCGGCGATCGCGACTGAAGTAATGGAGCCTAGGACGATACCCCACAAACGAACCGAAAACGGATGCTTGACCCAGTCGAGCTCGCTAGAAAACATTGCCAAGGCCTCTATTTGATCGCATCAGCCGCACGCCCGCATCAGGTGGTTCCAGTGGGTCGCGCGAAGCTGAGTAGAAGCGTCGCGACGACCGTCACGCCAGCTGCGAACGCCACTCCGATAACAACGGGTGACTCCACAACAACGGTGGTTGCCGATAACGCCACCAGCAAGATATTGACCGTGAAAATGCGCCCCACAATCTGTGTATTGCTGAAGCCATTGTCAGATGCGCGCTGATAGAAATGAGTGCGGTGTCCCTCCCATACTCGCTCGCGACGCCAAATCCGCCGCAGCAACGTTAGGGTGGCATCGAAAATGAAATAGAGGGGGAGAAGAACTGCAGCGACGCAATACCCCGCTCCTGCAACGAGCAACAGAAGCCAACCCATCAGCATGCCGATCGGCAAACTACCCATGTCTCCGAGAAAAAGTCGGGCAGCGGATCGATTAAACGGGGCAAAACCGAGCATCGCTCCGTTTAGAGACAAGGCGACAACAACCCCCTCAGGCGGCAGAGCACCAAGCGCGCCTATGAGCGCCACTCCCGCGGTGATTGGCACCACCTCGGCCACCATAATCCAATCGATTCCATCCATGAAATTGGTCAGATTGACGAACCAAGCCAGTCCTAAGAATATGAGGCTTCTCTCGATCCAGAGCGGCGCAACGGGTAGTAATCGGAGAGAGCTTGGTAAGCCCGCGACCACCAGTCCGACGGCAAAGATCTGAATGAAGAGCTTTATTGCGGCGTTGAGATTGTGGATGTCATCGGCAATTCCAAGGCCCACCAGAAGTAGAACTCCGGCCAGCACGAAATACAGGCTCCCCGCCGTTTGCATGCTGAAGGACGACTGCGTAGCGATCACGAGTGCGGCAACGCCGATAGTCACGATCATGACTGGAAGCCCGCCCCATTGCGGGGTAAGCCCTTGATGCGATGAACGGGCCGTAGGAACGGCGAGAGCAAAACGCTGAAAGAGTGGAAACAGAAATAAGATCAAGGCCGCGGTTGCTACGAGCGAAGCCAAGATGATAACCGGGCCGAAAAGACCGATGTTGCGCCAGGCGTCCGCATTCTCAATCATGGCAGCGGGGGAAATGAGTGAGCGTGCCAAGATAACATTCCCCGAAGCAACAGATTGGCGCCCCCGAACGATGAGGCGCGGCATGCGCGAAGGTCAAAGACGACGCAGCGACTTGCTAAGCAGCGCTCCGCGCAAGGTCAAGAACTCAATTGGTGGAGGAGCCAATCAAGCGCCGGCGGCTGCGGTTGCGCCCGTAGTACGAATCGATTGCTTAAGCCGGTCGAGTGCGGTATCGACCCACACGCGTATACCAACGACGCTGCCTCTGCAGCCCGCACGCCCGTATGATGCCTTGCTGAACTCGAGGTCGCTCCGGATTCGAAGGATTTGAGCTACAGGAGCGGACGGCGCTGCAGGGCAAACCCCGCGCTTGGATCCCCGTTTGCTCGCTGCCATAGGGAGCTCAGCCCGTGTGTGGTTTGACAGGGTTTGTTGGCTTCAAGAGTGGGTACGGCTCGCCCACGGAAATCGCACTCGCAATGGCCGATGCGATACGACATCGGGGCCCTGATGATTCCGGCGTCTGGATCGACGCCGACGCTCAGGTAGTTTTGGCGCACCGCCGTCTGTCCATCGTTGACTTGTCCCCCGCCGGACACCAGCCGATGGTCTCGGCCTCGGGCCGGTTCGTGCTTGTGTTCAACGGCGAGATTTACAACAGCGAAGAACTCCGCGCGGCGCTCGCGCGCGAAGGGCGCGCGCCTACTTGGCGCGGCCACTCCGACACCGAAGTGCTCCTTGAAGCCACAGCGGCATGGGGCGTAAGGCCGGCTCTTGAGCGGGCCACGGGCATGTTCGCAATGGCACTGTTCGACAGGCAAGAACGCCGACTTACGCTCGCCCGCGATCGATTGGGAGAGAAACCGCTCTATTACGGATGGATCGGCGACACGTTTGTATTTGGGTCCGAGATAAAGTCGCTGCGGCGACACCCCGCCTGGGCCGGTCAGATCGACCGCGACTCCCTGGCACTTTTTATGCGCCACAATAACGTGCCGGCGCCGTACTCGATCTATCGCGGAATCCGCAAGCTTCTTCCAGGTTCGTATCTGTCGTTCGATGTGGGCGCCGCAAAGGAAACAGTCAGCCTGTATTGGGATGCAGCGGAACTTGCCCAGCGCGGCAGCGAAAAGCCCTTCAAAGGCAAGGCGGAGGACGCAGTCGAACAAACCGAATCGTTACTCAGGGAGTCGATCAAAGGCCAAATGATCGCGGACGTACCAATTGGCGCGTTTCTCTCTGGTGGCATCGACTCGTCCGTGGTCGTCGCGCTGATGCAGTCAGTCAGCGGGCGACCGGTTCGCACATTTTCCATTGGCTTCGACGTAAAGGGCTACAACGAGGCTCCCCATGCGAAGGTTGTCGCTCGCCATATCGGCACTGACCACACAGAGCTATATCTATCCGAGCAGGACGTATTGGACGTCATCCCGTTAGTGCCGAGGATTTATTGTGAGCCATTCGCCGACTCTTCTCAGATTCCGACCTACCTCGTATCCAAACTAGCGCGCCAACACGTGACCGTCTCGCTTTCAGGAGATGGCGGCGATGAGCTTTTCTCAGGCTACACGAGATACGGACTGACCTACGGCCCGATGAGCCTGCTCGGGCGAGTGCCGACGACACTTCGCCGCAACGCGGCGCGGGCAGTGACCGCCGTTTCCCCGGCCACCTGGGATGATCTGTTCCAGAGATTACCGCCGAATGTGGTGCCTAGCCGCGTGGGCGATAAATTGCACAAAGCAGCCAATGTCATGGGCGCTGCGCCCGGGAACACGCTGTACGAAGCCCTCATCTCGCACTGGCAAGAGCCTGACAGCGTCTTGATAGGGGCGATGGAGCCGCAGCCCCCTCGATTTCCGACCTTCGGTTCGGAAATGCGCAGAATGATGTTTGCCGACCTCACGGGATATCTTCCCGATGACATCCTTGTGAAGGTCGATCGCGCCGCTATGGCCGTCAGCCTGGAGACCCGGGTCCCGATGCTCGACCACCGGCTTGTCGAATTCTCCTTTACACTGCCCGACGCAATTCTTCGGCGAAGGGGAAAGTCAAAATGGCCGTTGCGACAGATTCTGAATCGGTACGTTCCCGAGGATCTCGTCGCGCGGCCCAAGATGGGGTTTGGAATACCTCTCGATCATTGGCTTAGAGGTCGGCTTCGGTCTTGGGCGGAGGACCTCTTAAGCGAAACGAGGCTGAAGCGGGATGGAATCTTTGATCCCGTCCCCGTACGGAAGGCATGGAACGAGCACCTCTCGGGTACGCGCAACTTCCAATACAAGCTGTGGTGCGTGCTGATGTTTCAGGCCTGGTACGACACTTTGAAATGCGTTCAGCCGGCATGAACGCAGTGCGCCGTCCAAAAAAAATACTCTATCTTGTCGGAGAGAGCTGGTCGTTTGTCTCGCATCGAATCGAACTTGCCGTCGCCGCCAAGAAGGCCGGATACGAGGTACTCGTCGCGACACCGGCAGGTAGGGCAGACGACGCCATCCGCGCCGCAGGATTGCGATTTATACCGATTTCCTTTTCCCGGTCCGGCCTTGACCCGCTCTACGAGGCTCGGGCTCTTGCCTCGCTCTACGCACTCTATCGGCGCGAGTCCCCCGACATCGTGCATCATGTGGCCGTGAAGCCCGTGATCTATGGCTCACTCGCGGCCCGAATGGCGGGCATCGGCGGCATCGTAAATGCGCTCATAGGCCTCGGATACGTTTTCAGCTCGCAGGAGCCAAAGGCGCGCGCTTTGAGACCGATCGTTCGCCGCCTTCTCAGGTTTGCGCTTTCGGGCCCGAATTCGCGTCTCATCGTGCAAAATCCGAATGACCTCGAGACGTTTGCCGATGAGGACGTTGTGCGGCGCGCCAACATTAGGCTGATCCGCGGTTCGGGCGTAGATCCTGCGTGCTACCCGCCTTGCAACGCAAGGGGAAACGGGGTGCCTGTAGTTGTGCTTCCTGCCCGCATGCTTCGTGACAAAGGTGTGATCGAATTTGTCACCGCGGCGCGACAACTCAGGACTGAAGGCGTCCGCGCCCGCTTCGTCCTGTGTGGGGGACCCGATCCTCTTAACCCGAGCTCGCTCAGCGCTTCCGAAATCGAAGCCTTCACGCGGGAGGGCTCGGTAGAGTATTGGGGCTGGCAAGATGATATGCGCCCGGTCTGGTGGCAGGCCCAGATTGCATGCCTGCCCTCATACCGGGAAGGTCTGCCAAAGGCATTGCTGGAAGCAGCGGCCAGCGGCCTCCCCGTTGTTGCCACCGATGTCCCCGGATGCCGTGAGATCGCGCGGCCTGAGGTCAACGGATGGGTCGTTACAGCGCGAGACAGTCGGGCCCTAGCCGCCGGTTTGCGCGAAGCGATCGCCCGCGAGGATTTGCGCGTGCTCTATGGCAAACGCGGCAGAGAAATCGTTGAGAAGGAGTTCTCGCTGGCGCACGTCATAGAACAGACGCTCAATGTCTACGACGAAGTGTTGCAGTCTGCGTCACGCGGCGCGGCAAGCTAAGCGTGGTCGACGGTCGCATTCCGCTCCAGCGACCCGATGACACTGTCCCAGCGCCTTTGATCATCCTGGGTCAGTGGGAGAAACCGGTTCCTGAGCACCGTCTGTCCAAGTCCAAGCGCGATTGCGGAAATCGTTATCGTGCCGCGCAGTGACTGCGAGATCGTTCCCCTCGTCGCCAAAGCCCAATTTCTTTCAGTGCGCGCTTGTCTCCACAGTGCCTTGCCATAGTGCCATCGACCACTGGCTGAGTGGCGGATTCCTGGCATCTCTTGTCGGTAGCCGAGCAAAAGTTCAGGAAGGTTAGCGAAGTTGCTAACACGGCGCGCTCGCAGAAGAAGTTCTTGATCCTGGGCTCGCCGCGCATCCTCGCGATAGCGAAATCGCGAAAACCAGCTACGGCGGCCGAACCACGTCGGATGCGCCAATACAAATCCCACCTCCGGAGCGCTGCAAATTGCTTGATGGTTCTCCTTGACGTTAAACTTTCCGATTGCCTTCCAGCCTCTCTGAAAGGCGATCGCTCCGCATCCGACCAGATCAACCCCCAGATTTTCTTCCATGAACGACATCTGTGCCGCAAGCCGATTCGGGAACGCTATGTCATCGGCATCCATGCGCGCAATATAGCGCCCCCGCGCAGATTCAATCGCCTGGTTCAAGCGAGCGGCGAGCCCGCGCCGCTTTCCATCAGAGATGATCGTTATGCGGGGATCCTTGAAATCCCTAACGATATCAGCGGTCGCATCCGTCGAGCCGTCGTCGAAAAACAGCAGCTCCCAATCCTGATGCGACTGAGTGATAACAGACTTCACGGCAGCGCCGATCGTACTCTCTGCATTGAATGCAGCCATCGCCACGGTCACGGCAGGGCTCCGCGAACCCGCAGTCACGGCTTGGTTGTCAAATGTAGAAAAGACGTCCAGGGAGCCCCGCACACGAGTACGTCCGTGCGCCACGCAACCGCCAATAGACCTCGTAAACAGCGCGTCTCGCAGCTCGCTGTCCGCGCTGTGGACCAAAGGCCATATTGGCGAGGCCTGTCAGCCCGGCCTTCGCCGTCCGCCACCCCACCCCGATTCGATGGCGAGCAAACAGTGGGTCGAGCTGGGTGGGATCCAGCGACCAACCCCTATTGTCACGATTTTTAGCGGCCGCCAGCGCCATATCGAGCAGTGGAGGGAAACGCGTCGCGTACGTGTGCTCTCTGCGGGTGCGCTCAAAACCGGCTCTCGCGATGCCATCCCTTTCGGCGGGCGTGGAAAGATAGTGGCGGATAGCGGCCGCTAGGTTTGTGAGATTTTCGAAGACCGCTATCTCCCGCTCAGGCTCAAAGTAAGAGTCGAGGTCGGGAGCATATTCGGTCAGCAAAAACCCTCCTGCCCCCGGAACTTCGAAGGTGCGCGCCTTTATCTGACGACTATGGGACAGGGACAGCCCGCTAAATTGGAGGCCTGAGTCGGCCAAATTGAGCGAGATCCGCGATTTGCGATAGATCTGAGCAATGTCACTTGCCGTGAGGACTCCGCCGTCCCAGCCGTGGCCAAAGCAGCACACTTCGATGCCAAGGGAAGCAAGACCTTTGATCCACCGCAAGCGGTTGCCATAGGCGCTGCCGACGAACGTCACGTCATACTCGCAGTCCCGGCTTTTCAACGGGTCGGCGAGCAAACATTCACTGGCACCCCATTGGGAAAGCACCACGTTGTCCAACCCGGACGCATGGGCACGCCTGTATGCCTCAGGATAAGTCGTCACATGCAGGTCAACGTGCGGCGCGATGTATCGGGAGAACTGTGAGTATTTCCACGAGTCATCCGTTCCCCAATGCAGAATGGCGGCGGGGCTGTTGCCACGGATCACGTCGAGGGTCTCCGTCCACAACTCGTAGTTCATAAGCACGGCAAAGATCACATCCGGTCTGAACTCGCTAACCGCGCGTAGGAACTGGCGGTTAAGGTCGCCGAAGTCGCGATAGCGAACCCGGTCGAATGACTCAAAATGCCGCACCTCGCTTGCGATTGCCTTGAGTGCGGGCAGAAAGTTCGCGTACTCGTAGGCTGTGCCGCGCTTGGGATCGCCGTAGGCATGCTGGCCAAAGACGCAGAGGATTTTCACGCGTCACTCAAGAAATACGGCTCTCGAGATGCTCGCATCAAAGAACCGAGCGATTCTGCGGAAGTCAAACCATCATTCGACTTACTTCCGCACCGCGCGCACGTGGTAGCCAACAGTGAACCGCTGCTCTTTGTCAAAGAGGTCGAGGAGCTTCGCGGAGAGCGGCACGACCAGACAAAGCACGGGCAGGAGCAGAAACCAGATGGGTGCCCACAACACTGACACTAAGAACGGAACCATGGCGCCGAACGGCCGGGTCATTTGCATGAACCGGATCGCCTCCTGAGAAAAGTGCCGCAGCGATCCGCCGTTTGGCTCGACAGTGATTGAACCAAACCCAGCTGCGGACAAGAAGCGCTGATACCAATACGGTGTGTAGCCCCCGTAATAGTGATACGGCTCCTGATGAATGCCGGACCCGAGCGGTGCGGTAAGCATCAGCCGCCCACCCGGCGCCAGGATGCGGGCCAACTCCCGGACCACCGCTATCGGCTCGGGATGATGTTCGAGCACCTCGCTGCAAAGAACCGCGTCGAAGGCGCCGTCGGCGACGGGAATTGCAGTGGCATCACCCACATAATCGATCGCGCCATAGGCGCCGTCGCGCAGCTGGTCGTCGTTGAGCTGAGCGAAGTCCTGTGCTTTGTAGTCGCAATGGGCGAACAGCGCGCGATAAGGCGCCGAGCCCGCACCGACATCGATGACGCGCGAGCCCCTTGGAAGCTCGGCAGCCCGCGCCGCAATCCAGCTGTCGCGATTGCGCAGGTTGAACGCAAGCAAATCGCTGTCGCGCAGCGCGGCGCGCAATTTACCGATGAAATTCGAAAAGGCCGCAGCCATAGTCTAAAAACCGCACATCGTTGACGGACACATCGTCATGAAACTGGCCGTCATCGTCGACGTAGGAAAATCGCGTGAGATTGAGCGCGCCGAACCATTGCACGATGCTCTGGGGCGCGAAGACCCGGTGGGCATTGAAGCAGACGCGCTCGCGGCCGATGGGCGTCGACAGATAGAGGCTGCCGCCGCGCGCCAGGACGCGCTGCAATTCGCACGCCGCCTTGCGCGCGCCATCTGGATCGAGCGGATCGCCGTATCGGCCGAGCCCGACATGCTCGATGACATGCAGGCACGACAGGCTGGGGATTGCAGCATCGGCGAAAGGCAGTTGGCCGATGTCGCCACCCACACTCGAGAGGCCTGCATGATGTGCCATGAGCGGCCGAAAATCGACAAAGACGGTCGGCACGTGCGCCGACAGCACGCCCATGGTCAGCACCGACGATCCGACATCGACATGTTGCTGTGGCTTCGCTTGCGCGAGCCTGCGCGCCAGCCACGCGCCCTGATGAAAATAATGCGGATCGAACGGCGTCGCGGCGACACGGTCCGACAGGAGGGGAAAGCTGTCGCGCAGCAGCGCTACCCCCGGTCCTGCCATGCGCCGAAATCTGATCCAGTCGGCAAAATAGCCGGGCAGATGGCGCAGCGCCAAAAGCCGCCGGGGATCGATCGCGACCCCGGCCCAGTTCTGTATGAGGCTTTTGACCACGGCATCAAGCCTGCGCGCTCGCAACGTTTGCGGCCTATGAGGACTGCCATTGCAGCAGATCGACCTTGGTACGCTGCTTGAAAAAACCGTAGAAGTAATCGCGGAACGGCAGACTGAGTGCATTCAGGCACCCGCGGTCGAGCTTGCTGATCTGCCCGTCATCGGCGAAAGCGATGGCCGACTTCACGGCAGCCACGCGTTCGCGCACGAGTTCGCGTGTCAGCACCGGCAGCACGCGTTGAGCTGGCGGCGCGTCGCGGTCGACAAAAATCACCAACGCAGCCGACAGTTCGTCCGACGTGTTGAGATTGCCGCGGTGGATCATGCGCGATGACCATGCATAGAAAGTCTGTTCGCTGACATTGGTCCTACTCGCCAGGAAATCGAGATTGAGCATACGCGAGCCGGCAAACGCGAAAAGCGAACTGAGCGGGCCAGCTGACCACGAGATCACTGACAGGCCGGGATATTTGTAGAGCGTCAGCGGCATCCAGAACACGCGGCGCGTATCGATGCTGTCGTCGCGGTGCCAGCTGCCTCGCTCGTTGGTGTCGTTGGGCAGATGCAGCATCGGATAGACCTGCACGTCGCCCCCAGGAAACCGCTCCCGCGCAAGCTGCACGCCAAGATTGACCAACGTTGCATCCTCAATGGCGAGACTCTTGAGAATGGCCTTGTAGACTTCGGAGCGATGATTGGGCGCGAAGCTGCGCACAGGCTCGATCTCCGCGTCGACCATTTCGCAAATGGCGCGAAACCGCGTCTGCAGATCGCGCATGCGCGCGTCCTTATAGGTGAACATGGTCAATCCTCCCCGACCCGATAGCCGGCCTCAAGAAACAATTCGCAGGAGTCTGGCGCGTCATCGCCATTCAGGACACATGAGCCGCCGGCCAGTAGGCGTCACACGGCAAGTTTGTCACCGGCTGGCCCGCGAGATCGTAGCGCCGCCAGAGCCGCGGCGCACCCCGGGCACGCAGGCTCATGCGGACACGCCATGTCGGGCGCAGGATATTGCGATGCCACGCGGATGAGGCATGGCGCCGCTGTTCGCGGCGCTGAGCGGCTTTGCGCTCCGCACGATAGGCAGCGGCGCCCGCCGTGGATTTCTGTCCGGCATGGCGGCGGAATGCGCTGAAGGCGAGCGGCACATACGTGCATTTGCCGGCCAGCGCCATGCGCAAGAACAGATCGTAATCGGCGGCGAAGCGTAGCGAGCGGTCGATGCCACCGACCCGGTCATAGAGGCTGCGGCGCCAGAAGCAGGCGTCCTGCAAGGGCGACCAGCCCCCGAACAGCATTGCGGAACGTAGATCGCTCACCCAGCCGCGGCTGTAGGACAGGACGCGAGACGCCTCGTCAACGTGGAAATCATCGCCGAAGGTCATCTCGTTGTCACCGATGCGCGCGCGCGCCGCATCGAATGCACCGCGCAGGTACAGATCGCCCGCGTTGATCCAGCACAGCGCGTCGTTGCGCGCGCGATCGAACCCTTTGCCGATGGCGTCGGCATAGCCGTGGTCGGGTTCGCTGAGCCAGGCGGTGATCCTCTCCTCGTATTTGCGGATGATATCGAGGCTGCCGTCGGTCGAGCCGCCGTCGATGATGAAGTACTCGTCGCCCGGCCGGAGATTGCCGAGGACCGAAGCGATCGTCTCCTCGAGATATGTCGCCATGTTGAATGACGGCGTGACGACGGAGATACGCATCGTATGCTACGACGTCACGCCCAGCAGCGGCGGACCGCCTCGAACCGATCGAGGAAGCCGAGCACTCCCTCGACATAATCCGGCGGCGTGAAGCGCATGCTGCGCGCGCGGCCGGCTTCGATGAGGCGCTGGCGCGCCGGCGCGTCGTCGTGCAGCCTGGTTATGCTGGCCGCGATATCAAGCGGATCTCCCGGCTCGCAATAGAAGACCGCATCGCCGAGCTGCTCTTGCGCACCGGGAACGCGCGAGGCGATCACCGGGCAGCCGAGCGCGAAGGCCTCCAGCGGCGGCAAGTTTTCCGGCCCGCACCACGACACGTACGTCAGCGCCAGTGCCAGCCGATAAAGCGCGACGAGATCTGGGCGGCTGACGAAACCGAGGAACTTCACGCGATCGGCGACGCCTTCGCGCGCGGCGAGGCCGGCGACGAAGGCGCGATTGCCCTGGTCGGAGCCCGGTAGCGCCAGGGAAACCGGGCGGCCTTGGCGCTTCAGCGCGGCGATGGCGAGCACGAGATTGGCGTGGTTCTTGTGCGGCCAAAACTGGGCCGGATAAATGACGAACGGCTCGCGGAGGCCGAACTTGGCCGCGACGTCGCTGTCAGATGCAGAGTCGATGCTGACATATGACGGCGTTGGATGCGGCAGCACCAGAATATTGTCGTCTACGATCTGATAAAAATTGCGAAGCTGGTCGCGGCCGACCTGCGTCCCGGTGATGACCTTGCTGGCTCTCTGCAAGAACCAGCGATGCATGGCGTCGCGGGAATCCCACAAGCCCTTCGCGCTCATTTCCGGAAACCAAGGGGTCGACCGGTGCTGCAAATCCCACACCACCGTCATATAGGGCAGATCAGTGCGGTCGGGCTGAGCGCTGAGGAACCAGATGAATTGAATTCCACGGGCCTGCGCCACCTTGTCGATCGCGCTTGGATGCCGCCAGTGGGCCCGCACTGCTTCGATCTCGCGCAATAGCATGGCGCCGACGCGGTTGCCGCCGCGCGCCACCGGCGTCACATCGAGGCCGGTCCCGGCCGTCGCTGCGCGCAAGGCCTGTTCGGAGGATGGCGGGCACAGGATCGTGAAACGATGACTTGAGCTCAACGTGCGCGTCGAAAGCGCTGCCAGAATCTCGCGCTCGAAGGTGTAGCCGCCGCCGCTTTGCGGATCGAAGCCCGCGACCACCGCCCCGACGTGCATGGCGATCAGTGTCTCGCCGCCGCGATGACTTCACAGACGCGGGTGATATCGGCCTCGCCGAGCTTGTTGGCGCAAGGCAGATAGAGGCCCCTGATCCAGATGTCCTCGGCCACGGGGCAGGCAACGTCGCGAAAGCCCGGCTGCTTGCGCAGGAACGGCTGCATGTTCATGGGGCAGAAGAAGGTGCGAGTCTCGATGCCCTGCCCAGCCAGAATTTGCGCCAGCTCATCTCGTGTGCGGCCAAAATCCGGCTTCACCACCACTGCGTACATCCAGTAAACGTTCAGCGCGCCCGGCAATTCGACTGGCAGCTGTACCCCCGGAATATTCGCGAGGCGCTCATTGTAGACCGCGGCGATGCGGCGCTTGTCGGAGATGAAGCGATCGATCTTGGCGAGTTGCGCAATGCCGAGCGCTGCTTGCAATCCCGTCATGCGGAAATTATAGGCCGCCACCTCGTGATAGAAACGCGGCTTGGCAAAACCGAGGTTTCGCAGCAGTCGCAGCTTCTCCGCCAGCGCAGCGTCATTGGTCACCACCATGCCGCCCTCGCCGGTGGTGATGATCTTGTTGGCGTAGAAGCTGAAGCACGCCATGTCGCCGAAGCTTCCGGTCATCTGTCCGCGCCAGGTGGCGCCATGGGACTCGGCGCAGTCCTCGATGACAACGAGGTTGTGTTTGCGCGCGACCGCCATGATGCGGTCCATTTCGCAGGGGTGGCCGAACAGATGCACGGGAATGATTGCCCGCGTGCGCGGCGTGATCAGGGATTCAATGAGATCGGGATCGAGGTTCCAGGTGACGCTCTCCGAATCCACCGGAACAGCGACGGCACCATTGTGATAGGCTGCAAGCGCGGTCGCAATATTGGTCGAAGCGCTCATCAGCACCTCGTCGCCCGCTCCGATGCCAGCCGCAGCGACGGCGAGCTGAAGCGCCGTGGTGCCGCTGGTGACCGCGATACCATATCTACAGCCGCAAAACGCCGCGAAACGTTCTTCGAATTCCGGCAGGGCCGTACCGAACGAGCCCGAGATTTCGCCGCGCCGCAGCGCAGCCATCACGGACGCGATCTCCTCCTCGCCAAGATCGGGCTCGTGGACCGGCAATCTATTTGACGCTGACATTGACCTTATCGAGCTTGTCGCCCAGGAAGGGGCCCTGCTTAACGCTGACGCACTGCATGTCTTCGATCACGCGCACCGCATGGACGCCGTGCACGAGGTTGATCGCGTCGCCCACGCGAAGCACGACTTCGCGGAATTTCTCGCCTTCGGGCGAATAGAAATCGATTGCCACAACGCCGCGCTGCACGACAAACATCTGCTGCAAATCGTTGATCTCGCGTTTGACCGGATGGTGGTAATGCGGCGGCTCAACGAAGCCGGCTTCATGCGCCAAGAGGCCGAACTGCAGCGATGACGCGTCCTTCGAAAAGAATTTGCTTTTGGGCACGCTCGTTCCAGCCCAGATCACCTCGGCATAAAGTACGCCGTCCCGCTCGATGGTCTCGTAGGGCATTTGCTTTCAGGCCCGCGGCGCCGCGCCGATTGAGCGAACCACACGGGCCGGGTTGCCCGCCGCGATGGTGCGCGGCGGAACGTCCGACGTCACCACACTGCCCGCGCCGACGACCGCACCGGCGCCGATGGTCACGCCTTTGAGAATGATGCTCCGAGCGCCGATCCAAGCGCCTTCACAAATCCGCACCGGCTTCATGGCGGCGCGTGTCCAATCCTGTGTTCGACCATTCTTCCACCCCGCGACATCGCCGATTCGCAACTCCGGATAGATGCTGTGGTTGTCGGAATCGGCGATCAGGCACCCATAACTGATAATGACGTTCGACTCGATGGAAATAGACAGTGCGCAATCGAGAACCGTCCCGCCGCCGATGGAGACGCCGTCCCCGATCGTCATGCGGCTTTCGTTGCGCTCGACCACGAGCTGCGCCTGGATGAGACAGTCGCGGCCGATGGCGATAACCGCCTTTGGCGCCCGGCGATCCACAAGGCCTGAAAGCTGCGTCCCGTCGCCGAGGCCATCAACAAGCGCGCGATTGCGCGTTTCGCTACGCCGATGCACAAGCTTGCGCAACAAGCTCATCACGGCCGGCTTTCGCCGACCTGGCGCGCCGGATTGCCGATCATTACGGTGTAGGGTTCTACATCGCGCGTCACCACCGTGCAGGCGCCGATCACCGCGCCGCGGCCGACCGTGACGCCCTTGAGAATGGCGGCGTTGAAACCAATCCATACGTCGTCTTCGATCCGGATCGGCTTGTGCGCTACGTCCTCTCGTACGAGGTGTTTGCCGAACATGCGCAGTTCCTTAAAGCGTTCGTGCCGCTCGGAGGCTGACAGGCTGTGGGAATTGTTGTCGAAGATCTGCACGCCATGGGAGACGAACACACGCGCGCCGACGTCGATAGATGCAAGCGACCACAGCTTTGCGCCGGGGCCCACAAAGCACCACTCACCAATGTGCACCGTCCCCGAGGAAATGATGACAATCTCGCCCATGAACAGCGACTGCGCGCCGATCTGCACCGCTTGAGGGCCTTGCGCGTTGTGAATGACGGCGTCAGCCGTAAATTTGGCACCTGCACCCAGCGTGCAAACGCTTTGCAGCCTGGCGCAATAGACGCTGTCACGCAGCCGCCGGGGCGCGTTGAGGGCACTATGAAGGATAGGAAGCGCCGCTTTCATATCAGGGATAGCAGAGAAACCATTTGCCGACGGAGATGCGGTCATTCCAATTGGAATCCAGCACTCGGATACGGGCAAAATGCTCCTCGAAACGACTCACCCACCAGGACGGCGAGCAATTATGGAAGCTTTGGTAGGTTTTCATCCAGCCCTCGTCGCGGCCCGAGCGTGATGTCGGCATCATGTGAAATGAGCTAACGCGGCTAATCCGGGCTGCCTCGGCAATGAACTTGCCGATCCCCTCTTCGGTGAAATGCTCCAGCGAGCCGATCGAATAGGAATGGTCGAATTCCCGATCGGCGTACGGAAGCTGCGTTGCGTCACAAACCTTGAGCCGTGTCTGTGGCAGACCGCGCCCGATCGCTTTGGAAATCAAGAGATCGGAAATGTCGCAGCCATGAATGTCCAATGTTTGTGCGTCAAGCAGCGTCATCGTCTTGCCCGTGCCACAAGCGATGTCGAGCACGCGCCCCGCACAATTGGCCATCAGCAACTGGACTTCGAGCCACGCATTGCCGTCCGCCCAGGTCTCGAGGACCTGCGCCATCTCGGGCGTCCAGTAGAGATCAAGGTCCTGCGCGTCGCCGTTGCCCTTGACCTGATGTGGCTGAACCTTGCTGCGGATGTTCTGAAGCGTGCGCCATATGAGCGGCGGGCATAGGTCTCTGACTAATTGCTTCATCGTCTGATCCGTTCGATGGCTCTGCGAACCAGGCTCGGTCGGCTCGCCCCCAGAAGGCGCTTAACTTGCTCGAGCGCGCGGGCGCTGGCGAAAGGAGCTGGCCATTCGCCTATCGACGCCGACGCATGAACCGCGTCGACGCTTTGGAACGCGGCATGACCGGCGCCATGCGTTCCTGATGCATCAACACCTGCGTTGTAGACGAGCGAGCTAAGTGGATAAAGAACGAGCCCGCCATTCGCAAACAAACTGAGCTGCCAGCGTACGCCCCAGGAGTCGATGCGGCCGGAGCGCTGGTCGCAGGCCATTCCGTAATAGTCGTAGGCGTCGTCGATATTGAATTGGCGCCGTGCCACCGCATCGCTGTCGAGTTGCGCCAACGCGGCCATCGACGGGTCAAACATTTTCCAGGCACGCGCCCACGTCGCCCATCCCCAACAGGACACCATGGGCAGGAAATAGGCCAAGGGAACGCCCACCCCGTCGACAGGGTAGGAATATCCAGACACCTGCAGGACGCGCGCTTCGTCAGCGTAACAGTCGAGCGCTGCATTCAAAAATGCCAGGAAGGCGGGCGCGACGACAAGGTCGTCCTCGACAACGATGGCGCGGCCGTGCGTTTCGCAGACCTCTGTCACCCCGGCAATGATGGAATTGGCAAGCCCGAGATTGTTATGGCGCTCGATCAGGCGAACCGATTTGAAGCCGCTCGCCTGACGCGCCACAGCGCGCGCCGCCACGACCGACTGGCGATGCTCTGACTTCTTCGGGCCATCGGCATAGATGATGAGATCGCTGTCGGCCGCAAGCGGGTTTGCAGCCAGCGCGGCAAGCATACGCGCGGTATGCTCGGGACGATTGTAGATGAACAGAATGACGGGCGCGCAGTCGGACATCGTTGTTATGCCGAGGCGCCCTCGGTGAAGATGACCGTGTTGACTGTCTTGGCCACCGGCCGATAGCCCACTGAACGCGCAAAGCTGCAGGACGGCTCTATTGCCAAATCTTCGAATTCCGCTGCCCTCGCCTCCACCAGCAGGACGCGAGGCCGGAAGCGTATCCAGTCGTTGGACTTCAGTACTTGGAGGTCAAAACCTTCAACGTCGACGGAAAGGAAATCGATTCTCTGCCCCTGTGGCAGATGCTTACCCAACACGTCCTCGAGCCGCTGCACCTTTATTTCCAAACGATCGACAAGACGATAATCGGGCAAGATGGACCGCTCGGCGGCCAATGCGGGATCAAATGTATCGAGCGCCGGTTCGTTGAACCTGTGGAACATGAGCGTGCCGGGAGTGTCCGCAATCCCAACACAGAGATTGACGTCGGCAGGACGGTGACGACGGAATTGGCTGATGGCCTCGGGATTTGCATCGATGTTGATCCCGCGCCAGCCGCGACGATGGAAGTGGTAGGTGTTCGAGAACCGGCAAGGATGGTGAGCTCCAACATCCACATAGAAGCCGTCGCCCTTGCCCTCGAACAAGCGGCGCAGAATCATGTCCTCGCCGTCCTGCGAGTAGGACAGCCGCACGAAGGGATCGGCTTTCTCCAAAACATACCGGGTGCCCTCGATTGACCAGCTCGGCAAGAGTCCGCGCGCAATCTGTTTGACTGTGTGCACCTAAACACTGTCCACGATGGTGCGCTCCATGTGGGCAAAAAAGAGCGCACCGGTGAGGAGCAGGACTGCGATGACGCCGAGCGACTTGATCTCGGCAGTCGTGGAGACGGCGGCCGCGCCGGGGATCATGCTCCACCGGAAGCCCTCAATCACCGCAACCAGCGGATTGAACTCGTATAGCCACGCCCATTTCTCAGGAACCAACGCCGATGTCGTATAGGCCACAGGACTGATGAACATGCCGAGCTGAAGCAGCAACGGCAGCGCATGACGCAGATCGCGAAAAAGGCCATCGACCGCGGAAAGCCAGAGGCTAGAGCCCAGGATCAGGACAACCGACTGGAGAACGAAAAGCGGCATCAACAGCATATGCCAAGACCACCCGGTCCCGAACCAGATCAGCAGAACGGCCAACAGCACGAACGAGATCGCCGCATCGAACAGTGCAGAAAAGATTGCCGCAAACGGCAGAATAGTGCGCGGAAAATAGACTTTGGTGATCAGGTTCGCATTCGCGGTTAGGCTGGTGCCCGCCTCGCTGACGCCGCGGCTGAACAGCTGCCACATTAGCATTCCGGCGAAGGCGACGGGCACATAGGGCAGATTGCCCGACGGCTGCGCCGGCACAATGCGGAAGAAGAGGACGAAGATTGCTGTGAACGCCACGGGTACGATGATCGCCCATAGCAAACCAAGCGCGGTTTGCTTGTAGCGCGCCCTGATCTGGCGCCGCGCCAGCAGCGTGGCGAGATGGCGATAGCGCCACAACTCGCCAAGCCGGAATGCGTTCAGTGTGTTCGGCGTGATGTCAAAGACCGGCTTTGTCGGATGCTGGGCTGCGCCTGTACTCATGACGGTTCGTTACGCGGGCCTACGCATAATCACGTGCCTGTCCGGGCGAGTTCGATATGGCGACAGTCATAGTCGAGCGAGAACAAACCAGTGTTTAAAGCGAATTCGTCGCCGGCCGGCTCGACAGTCAGATGAGGCAAGTTGACGTTGGTATCGACCACATCCTCAAAAATGCTGAATTCCTTGTTTGCTAGCGCCACGGTGACGGAAAACTCGCCAGGCAGCAGCGGCAATTTGGGAATCAGAATAGCGATCTCGCCCCTCTCGCCTGCACCGGTGGGCTTCGGCCGAACAACCGGCTTGACGCTGGTAATGGCCTCGCCGCTGCCGACCGGGCTGAGGGAGATAAAGGCGGCGAGAGACTCCACCGAGTTGAGAATCTCGTATGCAATTCTCAGTTCTATCGGCTCGCCTGTCATAAATGACCAGCGGTCGCGATCGATGACCCCTGGCCGCGTCATCGAGAAATTGGTGATCCGCGCATGGCCGCGCGTCCGATTCAGCCGGTTGCCAAGGGATCGATTCCGCATGTCAAAGCTGCTGCTCTGCTCCGTACCGTAGCGCCGCAGGATGTCCGCCACGGCTCCATCGGCGATTAGCTGGCCTTCCTTGAGCAGCAGCGCACGCGTGCACAGACTGCGGATCGCCTGCATGTTATGGCTGACGAAGATGATGGTGCGGCCTTCCTGCTGAATGCTCGAATCCATCTTGGCTAGGCACTTCTTCTGGAAGCCGGCATCGCCGACGGCGAGCACCTCGTCGACGATCAGGATGTCGGGATCGAGATGCGCAGCAACGGCAAAGGCGAGCCTCACATACATGCCCGACGAATAGCGCTTAACCGGCGTGTCCACAAATTTCTCGACGCCGGCAAAGGCGACGATCTCATCGAAGCGGCGGTCGATCTCACCTCTCGGCATGCCGAGAATGGTGCCGCTCAGATAGATGTTCTCCCGCCCGGTCAACTCTGGGTGAAATCCGGTCCCGACCTCGAGGATGGCGCCCATGCGGCCGCGCACCCGTGCGCGGCCCGCGGTCGGCGCGGTGACGCGCGACAGCACTTTCAGAAGCGTGCTCTTGCCGGCGCCGTTGGCACCTATGATTCCGACGGCCTCATGCTCACGAATCTCGAGGGACACGTCGCGGAGCGCCCAGAACTCGCCGGCTTTACCGGAGCGCCTCAACAGGCTGCGAAATCCGGTCTCGCCAAGAGAATAGGCCTTCGACAGCCCCGCAGCTTCGATCGCGATAGACGTCACATCACTGCCCACGCCGCGCTCAGCGCCACGCCCGAACCTTTAAGCTATCCATCGCCTTGTCGCCGGCGCACGCCGAAAAGGAAATCTCCTGCCGGGCCTCGCCGATCTGCGCGGCCTTGCCGTCGTACGTGATGGTAGCCGCGCCACCAATGCTCCTCGCGCGCAATGTGACCTTGTGCGGGCGCACGGTTCCTAACCAGATCGAGAAATCACAGGGAGCAACGTGCCCCTTCATTTCGGCATTGACCAGGCGCTGATCGTCGGACAGCGCGAAGCCCCGATAGAAATAGGGATATGGTTCTCATTCTGCCAGTCGATCATCGGCGGCGGCGCGAAATTGAGCCGTTGCCGAACGATGCGTGCTGGCGCCCCCACCGCAACCGAGTAAGGAGGGAGATCCCGGGTCACCACCGCATTGGCCCCAATGACGCAGCCCCTGCCGACAGTGATGCCCGGCATGACCACCGCGTTCATCCCCAGCCAGCAATCCTCGCCAAGCACGATGGCCCGGCTGTGCCCCTTTGACGCCTCGACGTCGTTAGCGACGCGCAGGTCCTGGTCGCGGATCAATAGATGCGGCCAGCGATCGAAATAATGACGCCCCGACGTCAGAAGGACATTGAGCGACAAGACGCAATTATTTCCCAGCGTCACGTCACCGACGATGATGCTGCGATGCTGAATCCAGACGCGATCGCCGATCGCGACGCGCCCGCCGGTTCCGATCTCGACATAGCGACCGACATAGCAATCGTCGCCAATATTCAGCGACGCCCCAGTCGGCACTATGACGTTGCAGCCTTCATTGAAGGAGACGTTCTCCCCGTAGACAAAGGCGCCGTTGATTTTCAGGTTCGAATCCGGCTCGAGCGACAGATCGGGATAGCGCCAATAGTTACGCAGATGCAGCAAGGCCGGCGACCGATTGACCATCATTCGAGCCGCCCCGATAATCTCGGTGGTAAACTTTCGACGCGGCATTGGAGGAGCGGCTCGCTAACGCTTCTTCAGAACGTACAGCGAAGGAGACATCAGCGGATTATGCGCGGAAGTCAGCCGCTCGACGTAAACGTCCGCTAGGCCGAGATTACGAACCGCATCGTCAAAGCCGGACAAATAGTCCACCTTGCGATGTTCGATCCTGCCCAATAGTCCGCGTAGCGACCAAGGATAGTTCTCCGGCACGGGCTCAATGTGGATTGTACCGAGTCTCACGTGATCAAGAATGTTTCGAACYGCCACAGCGTTGGTCCGAGGCAGTTGCTCGAGCGAAAACATTGTGAAGGCGACGTCAGTTTCGGGGAAGACGAATTTCTCGGGCCCGTCCTTGACGTAGTCGAGCTGGGCGTATTTGACGTCGTATGAAAATTTTTCCGCTGCCGCCCGGGCGACGTCGACACCAGGCTGACACAATTCATACCCGTAACACTCAAGATCCGGCAGCTCGCGTTTGAGAAACAGTAGATTGCGACCGGGACCACAACCAAACTCAGTGACGGATCGGGCTTTCGGAAAATGGCGCCGAAGCGCGGCGAGAAACGCATTGCGGTAATACGCGCCGGAATCGAAGCCGCCAAAAGACACTCGTCCCTTCACATTCGCGTAAGCCGGCGCATCATCCAGATCTTTAATCCAAAGCCAGTCATTCAGGTTCGTGGCGGCCTGCATCGGCGCTTCGTAGCTTTTCCAGCCGGCGGTGTATTCTGCGACCACATTCTCCGTCTCACGATTTAGCTGGCGTCGTCGCAAGGTTATATAGGTCATCCGTGCAATAAAGTTGAGCCACTCGATAGGCGGCAAAGGTCGAGCGCGATTGGTCATTTCGATAATTCCCTAACCGGCCGACCTGATAAACCGCCGTTTTTGACTTATTTCGTGCAGGATAGCGCCGAATCGAAAACGCGGATCGAGGCTCTGGTTCATTGTGCGGTACGCGCTCCTTTATAATTCGAATACACCCGCGGAAAGCGCGCGGTCATTTCTCGCAGGGCAGGATCTATATCAGAGTTGAACGAAGACGGCGGGTAATACCCTCCAAACAGGCTGTTGCTAAACTGAATCTGTAGCATCAACCGATCGCCGGCGATGACATGCTTCCCCTTGTGAAGCCCGCGCGTGTCTTCCGCAAGGATCGTCCCACGCGGCGCGGTAAATTCGATAAACTTCCGGGCCCCATAATGCGCGTTGACCTCATCATCCGTCAGGCGCGAATATCCTTTCTGAAGGAGATCGTAAGGAATTCCGCCTCTGCGGTGCGAACCTTCAACGAAGGAGTGCGGCCCGTTCTCTTCGCCTACATCCGTAAGGTATACGAAGAACTTTAGCCATTTGATCCGGTCCATATCGAAATGCCAGAACTGTGCCGCCTGCTTGTCCGGCGTTTTCGATACCGCCGTGCTCCACCACATTGCCACGACGTCGACGATCGGCGGCGCCCGCAAATAACTTTGCGCAACCGCCAAAATGGAGCGATCCGCCATGATCTTTTGGACGTCGTGATTGTTGATCAGGACTTCTTCCTGAAAATTGTAGCGCACGGCTCGCGGCATTTTCCTCGGAAAACTGGCTACTACGACATCCCCCTTGACCTTGCTGTCCATCGCCAGCTCGACACAAGGCGCTTCGCTGCCAAAGCGGAGCAAGCGGTCGCAGACTTCGACGTCAAGCCGGTTCTTGAAGACGTGATATCCTTTTTCAGCCAATTCACCGGCGATCGCCTTGACATCTTGCGGATTCAGATCTCCAAGCACCCCCTTGGCATCCGTCATGTCGTAGGGCCGATGGATTCCCGAAATTATCGACGACATCATGTCATTGGACATGCCGCCGGTCGCGCAGAACAGCTGAACCATGCCCCGATAAGCCGTGGGCGGCGTTTTGCCCCCGGCTACGTGTTGCACGCTGCCCAAGGCGATTCGCGCCGCGCTTGACAACACAGTTCTCACGGTCATGCCAAGTACTCCCGAAGATGAGGTGGTTCGTTACCTGCCTCGCGAATTTCCCCGATGCGCGCCGAACAGGGCGCGCCCTGTGACCTTGCGCACGGAGTCAGTTTTGCTGCGAGGGCCATTGGGAATGCCCACGGCAATGATCAAGTCCATACTGTTGACCAATGCTCGATATCATCGACGACATCAGATCTTTGGACATCTCGCCGGTCGCGCAGAACACCTTGCAGAACGGTTTCACGGCGCTTTGCAAAGCTACCGGCACCCCCCGCCCCTTCAAGGAGAGCGCCGTTTTCACAGCACTTGAGAACAATACCGGCATTTTCGCAAAGTAGCTCCCTTCTCTTTCTCCTTCCGTTGCGCTGATCAATCGGAGTGATTTTGTCATCGTTACCGATTCTGTCGGCATAGCACATTGTACAAACGGCTTCTCGAGCGAGACGACTCCTCTGGGAACAGAGCGACCGCGAGCCTTTTCAGTTCAAACTGTAAAGCCTTCGTTTCGCGATCGAATGCCCTAACGTCGGACCGCTCAGGCCGCATTCGATCAATGATCGTAGCATCGCCCGATTCCAGCAGTTCGCTTATTTGACGCGCAGCTCCAAGCTTCTTACGGCGACGCCGCATATCCTTCCGCTTGCCGTGGTCGGGATCAATGATACGTCGAAGGCCACTTGTAGCCCTTGCAATCAAACTTCGATCGGGGTTCTCGACGGCGGAATAGCTATCTTCAATCGGCACGGTCGATGTTATAAATTCGAACACCGCCCAACGATAAGCGCGCCTCGCGTTCTCGAAGCTCCAGCCATCCTTTAAAGCCTGCTCGACCGCAGCGAAATATGTTTCCCGGGATTCGCCCACGTAATTTAAATCGGCCGGATACCATTGATGCTTGGTCGAATAGGTAACAACAGGAATACCCAAAAGGGGCATATCCTTTCCAACGCTCGACCACGCATTCAAAAATACATCTGTTTGATCAACGAGATCGTAAAGCGAGATGTTGTCATCGGGCCAATTTACAATGGCATTCGAAGGAAGATTGGATAGCGCCGTCTCAAGCAAGTGGGCGTGCTGAGACTTCTTTCCATCCCGCCGGTTCGGAAACTCTCTGGGGTGAACACGAATAACCAAGAACAGATCGGCACGATTACCAACGAATTCCGCGAGAGCCCGAATCCACTCGATCTGCGTCGGGAAAAGGCCGCCCCGCCACGGCGCTTGCGCCCCGACCATGACACCCGCTATATTTTCGTCGTTACTACTCATTGTGGCCACAAGCAACTTTTGACCCGCCCTCACTCCAAACGAAGCTCTCGCATCGAAAAGAGCGTATGACTTTCTTTTCGAGTAAACAAATATGCTTCGGCCGCGCACCTGTTCCAAAAGATGGTCGGTTACGGCTGAGAGATCCAAGGGCGTGCTTGCAATCGCCGAAAAACGCGACCAAGCTTCGAGCAATCGCGGCATATAACTGAACGTATCACCCCGCCCTACCATCAATGTTTGCAGTCTATTCGCCAGGTTCCCCCCAGCGTGCAAAAAATAGGAGGGAATTCCGTTTGATTCGGCCAACAAGCACGCTACGCGATTGACCGAGTACAATCCGTTATAAACGATAAGGCGATCCGGCCTATGCAGCTTAATCAAACGGCTGGTGGCCTTGAACGCATAGAGTGTATTACGCAGATCGATCAGATACTCTTGCCACTCTTGCTCGCTGAAATCTAAGTCGAACTTCTTTGCCCGCAGAAGCAGCTGATACAGCGCAATTCGCCCAATGGGAATGCCGTCCAGCTGCAGGGTCGACACGAGCTCCTTGTTAAAGTGAGTAAGTGTATCTTCAATCTCCTGAGCCTCCTGAGCCGTAAGAATATCACGAAGTTTCGGCCCACAAAAATTAAACTCTCTTCTCAGTAGGCCATCAGTGCCCGCACAGTTTCTACACACGATTGAGCGCTGATCGGACGACGATTCGATCGACAAGCGACTTGCGCTCATAGGAACGCAAAACCTACCGAACGCCCCGCCGCAACTTACATAAACAATTTCATGCCCTTCACTTTTTAGAGCATCCGCCACGAGTGCCTCTGGAAATGCATGTATCCAAATCGCGGAATGTGGTGCAAAAATAAGAATTTTCATCGGCAAGATGGATGAGTGATGGCCAAGCCGATTATGATTTTCGAAATCTTCATTGACCAAGCTACGCTCTACCGGCAGGCGCTTCTTAGGATTTTGACCATGTCGTCTAATTTTGACATCGGTATCTCGTGGTGACACGGAATAAGAATAGCCTTTTCGTGTCGAGGGCTCGACATATCTCGAGCGACGTCGATCATGTATTCACCAGCGATGACTCCGATCTCGTTAAGAGCAGCGTCAGTCCCCTTCGAGGTCCCAGGTTCGAGGAAGACTGGAAGCGCAAACGGCAGGCTCTGAGCAAGCAATTCTACCCATCCGGGCGGAAAAGCGGATCGCCCTGCGGCATCGACCAGTCGACCCAGGTTCTCCTGACGATCATGGCCAACCGCTCGGATTTTGGATGTCGACCCTGGCAAGCCTCCTGTTTCTTCGTCGAGAATCCCGGGGTTCAACAATCGGCGAAGATATAGAGATTCGATATCGACACGATCCCTATTGCAATCGAAGCCTATTTCGCCCGCCCCGTGATCGCTTCGCGCCGTCACACCGTCGGATGCGGCAGCACGCATCTCTCGCAGCTGAGCCGACCGCGCGCTGTTCACCACCACCAAGCCACCAACCATACCGTCGAGAGGAAAGAATTTCGGAACGCTGAATACCGCGACTTCACCCTTCCAGTCGCGCGCACCTGTCGACGGACTCGCGAAAAACGCGTGACAAATATCCTCCATGACGATTCCCGAGGGTGAGATGTTCTGAGGAATGCCGAATTGATGATAGAGAATACTGACATCGCCTGCCGTACTGCTTGCCGCGTCGACGGGAAAACCGCACCTGATGACAGCGTCCAGAACGCACGACGAAATGAACCGCGGCAATACGACCCGGTCCCGATATCTGTTAAGGCGAAGTGTATTCAAAAACAAAAGGATCGCGGCCCTTCCGGAACTGGTCAGAACCACATCCGCGCCGAACCAATCGGAGAGGACACGTTCCGCCTCGTCCACCGTCAAGACGGCGCGCATGTCGCGAAAACCCGGCGCGTGCGCGATCACTATCATTGTCGCAATTGCCTAGGGACGTACGATCAACAGGTCTTCGCGCGTACGCCCAAACGGCAACTCCGGCGGCTGGGGTAGGATATAGGCGTGGAAATCCTTGGCCCGGAAATTGGCGGCGATCTGCAAGATCCCGGCATCATCCAACGAACCGATGCCGGCAGCGCCATCGAAGACCTTCGCCGGGGTAGAAGTGTTCTTGTTGGCAACCTTTTGCCATTCCGCTTCAAAGGCTCTTCCGTCATCGCTTTCACTGAAACGCCTCTTCTTGTCCCTGTTGGGGATGTCCGCGATCAGGAGCCGCCCTCCTTGCTTCAAGAGCGTTGCCGCGGCCTCGACGAACGCGAGCACCTCATCGAACGTACGAAGATAATGTATAACCGAATAAGCCAAGATGCAGTCGAACAGCCCGGATATCTTCACGTCCGGGAACCGCCCGCCCACCCATTGAATCCGTGGATCCGAAAAAATGCGACGGGCCCGAGCAATGACATCTGGGTGATCGACGCCAACCGCGTCCGCAGTTACAAAAGCAAGCGGAATCAGCAAGTTTCCAGGGCCGCATCCAACTTCCAGAAAACGATCACTCGCGCCGATCGCGAGCTTTTTCTTGACGTCATCTACAATTCGGCGTTCCGCCAACGCTTGAATTTCATACCGTCCAGACATCTCCGTCGTAGATACGTTTGCCCGAGCGAGTTCGCCGTAAGCATCATAAAATGACTTAGACATGCGTACCATGTATTCCAAGCAATTTGTCGTGGGATATACAAAAGTTTCTTGTGACGGTAACGCCGCTGCGGTTAATTACGGTCAATGTCGAGGAAAGGCCCAGAAGCGCAAACAACTTCATCATTGTACGATCCTCGGGGCGTTCCAGCTCCACGCGATCCAGGTCAAAAACACATTGGTGAATCCGCGCTTGAAATAGCCGATATCGATCTCCTTTTGATCGGTACCGGCCAACGGCAAATCTCCCAGATCGAACAATCGCATTCCGCGCTCGGCGCTCCGGGCGATCGCCAGCCAAAGCGGCCAGTGCGCCATCGGCTTGTCAAACCTAGTACGATCGTAGACGCCCGACGCATAGCTCGCGATCTCCGCTCCATCGACAACCATGGTTCCAGCAACGAGGTCGCCGCCTTCCAGATATCCCAACACCAACTCGCCTCTTCCGCCAGCGATCCACGCGAACATCGCATCCCACGACTCCTGCGGACGGGTCGACCGACCCGATATGTGCTTGTGAAACTCCTGATAGCTCCGGAACAGCGACTGATCCTGATTGTGTTTTCCCACGTAATGAATCTTCAGGTTGCGCTGTCCCCAGTTGACGAGCGACCGGTAGCTTTTTCGTAACCCGCGCCGCATCTCGGCTTCGCTCCGGCTTAGATCGCAGAGGGCTGATATGCCTACCTTCGCCGCTGCTCCTCTGTTGATACACTGCTTGCCGATGATAGAAAGCAGACCAGTACTTGCGAAATCGGCTACTGTAACTTCCTCAAGTCGGTTTTGAACCACCAGTTCATCGAAATGACCGAAAGCATGTTCAAGTGCTTTGTCGGCCAGTTCGTCGGGCCCGCCCGCTCGCGCGAACAGCCGGATAGGCATCCCGTAGTAGTTGAGACAAGCTCCCCCCGCAGAGCACGGCACTAGCACCAGCGGCTTTTCATCTTCAACGACGGCAAAGCTCACATTGGTCATATCTGAACCGAAGACACGGGGGTAGTACTGCCTGCCGAATCCGCCGGTAAACGGATGCGCGTTGATGGAGGCAAAACAGGGATCGGCAAGCCAATCTTCGAACTTTGATCCGGCCTGGAAACTTGTGACGACCGATAACATAGTGCTCAGCGGAGTGAGACCAGGAGTAAATTACGCCACGAATTAACGCCGCTTAGCTCGCCGCAAATTCCGCGAGGGTGCGGGCCTCCGTCGCTATCGATAAGAATATTTTTTTCGAGACAAAAGATAGCTGACGTAGGTCGAACAATTTCCCTGCCGTCACTGTTCAACACTGTACTTGCCGCGTAGATGCGGAAAAAGCAGATGTCAAAACGGACGAGCGCATTTCAGGCAGAAAGGACGGCCATCGTCCTCTCGAAGATAGGTCACCGCCGGCGGAGGATATTGGATCACCCGTCTGGTAATACTCAAGCAGCGAACGGTGGGCCACAACGTGTTGAACATAGGTCTATTTTGCTACATGAATGGCCGAGACCATCGTAGGCGCTCCTACTGAGAACTATGGCGATTGGATATCGATGCAACGAAATTTCCGTCTCGACGTTTGCTCCCGCGTACAGCCGGATAGCAGCGGGCGCGTATCAGCTGCTGTTGGCATGCGCGCCAACCATTGCGGACCGTTCGCACCACCGGATCGTCGCTGGGTTTTGCGATGAAAAACACATCAAGATGCCCGGACTGAAAAGATCGGCTTAATGATCTTCTCGCCGAGTCGTTGCTCGCAGTCGCCGCGTTGAAGCGCATCTTTTAATTCGCTGAGTGCCCGGTCATATGCGAACAGCACGCGCGTTACGTCGGCTGCATCATGGGCAAAGCAGATATTATGGCTGGCGTTGATCAAAACGCCCGCCGCGATCATCTCGCGCAGAAATATTGTCTTGATCACCGCCTTGGACGCGGACGGGTGGTCGTCGAATGCAAGAATGCCCCAGGGCGGCGTACCAACTATCTTGATGACATCGGCAAGGTTCGCGCCCTTGATTCGCTCGCGACTCGCCTTGAGCAATTCCCCGCCAGTCAACCACAAGCGCTCGACGACGCCTTCGCGTTCCACCTTCTCGATCGTCGCAATCGACGCAGCAAGCGACAGCGCCTCGCCGCCGAAGGTACCCGAATAGAAGATCTCAAGCATCAGCCGCATGATATCGGCGCGCCCGACCACGGCCGAGATCGGCATGCCGTTGCCCATGGCCTTGCCGAAGCAGGCGAGATCTGGCGTGACCCCGTAGCGCTTTTGCGCTCCGCCGAGGCCAAAGCGAAAGCCGGTGATGATCTCGTCGTAGATCACCAGCGCACCGTGGCAGTGTGCGAGTTTATTGAGCCCTTCAAGATAACCCGCAGGCGGTTCGGTGGCGCCGGCAGGCTCGAGGATAACCGCAGCGAACTCGCCATTATATTCTGAGAACAACGTATCAGCCGCAGCGAGATCGCCGTAAGGAACGAGATGAGACAGCGCTGAGACGTCAGCCGGCACGCCGAGACGCCGAGTGGTGGCGCCGATATACCAGTCCTGCCAACCGTGATAACCGAGAAGCATCAACCGATCGCGCCCCGTCGCCGCACGCGCCAGTCTGACAGCCGCTGATGTCGCGTCGGTCCCGTTCTTGCCAAAGCGCACCATCTCGGCGCATGGGATGTGATGAACCAGCCGTTCCGCCAATTCAGCTTCAAGACGCGTCGGCAGGCTCAGGCTTATCCCGCTAGCAAGCTGCCGGCGAATAGCGTCGTCGACATCGGGATCGCGGTAGCCGAGAATATTTGGCAGCAATGCGCTGACGAGATCGACATATTCGTTGCCGTCGACGTCATAGGCGCGACCGCCGTCGCCGTGACTCAGGAATAGCGGCGATGCGCACGGCGGAAACTGCAGCTTGCTTTTGGAGAAAGTCTGAGACCCCAGCGGAATGACGCGCTCCGCGCGCTCGAGCAAGGCTTGCGAGCGGTGGAAATCGACGATGCGAAAGCCATCGTCCTTGGCAGGGTTTACGGCAGAGCCGGCGTTGCGTGTTTCCTGTTGGTTCATCGCGCGCAGCTCCGGCACTTCGTCGAGCATGGTAAGCACTTCGACGAAGGACGGCGCCCTCCCCGCCGGCAACCGGCCGCAGATGCTGCGCAGGAAGTCGAGGTCGGCAGGCGTATCCAAAGTCCAGCGCTCGTGCGAAAGATCGGGCATCGAAGACGTCAGGGTCGCCGCGGCGAAGCGGTCGCGGTTGCGCCGGATGAAAGGGGTCACGTGCTCGCGGTCGCTGGCACGCACGGCTTCGGCAGCAGCGCTGCGAAGCGCGTCGGCCGTTATCACCTCGCAATCGAGCCCGTCGGGCCAGGTTGCCGGATCGATATTGGAGGCATAGTCGGCGTTGCGGATCTTCCGCAGTCGGATCGCCTGCGCAACCACCGCAGGATCGAGCAACGGGCAATCGGCGGTGAGTCGGACGATGACGTCTGCCTTGGCGGCCGCCGCGGCACCGACGAAACGCTGTAGCACGTCGTTCTGGGAGCCACGATGGACCGCGGTTTCGTTCGACGCACACCATTGCGCGACGGCGTCGTCGGCGGACGCGACCGATGTCGCAACGATCACGTCGTCGACACCCGGCGCGGCGCGCGCCGCCCGGACCACCCACGCGAGCACGGGAAGCCCTGCGAGATCGGCCAGTACTTTTCCGGGCAGGCGCGTCGAGCCCATGCGCGCCTGAATGATGGCAACGGTTGGCATGCGATCTCAGCCAGCGGCTGGCGGCCAGTTCGCCGGGTTGAGGAACGTCGGATCGACCCGCGCAGCAGGCAATTTAATCTCGACCGGCGCGGCCGAGACCACGGCGTCGGCAATCTCGCGAAGCTCGGCAGCGCTGTTGACGCCGACAATCACCGCCGATACCTCGTTGATCGCTAGCACCGCCGCAAGACAGCCGGCCAGTGGCGTCAATCCGCTATCCTTCCATTGCCGGTGAAGCGCCGCGACATCCTCGCGCATCGGCGCGAAGAAGGGCGGCAAGCGGTCCGGCCGCATAAGGAGTAGTCCCTGCAGAAAAACCGAACGTGCGTGGATTTCCACGCCGCGTGCGGCCAGCCATTGCAGCGTTCCGGATTCGACAAGACGCCGATCCAGCGCATTCACTGGTACCTGCACGATGTCGGGGATGAAATGCTTGAGCACCAATTTGATCTCTTCGGAAGAGTAGGCCGACACGCCGATCTTGTCGACAAGCTGACGCTCCTTCAGGTCGCGCAATGCCGCGACGATGTCGTCGCCGTCCGGCCCTCCAAGGTCGCGCGCGTAATGGACGAGGAGACCATAGACTTTCCCGGTCTTGAGCCGCGCGAGCGCGTGCTTCATGCCGTCGCGCAATTGTTCAGCTAACGGCACGGCCGATCGCTTCTGCGGCAGCGCCTTGGTGACGATCCTGATCGCGTGATCCGCTGGCGACAGGCGGCCGACCAGCGCCTCCGCATCGCCATAGGCGCCCGCGGTATCGAGATAGCCGACACCAAGCTCCGTGGCGCAGCTGAGGATGCGCGCGACCTCGTGCTCGGAAGGTTGTCCCGCCTCGTTGGAGATGCCATAGGGCATGCCGAACTGAGCGGTGCCCAAGCCGAGGCGTGCCAAGGCACTCATCAGCCGCCGACCGCTTCCTTGACAGTGCCGATAACCCGCTCGACGTCCTCATCGGTCATGGCCGGATAAAGCGGGAGCGACAGGCAGCGGCGGTAATAATTCTCCGCACCGGGGAACGCCGTGAGGTCAACAGCGGCGTGGTCACGATAATAAGGATGACGATAGACCGGGATATAGTGAACCTGAGTCCCGACGCCTTGCCCCTTCAACCGCAACATCACGTCTTCTCGCGTCGTGCCGACGCTGTCGAAATCGATCTCGACGACATAAAGATGAAGCCCAGACCGAGCGCGCCAATCTGGCCGAGCCTGTGGGATCGCGATTGAGTTGATGCCGCGGAAGGCTTCATCGTAGCGCAACGCGATGGCGCGTCTACGGGCAACGAACTGATCGAGCCGTGCAAGCTGCGACAACCCGAGCGCCGCTTGGATGTCGGTCATCCGGTAATTGAACCCAAGGTGCTGCTGCTCGTGAAACCACGGCTTGTTGCCACCGTCCTCGCGTCCCTCGTCGCTCGCGAACAAAGAGGCGTCACGCTCCATCCCGTGGCTACGCAAGAGCCTCACCTTCCGGGCAAGGCTCCCGTCATTGGTGAGAACCGCGCCGCCCTCGCCCGATGTGATGGTCTTGACGGGGTGAAAAGAAAAGATGGTCATGTCCGAATGCGCGCAGCATCCGACCGGCTGGCCACTCTCGTAACTGCCGCCAAGAGAATGCGCGGCGTCTTCGATGACGATACGCGTTCCAGCGAAAGCGCGGATTTCGGAAGCGCCCACGCTCAAACCCGCCATATGTACGGGCACGATCGCTCGCGTCGCGGAAATGCCGGCACGTTGCAACGTCTCCGCCGAAACCCCGAGCGACTGCGGATCGATATCGGCGAAGCGGACCTCGGTCTGGACATAACGAAAGCAATTGGCAGAGGCCGCAAAGGTGATGGCGCTGGTCAGCCCGATATCGTTAGCCCCGATTCCGGCGGCAAGGCACGACAAATGCAGCGCGGCCGTCCCGTTGCTGACCGCCACCGCGTGCTTCACGCCGACCCGCTCCGCCAGCGCATCCTCGAACCGTTCGACCGTCGGGCCCTGAGTGAGGAAATCGCCCGTCAGCGCGCCGACAACGGCGTCGACATCGGACGGGTCGATGCTCTGGCGCCCGTATCCGAGAAAACGCACCATGGTCAGGAAACCACCGCCTTCAATTGCTCGACGCCGAGCCAGTCGGAATTGGTGTTGCTGGCGTATTCAAAATCCTCGGCGACTGTTTTCCCGCGCTGCCCCTCGAAATCGAAATTCTCCGACTCATCCCACAGATGGATGCTCGGCCGGATGATGAAGTAGTCGTCGAACTCTAGCGTGAAACGCGCGTCATCGCGGGCGATGAGAAGCTCATGCAGCTTTTCGCCCGGACGAATTCCGACATGCTCGATTTCGCATTCCGGACCGACCGCCTTGGCAAGGTCCTTGATACTCATCGAGGCGATCTTCGGCACGAAGATTTCCCCGCCGCGCATCATTCCGACGCATTTCCCGACGAAGGATGCGCCGTCCTTGAGTTCGATCCAAAAGCGCGTCATGCGTGGATCGGTCACCGGCAATTTGCCGGTTTTCCTTTTTTCCTTGAAGAACGGTACGACGCTGCCACGCGAGCCGATGACATTGCCGTAACGCACGACCGAGAAGCGGGCGCCGTCGCGGCCGGAGATGTGATTTGCAGCGACGAACAGCTTGTCGGAGCACAACTTGGTCGCGCCGTAGAGATTGATCGGATTGACCGCCTTGTCGGTCGACAACGCGATGACCCTTTTGGCCTTCTGGTTAATGGCGGCGTTGATGATATTCTCGGCGCCCATCACGTTCGTCTTGATGCATTCGATGGGATTGTATTCGGCGGCCGGCACCTGCTTCAGGGCGGCGGCATGCACGATGATGTCGATGCCTCGGAACGCGCGATCGAGCCGGTCAGGGTCGCGGATGTCGCCAAGGAAGAAGCGCAGCTGGGACTGCGTGAACTCCTGCTGCATCTCGAATTGCTTGAGCTCGTCACGCGAGAACACCACGACGCGCGCCGGATTGTGGCGCTTGATAAGCATGCGAATGAACGCCTGCCCGAAGGAGCCGGTGCCGCCGGTGACGAGGACATGCGCGCCGTCAAAGATACTTTCCATTGCTTGGTTCGTTCCGTTGCGAGCGCGATTATCGCGATCTAAAGAATCATTTGCCATTGCAGGGGCGTGCCGCGTTTGATGGCGTGCTTCACCTTCGCCCCCAGCACGATGTCGTAATATTTCGGCGCCAGGCCATGACCGGGCCTGATGATGCGCAAATTGTCGGCGGTGAGGGTTTCGCCCTCAGCAATGTCCCTGACGACATAGAGCGATGGTCGAAACGCGAGCGAGGCCACCTCCTCAGCGGTCGGCCCGAACTCGACCAAGCCAAGTGCCTCGTAGGCACGCCGCGTTTCTTCAACGAGACTTTTAAACTCATGCGGTTCGAGCGAGAAGGTCGCGTCGACGCCGCGGTCGGCGCGCGCGAGTGTGAAATGCTTTTCGATGACGCTCGCTCCAAGCGCGACCGCCGCCACCGCGGCACCGATGCCCAAGGTGTGATCCGAAAGGCCCACTTCGCATTTGAACATCGTCTTCAGGTAGGGAATCGAAGCAAGGTTCGAATTGCGTGGCGACGCCGGATAGGTGCTCGTGCATTTCAAAAGGACGAGGTCGCGGCAGCCGGCATCGCGCACTGTCGTCACGGCCTCATTGATCTCTGCGATGGAGGCCATGCCAGTCGACATGATCAGCGGCTTGCCGGTGGCCGCGACCTTGGCGAGCAGCGGCAAATGCACGTTCTCGAAAGAAGCGACCTTGTAGGCGGGAACATCGAGCGTTTCGAGATAGTCGACCGCGGTTTCGTCAAACGCCGTGGAAAATATTACAAGCCCGAGCGCACGCGCGCGCTGCATGATGCGCGGATGCCATTCCCAGGGCGTGTGGGCCTCTTTGTAAAGATCGTAAAGCGATCGGTCTGCCCACGGACTATCCGGATTTCTGACGAAAAAATCGGGCGCGTAGGCATCGATCGTCAGTGTGTCCGCGGTGTAGGTCTGCAACTTGATGGCGTGGGCGCCGGTCGAGGCCGCTGCTTCGACCAAAGCGAGCGCGCGGTCCAGCGAACCGTTGTGATTACCGGAAAGCTCGGCGATCACGAAGGGCGGATGACCTTCGCCAACCGGAACATGCCCGATCAAGATCGACCTCGAGCTCATCGCGAAATCATCCCGCCCACTCGCGATGACCGATTCAACTTGGGCTCCCGGCGGAACCGAGCAGCTTGTTCGCCACTCGGCCGCATCCGGCACCGTCGACGAGGGAAGCGGAACGGTCCGACATATCTCGCAACCGAGATGGGGACGCCATCAGCCGGATTGCACACGCACCGATTTCGCCCTCACTAACATTTTCAAGCGGCCCAAGATATTCGACGGCCCGGTGCTTCTCGAGGCCGGCAAGTCCAAGCTCTTGATTCCGCGCAATCGATAGCGAAATCGTCGGAAGACCTACCGCGCAGCGCTCCAGCGAAGCAACGCCACCCGCACCGATGGCAAGATCAGCCTTGGCGAACAATGCAGCAACTTGCCGCGTATCGACGTGGAGCTCAGCGTCAGTCCATTCCGTCGCGAGTTCCCTCACCTGAGGTAAGGTAGGACACTTCGACCCGATGATGATGTCGATTGGAATTGTTTTACAGCCGACCTCCGCTAGTTCGCGGACCGCGCGCATTGTCGCCCCCTCATTGTCGGTACCGCCCATGCACACGTTCAGCCTCGACACGCGATCCATGTCGCGCGCTCGACGCGCAGCGGCGAATTCCGGCCGCAGTAAGGCATATTGCGGACCTATCAGAGTCCTGCAGTCGGCAGGCACTAGGTTGTCGTAGGCGCTTGGGCTTTTGATATTCTGGTCTAGCAGCAGGTCGCAGTCATGCGGCCGGTCGGCGAGATCGTCGATAATCATGATGCGATCAGTTTGGTCGCGCATCTCGCGTTCCCAACGCGCATCCAACGCGTAATGATCGACAATCAACCACGCGGGCGTTTCCGGCAACTTCCGCCGTGTCTCGTTGGCGTCGTATTGCCAACGCCACGTCAACCAACCATCGAGACTTGTCGCTGCGTTCGCGATATCGAATTCGAGCATAACGACGGGGTGACCTCGGCGCGCAACTTCGTCCGCCCATGCCCTCGTTAGGGGCGAGACAAGGAACAATGTGCGCATACCGCTTGCGACGAGCGCGTCCGCAAGTGACAGACAACGACTGAGATGCCCGATGCCCATCGAGACGGTGGCATCGACCCTTAATGCGGCGAGAGCGGATGATGGCAAACGAAGCGCCGGCACTAAGGTCAGAATTTGGATTCAATTCCGAAGCTACCGAGCCCGGGTGACTCGAGCGTGCCACTCGAGGCGCCGCTCGCCAGCGCGCAGATCACTCGTCCTCGTGAGGCTTCAGCGTGTCGGTCGGCTATGCTATTGAGCGTCATAGGCCGGCGGAGCGACGGGAAGGCGTGGATGATCACGAGCAATTGTCCTCTAATTTTGGTCATACCCCGGTGTTGATTTGCCTGCGGCGAGCGGCGATGGCTGATGCAGCCATGTTGCTGATGTGGCGCAACGATCCATTGACGCGCCAAAACTCGTGCGACGGTAATCTTGTCAGCGAATCCGAGCATCTAAACTGGCTGAGTGAAGCGCTTGCTTCCAAAACACGTCGCCTTTTCATAGTTGAACTGGATAACGCTGCGGTTGGGACTGTCAGGTGCGATGATTGCTATGAATTCACAAAATTGAGCTGGACAGTTGCCCCGGAACGACGCGGTCGCGGTATCGGATCGGCTCTGCTGGCGAAAATAGTCGAGCAGGAATGTGGCAGAACGCTTTGTGCCGAGATCAAGGCGGATAATTCTGCCTCTATCAAATTGGCGCTTTTGAACGGATTTCGACGGATAGCAAGCGATCCGGATGGTCTAATCCGCTTCGAGCGCCGTCCAGATTAGCGCTGCCATCCGCTCTTTTAACTTCTGGGAAATTGATCCCGGTCGAGAATGATAACAAACCTGCCATCCGGTGTGGCCGCACGATCATCAATGGACGAATTGCCATGCTACCGCAGTTCGGGTGACTCGAGGCCATCCGGGTTGCGCCGCGGGGGCGGCGTAAGCGAAACGCGGCAGGCGAGAGCGTGCCGCTATATTCGCCTATTTCAGGCGACGGTCACGAGATCGGCGTCGAGCATGACGCGGACCTTGCGGCCGAGCAGATCGAGCAAGATGGAGACGCGCTCGCGGTCTCCCAGTCCCTCATACAAGCCGAGGCTGTCCATGAAGGCGCCCGCAAGAATGCGCACTCTGTCGCCGGCTGAGAAGGGCGCGCGGCGGTTCAGCTTGACGAACCCGTTTTCGTCTTCGCACCCTTGCAGGGAATCAATTATGGCCTTCGGCACCAGCGCCGGTGTATCGCCACTCAGGACCAGACGCGACACGCCGAAGGTCGATTGAATGGAGCGCCAGCGCCGCGCGGTAGTCTCGATGTTCACGAACAGATAGCGCGGAAAGAGAGGCGCCGCGATGACGTCCAGTTTGCGGGCGTGCCGCCGCCGCTTCAAATAGCGGGGCAAATACGTTTCATATCCCTGGCGCGCGAGATGAGCCGCCGCGCGTTGCTCGCTGTGGGGGTGAGTATGCGCAAGAAGCCAAGGCGAGCTCATGCTGGGACTCCTTGAACGGGGGGAGCCAGCCCGAGGAGCTTCGGTGCGAAGACTCGCTCAGGACCCACCTGCTCGCGAGCACCTTGGTAGACCTTTTCGGGCTCGCGCAGCTCAGCGATCAGCACCGCGTCGAAGGGACCCGGTACGGCCTCAAACGTCGTTACCACCGGCAAACCGGCGTGCGTTGCGCACTTACCGGAAAGGTCGACGACTGCAACGATCTGGGCCTCCGCTTCGAGCGCGCAGATGAGCGCTATCTCGGAAAGATCCGAGGCCCCGGCCAGAACGACGCGGTTCCATCCGGATTGCCGAATTGCGCGAAATTCTGCGCTGCAGTCGGCCCGTGCCTGTCGAAAGAAGTTGAAGCTGTGGGAGAGGTACTCGATCGTCAGCCGGGATTTCTCGGCGAAACCTTGAGGCGTCAGATAGTAGGCGTACCGGCGCGCGGGGGCCTCCGCGACCTTGACGAGCCCCTTCTTGACGCACCTTTTGAGATAGACATTGACTAGCCCCAAGGCGATGCCGAGGTCTGAGGCCAAACCGCGCTGCGAGCGAGTGGCATCGAGAGCAACCGCTTCAAGCAGCCCTCTCATAATCTCCCCGTCCTCCGGACGATCTACGTCCCGCAACATGCTTCCCCCAGGGTCCGCGTGCCAGCAGCCTTACCGCGTTCACGGCGTGAACGTCAAGGCCTCGACAGAATGTTATAATGTATAAAATGATCTGTTCCCCGGCACTGCGGCGGCTGGCCCCGAAGTTCCTTCGCTTTGCTGCCGGGCATTCGGAACGTTTCAAGCATCGAGCATCACTCCCTTTCAAAACGGATGACGGCCATTTGTGCCCAAAATGCGTCTAAGCTCGCGGTTCTAGCTCGTGGCGATTAACGACGGCGGGTTCAGGCCCAAACTCTCAGCTGGAAATTCTCGCTGTTAAGGGCAAGCACCTCGACTTCGCTGGTCACGAGGAGCTGGCGGCGAACTACTTCAAGGCCCCGCAAACCGAGGCGAGCTTGAAACGCGAGGGCGTCACCAAACAGGCGGCTGTCGCACAACGAAGTTGGCGAGGCGATCCGCGAGACGATCAAGGGTCTCGGCGGCACGATGCCGGAAGACTTGGCGGCGGAAGACCACATTGATATGTGCGCAAGCGCATCGGCGGTGGCAGCGAGCCCAAGAAGCTAGACAAGAAGGGCTAGTCGGAGGGCTGTTGCGCCTTTTTTATCTGCATCGCCAGCCGCACGTTGTTTTGAGATCCGTCGCGGGCCCACCGCCTTACGTCAATGTCGTCCTTTACCAGGACCTTGAGCGGCGTTCGCGCCTCAAACAACCGCAGCAAATTGTCGGCACGTTGAACGTCGGTGCGATGGACCGGCGAAGCAGCGCCGTGTCCGCAAATCTGATCGATGACGACGATCCCGGCCGGAGCACAAACCCGAATGATCTCGCGCACAAGGGCGCGAATGTCATAGGACTTGTCCATCGTGTTCTTGATAAAGATGAAGCCGTAGGTGTCGCTTGGAAGCGGCATCGCGTGCATGTCACCCGCGACGACCAATTCAGGATCGTCAGAGAATAGGTCCAACCCAACGTGCCGGCGCAAACCAAGAATTTCGCGGAAGTAGCGAATCTCAGTCAGCCATCGCGGCCCGATGGAGAGCGACGGCCGGTCGGGAGAAATCCGCCCCGTAAGTTTCCACCAACGCACTTTACGGTCCCACAACGATTTGCGCGTCGCGCGCTCCATTAGACCCCCGCGCGGCGTCGTCACTGCGAGCAAGTAATCTTTGAGTTCACCTTCTCGCTCCGTGGGGTAACGCGCTTTCGTCGCGTTGTAGCGCCCCATAGCAAGATCGGTCTGCAACTGCACGACACCGTTTAAGTCTTGCTTGCAATCGACCTCAGTCCAATGGTCGAACTCCCCGGCATCCACGTGCCCTTCGGTCGTCGCCCACTTGTTTACGTCGAAATGCCCCGCTAGAGCGCCAGGCATTTCTGCGATCTCGACGGGACGCCCCTCCGCGCGGTCTAGAAATCCGAGAACTTCAGCGAAGGCGGCGTTCTTAGACGCGTCCTCGCGGGTGCGAGCGCCGTATTGCTCCATCAGGATGTCCGGCAACTGATCCAGCAGAGAGCGATCATAGCTAAGGACGCAGTCCTGAACACGGATCAACTTGTTCAACGCGGCCTTAGCGCGCTCATTCTCGGGAGATGCATTCATCGCGTGAAGGTGCCATCCGGCCGGGTCACCTGTCTAGCCGCCACCACTTGGGTCACACTGGTATATCGTTGCTGGTGGGCGCTGATCTCGTTGCTTGATAGGCAGCCGCGCCTATAGCGACCATCATCGCCGTAGTAGTCTCGGCCCCTCTGCGCTTCGGCTGGACCCGCGAGGACAGCAGCGAGACAGACGAGACCGCTTCCGCCGATAACCATGGTGAAACCTCCCGACAGGTGCCACGAAACAGTATTGTTGAAGCGTCCCTGTAAGGCAAGCCGCGACCGACCTTGTAATTGTGGTAGCTCCGCACGACACGTTCGCTGCCCGGCTTCGGCCCACTGGTCTAAGGCGCGATCTCATGCGCGGCGATCTCTTTCACAATCCACGCCGCCCTCCATCCGCCCATTGCGCGGTTATCCCAGACCCAGTCTTCGCAGAGCAGCGGGAGATTTGCGCTAAAAATTCATCGTAGGCTCCCGCCAAGACTTTCTAACGACCGCGCAGCGCAAGCCCTGTCGCAAACGCTAGCTAGGAGAGCGTGATCTGGGAATCCAATCGGTCGTGAACGAGTAGGTAGCCAAGGAACACAAGTCCAAGGCCGGCGAACGCCCTTTCCCTGCCGTTGGGTCCCAGGAGCACTAACCCGATCAGTCCCGCTATGACGTAGCAGCGCATTTCGATGGCGAGCGACAGATGAGATCAAACGTAAAACCAAATATTTTTTCATCGTGTTCCGTCACGCTAGAAACTTGCGCAGTCGGCGAAGCTCAAGTTGCGGCACAAAGTGGCATGGGAAAGACGCGGGTTTGTAAACAGATAATCGCCCATCTGGAGACATCAAGAGTGATGTCCTTCGGGCTATTCCAGATTCTAGTTCCCTGCCGAGGTGACGGCTGTTTGTGCCAGGAATGCGTCGTAAGCTCGCTTGAGCCCTTCTTGCAAACCAACTCGAGGGCGCCAGTCGAGCTGGCGCAGCCGACTGATATCCATCAGTTTGCGAGGTGTGCCGTCAGGCTTGCTCAGATCCCAGCTAATTTTGCCTCTGAACCCCACGACATCGCAGATTAGGAGGACTAGCTCGTCGATCGTGAGATCTTCGCCAGATCCAACGTTAATGTGCTCAGGCGCCGAGTAGCCGGTCATAAGTTGCACGAGCGCATCGGCGCAGTCATCCACGTAGAGGAACTCGCGGCGCGGGGTCCCCGTCCCCCAAATCACCAGCTCGTTGTCGCCCCGCTGTTTGGCCTCATGCGCCTTGCGCAGGACCGCTGGCACCACGTGGCTCGTTGTCAGGTCATAGTTGTCGCCGGGGCCGTAGAGGTTGGTCGGCATCGCCGAAATGAAATCGCAGCCGTGCTGCTTACGGTAGGCCTGGCAGAGCTTGATGCCGGCGATCTTGGCCAGCGCGTACCACTCGTTCGTTTCCTCGAGTGGCCCGGTCAGAAGCGCAGACTCACTCATCGGCTGGGAGGCAAACTTCGGATAGATGCAGGAAGACCCGAGATAGAGCAGCTTTTCTGCTCCTGTCTTCCACGCGCCATGAATAATGTTGGCCGTGATCGCCAGGTTGTCGTAGAGGAAATCTGCCGGATATGTGGAATTGGCGAGGATCCCCCCGACCTTTGCCGCCGCCACGAAGATGGCCTGCGGATGCATCTCTGCCATCCAGCGTTCGACTTCTGCTTGCCGTGTGAGGTCGAGCTCAGAACGGCTGGCCGTCAGTAGCAGGCAACGCTCGCTGGAAAGACGACGCACGAGCGCGCGACCCACCATGCCTGTATGGCCGGCGACCCAAACGCGCTTGTCCTTCAGCGCATACAGCTTATCAATGGCCATCTATCAACTAGTCGCGGTCAGCGCGCCTCGTTTGCTCCTGTGCCACTACCTTCATATCCGACTCCACCATCTCCGCCACAAGTTCGGGAAATGTGATCGTATGATGCCAGCCGAGCTGCTGGTGGGCTTTGCGAGGATCGCCGAGAAGCTCGTCAACTTCGGTAGGTCGGAAGTAATGCGGATCGATACGTACTGTATCCTTGCCGGTTTTGCGGCAGACCCCGACCTCGTCGACCCCGCTGCCCTGCCACTCGATTGTTCGTCCGACCTGCTTGAACGCGAGTTCCACAAACTCGCGAACGGAGTGCATTTCGCCGGTGGCAAGCACATAGTCGTCGGGCTTCGGCTGCTGCAGAATTCGCCACATGCCGTCGACGAAGTCGCGCGCGTGTCCCCAGTCGCGCTTGGCGTCGAGGTTGCCAAGGTAAAGGCACTTTTGCCGGCCGAGCTCGATCGCTGCGACAGCACGGGTAATCTTACGACTGACGAACGTTTCCCCTCGCATTGGTCCTTCATGATTGAAAAGTATTCCGTTCGAGGCGTGCATGCCGTAGGCCTCGCGATAGTTGACCGTGATCCAGTAGGCATAGAGCTTTGCCACCGCATAGGGTGAACGTGGATAGAAGGGCGTCGTCTCGCGCTGCGGGATTTCCTGCACCTTGCCGTAGAGTTCCGAGGTGGAAGCTTGGTAGAACCGGACCTTGTCCTTGATGCCGAGGATGCGGATCGCTTCGAGAAGGCGCAGCGTGCCGACGGCATCGGCGTTCGCCGTATACTCCGGCGTCTCGAAGCTCACTTGCACATGGCTTTGTGCAGCAAGGTTATATATCTCATCGGGTTGATGCTCTTGGATGAGACGGATCAGATTTGTTGCGTCGGTGAGATCGCCGTAGTGCATGAAAAAGCGCGTTGGAGCCTCGTGGGGGTCGACGAAGAGCTCGTCCACACGCGCAGTGTTGAATGAGGATGACCGCCGCTTGATGCCGTGGACGACGTAGCCTTTCTCCAGAAGGAGCCGCGCCAAATAGGCGCCGTCCTGTCCGGTGATGCCTGTGACCAGCGCGACTTTGGATCCCAATGCTACATCCTCTGCCGCAGACGCTTCGAGCGGCTCAAAATTTCAGTTCACCGCTACTCTGCCAGCGATCGCACTTATGCAGATACCTGCTCTTTTATCCCGATCGTCCTGCCTAACTCTCTGGACATAGGCAATCGGGTCAGTCAAGCGATCGAGAACCAGTTGGGTGGATCTCTGGCTCGGCATGTGTCGCCGAAGTCCACAAACAGCCGATCTGCCTCTCGCAACATAGCCGCCGGTGCGAACCGCGCCTTGCCGAGCTGTCTCCATGCCCTCTTCGATCTGTGCGAGTCCCAGTCCCGTAGCGGCTGACAGCTGGCGATCCATTCAATGGGCTATAAAAGTGTATCTTGCTTGCGGTCTCCTGGCTGGCAGAGTGATGGCTTTGAAGCGCATTCCCTTTTTGTTGTCGACACTTTTTTGGGTCGCCGCGGTTGTCGCCGCGGGTGCCGTCGCGGAGTTGGTAGGAATTGAGTGTGGCGTAGTCT
>JRHI01000170.1_pt1 | contig 72938 bp, 72 predicted proteins | sample 215371 | NCBI WGS metagenome assembly JRHI01 (sample SAMN02929681, study PRJNA255918) | sediment metagenome | biome: cave system; feature: Ice Cave; material: Sediment; isolation source: sediment from deep within a dark volcanic ice cave with no known source of... ... | reverse complement strand
CATTGTTCTTATAACTTGGTTTGACAGCCCTGTCAAGATGAGCGTACATTTTATAAGAAAAAAAGCCCCGGCTGCAACCGAGGCTAAGAGAGAGTTTAATTTTGGGAACACACCTGAAGAATACATCCCTCCGTTCGCGGCGGGCAAGAAAGTGGATGTGCTGGGATCTCCGGAATTTTCGCCAGGGCCACAAGTTAGCTGCGAAGGAACTGGCTGAAATGGTTGGGATAACGGAGTCGTATCTTGAAATTTTGGAGTTTCCTCAAGATTTGGTACCCGATCCTATCCCGACAGTCGTCTCAAATCGCCTCGACAAGCTGGAACAGGCGCTTGCTGGCCGAATCCGGAAAATGCCTGTGACACAATGCCCGTTTCACGGTTGCCTACTGCAGAGGTTAAGCGGTTCCGCCCAACTCGGCAGAAAATTGAAGTCTTGGTTGGCGAAATGTGGCACCGGGGACGAGGTGTACGTTGTGCGGAGTGATGGCTTGATACAGAATGCTCGACGTTTGAAGTCGCGTGGCCCAGGCGGGAGACGTCCCAAAGCAGATACTGAGAAAAGGAGTCTTCAGATCGGATTTTTGGTCGAAGAGGAGAGGCAAAAATACTTTGAGCGATTAATAAAAACAAGAAGATCACTTCCCAAAAAAGTCCGTCAAAACAAAGACTCGATCGGAGTGCAACTGCTGGCAAAGGGTTTTACGCCGGCGCAGGTCGATGCCGGGCTTTCGGCGAAGACCGCGACGATAGCCGCGCGAAACTTCATCAGTGCTTCGAAAAATTTACAATCCATCACTGTGGCAAATTATCACCGCGCATTCCTCAAGTACCAACTCTTCGGCTAATTAGCTTCCGTTACTCTACCTAAAAACTCGAATTCTCGTTTTTAGGTAGGGCTGGACCCTAATCAAAAATCTCTCCGGTAGTTGCTGCGTAGAGCAGCTTCTAAAGTTCAGTGCAATGATTTCGGCAGGCCTTTCTGCAGGCCGCCACGACAGGACCTGACGTGGGTTGTTACGGGGTGAAGGATGAGTCAAGGATTCTATAAGCGTCGCCGCGGTGTACTTGAGCATGTCGATTCTGGATTGATTGACCTTCTTGAACTCGGAGTTCACGATTACCTAAATCTCAAAGCGAATCTCGTAATTGGAAATAGCTGGCCTCTCCCTGCCGGTATCTGCGTGACTTCGGCAGCGGCTCTGCATTGTATCTGCCCTCGGGTCTCCGAGCGAACCGTACAACGCATTCTTAATAAGCTGGAACGAATAGGTTGGATCAAAACCAGCTGGAAAAGGCCCGGCAAGCGCGGGAACTATGTGATTTTGATTTGTCGCGCATCTGTCCACGATCTGTCGGGGAAGGAATATAGGGTAAACGGCGAGGCTACAATAGATTGGCGGCGTCCTGTATATGTGCCTGTCGATGAATCGTCGGGGAGTTGTCGGGGACGCGTCGATGAGGTGTCGGGTGATAGAGAAGTAGAGAATATTGAGACTGGAGAGAAGAGAAAAAACCCGGTGCCAGAAAAGCCGGCGCCGGATCGTAGGTTCCAACCGTGCTTTGATTTTGCTTTTCAGTCGTTCCAAACCAGGCATGGACGGAAACCCTCCTGGCAAGGCAAAGACTGGAAAGCACTTCGAAACCTATTGGCGAGTAATAAAGATCTTGGTTTGACCGAATTTCAAATCCGTTGGACAAATTACCTAACCAGCAGGGACGCTTTCACACAAAGGCAGGGCGATGGCTTGGCATATTTCTGCTCGCATGCGGACTCATTCTTCGGCGAGCCAATCTTTCAGAAAGGAAAAACAAATGGAAGTTCAAAACCCACGATCGGAGATAACGCCAGCATCACTCTCGAATCCCACCTTGAGCAAGAAAGACTTAAGTAACTTAATTAACGAGTGGCTAACACGATTCGCTCTCAACGCGTCGGTGGCGCTCGATTCTAGGACTCGTGCTCTGTATCTGAGGACTTGGGAGGATGGCTTTGAAGACGTCGAGCCAGACAGGTTAAAAGCGGCTTTTATTGCTTGCTTACGGTCGCACCCTTTTAAGACGATGCCGACCATCGGGGACGTCAGGAAGCATCTCCACAAGGCAGAAGAGAATGAAGCGATGCTAAAGGCCGAAAGAAAGTGGCAATGGGTGCTTGATTTTATTCGTCGTTTCTACAGCCCCGACATGCCGGGAGGCGTCAGCAGCGGTGCTCCGGCGATGAGGGAACAGACCTTAACGGCCATACGCGCAGCCGGCGGTATGGCTTGGATAGCGGAGTGTGACCGCGAAGCTCTCATTTGGTGCAAGAAGGCATTTATTGAGTCCTACTTGGCTTGGGACGAAATGGAAAAAGGGACATACCTTTTACCTGACGGCCCGATTAAAGATGCATTCGCCGCGGCTGCAGCAGCGAAAATATTACCAGAAGGGAATTTCCAACTAGCAAAATCAGCCTCGCCGAATAGGCCCGAAGTCATTGAAAGCGCCAAAGACCCATCAGCATCCGAAAAAAACGTTGTTGAACCCAAAAAGTGAGGCAAACGACGTTGGACAACAAAATGAGCCAAGAAGTTCCAACTGCTTCGCAAGCCTTCGCGGGAACCGGCGAAAACCTGCTCACGGTCGAGGAAGTCGCTGAATTTCTTCACGTGTCTGTCTCTTGGGTTTACGAACGCACACGAAAGCGCACCATCGAACGAATCCCGGGTTTTCGATTAGGGAAATACTGGCGCTTCCGTCGCGGAGATGTACTCACATGGATCGATAAGCAAAAAATCGGGATCGCGTAAATGCTTGACGTTAAGACTACAATCTTTGACGACGCAGAAAGGGGCGGACGAGCCAGCGGAAAGGAGTCAATGGCTCGACCGCGATATCAAGATGGAAGTGTAGTTGCACGCGGTAAACGTAGAAAAGTATGGGTTTTGCGATGGAGAGAAGACATGCTTCAACCTGACGGTTCAATTACGAGAATTCAGCGTGCTGAAACGTTGGGACCGGTCAGCATCATTAACCGACAAAAGGCGCGCGCTATTCTCCAGGAACGAGTGGGTGCAGTGAACCAGGGTCAGCGCCGACCGCAGGCTGCCATAACGCTCAACGATTTCGTTCGAGTGGAATGGCGGCCGAACGCGGAATTGGCCCTGAAGAAAAGCAGCGTGAGATATTACGGTTTCCAACTTAGCCATCAGATTCTGCCTGTTCTCGGCGCCAGTTGTTTATGCGATCTGACCCGGTCACAGGTGGAAGCCTTGTTGTCAGATTTCAGACGGAAGGGGCATGCGGGCGCCACGATTCGTGGTGTTCGTGCCACGCTCTCAACGGTTTTGCAAGCCGCTGTTGAGCGTGGCTACCTCGAGAAGAACCCGGTGCACGGAATCCGCATTCGCGAAGCGGATTCAAAACCGCAGCGCCGATTTTACTCACCGGCTCAAATCCGCCAACTTGTACGCGAGCTTACGGAACCGTGCCGCGCCGTTGTTTCAATCGCTGTACTCACTGGTTTACGGATCGGAGAGATTCTGGCTCTTCGTTGGAAACGTGTAGACCTATTGCGGAATACCATTGAAGTTTCCGAAACGTTTTCGGATGGCGCATTCGGCTCTCCGAAGACCCGCAGCAGCAATCGCGTTCTTCCGATGAGCTTAGTCCTTCGTACCGTACTTGAAAATCATAGGGCTGGTGCGGGAGTCATCGCGCCGGATTCGTTGATTTTCACCACAGCGAAGGGAACGCCGCTAAGCTCGAAGAATCTTTACAACCGTGTGCTCGCTCCAGCATGTGACCGAATTAAACAGCCACGAATCTCGTGGCATTCATTTCGCCACACGCATGCAACGCAGCTTGCGGAGGTTGGGGAGTCAATCAAGACCGCGCGGGCGCTTCTTGGCCACTCGGACCTTGCGACAACTCTCAACATGTACGCCCACGTGATCCCGAGATCGCAACGCCGCGCGGTGGAGCGGGTTGCCGGGATTTTGTTCTCAGATGTTCTCAAGTTGGACGAGAGCACCGAAGACAAACGTGTCAACTGATTGTGTAGTTTGAACTTAGAAAGAACGTGGTGAACCGGGCAGGACTCGAACCTGCAACCCGCTGATTAAGAGTCAGCTGCTCTGCCATTGAGCTACCGGTCCACGCTAACTTTAGAATTTTAACACGCCTCGCTCATTTGTCGAACACGCTTCCCGGTAGCGTAAATTCGCCGACGCGTTAGCAGTCTCGTTCGCAGCTTCATTTAAGTTTCTATCGACGCAACAAATCTTCCAGCTCCACACGTGTGTCGGTATCCTCATCCCGGTACTTCACAATTACCGCCGCATACAACGACAAACCCCAAGCCTTGCCAGCTGGATTCGTCACCGCACGCGATCCCGGGACCACCACAGCATTTTCTGGGATTACCAGAGGTTCCTCGGCGGTTGCTCCATAAACCGTTTCCTTCACCAGGTCATACACAGGGATCGATCGATTGAGAATGGTTCCAGTTCCCAGTACGGCGCCGCGCTTTACGATTGTGCCTTCGTATACTCCACTATTGCCGCCGATCATCACGCCATCTTCAATAACGACGGGCATCGCGCCGACAGGTTCCAGCACGCCTCCAATCTGCGCCGCCGCGGAGATGTGGCAGTTTTTTCCAATCTGCGCGCAACTCCCAACTAGGGCATGCGAATCGATCATCGTGCCATCTCCGACATAGGCGCCGACATTGATGAACATCGGCGGCATGCAGGTTACTGCGCGGCCGATGAACACGCCATCGCGAATGCTTGAGCCTCCGGGCACAATTCTCACGCCACTTTCCGCGGTAATTTTACGTACCGGATAAGTTGCCTTGTCAAAGAATGACTGTCGGCTTGCAGCACTCGACATATCAACAACGGTCCCCATGCGAAATCCCAGGAGGATTCCCTTCTTTACCCACGGGTTGACACGCCATCCATTTTTCTTCGCCGCGTCCGGTTCTGCTGCGCGTGCCTCCCCGCTGTTCAAAGCTTGCTTGAACGATTCGAAGATTCGCCAGTGATCGTCCGTATGTTGTTTCGGAGCTTCCTCGAATAATTCTTCAATCTGCGATCGCAGCATGCGGCGCCCTTTCGATGAGTCCGCATTCGTCGAGCACTCGTTCAATCCACGCAAAATTCTCAGCTTTTGGAGCGACCAGTGGCAGGCGCCACACCGGTTCCAGCAAGCCCATCAGCGATAGAGCCGCCTTTACCGGGATAGGATTGGACTCCACAAAATTTACTTCCATCAGCGAAAAATACTGTCGGTGTATTTCCCGGGCCCCGGTCAAATCGCCGTCCAATCCCAACCGGCAAAGACGGGCCATTTCCGCGGGAATCTCGTTGGATACCACTGAAATTACTCCGCGGCCGCCCAACGCAAAAAGTGCCAAAGTGACGGCATCGTCACCGGACAGGACGGTGAAATCTTCAGGTACGCAATTTAATATTGCTGCCATCTGTACCACATTTCCCGAGGCTTCTTTGATCCCCACGATATTCTTAATCGCAGAAAGTCTTTTCACCGTGACCGGTTCCAGGTTCACGCCGGTGCGTCCCGGCACGTTGTAAACAATAATGGGTAATTCCGTCGAACTCGCAATTGCCTGGTAGTGCTGGAAAAGACCTTCCTGCGTCGGCTTGTTGTAATACGGCGTTACCGAAAGAATTCCGTCCGCGCCCAGTTTTGCTATCGCGCCGACAAACTCCATCACCTCCGCCGTATTGTAACCGCCCGCCCCGGCCAGCACCGGAAGTCGTCCGCCACATTCTTGGATGGTAATCTCCACCACGCGCAAATGTTCTTCGCGCGTTAATGCAGGACTTTCTCCGGTGGTCCCGCACGGAACCAGAAAATGTACCCCGGCATCGATCTGTCGACGGACCAGGGACCTGAGCGTCTTTTCATCCAGAGATCGGTCCCGGCAAAATGGCGTTACCAGCGCTGTACCGCATCCAGTGAACTGCATCTCGTCCTCCGTCTGCAAAAATTCATGTCACCCAAGATCCGCGACGATGTCGCGAAATTCAAAAAATCCTTTCTTCCCTGTCAGCCATCGTGCCGCGCGCAGCGCGCCACGCGCGAATCCCTCACGACCGCGTGCCGTGTGCCGAATCGTGATCGTGTCCGCGGTAGAATCAAAACCGATTTCGTGCGTGCCGGGATGCGCTCCCGCGCGGTTAGCGCTAAGACTTACCTGACGTTTGTAGCCGTTTCTACGCAAATCCTCGGCGAGTGCCACGAGTGTTCCCGATGGCGCGTCCAACTTCGCGGCATGATGGATCTCCCAGCCCCAGGCTTCGTATTCTGCTTGTACTGCAAACCGCCTCGCGGCCTCCGCCACAACTTGCCGGAACAAGTTTAATCCGACGGAAAAATTCGGCCCCCAAACAAATCCGGTCCCGTTTCGCTCCACCACTTCGCGAACATCGGGTAGGTCGGAAAACCAGCCCGTGGTTCCCGTCACCGTATTCATGCCCAATGCGGCCAGCCGCCGCAGATTATCCGGCGCGGCGACCGGCGTGGAAAATTCAATCGCCACATTCGTTCCTCTCAAGGATTGGCGGGACAGTCCTTCACCGTTTTCATTGTTGCCGCTGGCAAACTTTGCGCAGACTTCGAATCCATATTCGGGAGCCAGTCGTTCGACCAAGCGTCCCATTTTTCCGTAGCCGACGATGGCAATTCCCGCCATTTCAATCTCCGTGCCCTTTAGAAATGAGCTCTGAGGCCATCCGCACATAAATCTCAACCGCATCCATCAACTCCTTTTTCGGTATGCGTTCTTCTGCCGTGTGCGCCATGTGAATGCTTCCCGGCCCAATCAGGAAAGGTCTTCCCCAGCTGCCCGCAAAGCTGGGAATATCCGTGGTGAAAGAAACTACCGTCGTGGGAATGCCGAGAAAGGGCTCTAAACGCACAGCCGGGGTGCGAAACATTTCTCGCGCTTCCGCACGCCCGGCGATCGCTGTGCCGAGTGCATCTTGAATCGGCAACGCGCTTCCTACCAGGCGAAACATGATTTCGGCATGCGCGTAATCGGCAATTACGTTGGGTGCGCGACCACCAGCGATGGTTCCGATATTGAGGGTAGTGGGTCCAAACAACTCATTTTCCGGCAAGGACATTGCGCGAACGTCATGCAACACATCCAGCAGCGTCTCGATTGCGGAATGCCCCAACTCCGGGTATGCAGAGTGGGCCAGCTTTCCTCTCGCAGTGATCTCATACCGCAGCGCGCCCTTCGAACCCAGCGCGATCTTGTTCTCCGTGGGCTCTCCATTGATCAGATGGCGAGATCCGCAGGGATTCTTCGCCGCGGCCAGGGCGCCGGCACTGTTGCGCTCTTCTCCCACGACAAACAGCAAGCCGAAATTCCTAGTACCTGCCGCTAACAGTTTCTCCGCCGCCACAATCATGGCAGCGATAATCCCCTTGGCATCGCACGCTCCGCGCCCCCAAATGAATTCGTCATCTTCCATCGACGCAAAAAACGGCGGCACGGTATCCATATGCGTGGAAAGGGTTACGATGGGCTCTCCCCAGTGCGCAAACACATTGAAGCGGTCCGCTGTGACTTCCATGCGGTCCGCAATTCCCGCGTAGCGCCGCGCCAACGCCGAAAGATTCTCGAACAGATATTCTCCGACGAGCGTCTCGGCATTGGTGACGGATTCGATATCGACAAGCGTGCGCGTCAACGCAAATACGTTCATAAGAGCTCACTATTTCAGAATTCGGGATGGAAAGCGGAGAGAAGGAACTACCGCGAGGATAAACTCGGGGGCGTCACCTCTCGATAGCGCTCCACCCGGCATGGATCAACGGATGACAGTGGACAGGTCTTAGCCCTGTCCCCCAGCCACTCTGCATCAGCTTGCAGAACTAGCTTCGGCGGAATGAAACACCCCTTTCGCACAGGCGCCCGGCGCTGACCGGTACAGCTCCTGTACTACTAATGGCTTCCGCACCTCTATCAAGAACACTAATAAGGTATGTCAGGACGGAAAAGATTGCAACGGACGAGTTAAGAAAGACGCGGAATTATCCGCGCCAACGGCTCCGCAAATCGGCAGCCAACTGTATTGCTACTTCTCTCGCGTGCGCGACGTTCTGCGGATCAAACGAAATGGCCGACACCCTTGCGTGCCCTCCGCCGCCAAATTTTTCCGCAAGCGACGCCAGATTCGCGTCCGCGTTCGCCAGATTCCACGGGTTTGTGCCCAGCGAAACCTTTGCGCGCACCGCCGATGCGCTGACGCTCACGGAGTACACACATTCCGGATGTAATAAATATGGAATGAACTTGTTGTAGCCCTCCAGGTCGAGATCGCTCAGATCAAAAAAAATCACACCCTTGCTGGCTTCCCCACGCTCGCGAAGTATCTCGATCGATTTGCGGTGGCGGTCCAGCAGCGGTTCCAGATGCTTCGCCACCAGTGGCAGCTTGACCATTTCCGCCAGCGGTCGATAAGCCAGTTCCGGAATGATTTTCGCGGGAAGTCCGTTTTCGGGCGCGGCTTCGATCACCAACGCCAATTGCGTCGCGGGCTCCACCAATGCTACCGCCGCCTCCGGCGTAGCGTACTGCGCCCCGTCAATAATATCGCCCCAATAGATCAGCTCATCCAACGGCTTCGTATCGAACCCAAATCTGTCATTAGCCACCGTGGCAATCAGCTTGGTACACGATTTGTAGTCCGGTTCGTAAAACATATGAGGACCTGGATGCTCACGGAATTTTTCCGCATCCGCAGGCGTCAAGAATGCGCTCTGATGATGATCGAACCACCAGGTCACTTTCGGAGAGTTGGAGTACTTGAAATCGACGATCGCATTCTCATCCCCGTCAAACAATCCGTCTTCCCACGGTTGCACCGCACGATGCGTCATACCTGTGAATCCGAAATTCGCGTCGGCATTAAATCGCTCGCGATAAAATCGGTAAAACAGCGCCGCGGAGGCGGTACCGTCAAAACAACGATCGTGAAAACATAGTCGTACTCGGATCATGAGAAGCTGCGGCGCCTTTCTCTCTGAACTTCCAAACGATGTGAGGTGAAGCTTTTTACAATGGTGGGAGGCACGCGGAAAGTCAAGCGGGAAGCCGTTTAGAACACTCGCGAAAAAAAGGAGCCGCCAACAATTTGGAGGCTCCCGAACGTTTGTTACTGCAGGAGGTGCTTATTTTCCGGCGATTCCGTCGGCAACGCCAGCGGCGATGGGCACACGGTACAGCTCATGCTTATATGCTTTAACCATCAGCAATATCCAGAGGATCAAGCCCACGAGACCAAGAATCATGGAAATGGCCGCCCAAAGACCAAATCCCAGCATTCCGCCAAAGCCCATAACGATACCCAAACCGATCCTGATAACCATCAGCGCGCCAAACACTACGATTGATTGCGCCGCGTGAAACTTCACGAATGGCCGCTTGTCGATCAACAAGAAGATAATCCCCGTAAGCCAACCGAGCACATAACACAACAATCCTGCTACATTTTCCGCCAGGCCTTCGCTGCTAGCCGACGGTGCCGAAGCCACGGGAACTGCAGAAGCGCTTTGGCTTGCACCGCACTTTGGGCAAAATACCGCGCCGCCTAGCTCCGATCCACATGCTTTACAAAACGCCATTAGAGGAACCTCCGGGGGATATAATGCGCGGAGCGTAACAAAAGCGGCGCGTTCACGCAATGGTTTATCGTGGGCTTTCTTTCGAGAATGATTCCCATTCAGCCAATCCAATTGACGGCGTCAATGACTTCTCCGGTTACTTCCTCGTCAATGTATGACGGCAATTGCGGCGCACTCGCACTCGGCAAATTACCTTTTAAGCTCGCGGGTAGTTCCTTGTAATGTTTCCAGCAACAATTTCTCGAATTTTTGATTGGCCTCGCGACACCACGCGCCCCGAGCGACAAACGCTAATTGCCGGTGGTCTTGGCTGGATGCTCGACGCTATGGATGTGATGTTGTACTCGCTGGTGCTCGCGTTTTTAATCCGCGAATTCGCGATGGACACACGCACTGCGGGCTTTCTCAATTCGCTCACGCTGCTCGCTTCCGCAATTGGCGGACTCGTGTTCGGTTGGATCGCAGATCGTGTCGGGCGAACGCGAGCGCTGATGGTTTCCATCATTTTGTACTCCATCGCCAGCGCCGCCTGCGGTTTTTCTCATTCCATCCCACAGCTCGCAACGTTTCGTTTTTTGCTGGGACTCGGCATGGGTGGTGAGTGGACCGCCGGCGCCGTGCTGATTGCCGAAACGTGGCGCCCTAAACATCGGGGCAAAGCGCTCGGTCTGATGCAGTCCGCTTACGCGCTCGGTGAAGCAATCGCTGCCTTAGTCGTCGCTGTGGTCTTGCCGCACTTCGGATGGCGCGTGGTATTTTTTGTTGGCGTACTGCCCGCGCTACTCGTTTTCTGGATCCGGCGCAGCGTACCTGAACCGCTGCAATGGATACAGCGCGCGTCCGCAAGACCCAACGGCTTCCTAAGAATATTTTTCAGCAAGAGAGTTTTCCGCGATGGTGCTCTAGCCACCGCCATGAATGCCTGCGCAATGTTTGGATACTGGGGGCTATTCACCTGGATTCCGGCGTATCTTTCGTTGCCGGTAGCACAAGGTGGGCGCGGCTTAAGCCTGGTCAAGACCACCACGTTTTTTCTGGTTCTCTGTTTCGGTAAATGGCTCGGATATGCGCTCTTCGGGTTTTTCGCCGACGCTTTTGGCCGCCGCAAACCGTACTTCATTTATCTGCTGATTGCCGCCGCCCTTGTTCCGCTGTATGGCACGGCGAAGAGCGCGTTCTGGCTTCTGGCGCTGGGACCCTTCGTGGCGTTTTTTGGAACCGGATTTTTCTCCGGATACGCGGCAATCGCAAGCGAAATTTTTCCCGGCGAAATTCGTGCCGCAGCGATGGGACTAAGTTACAACATCGGACGCGGTCTCTCCGCCGTTGCGCCATTTGCTGTTGGAGCGCTTGCCATGCGCTACGGCATCGGCCCGGCGTTCTTTTTGCAGGCAGCGGCGTTTTTTGTGGCGGCGTGTTTGGCGCTCCTGCTCCCGGAAACGCTTGGGCGCACGCTCACTTGATTAAGCGCGCGCGAGTAACGATTGGATCGAAGTTTTCCCTTTTCGCAGTGTAAATCTAACGGGATAGTAAGATGCGCGCGCCAGCGTATTTTGAAAGTCCGTATCGTCCGTATAGTGGCGCATTGGCACGCGCCGCACCAGGATGCTCACCGACAATGGTTCACGCCGAAAAGGATAAGGCGCCAGCGTAACCGTGCCGCCGGTAGCTCGCCGAAGTTCCCAGTCGGCTGCCCCGCCTTCATCGTTTAGTGGAACGGCATCAATCGTGGAGTCCTCTAGTGACGGCAGGCAGAAATAAAGCGACAACCGGTCCAGCGCTTCCAGTCGCTGAAGGTTGGCCTGCAGCAACTTTTCTTCGCTGAACGTTTTCGTCGGCACGTTCGAGCGTAAATCCACCTTGAGTCGCAATTGTTGCAACCTTAACCGCTGCACAAAATCGCTCACCAACTGCGATTCACTGGACCGCACATATTTCGCGGAAAACCCAGGTATCGTCGCGCGGGTCCGGTCGTAAAGTCCGGCGCCGTGCATGCTCACCAGCAACGCGGCGTAGTGATCCACTTTCAGGATGCGGTCGATTCCAAGTTGGTAAAGCGCGATGTGCTCGGTCGTCGGAATGGACATGAAACTGTACGGCAAGAACGTGGACGGATCGACTTGCGGCAGGAGCTCCCATTCCTGCCATCCGTTATCGTGTTCGGCAGCCGCCAGCCGAAAAGATTCAAAAGGTTCTGGCCGCGAGAACAGCTCGTTTCCCCATTCACGCGCGAAAAATCCCGATAGCAGGGCGTGGTCGGTCTGCCGGATGATTACCAGCTCATTGTCTTGCTCGTGAACAATCATGGCGCAATGTTTACCACGTTGGCCGCCTTAACTATGCCTGCTGTGTTTAACAATCGTGTGGCGGAGTTTTCTATGCAGGCTTGATGATACGGCAAGTGGATGGTGCGGGAAGAGGGATTTGAACCCCCAAGAGCTTGCGCCCGGCAGGTCCTAAGCCTGCTGCGTCTGCCAGTTCCGCCATTCCCGCAACACTGACAATGCCAAGTTTACCATGCTGGCAGAGCTCAATAAATCGTGTCGTACACAAAAATGTTTTTGCGACGTGATGACTCGGCGCCGGAATTACTCATGCAAAGGAACCCGACTAATCCGTCGCGACGCTTGTTTTTTCGGAGGAGCGCAACAAACTTTGATCTTCACGGCACGCTTCGCGTCCCCCGCAAGTTCTGCAACATCGCGGAAACATTCTCTCAGACACGTGATCAGGCTGTGATGAAACACCGACCTCGCCGGTGTCAGCTGGTAATAAGCCCAGAGCCCCTGTCTCCTCTTCGTAATTAATCCCGCGCGAAGTAGGTAAGCCAGATGCCGTGAGGCCGTGGGTTGCGGCACCCGAATCACCGTCACGATATCGCAAACGCAAAGTTCTCCCACCAGCAGCAGGTGCAAAATGCGCAGGCGGGTGCGATCGGAGAACGCGCGAAACATCAGATTGACATTCGCTGCGGTCATAATTTATATTCGCTTAAGCGAATATACTTTAATTGCCGCTCCCGGATCAAGGAGAAACCATGAGCGAATCAACCAGTTCCGCTAGCGTCAAAGACGCCGTCAAAGAAAAGTACGGTGAAGCCGCCACCCGTTCAGCGTCCGGTGTCTCCGCATCCTGTGGCACTTCCGGCTCTTCCTCGTGCTGCGGCGGCGATCCGGTCACTGCGGACCTTTACGAAGTCGGACAAACCGCTGACATTCCCGCGGAGGCTGTGCTGGCCTCGCTCGGCTGTGGCAATCCCACCGCTCTCGCGCAATTGAAGCCAGGCGAGGTCGTGCTGGATCTCGGCTCGGGCGGAGGAATCGATGTGCTCCTTTCGGCGAAGCGCGTCAGTCCCGGCGGAAAAGCTTATGGTCTGGACATGACTGATGAAATGCTCGCGCTCGCGCGTGAAAATCAAAAAAAGTCCGGTGTGCAGAATGTCGAGTTCCTGAAGGGAGAAATAGAAAACATTCCGCTTCCGGCGAATTCCGTGGACGTGGTCATTTCCAACTGCGTCATCAATCTTTCCGCCGACAAAGACCAGGTTCTTGCCGAAGCTTTCCGCGTTCTAAGACCCGGCGGCCGCTTTGCCGTTTCCGATGTGATCGTCAATGGCGATGTGCCAGCGGAGATCAAACGCATTATCGAATTGTGGGTTGGCTGCGTGGCCGGAGCCCTCAAAACTTCCGAGTACGAAGCGAAGCTTAAAGTAGCCGGCTTTGCAGAAATTTCCATGGAGCCTACTCGCGTGTATAAGATTGAAGATGCGCAACAGTTTCTCTCCGCCCAGGGAATTGACGCAGACGCTGTCGCTAATCAGGTCGACGGGAAATTTATGAGCGCGTTTATTCGCGCCACCAAACCCGTTGCCTGAATCGAAACACCTAAAAGATAGCGACGCGCAACGATTCTGCCCCGATCTTCCTGCTTACGCCGAACTTTTTACTTTTCGTGGTGTTCCTTTCACGAAATGAACTATTGTGAGTCACGTGATTTGCCGATGAGGTTTAACTACGGGAGCCAGCATGCAACGAAGCGTCCGTTCCCTGCTTGATCTTTACAACCCAAGTACTCCGCTCAAGCAAGCCTCTACTATCCCCTCGCCATGGTATTTTGATACTGGTTTGGCGGAGCTTGAGAATGCAGCGGTCTTCGGAAAGACGTGGCAGGTTGCCGGACGCGCGGACCAGGTACGGAAGCCGGGACAGTTTTTAACGGCGGACATTGCCGGCGAGCCGATTGTTGTCGTGCGCGGTGAAGATGGGCAGCTTCGCGCTTTTTATAATGTGTGCAGGCATCATGCCGCGGCCGTCGTTACGGAACCGCAAGGCTGCGCGAACCAGTTTCGCTGCCCGTATCACGGCTGGACCTACGGCATCGACGGCGCGCTTAAAGGCATGCTTGAGTTTGACGGCGTATGCGATTTCGATCGCAGTACAAATGGATTAGTGGCCGTACGCGCCGATATTTGGGAAAACTTTGTTTTCGTAAATATCGATCCAGATGCCGGATCGTTGCGCGAGTTTCTAGGCGCTGTTCCGCCGATCGTTACCCCCCTGGAATTGACCAGCAAGCTGAAGTTTTTCGATCGACGCATTTATACCTTGCAATGCAACTGGAAAGTCTACGTGGACAATTATCTCGACGGCGGTTACCACGTGCCGCACGCGCATAAAGGATTGAGCAGCGTCATCGAATACACAAAATACACAATTGAGAATTTTGAGCGCTCCTGTTTGCAGTCAAGCCCGCTGTCCTCCGATGCCGACTCCGAAGTGGGCGTCGCTTCGACGCGACAAGGTCGCGCGTTCTACCTCTGGATTTACCCGAATTTTATGTTGAACGCATACGAAGGCGTTATGGACACGAATTTAGTTGTTCCGCTGGCCGTGGATAAATGCGCCGTAATTTTCGATTACTACTTTGCGGATATTTCTGCCGCCGCCGAAGTTCGCAATCGCGATAGCATCACCGTCAGTGAAAAAGTGCAGGATGAAGACCAGGGCATCTGCGACGCGGTGCAACGCGGCCTGGGTTCACGCGCGTATCTCGCGGGCCGCCTTTCGGTGCGGCGCGAAGCTGGCGAGCACTTGTTCCATCGCTTGTTGCATGCCGATCTAAGCAGGGCCGCCGGCGAATCCGTCGCCGCCGCAGACTGATAGTTACTCGAATTATTTTTGCGGAGAGTCGTCAGCGCTCATTTACAGCTCAGGACAAAAGCACGGGCTTCAAGAACAAACAATTCGGCGAGAAACATTGACTCGTGGCCTACTCGAAAATGACCGTTTTGTTGTCGTATAAGAGGATGCGGTTCTCTATGTGCCAGCGCACGGCCCTTGAGAGTACGACCTTTTCGAGGTCGCGTCCTTTTTCCACCAGATCTTCGAGTGCGTCGCGATGAGTAATTCGCGTGACACCCTGCTCGATGATGGGCCCTTCGTCAAGAATTTCCGTAACGTAATGCGCTGTTGCGCCGATAAGCTTCACTCCGGAATCGTAAGCCTGCTGGTGCGGTTTCCCGCCAACGAACGCCGGGAGGAAAGAATGATGAATGTTGATAATCTGCTGGGCATAGTGTGCGATGAAATCCCCTGAGAGCACTTGCATGTAACGCGCCAGCACGATCAGGCCGATGTTATTTTCTTTCAGCAGCGCCAACTGCTGCTGTTCGGCGTTCTTCTTGGTTTCCTTAGTTACGGGAATATGGTGATACGGAATGCCGTGGAAATCGGCGTGGCGCTTTGCATCAGGGTGATTGCTGACGATAAGCGCAATCTCGCAGGCGAGTTCACCATTCCTCTGGCGGTACAGCAAGTCCACCAGGCAGTGGTCGTACTTTGATACCAAAATCGCCACACGCGGGCGGTGGGTGGAAACCGCAAGCCTCCAGTGCATGGAAAACTTGTTGGCGATAGGACCGAATTTCGCCGGAAAATCTTGCAGCGGCAATTTGAAATCGCGCAAGTCCCATTCCACACGTGCCAGGTAAAATCGCTCTTCGCCGGCCTGGTGTTGCTCGAAGTGAAGGATGTTGCCGTCATGACGGAAAATGAATTCGGCAATGGCCGCGTCAAGTCCCTTCTGGTCTGGGCACTCTATCAACAGAATCGCGGTGTTCTTCAATCGCAGCTCCCGGGTGCGTAATCATTTTAGCCGACTTCAACCGCCGGCAATTCGCAGTGGACGACGCGTGTGTGCAATCCCGCTACGCAACAATGCCTCACCTTGGTCGCCCGTTAAGCAAGGTGGGTAAACCGCGTAAAGGTTAGAACCGGCCAGTTCCGGAATCGCCATTCGCCATCGTCAAAAGCGAGGTAGCGAAACGAGTGTTTTGGCTAAGTTTTTGTTACGCTTGTTAGAGAAGACAGCGCTGTCGTGAAAGTCGCGTCTCGAACCCCACCTTGATTTTTGCGGAAAGGCCTTTGTATGACTTTAGGAACGGAAGGTACTGCGGAAGGAACCACCACGGAAGGCACTGGTGCAGCAACTGCGGCGGTTGCCACTGAAGGAATTACCGCGGGCCCAGCGGAAGCCACGTGCCGGCGCGAATTGGATTTGGAAATTCCGGCCGAGGAAGTGTCGAAAGCCATGGATCGCGTGGCCAAAGATTTCGCCAAGGTCGCTCGGGTGCCGGGGTTTCGCCCTGGAAAAGCCCCGTTAACATTAATTCGCCGGCGTTTTGCGGACGACATCAAGGGCGAAGTGCTGCAGTCCCTGGTGCCTCAACGCGTCGAGAAGGCCGTTTCCGAACAGAAGCTCTCACCCGTCTCGCAGCCGCAGGTGGAACAACTCGATTTCAACGACGGACAGCCGTTGAAATTCCGCGCGGTGTTTGAAGTTCTTCCGGAATTTGAGCTGAAAGAATACAAAAACCTCGAATTTGAGATGCCGGAAATGGACGTTGTCGACGAAGACGTGAACAAGACACTTGAAGAGATGCGTGAGCGCGCGGCCGCCTTTACTCCGACGGAAGGGCGCGCCGTTGAAGACGGTGACTTTGTGCAATTGAAACTGACGGGTACTCCGGAAGGCGAGGGCGAACCGCTGCAGGCGGATAGCGTGCTGTGCCATATCGGCGCGGAAGAAACGATGGCGCCCTTCAATGAGAATTTGCGCGGTGTCAATATTGGCGATCACAAAGATTTTGATGTCGATTATCCCGCCGACTATCCTGACACCAAGCTATCCGGCAAGAAGTACCGCTACTCTGTGGATGTGTTGGGAATCAAAACCAAAAAACTTCCCGAGATGAACGATGATTTTGCCAAAGACGTTAGCGATGCCACGACTCTCGATGAACTGATGATCAAAATCCGCGAAGGACTGGAACACCAGCGTGACCATAAGCAGAAAGATCTGCTGCGGGAAAAAGTTCTCGGCGAAATCGTGAAACTACATGACTTCCCTGTTCCACATGCGTTGGTAGAACACCAGATGGATACGAGGCTGGAGCGGGTGCTGCGGTCCCTCGCACAGCAGGGCGTGGACCCACGGGCGGTGAATATTGATTGGGTGTCACTGCGGAAACGCCAGGAAGACCGCGCCAAAGACGACGTAAAAGCGGAGTTGATCGTCGATCGCATCGCGACGGCGGAAAACATTGATGTTAACGAGGAAGAAGTCGAACACGAGTTGCAGCATCTCGCCGGGCATAGTGGCGAATCCGCCGAAGCAATTCGCGCTCGTTTGACAAAGCAGGGTACGCTGGATAGGATAAAAGCGAAGTTGCGGAGCGATAAAACTCTCGACTGGCTCGCGCAGAACGCCCGGGTCAGCACCAAACCCGCAGCCGCAGAAGCACAGTGATCCAGTTAAGTGCGGCAGTGAACTGTAACCAGGCGAGAGTTGACTGGTAATCCTTCCGTGGCCTGCGACCGAACGGTCAACCAACCAATGAAAAATTACGAAGAACCGGAATATCGCGGCACCACTCTTATACCCATGGTGGTCGAACAGACCAGCCGCGGCGAACGTGCCTACGATATTTATTCTCGACTGCTCAAAGAGCACATCATCTTTATCGGCACGCCGATTGATGATCACGTAGCCAATCTGGCCACAGCGCAAATGCTCTTTCTTCAGGCAGAAGACCCGGAGAAAGACATTCAGCTGTACATCAATTCGCCGGGAGGCTCCATCACCGCGGGCTTTGCGATTTATGACACCATGCAGTTCGTCAAGCCGGACGTGGTGACGACCTGCGTTGGTCAAGCCGCTTCCATCGCGGCGGTATTGCTCGCAGGGGGCACGCCGAAAAAACGCTTCGCGCTGCCGAACGCGCGTATCCTTATTCATCAACCGTGGATGTCCGGTTTGGGTGGGCAGGCCACCGACATCGATCTTCATGCCAAAGAAATTCTGCGCATGCGCATGGTCATCAATAAGCTTCTGGCGCAACACAGCGGGCAATCGGTGGAGCGCATCGAGAAAGATGTTGAGCGCGACTTCATTATGAATCCCGAACAAGCCAAGGACTACGGGATGATCGACGAGATCATCTACAAGCATCGCTAGCTCGCGGCCGACGACAATTCGCGGCTGGTCAACCGTTCTTAAAAGTTAGTACAGCTTGCGGTTTTGTGTTTTGTTCAGGGGAAAAATCGGCCTAGAATGATATCAGGTACTTCCGTCGAATCAGGACGGAGACGAGGCCTTCACACCAGTGAAAAAATTCAATCCAGAAGAGCCGCTGCGCTGTTCCTTTTGCCATAAGACCCAGGAACAGGTGGAAAAGTTGATCAGTTCGCCTTCGGACTATCCGCGCGCTTACGTTTGCAACGAGTGCGTGGGTGTCTGCCAGACGATTCTGGAAGACGAAAAGCGCGAGCAGGCTACCGCGCCGGCCAAGCGGTTGCCGCGACCGCCGGAAATAAAACAATTTCTGGATGGCTACGTTATCGGGCAGGACCGCACAAAAAAGAAGCTGGCGGTTGCCGTCTACAACCACTACAAGCGAATTTTCCTCAACAAGCAGCCTGGCGATGTGGAGTTGAGCAAGTCCAACATTCTGCTGATCGGCCCTACGGGCACTGGTAAGACGCTGCTGGCGCAAACCCTTTCGCGCATGCTGGATGTGCCGTTCGCTATCGTGGATGCCACCACGCTTACGGAAGCCGGCTACGTCGGCGAAGACGTGGAAAATATTATTCTGAAATTGCTGCAGGCCGCCGACGGTGACGTGCAGAAAGCTCAGCAAGGCATCATCTATATAGATGAAATCGATAAGATCGCCAAGAAGGACGAAAATCCGTCCATTACCCGCGACGTGAGCGGTGAAGGCGTGCAGCAAGCATTGCTGAAGATTCTGGAAGGCACCATTGCGAACGTGCCACCACAAGGTGGGCGTAAACATCCGCATCAGGAATTTACCCCGGTCGACACCACGAATATTTTGTTCATCTGCGGCGGAGCGTTCGTAGGCCTGGAAAAAGTTATTGAAAAGCGCGCTGGCCGCCGTTCGCTGGGCTTCCATACCGACTCTTCCACCGCGGCGCCGCAACGCCGCAATACGGAACTGCTGGAGCACGTTCAGCCCGGCGACTTGATCCGTTACGGGTTGATTCCGGAATTTGTCGGCCGCCTGCCGGTTGCGGGCGTGATGAACGATTTGGATAAGGCCGCGCTGGTGAAGATCCTGACGGAACCGAAGAACGCCCTGCTGAAACAATATCAACGCCTGTTTGAGTTTGAAAATGTGCGCTTGCGATTCACCGATGATGCGCTCGATACCGTTGCGGAACTGGCCATGCATCGCAAAGTGGGTGCACGCGGCTTGCGGATGATCCTGGAAGATTTGATGCTGGAGTTGATGTACCACCTGCCGATGCAGCGCAAGTTGCGCGATTTCGTAGTGACTGCCGAGATGGTCCGAACGCGCGAAATTAACTGGAGCCTGCTGGAAAAAGCCGGTTAGCTCTTTCGCACGGCGGCAAATGGTTTGAAGGTTTGGGAAGTGAATCGCGCTAAAATTCTACGCGATGTAGTCCCAGGGGTCCCCATTCATGTTCAGTCGGGAAAAACAGGAAATGAAACGCGTACCCATGATGCCGGTGCGGGACATGGTCATCTTCCCGCAGCAGATGACGCCGTTCATCGTGGGCCGCGAAGCCAGCGTGCGCGCTCTCGAAGAAGCGCTCGCAGGGGACAAAAAGATTTTTCTTTCGACGCAGCATGACGCTTCCGTCGACGATCCGAAGCCAGAAGAAATTTATGCGGTTGGCACGCTTGCAAACATCGTCCAGAGCGTAAAACTACCCGATGGAAACATTAAGGTACTCGTGGAAGGCGTGGAGCGCGCTCGCGCGCTGACCATTACCGCGGAAGACGGTTTCTTCCGCGCTACGGTTCGCCTTCTAAACGCTCGCGTTGAGCCTTCCCCGCAGGTCGAACAAACGGTTCAAAAAATTACCGGCTTGTACGAGCAGTTCATCAAGCTGTCGCAGAGCCTGAATTACGACACCATGATCGCCGCCGCACGCGTGGATGATCCGTCGCGGCTATCGGACACCATCGCCGCCAACCTGCAACTGCCGGTGGATGAAAAACAGGATTTGCTCGAAACGGTCGACCCGATTGAACGGCTGAACCGCATCGGCGACATTCTGGAAATCGAGCTGGAAAAGCTTAATGTGGACCGCAACATCAACACGCGCGTAAAGCGCCAGATGGAGCGCGCGCAAAAAGAGTATTACCTCAACGAAAAACTGAAAGCCATTCAGAAGGAATTGGGACGCGGCGAAAAAAGCGAAATCGATGAACTGAAGAAAAAGATTGACACTGCGGGAATGTCCAAGGACGTCCACGAAAAAGCTATCCAGGAACTGAAGCGCCTGGAGTTAATGCCGCCGATGTCCGCGGAATCGACGGTAAGCCGCAATTATCTGGACTGGTTGCTGGCGGTTCCCTGGAAGAAAAAATCCAAGGAAATTCGCGATATCCAGGCGGCTGAAAAAATCCTGAACGAAGAGCACTACGGCCTGGAGAAGATTAAAGACCGCATCCTGGAATTCTTGGCCGTCCGCCAACTGGTAAAGAATCCCAAGGGTTCTATTCTGTGCTTCGTCGGGCCTCCCGGCGTGGGCAAAACTTCGCTGGCGATGTCCATCGGGCATGCGACGGGACGGAAGTTCGTTCGAGTTTCACTCGGCGGCGTGCGCGACGAGGCCGAGATTCGCGGCCACAGGCGCACCTACATTGGCGCGTTACCCGGTCAGATTATTCAGATGATGAAGAAGGCCGGTACGGTCAATCCGATCTTTGTTCTGGATGAAGTGGATAAGATGTCCACCGATTTTCGCGGCGATCCGTCCGCGGCGCTGATGGAAGTACTAGATCCAGAACTGAACCACGCGTTCACGGATCATTACCTGGATGTCGAATACGATCTTTCGAAAGTGATGTTCGTTTGTACTGCGAACGTGCTCCACACTATTCCCCAACCTTTGCAGGATCGCATGGAAATTCTGCGCATACCGGGCTACACGGAACAGGAGAAACTGGAGATTGCCAAGCGCTTCCTGGTGAAGCGTCAGCGCGAGGCGACCGGCCTGCAGGATAATAATCTGTCGTTCACCGACGAAGGCTTGCTGCACATTATCCGGCATTACACTCAGGAAGCGGGCGTACGCAACCTGGAACGCGAGATCCAAAGCATCTCGCGCAAAATGGCCCGCAAAGTAGTGACGAACGGAAAAGACGTGAATGCCGAAATCGCGCCCGCAAACGTAAACGATTTTCTCGGCGTGCTGAAGTATCGCGAATTCTGGCTGGAAAAGCACAATGAAATTGGTTTGACCACCGGACTGGCGTGGACCGAAGTTGGCGGCACGGTTCTCACAACAGAAGCAACGCTGATGGAAGGCAAAGGCCGCCTGACGCTCACCGGTAAACTGGGCGACGTGATGCAGGAGTCAGCGCAGGCGGCCATGAGCTACATTCGCTCGCGTTCTTTGACGTTCGGTCTGGCCAAGGATTTTTATCGCAACATCGACATTCACGTGCACGTCCCTGAAGGCGCGATCCCGAAGGATGGACCTTCCGCGGGCATCACGATTTGCAATTCCATTGTCAGCGCGCTTACACGAATCCCGGTACGCCGCGACGTGACCATGACTGGCGAGATTACCCTACGCGGCAAGGTTTTGCCGATCGGGGGCGTAAAAGAAAAACTGCTGGCCGCTCATCGAATGGGCTTGCGTACGGTACTGCTTCCGAAGGACAATGAGAAAGACCTGGCGGAAATACCGCTGGAGATCCTCTCCAATTTGACGATCCGATTTGTTGAGACCATGGACGAAGTTTTGCAGCTTGCTCTGGAACGGCTGATTGTGCCGCTCGAGCATCCCGCAGTTGCGCCCGTCGCGGAACCTTTCGTGGCCGGTGCCGAGAAAGATACAAGTTTGACCAACTAAAGCAGCACCTGGCCGCGGCTCTTTTACCTGGGCCCCTTCAGTGGTAGTCGTGGCTGAATGTTGCCTCCGGAAAGTCTGGTTTGCCTCCCTGGCCGATTCCGTGCTTCGCCAGTTTGTGCGCCGCCTCGTTAACAATCCGGAATTCCAGGTCAATTTTCACCCATAAAAGCTAAGGACATATGAAAGAAACAAGCGTCGAAGGAAACAACCAGATGAGCATTAGCCTTGCCGAGCTCAAAGAAAAAAATATCACCGACCTCGCCAAGATTGCCAAGGAACTCAACATTCCCGGCGCGAGCGGGATGCGTAAGCAGGAGCTGATCTTCCAGATCCTCCGCGCGCAAACAGAAAAGAACGGATTGATCTTCTCTGAAGGCGTCCTCGAGTGCCTGCCCGATGGCTTTGGATTTCTGCGCGCCCCGGAATACAACTACCTTCCCGGACCGGACGACATTTACGTGTCACCATCCCAGATCCGCAAATTCGATTTACGAACTGGCGACACGGTCTCCGGACAGGTTCGCCCGCCAAAAGATGGCGAGCGTTATTTCGCGCTAATTAAAGTAGAAGCCGTAAATTTTGAAGACCCGGAAGTCGCGCGCAACAAGATTTTCTTCGACAACCTGACGCCGCTCTATCCGCAGGGCCGGCTGAAGATGGAAACCACCAAAGAAAACATGACCGGACGAGTGCTTGATCTGCTCTGCCCCGTTGGCAAAGGCCAGCGCGGATTGATCGTAGCGCCTCCGCGGACCGGCAAGACAATGATGCTGCAAAGCATGGCGAACTCCATCACTGTAAATCATCCGGAAGTTGCGCTGATCGTGCTGCTGATCGATGAACGCCCGGAAGAAGTCACCGACATGCAGCGCACAGTGAAGGGCGAAGTAATCAGCTCCACGTTCGATGAAGCTCCGCAACGGCACATTCAGGTTGCGGAAATGGTTTTGGAAAAGGCCAAGAGGCTAGTGGAGCACAAGCGCGATGTGGTGGTGCTACTGGACAGCGTAACGCGTCTGGCACGCGCATATAACGCAGTGACTCCGCCATCAGGCAAAGTGCTGTCGGGCGGTATAGATGCGAATGCGTTGCAGCGTCCGCGACGATTCTTCGCGGCGGCCCGGCACGTAGAAGAAGGCGGCTCGCTGACGATTATTGCCACGGCTTTGATCGATACGGGAAGCCGCATGGACGACGTGATCTTTGAAGAATTCAAGGGTACCGGCAACATGGAAATCAATCTTGACCGGCGGCTCTCCGATAAGCGCGTCTTCCCGGCCATTGATATTCAGCGCTCGGGTACTCGTAAGGATGAAATTCTGTTGCCGCCGGACGAGTTGAGCCGCATCTGGGTTCTTCGCAAAGTGCTCAGCCCGCTCTCTACTGTGGAAGCGATGGAACTTTTGCTCAGTCGCCTCACCAAAACCAAGTCCAACGCCGAATTTCTGGGATCGATGTCCGCACCTACCTAGCCCCCCAATAACGCACGAAAATTTATCCTCCTTCAGCCTCCGGCAATAGTTACGGTGTATCTCCATAAGGACCTCTGCGTCTCCATATTCATTGCGCCGCATGCCTGTGGGAGAAGTGCTAATCGTGACTGGTGTTCTTAAGCAGACTGCCCAGGAAAAAAACAAATTAATGCCAGGGAAATTGAAAACGCTCCGATCAAAACGTACCCAGTTGGCGAAGGTTCGCCACTGGTAAGCGGACCGTATAGTACGAGAATTCCAACCGCAGCAAATGCCAAAGCAAGCACCACACACTAAAAAACCTCATTACGCTTCCAACCTTTCGTAGGCTGAGCTATTTTTGAACTAAGACTTCAAACTTTTCACTCGAGCAACTCGCACGTCTCCGGTCAATTCCGCCTGCACAGGTAACATCTCCGGGTCGTTCAAGCGGCGTTCTCCGAGATGCGGTTCAGGCTGAGCCTGCTTCATGAGGCTGCCGCACGTGCACCGGGGATTGGATTCTTGGTTAAGTCTGCTGAGTGAAACTACAAGAAATTCGCTCCCGCATGCCTCGTTCTGACATATCCAATGCTGCCGGGATCTCATTGAGCCTCCCTTATTTGCCAAGTACTCCAGCGCATGCGATAAGGCGGGCGCGCAAAAGAAGTCGAGCATCCGGCCATACCGAAGATGGGTTGCACCGTAGTCCGGCTACCATGATTGTTAGCACTGACGGGGTAACGGGAACAAAACTTTGGTGCGTGCTCGGCATGACAACCAGGAGTGCCTCCAGCATCTGTTCCGCAATCGCCTTCGACTGCATACCGTCAGCAGTCGCCAAGTACATCCTTGCCGAGCGTAGTAGTGCAACTTTTTCAGCAAAACAACGCCAAGCTATTTTTTCCCTTTTTATCGCGAGAGGAATTGGCGAAAAGGCCTAGTTATGAGACCTTCTGTCAACGTGTGGTTTTTGAAACCGTTTGCCCACGATCAGTGGAGCGACGAATGATGTTCTACTAAGTTTTCACAGCTTTGCTTTCTCGGACTGCAATTTTTAGTCTTCGCACCGCCTTTCCCAGCAACTCTTTAAGCGTGGCCAGAGCATGACTTGCTTTCTGGTTGTAATCCCAAGCAAAAGCACAATCTGAACAGCACTGGCGTGGCGGTCCGTTAGCCTAGCAATGGCTCGATTGAACTTGGGCATCGCGAGCCAGCTATCCGTAGACCCTAATCCTTTTTGGAGGCATACATGCGCATAACCAAACTAGTAATTGGAGTTTTTGCAGCAGTTTTGTTCGTTTCCGGCGGTATTTCCATTCACGCGTCGAAGGCTACTTCCAATGGTGCACAAGCGATGACCCCGCAATCAAAAACTCCTGCAGTGCTGATCGTGGATGGCGGAGACCCTGTTCCCAGACCGTGGTATGTGTAGGCGGCTAGGAGGACCTGTGCGTGGGGAGAGATGTGCCTGCGTCTCTCCCTTTGACGTGCTAGGCTTTATGCAAAGCAAGGCACGGGGTCCGGCCGCCGATGAGAATTCTCGACTATTCAATTTGGTGGAGCAGCTTAGCGCTGGAAATGATTCTGCTCTTTCGCGGAATTCGCGCAAAACTTTGGATTGTCTACCCCGTTTTTTATGTGTACATCAGTTTTGTCCTGTTCCAATCCTTCCTGCGGTTGCTCATTTTTCAATATAATGCCCACCTGTATCGCTACGTTTATTGGACTACCGAGTTTATTGGTGTGGCATTAGGGTGTGGCGTGGTTTTCGAGATTTATCACGTAGGGCTATTAGCCTACCCTGGCTCCGCTCGAATGGCGCGACGATTGCTCACAATTGTATTTGTCATGGCCCTAACGAAAGGGCTCGCTGAAGCTTCAAATAATTCGCAATGGTGGGCGGAAACTACGACTATTGGGATCGAGCGATCCTTTCGCACTGTTCAGGCATTCGCAATCGCCGCTCTGGTAGGGCTGTTTTTGTTTTATTCCATTCCTTTTGGGCGTAATTTACGCGGCGTCTTACTGGGTTACGGATTGTTCATCACTGCCAGTGTGATGTGGTTTACATTCGCAGAAGCGGGAGGCGATAGATTCCGTTATTTCTGGTCCTATCTCAACCCCGCATCTTATGATTTGGCCTTGTGCCTGTGGGTTGTAACCTTGTGGTCCCGCCAGCCCCAGATGGAATCGCTGACCAACGTGCAACTCGAAGAACAATATCAACGAACGGCGGAACGGACGCGGCAGCGGTTGCGGGAAGCGCGTGGCTATCTTGGCAAGGTCATAAACCGATGATTCCGATAGCAAGTTCGGTGGTACTGAGTCTGCTACTTGCCATGTTGTTCTGGCGAGAGTGGCACAAGACCACCGTCGAGCCGGAATTACCCTTCGAAACCAACGCACGCGGTGAAGCAGACGAGGAAAATCCCATATGCCCCAGGGAGATTGTTTTGACGATATTCTGTCGGGACGATTGGGATTTCGTAGCCAAGCTCAATTCCCCACGACTGAAAGCTCAATTCCAACGGGAGCGAAAATTCGTAGCGCAGACCTGGGTTCGCGGGACCGCAGCAGCAATCCGACGGATTATGCGCGAGCACGCGAAGGCCTCGCGGAGCAGCAGCGATTTGCAAATCGACACAGAAGTAAAAATCTATCTGAGTTTTGCCGTATTGCAGATGGCCTGCGGTTTACTATTTTTGTTAATTGCGTGGGGCGGTCCGATTTGCGCGCGGCAACTTTCTCTGTATGTTTATGGACTGGCAGAGGGCTTGGGTCACACTCATGAGGTCTTAACGGCTGCAATGGCAAGAAACGAATTATCGACTATCCGGCGTTCTTAGACATCTTTGGCGATACCCGGCGAACAAACGCGAAATGAAAAACGTACTCACGATGGTTCCGGTTGAAGAAGCTTACGATGATTTGCTGCGACGTACGCTGGCAAAAATATCAGGCGACTTGGGCCAACTGATTTATCTCGCCTCGACGCGTGACTACAATACTGGTAGATATCATCATGACGGACTCGCGGCGCGCTTCAGCGCAAAGGTAGCTGGCGAAGCTCTTGAGAGAGCGCACCGGGAGGTGTTTTACAAGGTAACCGCGCTTTCACTTCATCACCTAGTGAAACAAATGGAGACTTACTTACAGTCCTCGCACGAATGCCAGAGAGACGTTTTACGCGCGTGGCAAGCGTTGGAGCCATACCGTATTGCCATTCCGATGAACGTCAACACAACCATGTCATTGCTGTTCATATCGAATGTCAGACTCGCTTTGGCAATTTTGCCGCGCCTTCAGGAGAAGGCTCTATCTGATCTACAAGTCTCATCGCCACGCCCGTAACTTGTCCAATGATCTCCGCCTCGGAACCGTAGGCTAATCTGCGGACGCTGCAAGGAGAAAGTGGATGGGGCAAGAGGAGCAGGTGCCCATCTTGCAGTTCGCACCACGAACAGGCGTATCCATCGCGAAGCTCGACAAAGTAAATTGCGCGGTCAAACTCAGTGCGCCACCTTTGCGGGTGAATCTTGCGAACGCGCGGATCAATTTGCACAAACGAACCCGGTCGCAAAAGCGGGTAGAGGGTCAAGTCCTGAAGTCCAACATAGCCATACTGGCTGTGCTTTATATCAAGATGCTGGATCAACGCGATTGGAACTTCTCCCCACAATTCCACGATACGAGAAACGAGATTGGTATTGTCGATATCAAAAGACCGATCAAAACGAACCGGGAAAGACATCGTTCGCTCAGCATCATAAACCTCTAGCGTTGTCAGATGGGTGTGTGGCAGGGGTTCAGCCAATTGATGCTTACTAATATTTTGTAAATCCACGCCGTAAAGTCGCAGAAGATCCGTGAACTTGATACGGTAAATTGCACTTAGGCTGTACAACTTGAAAATGCTGGGAACGGAATCGGAGTTTTCAACCTGAGTCAACCAGGCATTGGAAATCTGATATTCAACATTCTCTTCGGTCTCGGCAATTCTGTGACTTAGTTCCGCAACATCACGAGTGGTAATTCCCAAGCGGGAGCGAATTCCCTTGAGTTGCTCCGATGGGGGAGAAAGAGACATTTGTTTATATTAACTCACCGCAAGCAATCCTATATGTTTGATATCTTACATTTATGTAACATTTGTTTCGCAGGCCGACCATTCTCCGCAGGCATTTGCGAGTTACGCACCGATTGGCCATCGAACAATGTGATACAGCTAATCGACGGGATTCTTGGCCAGCCGATGCATCCGGGCCACTAGCACGTCGAGAGGTAATGCGCCGTTTTCGAGGATGGCGTCATGGAAGGCGCGCACATCGAATTTTGCTCCTTGCTGTTTTTCGGTCTGGGTACGGAGCTCGCGGATTTTTAGCTGGCCGAGCTTGTAAGCCAGCGCTTGTGCGGGCCATACAATGTAGCGATCGACTTCGACAGTAATGTCCTGGTCGGTCTTGCCGGTATTATCCTTGAAGAATTGAATGGCTTGATCGCGTGTCCAACCCTGCGAATGCATGCCGGTGTCCACGACGAGGCGCACAGCGCGCCACATTTCATAACTCAATTGCCCAAATTTGGAATACGGATCTTTGTAGAGCCCGAGCTCTTCACCGAGGCTTTCGCAGTATAGCGCCCAGCCCTCTACAAATGCGGAATAACCGACGTGCTTGCGAAACTCCGGCACGTCCTGCAGTTCCTGCGCGAGAGAAATCTGCAAATGATGTCCTGGAACCGATTCATGCAGAGAGAGCGCTTCCATTTCCCACTTCGGCCGTGCGTGAAGATTGTAGGTGTTCACGAAATAGTAGCCGGGGCGGCCTACCCTAGGCGCGCCCGGCTGGTAATACGCGGTAGTTTGCGACGGCGCTTTAAAATCGGGGACGGGCGTTACGCCGTAGGGCAAGCGCGGAAGCTTACCAAAGAGATGCGCGAGTTCCGGATCGATTTTTTTGGCGACGATGCGATATCCGTTGACGAGGTCATCGGGGCTTCTCGAAATAAAAGCGCGGGTCGTTGCGCAGAAATTCGGTGAACTCATGAAAGGTGCCCCTGAAGCTTACGGACGCGATTACCTTGTTCATCTCCGCGCGAATACGCTTTACCTCCGACAATCCAATTTCGTGAATTTCCTGTGGTGTTAATTTGGTGGTGGTTTGCCAGCGCACGTGAAAGGCATATGCGGCCGTACCATTTGGTAACGCGGTAGCGGCGATGGATTCACGGCACGCCGGCAAATATATAGAGACGACGTAGTCGTGTAGCGTTTGAAACGCAGGCGCGACGGCGCCGGTGTATATTTTACGCGCGCGATCCGTCAGGCGAACGCGATCGGCTGCGGCGATCTCCGTGGGGAATTCCGTGAACGGCTGCAGCAGCGCGCTGGCCATCGGATCGGCGGGAATTAGATCAGCGATCTGCTTGGGAACGTCGCGAAGCATTAGTTTGGGCGGTGTATATCCCCGACGCAAACCTTCCTGCAACATCGCTTGCTGCTGCTCTACGGATTTTGGCAACGTTTCGAGGCGCGCGAGAATATCTTCGTAATCCGCTACCGACCGCTGTGGCATGGTAGAAATGGTCTCCGCAGCTCCCTGCTGAACGCCACTCATCTGAGTCATGGGCATCCAGTGATTTTGCGGAACGACATTTCGGAATGGGAGCGGGTCGTCACCGTACTGCAGACCTTCTTCGGCGGTTTGCAGCAGGTCGGCGTACAAATCGTAGTCCAATTGCTCCTGTGCGGACAGAGCGTCACGCGAGATGGATTTCAACGCTGCGGCGCTCTCATGCAAGTGTTTTTTACGCGCCTCAATACCTACAGGCGAATCATCCTGCCAGCGGCGATTCTGGTCTGGGAAGCCTGTCGCTGTGGCCATTTCCGGATATTCGACCATCCAGCGCTTCCAGTCTTGGTCAAGATAAGCGCGAAATTTTCGTGCGACTTCGCTGTTGCCGCTGACCGCATCCGTGGACACATGGCGAGTTGCGTTCTTCTCACGGTCGGATCCGGCGTTTTGGGCGAGCAAAACGACGGGTACTGCGAGCAGACCGCCCCCAATACCGAGCGTAGCAGCCATCAGAATCCGTATCATGCGAGCCTCTCTGCGTTAAGTGAGTTTGTTTGGCGCTCTTTTACGAGCATCACAATGACGCGCGCGGTTTCGTCGATGCCCATGGCGGTGTTGTCGACGAGGACAGCATCGGCGGCACGCACCAGCGGCGAAACTTTTCTTTCGCGGTCACGGCGATCGCGTTCGCGGACCTCTTCGACAACTTCTGCGAGCGTAACTTTATCGCCTTTTTCTTGGTGCTCTTTCCAGCGGCGCTCCGCGCGGACGTCCGGAGAAGCCTCCAGAAAAATCTTCAGATCCGCGTGGGGAAAAACGACGGTTCCAATGTCGCGGCCTTCCATAACGATACCGCCGCCGGTGCCCGCTCGTTGCTGCTCAGCGACCAGGAAGCAACGAACTTCTTGTATGGTGGCCAATCGCGATGCGGCCTCCGCTACTTCCTGCGTTCGAATGGCGCCGGTTACTTCGGCACCATCCAGAAAAACACAATTCGCGGCGCCGGCGGCTTCCTGGTCGAGAGTAGGCCGTCGCAATTCGATGTGCGTTTCTCGAGCGATGGCGCTAAGAGCTGCTTCATCGGTAAGTAAAATATTTTGCCGCAACGCTTTCAGGGCTACGGCGCGATACATTGCGCCGCTATCCATGTACAAGTAACCGAGAACGGCCGAAACGCGGCGCGCTACGCTGCTTTTGCCGGAACCCGCTGGTCCATCGATGGCAATCGTCAGATTTTGCATGTTGTGAGAAGCGTCGCCACTCTATATTGTTGCTTCATCGCAGAACGTAGAAACGACGGCAACTAAAATGCGGTGTATCAAAAGCCCATGATGTTATAGCCGCAGTCCACATAGATTGTCTCGCCGGTAATTCCCGAAGCGGCGTCCGACAACAAAAATACGGCGGTGCCGCCAACTTCTGCGGGATCGACGTTGCGCTTCAGTGGTGCGCGGTCTGCATGGGACTTCAACATTTCACCTAAGCCGGAAATTCCTCGCGCGGCGAGCGTTTTGATCGGGCCGGCAGAGATGGCGTTGACGCGAATATTTTTGGATCCGAGGTCATTGGCAAGATAGCGCACGCTGGCTTCCAGGGCCGCTTTGGCGACGCCCATTACGTTGTATTTAGGGACGACTTTCTCCGCGCCGTAATACGTCATGGTGATGATGCCGCCACCTTCGGTCATCAACGGTGCCGCCTCCCGTGAAACGGCGATCAACGAATAGACGCTGACGTCGTGCGCGATGCGAAAGCCTTCGCGTGTGGTGTTCAGAAATTCGCCGCTTAACTCGGCGGCAGGCGCGAACGCCACGCTGTGAACGACGCCCTGCAAAGTGCCGTAGCGAGCTTTCAATTCTTCAAATAATTTCACGATTTGCTCGTCGTGAGATACGTCGCACATGAATCCGATGGAGTTGGGCAGTTCGTCGATCAGGCCTTTGGCTTCCTGTTCCAGGCGTTCGTTCTGATAAGTAACGGCCAGTCGCCATCCAGCTTGCTGCAGCTTTTGCGCGATGGACCAGGCGATGCTTCGTTTGTTGGCCACACCGAATACCACTGCGGTTTTTTGCGTATCGCTCATGCTTCCCTTCCACCTCAGATCTCGGGCCATCCTTCAAAGCGTTCCGGGGAGTGCGACAGAAATTATATTCTATGAAATGCGCGCTCTATTTCTTTGACGGAATATCGCAGCACCACCGGGCGTCCGTGAGGACAACTCATTGGACAATCGGTTTTCGCGAGCTCAGCCAGTAGCCATTCCATTTTTGTCTGGTCTAGCGGCATATTTATTTTTATGGCGGCATGGCACGCCATCGAGGCGGCAATCTTGGCTTGCAAGGTTTCAATCGAAATGGCTGCGTTTTCACGATCGATGCCGTCGAGAATTTCAGTGAGAAGTTTTTCTGCATCGCCGGCGGCAATGCCAGCTGGAACTGCCTGGATGGCTACGCTCTTCGGTCCCATGGGTTCGACCTCAAAACCGTTGGCATTGAGCTCTTCGGCAATTTTTTCGTAGATCACGATTTGGCGCGGAGCGAGTTCAATCACCATGGGCATCAGCATGCGCTGTGCTTTCACTTTTCCGGCGCGGCGTGCAAGAAGATGTTGCTCGAAAAGCACGCGCTCGTGAGCGACGTGCTGATCGACAAGCCACAGGCCGTCACCATTCACCGCGACGATGAAGCTGGAGCTGACCTGGCCAAGCGGCTTCAAATCGGAAATTTGATCAGGGTGCGGGAGACTGGCGGGAGCATCACCGCTCGGTGCGGCCAGGTTGGCGGCCCAATTGGCAACGACCGACCCGCGCGATGAAGGCTGAGCGACCGAGGTGCCACCAACTGTTGAAAAGCCCGGGCCTTGATCGAGCGTTGATTCATAACCGAACGCCAGCCGCTGCGCAACGGGCCTGAGCGGCGCGGCGATTAAATCGAAACCTCCATCAGAACCGACGCCGGAGCCGGCGCCGATCTCTTCCATGCTCGGAATGATGGTGTGAGAAACACCCGAGGGTTGTGCGGCACCACCAATTCCCTGCTCTTGTATTGCTGTCGAGTCAGAGTTGTTCGGTCTGCGCGGATATTGTGTTGCGCCTGCGGCTGCGGTCGCAAAACTGGCGATGGCGCGCGTGCCCATAATGGCCTGGCGAATGGTGTAGCGGGCAAAATCGTGCACAAATTGCGGCCGGCGGAAACGGACTTCAACTTTAGCGGGGTGCACGTTGACGTCCACTTCGTCGTACGGCATATCCAGAAAAAGCAGCGTTGCGGGAAAAACACTGGGCGGCAAAATGTTGCGGTAAGCCTCATGAATTGCGTGCAGGATCAGGCGATCGCGCACCAGGCGGCGATTCACAAATACGTAAATTCCATTGCGATTGGTACGCTGTACTTCAGGGCGCGAAGTGAACCCGCTTACGGTGAGTGTAGATTCCTCTTCCTCGGGTTCAAGCGCAGGCTCTGTAATGGCCGAGCGAAACGCCGACGTAGCCGGGGGTATCTCCGCCAATTCATCGAGCGATTGGCGGCCGAAAAGTTGATAAATGCGGTCGGAGAGATTCTCAACGGGCGAGCAATTAATAATTTCCTGTGTTGGAGTGGTGAGCACAAAGTGTTTGCTGGGATTTGCTAGCGCGTAATGCGTGACCAGCGAGGCGATGTGACCGAGTTCGGTGGTGTCTGATTTCAGGAATTTGCGGCGCGCGGGGACAGAATAAAATAGATCAGCAACGCTGATGGTGGTTCCGGGAGCGAGGCCCGCGGGTTTCACATTAACGAGTTTGCCTCCCGCAAACTCCACGCGTGTTCCTTCGGCTTCACCGGCATCTCGGGTCTCCAGGACGAGGCGGGAGACTGCGGCGATCGTGGGCAGGGCTTCACCGCGAAATCCAAGCGTAGCGATAGACATCAAATCGTCAGCAGAACGCAGCTTGCTCGTTGCATGTCGTTCGAACGCCAGCAGCGCGTCATCGTGGGTCATGCCGTAACCATCGTCGATGACGCGAATCATGCGGCGCCCGCCGGATTCAGTTTCGACGCGAATGGTATTTGCGCCGGCGTCGAGGGAATTTTCGAGCAGCTCCTTCACTACTGAGGCCGGACGTTCGACAACTTCGCCGGCAGCAATTTTATTGGCGACCGCTTCCGCTAATATGCGTATGCGCGACATGATAATTTCAGTTCGTTAAAGCCCGCATCGCACTTGGTGTAAAACACGCGTTGATCATGCGTCCCCACTGATGCGAATCCCGAGTTGATCCAACTGCTCGTTGTCCACTGTCGAAGGCGAATCCGCCATTAAATCCTGGGCGGCGGTAGTCTTGGCAAAGGCGATTACTTCGCGAATGGATTTTTCGCCGGAGAGCAGCATGACGACGCGGTCGAGGCCCAGGGCGATACCGCCGTGCGGCGGAGTGCCGTACGTGAGCGCGTCTAGAAAAAAACCGAAGCGCCGGCGCAATTGGTCTTCGGAAAGGCCCAAGGCCTTAAACAGACGTTCCTGCACATCCTGCCGATGGATTCGAATGCTTCCCGAACCCAACTCCACCCCGTTGAGAACAAGGTCGTAGCCTTTGGAGCGAACTTCCCAAGGCGCGGATTCAAGTCTTTCCAGGTCTTCGTCGACTATGCCCGTGAAGGGATGTTGCGCACTGACCCAGGATTTGTCTGAATTGCTCCATTCAAAAAGCGGGAAACCGGTGAGCCAGAGAAATTTCCACTGGGACTTGTCGATCACGCCTAGAGCTTCTCCTAGCTGCAAACGCAATTGGCCTGCAACAAGCGCAGCCGCTTCGGTGCCTTTGATTTGCTCTTTTGCGGATACCGCTACGATGAGATCGCCGGTTTTGGCACCGCATGCGTCCGCGATTTTCTTGACGTTATCCGCGCCGATCAGTTTTTCTACCGTTGAGGTGGTGCCTTCCGCGGCGACTTTAACAAAATAGGCGCCGCGAGCGCCTGCGGATTTGGCTCTATCGGTCAAGTCGTCGAGTTGCTTGCGCGAATATTCTGCGGCTCCAGGAGCTGCAAAGGCAAAAATGTTTCCGTCAATCTGCAGTTTGGTCGCGGCTTCCGGAGGAAAGTACTCGGTAACCTCATGCAGTTCCATACCAAAACGCATGTCCGGCTTATCGCTACCGTATTTGCGGACGGCTTCTTTGTAGAGCATGTGCGGAAACGGGGCATTCGCTTTTACTCCGGCGACGGCACAAGCGCGCAGCATAACTGTCTCGATGACGTTGAAAATATCTTCCTGGCGGGGAAAGGACATTTCCACATCGAGCTGCGTAAATTCCGGCTGGCGATCTGCACGCAAGTCTTCGTCGCGAAAACACTTCACGATTTGAAAATAGCGATCGAGGCCGCCGATCATAAGGATCTGCTTGAAAATCTGCGGGGATTGCGGCAGCGCGTAAAATTGCCCGTGGTGCACGCGGCTGGGGACCAGATAATCCCGCGCTCCTTCCGGCGTTGACCGCGTGAGCATGGGAGTTTCGACTTCGATGAAGCCGAGTTCGTCCATGGTCTTGCGGATTTCGAGAAATATCTTGTGGCGCAACGCTAGGTTACGATGGGGCCGCGGCCTGCGAAGATCGAGATAACGGAAGCGAAGACGCGTTTCTTCAGCGGCATTGATGTCGTCTTCCACTTGAAACGGTGGAGTTTTTGCATTGTTCAGAATGTGAAGTATGCTTGCGAGAATTTCGACTTCGCCAGTGGCTAGTTCGGGATTGGATTTCTGCCGCTGGATGACTTTGCCTTCGACGGCCACAACGAATTCCGAACGCGCTTGTTCCGCCTTGGCGTGCGCTGCAGGCTGCGTCTCCTTATTGAAGACCACCTGGACAATGCCGGAGCGATCGCGAATATCCAGAAATAATAAATTGCCCAGATCGCGGCGTCGCGCCACCCAACCCATAACAACCACATTGGTACCAGCATCTTTCGCGCGCAGATCACCGCAATAATGCGTGCGTTTCAGGTTTCCCAAAAAATCCAGCAAGTCTTTTTTCTCCTAATGGCACGGAATACCGGCGCTCTCCGTGAAAGATTATAAAGAGGACGTGATGTTTTTGCGCAAATGATCCAGCAAATTGCTTTCACTGTATTTGGTTTGCGAACCGTCGGCCAGAGTTTTGAGTGTCCAATCACCCGAAGTCACTTCGTCTTCACCCAGAATGAGAGCATAGCGCGCACCGAGCTTGTCGGCTTGGGCAAGTGCTTTGCCGAACTTTTGTTCGGTGGGTGGCAGTTCGACGCCGAAGCCTGCGGCACGGAGGTCTCTAGCGGCGCGCAAGGCGGTGGCGAAAGCTTTCTCGCCCATCCAGGCGATGTACACATCGCGGCCTTGCGGCGGTAGCATTTTCCCGCTTTCCTGCAACGAGAGAATCAATCGATCCTCGCCGATGGCGAACCCAATTCCTTTTGTTGGCGGCCCGCCCAAAAGCTCGACGAGGCCGTCGTAACGTCCGCCGCCACACACCGCGTTCTGCGAACCGAGGCCTTTCGCGGTGATCTCAAAGGTAGTGCGCATGTAATAGTCGAGACCGCGGACCAAGCGCCAATTTTCTTTGTAGATAACGCCACGCAATTCCAGCTGGCGCTTTACTTCGGCGAAGTGCTCAGCGCACGCGGGGCAAAGATGTGCGGCCATTCTGGGAAGAGTCGCGATGATGGCTTGCTCGTTTTCCACTTTCGAGTCCAGCACGCGCAGCGGATTTGTTTCGATGCGACGCTGACTGTCGGGGCCCAACTGGTCTTTCACTTTTACAAGCGCAGCGCGCAGAAGCTCGACGTATTTTGGGCGGCACTCGCGGCAACCGATGGAGTTTATGTCGAGTTGAACGTCGCGCAGCTCGAGCTTATCGAAAAAGGCCATCACCATTTCGATGACTTCGGCGTCGATGCCGGGCGCATCCTTGCCACCGAGTACTTCGGCGCCGATTTGATAGAACTGACGATAGCGGCCTTTCTGCGGGCGCTCGCGCCGGAACATGGGACCTGAGTAGTGGAGCTTAACGGGCTGGGGCAACTGCTGCATGTTGTGTTCTATGTAGGCGCGGCAAACGCTGGCGGTGGCTTCGGGTCTTAACACGGCGGTGTCGGGGCTAATTTCCAATCGCATGGCGATCGACACGGCATCAGTAATGTGCGCTTGTATTTCGGGATTCACGATGGCAGTACGCAAAACCTTGTCGTCAGCAATTTTTTGATAAAGCCAGTCGTATATTTCCTCTAACAACTTAACTGTTTGCCTGTTCACTTCACTATGTTCAATGCGGCCAGATCGCCAGGCTGACCTCAAGGCACCGACCAAACCGTGTAGCCATCCCGTAAAGCGCAGAGGATCGCTTTGTGAACTCATTATCTTACCCACGAAATGGCGGATTTCTTGGAAAGCTTGAAGTTCAAAAGAGTACATTTCTTTTGATACTATGTCGGTCTCAAGACCAACCGAACGTGCAAAAAGTTCGGTCGGCTCAATGATCGGCACGCGAATTTCGGCGAAGCCGAAGGTACCAAATACATCGTGAGCCGTATGCTCTACGTGATTCCACAGCGGCGTTTCTGCCGGCAATAAATCGCGCACGCCTTTGATGGCCTGAAATTTTCTAGGCTTGGGCTGCGATGGGGATTTGTCCGTTGCGGGCACTTCACTCACTCTGCGGGTTCCTCGCGATAAATATTTTTGTATTGTATGTAACGCTTGGCGTAATCATCGATAGAAGCTTTGTCAGGTTCCGTAAGTGCACGCTTCACTTTGCCTGGAGACCCCATCACCAGGCTCCCCGGAGGAATCACAGTGCGCTCGGTGATAAGGGTTCCGGCGGCGATGATGCTGCCAGTGCCAATCTTGGCTCCGTTTAGAATGATGGCGCCCATGCCGATCAGACACCGCGACTCGATGGTGCAGCCGTGCAGAGTTACGGAATGCCCGACGGTCACGTCGTCGCCGAGAATCAGCGGCCACTCATTGCGCATGACGTGCAAGACGGAGCGATCCTGGATATTGGTGCGAGCGCCGATACGAATGTAGTGTACGTCGCCGCGAATAATCGTTCCGGGCCAGACGCTGGAATCCTCGCCGATGGTCACGTCACCAATGATTACGGCGGCGGGATCGATCCAGGCAGTGGCGGCGATTTGCGGCCGCGTGCCGCGATACGGTCGAATGTCGGGAACTTTCGCCAAAATACTCCGTCGAAATACTCCAGTGAAATGGCTTCTATCTTAATCGCGGAATGCGTTTCGACCAACGAAATCGCTCGTCGAAATGAACGATCGACCGGTGCCAATCGATCTGAACTAATCGATTTGGACTGCCGGGCCCGTCACAGAGCCGTCGATTTCGGCGAGACGCGCAGTGACCGCACGCGCGACGGCGAAAAGACTTTTGGCACCGGCACCGTCTTCACCAAGCGATGCGACGGGCTTACCAGTGTCTCCGCCGACGCGAATGCGTGGATCAATTTCGATTTCTCCTAGCACCGGCACGCCATATTCCTTGGCAGTTTTTGCGCCCTCGCCATGGCCAAAAATATCGACGGCCTTCCCACAGTGCGGGCACGAGAAGGTGCTCATATTCTCCACCACGCCGAGTACTTCGACATTCACCTGTCGAAACATTTCGATGGCTTTGCGCACGTCGGCGAGCGCGACAGCCGACGGCGTGGTGACAATGACGGCACCAGTGACGGCCACAGTTTGGATGAGCGTGAGTTGCACATCGCCGGTACCCGGCGGCAAATCGATAATCAAATAATCGAGCTGACCCCAGTCGACACTACGCAGAAATTGCGTGATCACGCTGTGCAGCATCGGGCCCCGCCAGATCATGGGCTTGTCACCGGGATTCAGCAGGCCCATGGAGATCATCTTGATGCCCTGCGCCATGACCGGGATGATGCGTTTTTCGGCGGTGGCTTGCGGCTCGGCATGCGTGCCAAGCATGATGGGCACGTTGGGTCCGTAGACGTCGGCGTCGAGCAGTCCTACTTTGTGGCCAAAATTCGCGAGAGCAAGCGCGAGATTCACCGCAACGGTAGTTTTTCCAACGCCACCTTTTCCGCTGGCTACGGCAACGAGATTTTTCACGCCGGGAATGGGCTGGCGTTCGGGCTGCTGAATGGGACCTGGTGCTGGCGGCATTTTCGATTCAATCCTTTTAGAGAAGCGCGCTTGCTCGGCAAACTTCTATAGTTCAAGACGGTAACTACGCTACTGACCGGCCCACGTAAGCTCTCAGGCGTTTGCGCCGTGGCATTTTTTATATTTTTTCCCGGAACCGCAGGGACACGGATCGTTGCGGCCAACTTTTGCGGCTGCGCGAACAGGTTTGAGCGCTTCAGCTTGCGCGGGACCGGTTTGATATTGCAAGTCGCGCTGTTGCCGGGACTGCTTGCGCTCGATTTCGCGCGCGACGGATGGCAGATGCTGGGGCACGTCGTCGGATCCAGAAGTTCGCGTGGAGTCGCGAGCGGCGGCGCTGGCCATGGCGGCTTGCGCTCCGGGGCGCGGTGGCTCGGGACGCTGTTCCAACTGCTGGGCGGGTTGTTCACCTTGTTGCACTTGAATGTGAAAGAGATAGCGCACGGTTTCGTTATCGATGCGCGCCATCATGTCTTCGAATAGCGTAAAGGCTTCTTTCTTGAACTCCACGAGCGGGTCTTTTTGCCCATAGCCCCGCAGGCCGATGCCTTCTTTCAAGTGATCGAGCGAAAGAAGGTGATCTTTCCATTGAGTATCGACGACGTCGAGGATGATGCGGCGCTCGAGCCAGCGCATCAGCTCGCTGCCGAACTGTGTTTCTTTTGCAGCGTAACGAGTAGTCACCGCTTCGGCTGCCGCATCGGCGAGCGCGTCATGGGTTTGCGTGGCGGGATCAGCACCCGCGGCTTTCGCGTCGATGCCAAACTGCGCGTTCGTCTCCGCCAGGAATTGCGTGGTATTCCACTGATCGGGATGCTGCTCGCGCGGGCAGTAGGTATCGACAAGTTCGCGCGCCACGTCTTCCGCAATGCCGAGAACGTAATCGCGCTGGTCTTTGCCCTCCAGCGCGGAGCGGCGAATCCCATAAATGGTTTCTCGCTGCTTGTTCATCACATCGTCGTATTCCAGCAAATGCTTGCGAGCATCGAAGTTTTGCGCTTCAACGGATTTCTGCGCATTCTCGATACGGCGCGATATCAAGCCCGATTCGATGGGCACGCCTTCGGTCATACCCAGGCGGAACATCAGCGCTTTGACGCGCTCGCCTCCGAAAATGCGCATTAAATCGTCTTCGAGCGAGAGGAAAAAGCGCGAGGAGCCAGGATCGCCCTGGCGACCGGCGCGGCCACGCAACTGATTGTCGATGCGGCGGGCTTCGTGGCGCTCAGTACCAAGAATGTGCAGGCCTCCGAGGGCTACGACTTCGTCGTGTTCCGCTTTGCACTGCTCGGCGAATTGTTCATTGATGGGCTTCCAGTGAGCAGCCGGAACCTGGAAAATTTTCCCTTCGTGCTGAAAAAGAACCATTTGCACTGCGGTTTGTGCGGCGGCAGCACCTGTGCCATCGGCGGCGATCACGGCAGGAGCCGACGCGTAGGGCATGGCCATTTTATTCTTTAGAAAATAATCACGCGTCATCTGCTCGGGATTTCCGCCGAGAAGAATGTCGGTGCCGCGGCCCGCCATGTTGGTGGCAACGGTAACCGCGTCCTTGCGCCCGGCTTGAGCGACGATGCGAGACTCGCGCTCGTGCTGTTTCGCGTTTAAAACCTGGTGCGGGATACCAGCGGCTTTCAACAGTGCGGCAATAGTTTCGGATTTTTCGATGGAGATGGTGCCGACGAGAACGGGCTGGCCGCGCTCGTGGAAATGGCGGATGCCGTTATCGAAGGAGTCGTCTTCCTGCATGATGCCGTTTACCACGGCGTGGAATTTTTCTTTTTCCGTGCGGTAAACGACGTCGGGATATTCCCTGCGAATCAGCGAGCGATTCGTGGGAATCATAACTACATCGAGATTATAAATTTTGCCGAATTCGGCGGCTTCCGTTTCCGCGGTTCCGGTCATGCCGGCGAGTTTCTTGTACATGCGGAAATAATTCTGGAAGGTGATGGTGGCAAGCGTCTGATTTTCGCGCTCGATCTTGACGCCTTCCTTGGCTTCCACGGCCTGGTGTAAACCGTCGGACCAGCGCCGGCCGGGCATCTGGCGCCCGGTAAATTCATCGACGATGATGACTTCGCCGTCTTTGATAACGTAATCGACGTCATTTTTGTATAGGGTGTGCGCGCGCAAAGCCTGGTACACGTGGTGAATGGATTCCATGTGCGCGGGGTCGTACAAATTCCCAAGGCCGAGCAGCCGCTCGGTCTTGCTGACACCTTCTTCGGTCAACGTGGCGGTTCGGTGCTTTTCATCGATGGTGTAATCGATGTCCTGAATCAGCTTCGGAATAATTTTGTCGATCTTGGCGTATTTATCGGTGGACTCTTCGGAAGGGCCGGAAATAATCAGCGGAGTACGCGCTTCGTCGATCAGAATGGAATCGACTTCGTCAACGATGGCGAAGTGGTGGCCACGCTGCACGCAATTGGCAAGATCGTACTTCATGTTGTCGCGCAAATAATCGAAGCCAAATTCGTTGTTGGTACCGTACGTGATGTCTGCGCCATAAGCCGCGCGGCGCTGCTCATCGTCGAGATCGTGGACGATCACGCCGACACTAAGCCCCAGGGCGCGATAGAGAGGACTCATCCATTCAGCGTCGCGACGCGCGAGATAATCGTTGACGGTAACGATGTGCACTCCACGCCCAGCGAGCGCGTTGAGGCATGCGGGAAGTGTCGCGACCAGAGTTTTGCCTTCGCCGGTTTTCATTTCGGCGATTTTGCCTTCGTGCAATACCATGCCGCCGATTAATTGCACATCGAAATGGCGCATGTTAAGGAAGCGCCAACCTGCTTCGCGCACCAGCGCGAACGCCGGGACAATAGCCGGCTCAAAAGCGCGCTGCATCAGTTCCCGGAAAGTGGGTTCGGAGGGATCGGCGTCCTTAAGGCGCCCCTGAACCTGGCTCTTCAGCTCGGCGAAGCGCAACTTTAGGTCCTCATCGCTGAGGGCCTTCATTTCAACTTCAAGCGCGTTGATGGAGACTATAACCGGCTGCAACTTTTTTACATCGCGCTCGTGCTTGGTGCCGATAAATCGCGCGACGACTCTATCGAGTATTTGAGCTGCTTCCATGAATTGGTTGCCGTTTCCGTGACGGTCTTTGGAGTGCAGGGTCTGAACAGAGCGCTGCACCAGTCTGTGCGTAACATCTTATTCTAACTGGTTGGATGCATTCCCGCCAAGAAGCGGCGCATGTTGCCAGATTACGATTCGACGAAGTAGCTAACCGAAATTAAGGCTGAGGCCAATCAGCGGGCGGGCGGTTTACCGACCAGAACTCGGGAGCGGGGCGCGTAAACTGGATGCCGACTCTAGTCAGGCCAGCGTGGGGCTGACCGACGTAGGCAACGTGGCCTTCACATTCGTCCCAATTCTTGCGATTCATGAGCAATAGTTTTTGTCCGATAATCACCGGCGTTTTGAGTGTCAACAGCACGCCGTGGGCGCTGACGCTAAGCGTGAAAGTTTCCTCGCGAAAATTCTTTTTATCCTGAGACTGCCCCTGAACCACGAGCGCAACGTCCAGGGAAATGCGGCGACTGCGCCTCTCGGCGCTTTCAGTAGATGGCACGGATGCAGTCGGCTGGGACGCAGTGTGTGCAAGGAGCATTGGGCACCTGACGACATACTCTAAGATAAAAAACGGAATCTCTTTTTATATTAAAACTTCTTCGATTCACGCCTAGATTACCGAATAGAGAGCTAGAATTCTACTGTTCTATAGGACAAATGTAAGGAAATGATCATGATGCGTTATTTTTGCGACCGCAACTGCCAGACTATCGGGTTCTGCGGCTGGCACGCTTCCCTGCTGTCTGGGCTGGACCCTCAGCGGGCAACAAAGCTGTTTACCGCCGAAGCAGGTGTGGAAGGTCCGTCTTCGCTGAGCGCCGGGACGCGGGTGAGTTTGCCCGCCAGCAGGCGGCGGTACTTGGTGCGCTCGTCCAGATTCATGTCAACAATCTCAAAAGCCATGTCCTGCGCGCGGTAGTCGCGCATCAGCGCGGTGGCATGCAGGCTGCGTAGCCCGAGCTGCAGCTTCAATTGCACTTGCGTCCCCGGCGCCAGATGGCGATTGATGGCCGCAACGCCTCCCGTGAGACTGGCGGTCTTAATTTCCAGGCGGCAGTTCTCTTTCAAGTTCGTGCTGACGGCCGTGAGCGGTTTCCTGAGCCGCACGCGGGTGTGCCTGCGCTGGCGAACAAATTTAGAATTAGCGAGCACCGTCAATGGCGCTAGCGTTAAATCTTCATTCTCAATGCCGCTCTTCGGCAAAAAGTCTTGCGCCCAAGCGAGGTCAAGTTTTTCCAGTGCTTGCAGTGCCGCGATGCGCAGTTCCTGTGGATGAATCCAGCCAAAAGTTTTTTCCCCCGCAGCGATGCGTTTCAATGCAGCGATGGATTCAGACGCAGAAATTCGGCCGAGCGCTTCGATGGCTTTTACGCGCAAATATGGGCCGGCTCCGATGGGCAAGTCACCATCCACGATGGTGAGCAATCGGCTCAGCGCATCGCGGCTGGCGGTGACTCCAATTTCATCGATCACCAGTGGCATCACCAAAGGATCCACGCGATCGAGAAGATCAAGCAAAATCCCGCAACGGCCTGGCGCGGCACTGGCCGAAATTTGGCGCACGATGCGATCCTGTGAATTTCGCGGAAACTCCCGGATGCGCCCGGGTAGAAATACTTGTACCGCTTCAGGGTCCAGTTTGCTGAGCAAGCCCGCAATTTCAACGGCTTCCACGACCGGCCCGCCGCGCAGGTTACTGCGCAAATATTGCAAACCTTCTTCGCCAAGATCAGCAGCAAGATTCGCAACGTTCTCGGCGTCTTCCCGATGACTGCAACGATTGAAACGCGAAGCCAGCTGCTCCATGGCGGCTTGCGGCAAAAGTTTCAGTACCGCAGTAAGACCGGCGGCGACCTGGCGAGCACGCAAAGCTTCGTCCACAAATTCCGGCACGCGCTCTTCGATGCCCATCTTCCCGCGGAGACTGCGCGCTATTCCGGGACGCTGCGTTTCGACCCCGGCGATTAAATCGAGTGCCTGCTCCATCGCAGGGAAAGCTCGGCTGGCGGCGGCTTCCTGGCTGAGGCGTACGAATGCGGCGCTGACCACACCTTGCACTTCGGAATCATGCTCGACGCTGAGACGCAGGCCCACGTGACGCAGCGCTTCGCCAAGCAAACGGGGATCCGCCTTGGCGTACAGTCCGGCCATTTCCGCCAGGCCTATCGCAGTTTTCTTGCGTGCATCCGGCTCTTCGCTGTCCGCGCACGAAGCGTAATTTTGCAGGATGCTAATGGCTTCCGCGACGTTTCCTTTTGCGATCAGTTCACTGACGCACGATTGCACGTTGCGCGGCGGAATGCACCAGGCTTCCTCACTTAGCAGGACGCTTTGCTTCGCGCTGTCCGGAACGGCCGCCCAGAACTGGCGATCTAGAATTTCGCGGTGCGATTCGACCAGAATGCCCGCGTCCGTCATGGTGTTTTCGTGAGTACCTAATATCTTGCGGAGATTTTCAATCTCCTGATTCATGCGATCGAGCATCTGGCGGACTGCGTTGACCTTCACGTCGCCGTGCTCGAATTGCTCCAGCGCAAAACGAATCGCAAGATGCTCGGCCAATTGCAGCAGCATGGATTCATCCGGCTTCGCTTGCGGCGCCTGAGCCGCGAGTCCGGCGAGGGCCTGACGAAGCGTGATTTGCGCGTTATCCGGCAGTTGCGCGACCTGTTGTTGCAGTGCCCCGGCACCCCCAATACCGCCCTGACCAGCGGCGATCTTTCCGAAGCTGGTCAGGGCGCCAAGAATTCCGTATATCTCCTCTTCGCTGGGCTCCGCAGAGTAGCTGGGAACGAGGCCCTCGGGAATAGCTGAGCCAGCGGGCAGCCAGTAGCCGCCGGCGTCGCCACCGGTAGATGACGCGGGTAAAAAATTACCAGACGCGATGGAAGAGGAACGTCCGGTCCTGGCGGACGCTGAATGTGGCGCTCCGAAACCGCCGGGAAGTGTTCCCGGTCCAGTGGCCCCTGGTCCGGTTGATTCCGAGCCCCCCGACTCTGAACCGACTGTGCCGGCGCCTGCATCGGAATGCGATCCCTGCGCTGCAGCAATTAATTCCAATAACTTTTTGGGGTCGTTCAACCACTGCTTGAGCTGATCGCGATTATGATCGCCCAGTGAAGCGGCAGCGAGTTGCGCAGCCACGCTGGCATCTTTCAATCGCGCGTCCGTAGCGATGAAACAAATTTCGTTAATGCGGATTCCGCGAGCTCCTTCGAGCGCCGCCTTCAATTGCGTCGCCAACTCGGCGGGCTTGGATTTTCCCGTGGGAAAAGCTTGCACGAATCGCCGCAACTCGTCCTGCGTGACGATGGGGAGAAATTGCACACTGGCAAGGCCTGCCGCTGAAAGCAATTGCGCAAACTGCCTCTCCGCATACGAGCCTTCGAGAGGAACACCATCGAGCAATAGCTGTGAACCTGTGGCTCCGAGGAGCATCCCGGATTCCGACCCGCCGGGGATGGCTGCCTGGAGCTCACGCCAGGCAGTATCAAAGTGCTCGACTGTACGAGCATGGACGTGACCGTAGAGGCGTGCGAATTTCAGCAGGATGTTCAAGCTGCGAACAAAGGCGCGGGCAGAGGCTGAATGGGGATCACGTTTCATGCCGTGTTGGTGAGCTCCGCAATAGGACTAACTATCTAGTACGCTATGTTCCTGAACGGTCCACGGCAATGGTACAGAGGTCCTATGTGCCCAGCAGGTCAAGTAGAGGGCAGGTTGGTCCGCCAACCGAAAGTCGAAGTTTCTTGGTAGCCACATCGAAATCGGTTCTTTATGGCGTGGTTAGCTTGGGGCGTTTAGCTTTTGACGGCAACGCGCCCGCGGCGGCGGGCCCGGTTTATGGCAGCAGCCGACAGGGGCAACGAGCCCAGTTCGAGCAACGATTTTCTAAGGCGCGAGCGATCTTCCATGTCCATTTCCACAAATTCAAACGCCATAGCCTGGGGGCGCGCGCCGCGCACAATCGCATGCGCTTTGATGTGCCTGACGCCTTGCGAAACTTTTAGAGTCAGAAGTGTGCCGGGCGCCATATGGCGTTCCGCGGAGCCGATTCCTCCGCCAAGATTCAGTTCGGGGATGGTTAACTTAAAGTTGTCATGAAGATTGGTGGTGGTCATTACGATGCTTTGCGAAAGCTTTAATCGCGCATAACGCCGCTGTCGAATGATGGACGGGTTGGGCTCCGGATCGCTAGGCTCGAGCGCTAGATCCCTGCGATCAAGGCCACTGCTCGCAAGTTTTTGCGTGGCAACTGGCGGGTCTATCAGCAGGAACGCTTGCGCAGCCGCAATACGAAGCTCGCTTGGATAACTCCAGCGCCAAAGCTGTCGAGCTTCTAAAATGCGCTGCAACGAGCCGCTGGCCCCTGAGGCGCGCAAACGTCCAAGAGCTTCGACAGCTTTGACCCGCGCGAAACCTGGAGTTTCTTCATCGTCGACGAGACGCACGAGCATCGGGATGCACTCCGGGCGCCCAGTCATACCCATTTCGTCGATGGCCAGTGGCCGAATCATCACGTCGAGAAACTCGTAAAGAGAAATCAGCAAACGGGCACGTTTTTCGGCAGGGACTGAAGCTAATTGCCGGACTGCGCGATCGTGGGCCGTTCTTGGCCATTGTTCCAGTCTACCGGGGAGCACCTGCTCAACGGTGTCCGGTGCTAACTGGGTGAGCAAGCCAATAACTTCGACGGCTTCGCCGGCGGGCGCCGTTTGCAACGTCTCGATCAATCGCTGAGCAGCCTCTTCGCCGAGGCCGCGCGCCATGTCCCCGAGGAGTTCGCAGTCCTCGCGAAAACCGCAATGCGCAAACCTGCTGGTCAGGTAGTGCAAAGTAGCCTGCGGCATCAACGCGAGAATATCGCTCATGCCATCGGGAAGCTGGCCTCCGCGCAGGGCTTCTTCCACAAACTCCGGCAGGCGTTCTTCGGCACCGATACGCGAACGCAGATTTTGCGTGGAACCGGGGCGCTGAGCTTCCACACTATCGAGTGAGGAGAGCGCCTGGTGAATAGCGGCGTAACAACGTTTTGCCGATGCCTCCTGGCTAAGCCGAACAAATGTGGCCGTGATGAGCATTTGCAGCTCGGGCTCGCGCTCGAGCGCTAGCTGCTTCCCAACTCGCCGGATGGCTTCCATCAGAGCGCTGCCATCTCCGCTGCCGTACAACTCGGCCAGATCAGAGAGACCAATGGCCGTGGTGCGACGCGCTTCGGGTGCTTCCATCGCGATGCACTCGGCATATTTCAATAGCACTTCGTTAACTGTCTTAAGTTCGCCGCGGCGCAACATATCTTCAAGGTATACGCGAATATTGCGGGGCGGAACGCACCAGGCTTCGTCGGAGGTCAGCACTTCTTTTTTGTTTTCTTCAGGCACCTGCTGCCAAAATTCCTGATCGAGGAGTTCGGTGTGCGACTGCACGGAGAGACCGGCGCTAGCCATCATTTCTTCCTGCGAGCCTAGAATTTTTCGTAGGCCTTCGATTTCCGCATTCATGCGATCGAGGAGTTGCTTTACAGCATTGACGCGTAATTCTCCGCGTTCGTAACTATCGAGTGCGAAGCGAATGGCCACGTGCTCTGCAAGCCTGAGCAGCATGGGTTGGTCCGCGCCTTCTGTGGGCGCCTGTGCGGCCAGACCGGCGAGGGCCTGCTGCAAGGTGTACTGCGCGCGCACGGGCATGGCGCTGAGCCGGGATTGAAATGTCGGCAGGTCGGGGCGCGCATCCGCCCCTTTGCGCGACTTGCCAAGTTGCGCGAATAGACTCAGCACGGAACGGATTTCTTCTTCGGGTACGCTGTAAGTTCCTTGAGCCTCACTCAGGCCGAAGGATCTGGAAAAGGATCCGCCGGATCCGCCTTCCGAGGATGCGGAAACTGTGCTCTTCAGCAAAGCCGAAGCGGCCGGCCATTTGCCTAAGGGGCGGTTTTCAGCTGGAGAAAAGTTACCGGCACCCGAAGGCCCACCAATGCCCCATACAGAGCCCGCAGCACCACCTCCTGAACCTGAGCCTCCGCTAGTGCCGCCACTACTTCCTCCTCCAGCGCCGCTTCCTTGAGTGCCGCCATTGCCTGTACTTCGGCCACCGCCAGGTCCCCACAGGTCGCCGGAGCCACTTGCTTCACCTCCGCCGCCACCCGTGCCGGATCCGCCTGAACCACCGCCACCACGCGAACTTTCGGCCGCCAAGATCATCTGCAGAAGCTTGTTGGGGTCGTCAAACACTCCCTGATACTTATCGCCCTGCGCACCGAGAATTTTGGCGGCGAGATTCGCTGCGGTCTTGATACCTGCGACCGAGGAATCTTCCGCGACGTAGCGGATCTGATTCACTTTAATGCCGGTTTCGCCCGCCATAGCGGTTTTAAGCTGTTCGGCAAGCGACGACGATTTGGCATTCCCACTGGGAAAAGCTCGCACGAAACGCGCAAATTGCGCTTGCGTCATCGCAGGCGAGAAATGAATGCTGGCGATACCGGAAGTAATCAGCAGTTGCGCGAAACTGCGCTCGCCGGTGGCAGCCCCAAGTGGCACCCCATCAAGCAAAATCTGGTTTCCAGAAGCACCGAGTAATAGGCCGGTTCCGCCACTCTCATCAAGCGCGTTGCGCAACTCTTTCCACGTAGTTTCAAATTGAGCGGCGGTGCGCACGTGTCCGAACTCGTATAAACGAGCCAGTTTCAACAGGATGTTCAGGCTGCGGACGAACGTCCGCGCGCCCCCATGAGATTCGCTGGGCATAGCGTTCGGTGAGGTAATGCCCTCCCTAGGTATTACTACATTAGATTTTTAGCATGCGCTAAGACAAGCACGGCGGCTTTCTTTGTGGCTATCTGACTAACAACCAACCCGAATTACGGCGCCTTTTAAACACGATTGGAATCGCCAACTTTGCCCCGTTTGAATTTTCAATTAGAGCAAAAAAAAGGCCCCCAATTAAGGGGACCTTCCTCCGATCACCACGTCTGGAAGGTGAAGTTAGAAAATAAACTTCAGGGCCAGTTGAATTGCGCGTGCGTTGCTTGGGAACACATTCTCTGGGTTGTTGAAGTCGGGGTTGCCAGGAGTCAGGAAATTCCGGCTTCCGGTGTATCCGAACGATCCGATGTCATTCAGGGATCCCGGCACAAACTGCGCGTGATTGAGCACGTTCAGCGCTTGGGCCGAAAATTCCACTCTTACACGTTCGGTGAAGGAAATGCGCTTGAGTGCAGTCAGATCGACGTTGTTAATCGGGCGGCCAGCCAGCGTATTGCGGCCAGCGTTTACATGAGCGAATACTCCGCCACGAATATATTGCGCATTAGGATCATTTGCCTGATACGCAACAATGAAAGGCGTAGAGTTAAAGTTCTTCGGTCCCGGCGCTCCTTTGCTCTTTTTAAAGTCGCTCTCTCCGCAAAATGCAAAGCTTGGAAGAGAGCTGGTGCAAAGGGGCGCAACGTCTGAGCTTGTTCCGGGCTTACCCCCTGGATTGAAGATAACCCGGTCTCCCGCGGTGTCTCCATTACCGTTCACGTCACGTTGAGACTGAACTGTCTGGTATTCCGGAGACTGGTAGGTGTAAACCGGACCAACTTCCCAGTTGCCGAGGACGTTCCTCTTCAGCCAGTTGCCGGTCTTAAAGTACGGCACGTCATAAATGATCGCCAAAGTGAAACGGTGGCGGCGATCTAGCGCTGAGCTGGAACGATCCGCAGCTAGGTTCTGGAAATCCTGGGCGCGGCGTGGCGTCAAAACGGAGGTAAAGAAATCCGCCGTGCTGTTGTCGATGGTATGGCTCAACGTATACGACTGGATGAACGCAAAACCATTAGACGTGCGGCGAGTCAACTGCTCGGCCATGCCGTGATAGATGGAGTCTCCGTTTGGCGTGAACTGGACGAGGTTCGAACCATTGAAGCCTGCGTTATCATACGCCGGAACAAAACTATCTCCGTTGCCGTACGCACCGTGCGCAATCCCCGACCGGTTGTAGGGAAGTGCGTCGAGTGTTGCCTGATCTGGGACCGCCGTCGAGCCGTAATACGTCGGGAGAAAGACGGTGTTGTTAGTGCGGGGTTGCCGATTGATCCGTTCCTGAGTATTGAGGTGGATGCCGCGCGTACCGACATAGCGGATCTCCATTGTGTAGTCCTTATGGAACACGTGTTGAACGCCCAGCGTCCACTGAATTGACTTGGGGCTCAGTTGGTCTACAACAATGTGGTTGGAGCTATTAGCGCGCTGTGTAGCGATATCAGGGAAAGTTTGAATGCCGCCTGCGCTTGGGAGTATCCCACCACTACCCAGGTAATTGGCGGTATCCGGTGTAAAGGGCGTGTCAATCGTACCGCTCAGTTGAGGAGGTAGTGAGAGAATTCCGATGTTGTCGTATAGCACGTCATAAGAGATTCCGAAACCACCGCGGATGGAAGTCGTGCTGCTTGAACCGGGAGAATAGGCAAAGCCGATTCTTGGGCCCCAGTTGTTCTTGGGAGCACGCGGTTCGCTGAAATCAATCAACCCTGGGACGCTCGCTGCCTGGTTCAAGCTTTGCAGCCGCTCCCCGAAGGGAATGGTCGTATATTCATATCGGACACCAAGGTTTAAGGTCAGGTTCTTGCGGATGCGCCAGTCATCATTCGCGTAGAAGTAGAAAGCCGTCTGGTCGCCATAGTAAACCGGGTCGCCAAGGCTGCGCTCAGCTAAGGTATCAGGGTTCACATCGCGCAAGAAACGGTCCAGCGTGGAGTACTCGTAATCTCCACGGGCGCGCTGCGTGAAAGACTGGGGTGAAATGTATTTGCGGCCTTCCGCGCCGAACTTGAACGTGTGATGACCTTTGGTCCAGGTAACGTTGTCATTCAGCTGATAAAGATTCTGGTAGCCGAACTGCGGACCGTTGGGGTCTGGCCCGAGCTGTAAGGAGTTCAGTTCGTCGAAGGTTAAGTTCGGGAAACTATCCAAACCAGGGAACTTGAAGTTTCCAGTGGACGTCAGGTTGTAAGAGCGGTTAAACCCAAGGCGAAGCTCGTTGCTGACGTTGGTGCTGAAGGTATGATATTCATTAATAGTAACCAAACGATTAATATTTGCAGGGTTAGTCAGAAAGAAGGCGGGCAAAGTCGGGTTGTTATCCACGGCGACTAAGTCATTGGAAATGTAGCTACCGCGAAGCTGATCTTTAGATGAGATGTCATAATCAATCTTAAACATCCACGTTTTTTGGTTGTTGAAGTTCGGCGCGGAAACCGGCAGCACACCTACTTCTACGGGGGTAAACCCGCCGGGCGCATTGGGATCCGTTATAAAAATGTTTGCGTTGGTATTGAGGGTCTTTCCTGTAGTATCGCGCGGATCCTTGGCCGGCGCAGTAGAACAATTTCCTCCCGAGGGAGCCGGTGTCGCGTATTGCTGAAAAATGCCAAGATTCGTCGCGGAGATTCCGGAAATCCCGGTAATCGTTGCGTATCCCGCAGCCGTTGGAGTGCAAACCGGAGCACCCGGCACGCTCGCCTGGCCGATTGTCTGATATTGCGCGCTGCCGAAGAAGAAGAGTTTGTTCTTCAGGATCGGTCCGCCAATATTGCCGCCGTAACGGTTGTTATCGTAGCGCTGGTTTTCGGTAAAGCCGTTGTTCTTGGTGGCCTGATCGATTGCATTAAAGTTGCGGTTCTGGGAATAAACGTACGCCGCACCGTGGAAAGTATTCGTACCACTCTTCAAAATAAAGTTGAACTGGCCGCCGGAGGAATGACCGAATTCCGGCGAGTACTGATTCTGCAGAACGGTGAATTCTGCCACCGAGTCGTTCGGCACGGGGACGAGCGGACCGGTTACGCTCTTGCTGTTGTTGTCAATGCCTTCTACGGTGAAATTGTTGTTACGCGGACGCTGTCCGCCGATGCTCGGGCCGGAACCGGCGCCAATACCGCCGCTGCTCGCCACGCCAGCATCCAGAAGAGAAAGATTCAGTATTCCGCTGGCTCCAAGCGATGCGCTGGGAAGATCCGCGGTCATTTTTTGATCGAAGGTGTTTGCAAGAGTGGAAGTGGTGGTATCCAGTGTTTGAGCGATACCCGACACTTCTACAGTAGTGACTGCGCCCGCCACTTCGAGAGTGATCGGGAGTGAACTGGTTACGTTCAGCTCGACTTTAAAGCCATTAACTTTTGTGGTCGCGAAATTCGTCGCGGTTGCGGAAATATCGTACGTCCCTACAGGCACGTTGTTAAATCTGTACTCACCGGAATCATTCGCCTTCGTGGAGAAATTCTGGCCGGTCGCGGTATTGACTGCATCCACTGATGCGCCCGGGACGGCGGCACCCGACTTATCGAGGACGGTGCCAACCAACTCACCGTTAACGCTCTGGGCGCTCACCTGGCCGCACATCACCAAACCCAGCGTTAGCATCGCAACGCCAAAATAGAACAACAGTTTCTGTAAGCTATTTCTCATGAATCCCCCTAAATTTCACCTAAATCCAATCGTCAAACTTAGCTGCGAAAGTGCGTCCCGGACCTATCGGACTTATCTCGACCTGCAGCACTCTGACACATCGGTCATTCCGTCCGAGCCGACCGACTGCGCGGCTACGTGCTGTGCCACCGAGTTTTCAAGCTGAGTGGTATCGCCCCGGGGTAACTGTAGCAACCGATATTCCATTCAGAACTTAATCTAAAGTAAGCTAAGTCCTTTATTTCCTGTATTTGAGAACCGAGCCCATCTAAAGATTATCTAAATTCAATGGCCAACCGGATACTATACCGAAAACTGTATTGTGCGGCTGTTGAGAGACAGTTGCCGTTCTTCCCTAATCCCGAGCGGGCGGTACGCCGTCAGCCCAGGCTAATGGGCCGAATCGAGCTTCAGGGTTAAGCAGAAGGCTGGGACAACGTAGATACTGTAAGTGCGCGGAGCGAGTCGCAAAAATCTACTATCCTCTGCTCAGCCCAAAATCTCTCGCTACCCCTGTTCTTGGAGATGAATGCGCAATGTCCGCCATGTTTGGGAGCGACCAGTAAGATGGAGGGATTTTTTTCCGCGCCCGCGGCCAGAATCGATGAATACGGCACGAATGGATCGTCCTTGGCAGAAATGAGTAAAGTTGGCACCCGCAAGCGGTCAAGAACTCGTTTCGCGGAAGCCGTCTCGTAATATTCTTCCGCGTCGCGATAGCCGGCGTACGGCGCGGTAATGGCGTCGTCGAATTGACGCACCGTGCGAATGGAGCCCAGGCCGTTTTGTTTGTAGCGCTCTGGCATCGCGGCAGCCTTTCGGCGAAAACGCTGCAACAATCCGGTAACGAAATGCCGCTGGTAAAAATAATTGTCGAGACGTTCCAGCGCGTTGGCGCAGGCGGCCAGATCCAGGGCGGGACACACAGCGCAGACTCCCTTTAAAGCATCCGGGAAGGCGTCGCGAAATTCGCTGGCCATTTTTAAGACCAGGTTGCCCCCCATGGAATAACCTGCAAAGAAAATTTGTTTGAAGCCGTCACGGTTTGCCAGCTCTTCGCAAACGGCGCGGTAATCCGAACTCATGCCTGAGTTATAAAGCGTGGGCGTGAGCGCTTCGCTACCACCGCAATTGCGCTGATTGATGCGAATTACGTTATAGCCGCGCTGGAACGCGGTCTCCGCAATGCCGCGCACGTAATCGGAATCACTGGAACCTTCCAGCCCATGTACGATGACGATCACCGGAGCCGCAGCACGGTTTTGCGCTTGCCAGTGACAATGCGCGAGCAAACGTGTTTCGGGATCGACCTGAAACAGGCGATCCTCGGCGGGTGGCAACGAAAACGTGCGGTGCCAAAATACCGCAGCCATAGTCATTGCATGGCCACCACGAAGGAGAGGATAGGGCTCGAAATTTCTGAGGGTCAGGGGCATCTGAAAAATGGTGTCGATAGCTACGATACCATGCGATCTGGCCTTACTTTTTCCTAGCAACCTGTCGCGGCGCTCGAAAGCGCTACTCTGGTTGATGGCGCCCCAACCCGGCTTGACCGGGACTTCCGCTGCCCCTACAATTGAAGGACCCACGGTGAACAATTTTTTCGATTTTCTGAATAACATAAACAGCCCAGCGGCCGCCTGCTGGGCTGTGCTGCTTTAGTACCAAATTTCCATTGCGAGGATTGTGCATGAAGGATGGTCCGATACCCGAGGGTCTCACTTTCGATGACGTGCTGTTATTGCCCGGCAAGTCGTCGGTGCTGCCCACGGAGGTGGACACGCAGACGAAGTTCACGCGAAAACTGCCGCTGAATATTCCTCTGGCGTCCGCGGCGATGGATACGGTTACCGAGTCACGGCTGGCGATTGCGATCGCGCGCCAGGGCGGCATCGGGATCGTGCACCGCAATATGACCATTGAGCGTGAGAGCGAGGAAGTCGACCGCGTGAAACGCTCGGAGAGCGGAATGATCGTCGATCCGGTAACGATCTCGCCAGACATTACTTTGAGTCAGGCGCTGGAAATCATGACCAAGTATCGGATTTCCGGCTTACCGGTGACGCGCGGCACGCGCCTGACTGGTATTTTAACCAACCGCGACCTTCGCTTTGAAAAAAATCACGAGCAATTGGTCAGCTCGGTGATGACCAAAGATAATCTGGTCACAGTACCAGTGGGCACGACGTTAGATGAAGCCGAGCGCATCCTGCAGAAGCATCGCATCGAAAAGCTTCTGGTCGTTGATAAGGATTACAACCTGAAGGGTTTGATCACGGTAAAAGACATCCAGAAAAAACTTGCGTATCCGCGCGCGGCGAAAGACGAACAGGGACGGTTGCGCGTCGGCGCAGCTGTAGGCGCGACGGGCGATTTTCTGGAGCGCGCGGTGGAAATGTCGCGGGCCAAGGCCGATGTGCTGGCGATTGACACGGCGCACGGACACTCCGCGCGCGTCATGGAAGCCATAAAAGCGATCCGCCATCGCTTACCGGAAATGCAATTGATAGCTGGCAATGTGGCGACGTTTGATGGCGCGAAAGATCTGATTTCATTGGGAATCGACGGATTGAAAGTTGGAATTGGCCCGGGGTCGATCTGCACTACGCGCGTGGTGACCGGCGCCGGCGTGCCCCAAATTACCGCGATCATGGAAGCGTCACGTGCGGCACAAGGCGCTGGCGTCCCGATCATTGCCGATGGCGGCATCAAATTTTCTGGCGATATCAGCAAAGCAATTGCGGCGGGAGCTTCGTGCGTGATGATCGGCGGTTTGTTTGCCGGCACTGAAGAAGCTCCGGGAGAAACGATTCTTTATCAGGGGCGCACATTTAAATCCTATCGCGGCATGGGTTCGACAGCAGCCATGGAAGACGGCTCAGCGGATCGCTACGGGCAGGAAAGCGTGGAGCGCGGAAAGTCTGTGCCAGAAGGCGTCGAAGGCCGGGTACCGTACAAAGGCTCGCTGGCCGCACTGACGGATCAGTTGGTGGGCGGATTAAAAAGCGGAATGGGTTATGCAGGTGCAGCCACTCTGGATGAACTGGCGAAGAAGAGTAGCTTCATTCGCATTACTTCAGCAGGACTGCGCGAAAGCCACGTTCACGACGTGATTATCACGCGAGAAGCGCCGAACTATCGAATGGAATAGTCATTGGAGCAGCGCCGAACAGTTGCAACAATGCGGATGAATGCGCGTTTGTAGGCACTGGGGTTCCAGCTGGAATTTTATGACAAGACGGCCTAAGAATATGCCAATCAATTTTAGAGTTGGGGCCTTGCTTCGTGGCTGATCCGCAGCCCTGGCGAAATCCGCGCCGCGCCCCGCAGTTGTCAGAAATGGAGGGCCGCCTCCAAACACCTACCGCATTTAAATGGTTCATGGCCTGGCTTCCGGCGCTTTGCTGGGCTGCGGTCATCTTCTCGCTTTCCACTGATACTTTTTCTGCGGAGCACACCGGATCGGTACTCAGGCCGATCCTTTTCTGGTTGATTCCTTCGCTGACGGAAGCCGGATTCATCCAAGCGCACTTTTTCGTGCGCAAGTCCGCGCACTTCGCTGAGTACTTTGTATTCTGCTTATTGCTCTACCGCGGCATTCACGGCGCGAGGCGAGGCTGGCGCTGGACGTGGGCCGCTACCGCCTTGGCGATCGCGGCCGGCTACTCGGCGCTTGACGAAATTCACCAGGCTTTCGTGGCCAGCCGCACGGCGTCGCCCTACGATTCCATGCTCGACACTACGGGTGCGTTCTTCGCCATTGTGGTCTTATGGATCTGGTTTGTTGCCAAGACTCGAAGGCCGAATTAGTAGGAGCAGAACCGATCGATCACAAATTTTCTTCGGGACCAAAAAAAACGAGCCTGCTCCGGGGTTACCGATGTAGGCTCATTTTTTAAATGTTGAGTGATCTAGCTTTTTTCGTCGACCGCTTCTTCTTTTTTCACGCGTTCCTTCTTTTCTTTTCTCTTAAACTCGTATCCGACGAGCTCAAGAATGGCCACTTTGGCGTTGTCGCCAACGCGATGGCCGGCGTGGATGATGCGGGTGTAGCCGCCCGCGCGGTCCGAAAACTTCGGCGCGATTTCACTAAAGAGCTTCTGAGTAATCGCGGGGAGCATGATGTAAGCCGCCGCGCTACGGCGTGATTGCAGCGTATCGCGCTTGCCTAGAGTGATCATTTTTTCGGCTACGGGGCGAGCTGCTTTCGCGCGCGTTAACGTGGTGGTGATGCGTCCGTGTTCGAACAAATTGGTCACCAGGCTGCGCAAAGTCGCGCGGCGATGAGACGGGTTGCGTCCGAGTTTCGATCCAGATTTGCGATGTCGCATGGTTTAGGTATCCGTGGCGCTTACAGGCCGAGATTTTCCTCCGAAGGAGGAGGCGCGGTCTGGCTAGGCAGCGGAGGCCAGATAATGCGGCCGTGCTCATCGAATTTCATGCCCAACGCGAGGCCCATCTTCACCAGTATATCTTTGATCTCGTTAAGCGATTTGCGGCCGAAGTTTTTGGTCTTCAGCATTTCGTTCTCGCTCTTCTGCACGAGCTCTCGGATGGTCTGGATGTTGGCGTTTTTCAGGCAATTGTACGAGCGCACGGAAAGCTCCAGCTCCTCAACGGAACGATCCAGATGCTCGAGGCGCGGGTCGTGGTGCGTGTCCGGCAAAGGCTCAATGCTGTCGACCGGCTCTTCGAAATTGATGAAGATGCTCATGTGGTCTTTCACCAGCTTGGCGGCCAAGCCGATGGAATCCTGCGGCGTAATGGCGCCGTTGGTCCACACTTCGATCATCAATTTTTCGTAGTCGGTCATTTGTCCGAGGCGAGCGGCTTCCACGGAATAATTTACTTTGCGCACCGGAGAATGAACGCTGTCCACCGGGATATAGCCAATGGGCAGGTCTTCGTCATAGTTGCGGTCGGCGGCCACATAGCCCCGACCGTTCTTCACGCGCATTTCAATTTGCAGCTTTCCGCCTTCACTGACGGTGGCGATGTACACGTTCTTGTCCAGCACCGCGAAGTCCGCGTCTTCTTCGATCTGCGCGGAGGTTACCGGTCCGGGGTGCTCGAAGTTCAGATAGATGGTCTTCGGCAGGTCGGTGTTGAGCTTGATGGGTACCTGTTTAAGATTGAGGATAATGTCCGTGGCATCCTCTACGACACCGGCGATCGAGGAGAATTCGTGCAGCACGCCTTCGATCTTGACGGCAGTAATGGCCGCGCCTTCGATAGAGCTCAGCAGGGCGCGCCGGAGTGCATTCCCTACCGTAGTGCCCCAGCCGCGCTCAAAAGGCTGCGCGGAGAAACGCCCGTACTTCTCGGTGAGCGATTCCAGTTCAGAGGCGAGACGCTTTGGTTTTTGAAAGCCCTTCCACATCGTGTTCCTTCCTTCCGGGGCTAACAGCCCCAATCCCATTTGATGACGCTGCCTGGCGGATGGTCACCGAGGCTGCGTGCCGGCCGTTACCAGCCGGCGCAGAATTACTTCGAATACAACTCGACGATGAGCTGCTCGTTGAAAGGCGGCGTTTGCACGTCTTCGCGCTTGGGCATGGCCACAACCTTGGCTTTGAACTGCTCGCGGTCCTGCTCCAGCCAAGGGACAGCGCTCTGGCTCTGTGCAACGTTGCGGGCCTCAAGCACCATGGCGTTTTCGTGCATTCTTTCCTTAATGGCAATTTCCTCGCCTACGTTCACGAGATACGAAGGAATGTTGACCTTCTTGCCAGATACGCGGACATGTCCGTGCAGCACCAGCTGGCGGCCCTGCGCGCGCGAGGATGCAAGTCCTGCGCGCCATAGCACGCTGTCCAGACGACGCTCCAGCATGATGATGAGGTTTTCACCGGTCGGGCCCTTGGCGCGCACCGCCTTTTCAAAGTACAGGCGGAACTGACGCTCCAGGAGACCGTAGGTGCGCTTCATCTTCTGCTTTTCACGCAACTGCAAGCCGTAACCAGCGACTTTCGGGCGCCGCGACTGGCCATGCTGTCCCGGGACGAAGTTGCGCTTTTCAATGGCGCACTTCTCCGTGAAACAACGAAGGCCCTTCAAGAATAGTTTCTGCCCTTCCCGGCGGCACAGGCGGCAGACTGCTTCACGATGTCTTGCCAACTTCTATCTCCCTTCCCAAAAACTTCTTTGCAGACCAGACATTCTTGGCTGGCCCTGTTTTGATTGGATTGCCGGCCCGCGCTGTGAAGACGGGGAGCAATCCGGAATTTCTGTCTCAAACACGACGGCGTTTCGGCGGACGGCATCCATTGTGCGGGATCGGCGTAATGTCGCGAATCAGCACAATGTGCAGACCCGCGGCAGCAAGCGCACGAACGGCGGACTCGCGTCCAGAGCCCGGTCCCTGCACTCGCACTTCGACGCTCTTCATCCCGTATTGATCGCGAGCCACACCGGCGGCAGCCAGAGAAGCCTGCTGCGCGGCATATGGCGTGCCCTTGCGAGATCCTTTGAAGCCGATCGCTCCTGCCGACGACCAGCAGATCACGCGGCCATCGGAATCCGCGATGGTGATCTGCGTGTTGTTGAACGACGCAGCAACGTGCACCACTCCGTGCGGAATGATGCGGCGCTCGCGTTTCTTCTTAAATTCCTTCTTGCGCTTGGTTGCCGCCGCGGGTTTGCCACCCGGTGTAACGTCCGGCGTTGCGTTTTTTTGCTGCTCTTTTGCCACGTGTTACTCCGTTTCTTTGAACTTAGCCCTTCTTGCCGACAACCTTCTTCTTGGCTGCAACTGCTCCGCGACGCGGACCCTTGCGGGTGCGCGCGTTGGTGTGCGTGCGCTGACCGCGCACCGGCAAATTGCGGCGGTGACGGATGCCGCGGTACGCCTGAATTTCAATCAGCCGGCGGATGTTCATCTGGATCTCCTTGCGGAGATCGCCTTCGACGCGACCTTCCTTTTCAATCTCCTGGCGCAGACGGTTGGTTTCGTCTTCGGTGAGATCGCGAATTTTCTTGTCGTGATCTACCCCGGCCTGCTTCGCGAGCTTCCGGGCACGCTCCTGCCCAATGCCATAGATCGCCGTCAAACCAACCCAAAGGCGTTTTTGCGGCGGAAGGTCAATGCCTGCGATACGTGCCATAAATTCTCCTTACCCCTGACGCTGCTTGTGTTTCGGATTCTGGCAAATCACACGGACCACGCCACGCCGGTGAATCACCTTGCATTTGTCACAAATCTTCTTAACCGATGCTCGTACTTTCATAAGTTCTTTTCCCCGATGCTCCGCTTATTTGTAGCGGTAAACAATTCGTCCGCGGGTTAAATCATAAGGTGAAAGCTCCACGGCAACTTTGTCTCCCGCCAGAATGCGGATGAAATTCTTTCTCATCTTGCCGGAAACGTGTGCCAGAACCTGATGCTTGTTCTCCAACTCGACGCGAAACATGGCGTTGGGCAACGGCTCAATTACCGTGGCCATCACTTCAATGGCGTCTTCCTTGGTATTTCCGGAATCGCCTTTCTTCTTATCGTCTTCAAACCGCTTCGCCATAATCTCCTGTGCTGCGCGTAATCCCTTTGCCCGCTACCACGATGGCCCAGTCATTTCTTTTGGCCGCGTCAGAATCCAGGGTCCGTTAGCGGTAATCGCCACGGTGTGCTCGAAGTGCGCGGAAGGGCTGCCATCGGCCGTTTCGGCCAGCCACTCATCGCGCATGCGCACTTCCGGGCCGCCCGCGTTTACCATCGGCTCCACGGCGATGACCATGCCTTCTTGCAACCGCGCGCCGCGCCCGGCTTCGCCGTAATTGGGCAGGTTTGGTTCATCGTGCATCTTGGTGCCGATGCCATGTCCCACAAATTCCCGCACCACGGAGTAGCCGTTCTGCTCCACCCAGCTTTGTACCGCGTGCCCTACATCGCCGAGCCGATTGCCTGCGCGCATTTTATCAATGGCGCGGTCCAGCGATTCGCGGGTGACATCCAGCAACTTTTGCAGCGCCGGACTGATTTCCCCTACCGGAACAGTAACTGCCGAGTCCGCGTAATAACCGTCTACTTCCATCCCGAAATCCACAGAGACGATGTCGCCTTCGCGCAATTTGCGTTTCGTCGAAGGAATCCCGTGAACAATCTCGCCGTTCACCGAAGTACACAGCGAACACGGATAACCACGGTAGCCTTTGAACGCTGGCTTGCCCGGCTTGCCGGCGATTTTCTGCTCGGCCAGCTTCTCCAGATCCATCGTCGTAATCCCAGGCTTTACAAAGTCGCGCAGTTCCGTCAAAACCTCGTGCACGATAAGACCAGCGCGATGCATTTTTTCCAGTTCTTCCGCGCTGCGCAAATGAATAGCCATCTCGATTCCGTTACTCGTCATGCAATCTACTGCGCCTGGCGTACGATTTCGAGCACCCGGCGCGAAACTTGTTCCACACTCTGTGCGGCGTCCACATCCTCAAGCCGTCCAAGGCGCCGGTAGTACGCTGCCAGCGGCGCGGTCATCTGCGCGTACGCCTCAAGTCGCGGCCCAACAATTTCTTCCCGGTCATCGGGACGCTGCATCAACTCGCCGCCGTCGCCATCGCAAACACCGGGGACTTTCGGAGGGCGATCGTAAATATTATAAATCTCGCCGCCCGTCTTGCACATCCGCCGCCCGGTAATCCTGCGCATCAGCATTGCCGGGTCAATCACAAAGTGCACCACCACCGGCTGCTTGTAGCCATGCTGCTTCAGCAATTCACCAAGCCACTGCGCTTGCGCTACCGTACGCGGAAACCCGTCGAACACAAATCCGAACGAACAATCTTGCCGTTCGATCCGCTCCGCCACCATTTTCAAAATGATGGAGTCCGGAACCAACTCGCCGCGCGCCATCAAAGGCTTGGCCTGGGCGCCCAATTGATTGCCCAGAGCGATATTTTCCCGCAGCATGTCACCGGTCGAAAGATGCGGCACGCCGTATTGCTTGGCCAGTTCCTGCGCTTGCGTACCCTTGCCCGCGCCGGGCGGTCCCAGAAAAATCACCGCGCGATGCAAACGTCCAAGTTGCCGAGAATCCGGCTTCTGGCCGTTGGGTTGCATTACCGCCGGCCACGCAACCGGCCCTTTCGAGCGAAGCCTTCGTAGTTGCGCATAACCAGTTGCGCTTCGAGTTGCTGCACCGTATCCATGGCCACGCCAACTACAATCAGCAGCGAAGTGCCACCAAAATAAAACTGCACACCGAGACCTTTCAGGAACCAGACCGGAAAGTGACGGTCAAACCAGCCGCCAATTCCCCAGCCCAGATGGTCAAGGTGAATACCGGCAATCATCCATTCCGGCAGCAGGCAAACCAGCGCCAGGTAAATCGCGCCGATGAACGTCAAGCGCTTGAGGATACGGCTGACATGCTCCGAAGTTGTACGTCCGGGACGGATGCCCGGAATGAAACCACCGTTCTTGCGCATGTTATCCGCAAGCTCCGTGGGATTGAAAACAATGCCCACGTAGAAAAATGCGAAAACCAGGATTAGCGTGATGTAAATCAAGGTGTAGAGCGGTTCGCCCCACTTCAATTTGTCCGCAATGCTGCGTAAGAAAATGTAGCGAGCGCCGAAAATCAACGCGATGGTCGCGGGAAACGCCAGCAACGAGCTGGCAAAAATCGGCGGAATGACGCCGCCGGAATTGACGCGCAAAGGCAAGTAAGAAGATTGCCCGCCCATCACGCGGCGACCGACAACGCGCTTGGCGTACTGCACTGGGATGCGGCGCTGGCCGCCTTCCACGAAAACGATAAACGCAACAACAGAGACCATCAGCAAAAGGAGCAGAATCAGCACCAGAGGTGTACCCGCGCCCCACTGGCCGGACTTCGCCAGTTCATACAGGTTGATAATCGCGCGCGGCAGGCCGACTACAATGCCGACGAAAATGATGAGCGACATGCCGTTGCCGATGCCGCGCTCGGTAATTTGTTCACCGAGCCACATTATGAACGCAGACCCGGTAGTCAGCGCCAAAACGGTCATCACAGTGAAACCAAAGCCGGGGTGATACACGAGGGATTGCCCATTCAACCCTTGCGCCTGCAAAGTGCCAGCAATCGACAAACCCTGAACAATGCTGAGCACGATGGTCAAATAACGCGTGTACTGGGTAATCTTGCGACGACCCAGCTCGCCTTCTTTTGATAGGCGTTCCAGATACGGAAACACCACGGTCATCAGCTGCAGGATGATCGACGAGGTGATGTACGGCATGATGCCCAGCGCGAAAATGGTCATGCGCCGGAAATTTCCGCCGCTGAACAGGTCGAAGATGCCGAGAACGGAGCCAGCAGCCTGATTGAAAAGCTGGTCCAGGATGCCGGTGTTAATGCCCGGAATCGGAATATGCGCACCAATGCGATAAACCGCCAGCAGCGCCAGCGTGAACAGGACACGGTTCCGCAAATCTTCGATGCGGAACATGTTTTTCACGGCTTCTAAGAAACGATTCATGCTTTTCCTGGTGCCCTCTATTTAAGATTGCGACGAAATACCATGCTTACGCGAACGCAACTACCTCAAACGAACCGCCCGCCGCGGCAATTTTTTCTTTCGCCGACGCGCTGAATGCGTGCGCGTGAATCGCCAGCTTGGTGGTCAGCTCGCCGTCTCCCAGGACCTTAATGCGGTCCTTGGCTCGACGAATAAATCCGTGCGCTCGAAGCAAATCCGGCGTGACCGTTTCCCCGGCCGGGAAAACGTTTAACTCTTCCAGATTGACGACCGAATAAGACACGCCAAACGGATTGTGAAAGCCGCGTTTGGGCATGCGGCGGTGCAACGGCATCTGTCCGCCTTCGAAACCTCGGCGGCGAGAATAGCCGCGCCGGGATTTTTGTCCCTTGTTGCCGGCTCCCGCGGTCTTGCCCAGCTTCGAACCCATGCCGCGGCCAACGCGTACTTTCTTCTTGCGCGAACCTTTCGGTGGCTGGAGGTTCGACAACGTATAAGACTTGCGGCCCGCCGGAGTCGCCGGCTTATGATGCCCACGCGTCGTGCCCGCTTTGCGGCTGCGCGGACCAGTTGACGGCTTGTGCCCGCTTGAATTTTTTCTGGCCATCGCTTTACCCCACCACTTCCACGAGATGCCGAACCTTGTGAATCATGCCGCGTGTTTCAGGCGTGTCCTGGCGCTCCACCACGTGATGCATGCGGCGCAGGCCGAGACCGCGAATGGTCTCGCGAATGTCGTCCGTGCAACCGATGGAGCTGACCACCCACTTCACCTTGATCGTGCCGCCAGATTTCTTTTCCTGGTGTTCGCTGATCACAAATTGCTTGCCAAAATGGTGGCCGCCGGACTTCTTTACGTGGCGTACTTTTACGCCTGCTACTTTCTCGCTGGTTCGGGTCATTAGCCTGTCTCTACCGCCGCACGAGTCTCGCGGCCGCGAATTTCGTCAACTGTTTTGGAACGCGTCTCCGCCACATGGGCAACGTCTTTCAAGCTGAGCAATGCTGCGAAAGTGGCTTTCACTACGTTATGAGGATTAGATGTGCCCAGCGACTTAGTGAGCACATTGTGAATCCCCGCTACCTGCATGACTTTGCGTACCGGGCCACCGGCAATCACGCCGGTACCTTCGGAAGCGGGCTTTAGCAGCACCTGCGCCGAGCCGTAACGGCCCAGCACTTGATGCGGAATCGAGGTGCCCTTCAGGTTCAACTTGATCAGGTTTTTCTTCGCCTGCTCAATGCCCTTCTTGATGGCCATCGGCACTTCACGAGCTTTGCCCATGCCAAAGCCTGCATGTCCGTGATGATCGCCGACCACGACGAGCGCCGAAAAGCTCAAGTTCTTACCGCCCTTTACTACCTTTGTAACCCGGTTGATGGCAATCACGTCGTCCTTCAAATCCGAAGGATTGACTTCCAGGAGCCGCCGAACCGCTAAACTGTCTCGCAAGATTTGCTTCGACATAGGCTTAGAACTGTAACCCCGCTTCCCGCGCCGCGTCTGCGAGCGCCTTGACGCGGCCGTGATACTTGTATCCGCCGCGGTCGAACACCACTTTTTGCACGCCAGCAGCTTTGGCGCGTTCGGCGACAGCTTTGCCAATCACTTTCGCCGCCGCGATGTTGCCGCCGCTCTTCAAATTCTTTTTCGTTTCACCATCGACAGAGCTCGCCGAAACCAGCGTGTTGCCGGTACGGTCGTCGATAACCTGCGCGTAAATATGGCCAAGCGAACGATACACGCAAAGCCGCGGACGCTCGGTAGTGCCGGAAACTTTGGTGCGCACGCGATCGTGTACGCGCTTGCGGTGTAAATCTCGAGATAGCTTGCGAACTCTAGCCGATGCCACTGGTTCTTCTCCTTGATACTGCTAATCCTGGTTCTTCCAGCCCAACTGCGCCCAAGATTTTTACGCGCCGCCAGCCTTGGCTCCCGCTTTGCCGGCCTTCTTCTTCAAACGCTCGCCGGTGATGCGGATACCTTTTTGTTTATACGGATCGGGTGGACGCAACGAACGCATGTCCGCAGCAACCTGGCCGACTTGACCTTTGTCCGCTCCGGTAACCACGAGATGCGTTTGCTTTTCTACCGCCACCTGAATTCCTTCAGGAATGGGAAACTCGATCGGATGCGATTTGCCGAGCGCGAAGGCGATGTACTTGCCTTTTAATTCCGCCCGATAGCCCACGCCCACAATGTCGAGATCTTTTTTGAAGCCCTGGGTCACGCCGTGAACAGCATTGGCAACCAGCGCGCGCGCCAGACCATGCACAGCGCGATGATCTTCCGTTTCGCGCACGGCAGTGAGCACGCTGTCTTTCTGTTCAAATGAGATGCCGCGGGGAATCCGGAAAGACAATTTTCCCTTCGGTCCCTGCACATCAATGCTGCCATCCTTCATGGCGATCTTTACGCCGGAGGGCACTGGAATTGGTTTTCTTCCGATACGTGACATCTGTTCTTTTCCCTTAACTGCAAATAACGGTCGACAATTTTCGCTTCTAGTAAAACTTTGCCTGCAAAACGTTTCCTACCAGACCTCGCACAGAATTTCGCCGCCCACTTTGGCTTTGCGCGCCGCACGGCCGCTCATCAGGCCCCTGGGCGTGGTCATAATGCTGATTCCGAGGCCGCCAACCACCGGGCGAATATCGGTAGTGCCCAGGTAACGGCGGGCGCCCGGACGTGAAATACGCTTGATGCCGGTAATCACGCTGCGGCGGTCTGCGGTGTACTTCAGGAAAACGCGCAGCATTTTGCGTGTTTTGTTTTCGTCCACCATTTTGTAGGTGGAAATGTAGCCTTCATCTTTCAAGATGCGCGCAATCTCGGACTTCAGTCTCGAAGCCGGCACGTCGACTCGTTGATGCTTGGCTGCCGAGGCGTTGCGAATGCATGTTAAAAAATCGGCGATTGGATCCGTTTGCATATCTCTCCTGAGGCTCTTACCAGCTCGCTTTGGTGACGCCGGGAATTTCACCCTTGAGCGCCATACCGCGGAAACATATTCTGCACATCTGGAACTTGCGGATGTAACCTCGCGCGCGGCCGCAAACACGGCAGCGATTGCGCACCCGCACCTTAAATTTTGGCTTCTTCAGCGACTTGGCGATTTTTGCCGTGCGTGCCATTTATTGCGCTCCTCCTGGAACGCGAAGCGGGAAGCCCAAACCTTTGAGCAACTCGCGCCCTTCTTCGTCGTTCTTTGCCGTGGTGGTCAGCGTAACGTTCATGCCTTTGATTTTGTCCACGCGGGTGTAATCGATTTCCGGAAACACCAGTTGGTCTTTCAGGCCCAGGGTGTAGTTCCCGCGGCCATCGAAAGCGTTGGACGGCAATCCCCGGAAATCGCGCACGCGTGGCAGCACCACGTTGCACAAGCGGTCGAGAAATTCGTACATCTTGTCGCCACGCAAAGTTACCGCACACCCAATCGGCATCCCTTTGCGGATTTTGAAGTTGGCGATGGACTTCTTGGCCTTGGTAATGATGGCGCGCTGGCCGGTGATCTGGCCCAGTTCCTGCGCAGCGGTATCCAGCAGCTTGGCGTTCTGGCTGGCTTCGCCCAAACCGATATTCACGGTGATCTTCTGCAGCTTGGGAACCGCCATCATATTGTCCCAGTTAAAGCGCTTCATCAGCGCCGGCACTGTTTCGCTGCGATATTTTTCCTGCAATCGACTCTTCATTGCTTTCCTTCGCCTCTTGTCAAATTCAAACCTACTTGTCCAGCGCAGTATTGCAGCGGCGGCAACTGCGCACTTTGGTGCCGTCTGGCAACACCGTGTGGCCGATGCGGGTATGCTTTCCGCAACTGGCGCACACCACCATCACGTTAGAAACGTTGATGGACGCCTCTTTCTCCACAATGCCGCCCTTGATGTTTTTCTGCGGATTGGGCCGCGTGTGGCGCTTCATGATCGCTACATGCTCAACCACCACGCGATTTTTCTTGGCGTCGATGGACAGCACTCTTCCAGTCTTGCCTTCGTCTTTACCAGCAATCACTCTTACGTTGTCGCCCTTGCGGATGGCGATAGTGTGCCGCTCGGTTCTGTCATGCCTCAGTGTCATGGCCTACCAAACCTCCGGAGCCAGCGAAACAATTTTAGTGTACTTGCGGTCGCGTAGCTCACGCGCTACCGGACCGAACACGCGCGTACCCACCGGTTCCCCCGCATCGTTAATCAACACCGCCGCATTATCGTCAAAGCGGATGTACGTGCCATCCTTGCGCCGCGCTTCCTTACGCATGCGCACAACCACAGCTTTCACTACCGTTCCCTGCTTGACCGGGCTTTCCGGCGTGGCTTCTTTTACCGACGCAGTAATCACGTCGCCCAAGCCGGCTTTCAAGCCCGCGTCGCCGCCGAGCGGCAAAATGCACATCAGCTTTCGTGCGCCGGAATTGTCGGCTACCGTCAGCCAGGTTCGCATCATGATCATTGGTCTGCTCCCCTGTCCCTGTTTACTCGGCTGACGCGTTTCGCGTCAGCACTTCTTTAAGCCGCCAGCGCTTCAATTTCGATAGCGGCCGCGATGCCACGATGCGCACGGTGTCGCCGGTCTTGGCCTGGCGCGTTTCATCATGCGCGTAAAACTTTTTCGAAATTCGCACTACCCGGCGATATTTCGGATGCTGCACCAGACGCTGCACTTCCACCACGATGGTCTTTTCCATCTTGGCGCTGGTTACTTTGCCGGTGAGGATGGTGCGCTCTCCGCGCTCATCCGCCGGAGCGGTTTGTGTTTCGGTGGTCATTAGGCCTTCCCTGTCTTTTTCTTACTGGTGCCTTTATCTTTTTTAGCTGGCTTTTCGTCAGCCGATTCTTTGGCCTTAACCTTCGGACGCGCCGCGGGCTTTTCCTGCGCCGGTTTTGCGTGCCCCGCGTTCTGTTCACCTGCTGCGCCGTTCAACTCTTGCGCGCGCAAATGGGTTTTTACCCGGGCCAGATCTTTTTTGGCGTCGCGCAAACGCTTGAGCGCTTCCGCTTGCCCAGTGGACAGCTGAAACCGCAGCCGGAAAATCTGCTCGGTCAATTCCTTTTCCTGCGCGTGTAATTCATCACGGCCGGATTCGCGAATCTTTTCAATGCGCCGCGGCATATTAAAAGCTCCCCGCGCGTGAAACAAACTTCGTGGGAATAGGTAGTTTATGCGCCGCCAGGGTCATGGCTTCTTTGGCGGTGGCTTCGTCCACGCCCGCCATCTCAAACATGATGCGTCCCGGCTTAACCACGGCTACCCACTTTTCCGGAGCGCCTTTTCCTTTGCCCATGCGCGTTTCCGCTGGCTTCTTGGTGAATGGCTTATCCGGAAAAATACGGATCCACAATTTTCCACCGCGCTTAATAAATCGGGAAATGGCCACGCGCGAAGCTTCAATCTGGCGGTCAGTAATCCACGCGCATTCCAGCGCCTTCAAACCATATTCGCCAAACGCCAAGTCACTGCCGCGCCACGCTTTGCCGGTGCGCCGTCCGCGCATTTGCTTTCTGTACTTCACCTTCTTGGGCATCAACATCGCTATGTTCTCGCTTCCGTAATCCCGTTAAAATTCGTTACGCTGCTATTTCCGCACTCGTAGTTCTGACACAAAAATTAATTGTTATGCTGCGGCAATCGTTTCGCGTTCTTTCTGCACCTTGGAAGCCCGCTTCGGAACGTTTTCGCCTTGATAGACCCAGCATTTCACGCCGATCACGCCGTACGTGGTGTTGGCTCGCGCCATTCCGAAATCAATGTCCGCACGCAGCGTCTGCAACGGCAAGCGCCCTTGCAAATACCACTCTTTACGAGCGATTTCCGCGCCATTCAACCGTCCTGCCACGCGGACCTTGATGCCTTTGCAGCCAAAACGTAGCGCCGAATCCACGGCTTTGCGCATGGCGCGCCGGAAAGCCACGCGCTTTTCGAGTTGCAACGCGATGGACTCCGCCACCAGTTGAGCATCCAGCTCCGGACGATGCACTTCCTGAATATCGATGTGCACTTCGCGCTTGGTGCGCTTCTGCACATCCTGCTTCAGCTTGTCGATTTCCGCGCCTTTGCGTCCGATGATGATTCCGGGACGCGCAGTGTATATGCGCACCACCAGCTTGTTGGCCGCGCGCTCAATATCGATCGAACTGATACCCGCGCTCTTCAATTTTTCTTTCAACTCCGTGCGCAGCTTCACGTCTTCATGCAGCAGTTCAGCGTAGTCGCGGTCGGCGTACCACCGTGACTTCCACGGTTTGTTGTAGCCGAGCCGAAATCCATACGGGTGTGTCTTCTGTCCCATGCTTGTCCTCTTCGCTTCGTGCAACCGCGCAAGCGGCTGACCTTACTTTTTTCCCTTCTTCGGGGCGCCTTGCTTCCCGGTTAAAGCTTTGCGAACACGGCGAGCTGTGCCGCGCACGCCTTTTTGCGCTTCCGCTTCCGCTTCAATGTTCGCTACGCGCTCGGCCGCAGCTATGTGATGTTCCGCAACTCCAACCCACAAATGCGCGGTGCGCTTCTGGTAACGAAACGCCCGGCCCATCGGCGCGGGACGCAAACGCTTCCATCGCGTGCCTTCGTTCACGTAACAGGTGTTGACGTAAAGCTCATCCACGTCGAGAGGCGCGCCTGCATCCTCGGCCTTGCGTTCCGCATTGGCGATGGCGCTGCGCAAAACTTTTTCAATGTGCTTGGCCGAACGCTTCTGCGTGAATCGCAGAGTTTGCAGCGCGTCTTGCGCTTTTTGCCCGCGAATTAAATCCATTACCAGGCGGGCCTTTTGCGGCGACATCCGCACATGCTTGGCCAGCGCGTGCGCTTCAATGTTTGCCTGCGTCTGCTGCAGCTCAGCCATGTCTTATGACCTCGGCGCCGCTGGTGCTGCGCCGCCTCCTGCTGGTGCCGGTCCCGCAGCGCGCTCGAGCGCGGCTTTTACGCCGTGGCCTTTAAACGTGCGTGTCGGCGAAAATTCGCCCAGCTTGTGCCCAATCATCTGCTCGGTGACGTACACGGGAATAAATTTTTTCCCGTTATGCACCGCGATGGTGTGGCCAATCATGTCGGGCACGATAGTGGATCGCCGCGACCACGTCTTGATGACTTTCTTTTCGTTGCGCGTGTTCAGTCCTTCGACTTTATCGCGCAGATGACCGTCCACGAACGGCCCTTTTTTTAGTGAGCGTCCCATCGATTCCCTACTCCTCCACTCGCCGCAAGCGGCTCCATTGTGCTCGCCGCATTTTCTTGAATCCCCGCACCGGACCCGGAACGCGATGCGATCTCGGGCAGAAAGGGCAGACAAAACGCGTGCCTTGTGCGTTCGGAATGCGCTCCACGATCACGCCCCATCCGGCCTTGCACAGCTTGTACAGCACCGGCTCCGGCGGAACGATTATTGGCTTTACCGGCTTCAAATTTGCTCGCAGCGGTTTGGCTGCGACTTTCACGCTGCGTTTTCTGGCGGCACGTTTCGGACGTGCGCGCTTTACCGTTCTGGCGCGCCGCGCCGCTGTTCTGCCGCTTCTTCCTGAACGTGCTGTTCTTGTCGCTCGCATCGCTTCTGCTCTCGCCGGACGGTTTCGCATCACTGCCCGGGTTCTCCCTCAGTGTGTGTTGCTTACACTGCTGAAAGTTTTAGTAAAGCTACTTCCTGCGCTCCACGATATTTCTGTCGGTGCGCTTGTTATTGCGCGTCTTCTTGCCCAACGTCGGAAACGCCCACGGAGTTTGCGGATGATTGCCCTTTACGCGGCCTTCACCACCTCCGTGCGGGTGATCGACTGGGTTCATGGCCACACCGCGCACGGTAGGACGAATGCCGCGCCAACGCGTGCGTCCAGCTTTGCCGAACGTTTCGTTTTCATGGTCAAGATTGCCGACCTGGCCAACCGTAGCCATGCACTCCACGGAAAACTTGCGAACTTCGCCGGACGGCAACTTCACCAACGCGAGATCGCCTTCCTTGCTAAGAAGCTGCGCCGAACCGCCTGCGGAGCGTACAACTTGCCCGCCGCGTCCCGGATACAGTTCCAGGTTGTGCACCATGGTGCCCGGCGGAATGTGCCGAAACTGCATGGCATTGCCGGGAAGAATGTCCGCGCCTTCTCCGGTGGAAACTGTCGCGCCAACTTCGAGTCCTACTGGATGAATGATGTAACGCTTCTCGCCATCAGCGTAATGCAAGAGCGCCAGATTCGAGCTGCGGTTCGGGTCGTATTCAATGGCTGCGACTTTGGCCGGCACGCCAGTCTTGTCGCGCCGGAAGTCCACCTTGCGATACTGCTTCTTGTGACCGCCACCGCGGTGCCAGACCACGATTTCGCCGTGATTGTTACGGCCGCCGCTGCGCTTTTTCGGCTCCAGCAGCGCCTTTTCCGGCTCCTGCTTGGTGATGTGGCTCTTGTCCACGACGGTGATGAACCGCCGCGACGCTGTGTACGGATTAAAACTTTTAAGTCCCATCGCTGCCTCTTACCTTCTAGCTGATGTGGCTAATATTGCTGCTGTAACTTTGCTGCGTATAAAAATTTCTGTGCTACAAATTCTCCGCGTACTCGATCATCTTTTCGCCTTGGGCAAGCTTCACGTACGCTTTTTTCCAGTCGCGGCGATAACCTTCGCTCTGACCGCGGCGCCGCATCTTGCCATGGAAATTCGCCGTGCGCACATCGGTGACCTTCACGCTGAAGATCTGCTGCACCGCTTCCTTGATCTGCGTCTTGGTGGCCTTGGCCGAAACCTCAAACACTACGGTGTGCTGCGTCTCTTTTACGCCCAGCCCTTTTTCGGTAATGATCGGCCGGCGGATAATCTGGTAATGAGGGGTCGACATGATTTATTCCTTCCCCTTTTTCTTCGCTGGCTTGGCGGATTTCTTAGCAGCCGGCGCTTTCTTTTTCGCCGCAGCGGCCTTGGGAGCCGCATGCTTTTCGCGTTTTGGCGCGGGGGCAATTGATTCCACGTCCGGAACAGCGGCCAGTGTTTTTTCCGGGTCCAGCGAATGACTTAGCCGCGCAACCGCGTCCTTAGAAAGTACCAACAGGTCGTGCTTCAGCACGTCATACGGCTGCAGGCCGTTTGGTGCCACCAGCGTGACCGCCGCAATATTGCGGCTGGCACGTTCGAGATTGTTATTCTCGCCATACGCCACGATCAATGCGGATTTCTTGTGCTGCAATTTCCCCAGTACGCCCAGAAGCGACTTGGTCTTGTGCGTCTCCAATTCCCAATCCTCCACGACCGTCAAACGCTGCTCCGTCAGCTTCGCGGACAATGCCGAGCGGAGTGCGCCAAGCAGCATCTTCTTGGGCAACGCGTAGCTGTAATCTCTTGGACGAGGTCCGTGAACCGTTCCACCGTGGCGCCAGAGCGGCGACCGAATGGAGCCGACACGCGCGCGTCCCGTGCCCTTCTGCTTCCAGAGCTTGCGGCCCGCGCCGCTCACTTCGCTCTTGTCTTTGGTTTTGTGCGTGCCCCGGCGCAGTCCGCGCAGATACCAGCGCGAAGCTTCGTGAAGAAGATGCTGATTCACCTTCACGCCAAAAACGGCATCCAGCAGGTCTACTTGACCTACCTTGTTGCCCTCTAAATTAACTACGTCCACCACCGGCATAATTCGTTTCCTTATCGCTTATTTGCGCGCGCAGGTTGCGGCGCTGAAGCCAATCGTTACTTCGCTTTCCGTACCTTGCGGATAAAAATGTATGTTCCAGTTGGACCCGGCACCGAACCACGCACCAGTAGCAGGTTTTCGTCGGTATCCACTTTGATCACTTTCAAATTCCTGGCAGTAACGCGCGCATTGCCCATGTGTCCTGGGAAATGCTGGTTCTTCCACACACGAGATGGGAAAGAACTGCCGCCGATGCCGCCCGGCGCGCGATGGAACATCGAACCGTGCGTGGCATCGCCTCCGCGGTAGTGCCAGCGCTTCACGCCGCCCGCGAAGCCTTTGCCTTTGCTGACGCCGCTTACGTCGACCAGCTCGCCGGCCTTGAAATTTTCCACCAGCACGCGATCGCCGACTTTGGTTTCGTCTTTCGCTTCGTCCAGGCGAATTTCCTGCAGCACTTTCATCGGCGCTGCACCGGCTTTTTTGAAGTGTCCGGTCATGGCCTTATTTACACGCTGCGGCTTGACGAATTCCACGAGTCCCAGTTGCGCGGCCTCGTATCCATCCGTAGCCGCCGTGCGGCGCTGCACCACCACGCAAGGACCAGCCTGCAGAACCGTGCACCCGACCGCAGTGCCATCGTCTTGGAAGATCTGGGTCATTCCCAGCTTTATTCCGATAATCCCGTTGACTGCCATACCGTCTCTCTCTTTGCCTCGAGTTTCAGGTTAAAAAACTTTACTTTGCGGTGTGTCCGAAAGCCTTAATTTCCACGTCCACGCCCGGCGGAAGATCCAGCTTCATCAAGGCGTCTACGGTATCGGGCGTCGGCTCCAGAATATCGATCAGCCGTTTATGTGTGCGCATTTCGAATTGCTCACGCGATTTTTTGTCCACGTGTGGAGAACGCAGCACCGTCCAGCGATTGATGGTTGTCGGCAGAGGAATCGGCCCGGCAACATCCGCGCCGGTACGCTTCGCGGTGTCCACAATTTCTTTCGTGGACTGGTCTAGAATTCTGTGGTCGTACGCCTTCAGGCGTATACGAATTTTGTCGCCTTGTCTCATAATTATTCGATAATCTCCGTGACCGCGCCAGCGCCCACGGTGTGGCCGCCTTCGCGAATCGC